>Ga0255049_10000083_pt1 | contig 51840 bp, 48 predicted proteins | sample JV7_2_3_MG_FD_183615 | JGI IMG/M metagenome (GOLD analysis project Ga0255049, IMG submission 183615) | Seawater microbial communities from Jervis Inlet, British Columbia, Canada - JV7_2_3 | ecosystem: Environmental > Aquatic > Marine > Inlet | place: Canada: British Columbia | collected 2016-10-06 | reverse complement strand
GGCGGACGAGCATTACCACGTTCCCTTACTCGTTTCGCCGTGGAGCTACTCGACGTACCGGGGTAGCTGAGTCGCATGGGCGGCACCGTAAAATTTCTACTCGACGGTGAGCTTGTCGAGCTCAATGATGTCGACCCAACGCGCACCGTCCTGCAATTCCTTCGCGAAGACCAGCGCCGCACCGGCACCAAGGAAGGCTGCGCCGAAGGAGATTGCGGCGCGTGCACGGTCGTTGTTGCGGAGCTGAATCGCGACAAGGACGGCGTAAACCTCAAGGCGATTAATTCCTGTATCCAGTTCCTGCCGACGCTGCACGGCAAAGAGTTGATTACGGTTGAAAGTCTGCGACCGAAAGGTGCGAGCCTGCATCCTGTGCAGCAGGCGATGGTGGACTGCCACGGCTCGCAATGCGGTTTCTGTACGCCGGGCTTCGTCATGTCCCTGTTTGCCTTGTACAGCACCAATACAAAGCCATCGCGGCGGGAAGTTGATGATGCGCTTGCCGGCAATCTCTGCCGGTGTACGGGCTATCGGCCGATAGTCGCTGCCGCCAATGCCATGTACGAGCTGCCACAGGCTGAGATCGAAGCAGTACACCAGCATGAGCTGGCGCAGCTCGATGCGGGTGACTCTTTGGGCGTCGAGCAGGGCGGCAGAAAATTCTTTTCACCGACCGGTAGCGATGAACTTGCGGAACTGCTGGCGCAGCACGCGGATGCAACGCTTCTGGCCGGTGGTACCGATGTCGGTCTCTGGGTGACCAAGCAACATCGTATGCTGGAAACCGTCATCTACACCGGTCGAGTGGCCGAGCTCACACAACTCGAGGTTACCGCTACCCATATCGAGATCGGTGCGGCGGTAACACTGACCGACGCCATGCAGGTCGTCGTCGCGAACTATCCCGATCTCGATGAATTGTTCCAGCGCTTCGCATCGCCACCCATTCGTAATGCCGGCACGCTCGGCGGCAATATCGCCAACGGCTCGCCTATCGGCGACTCAATGCCGGCACTCATGGTCGCCGATACGATGCTTGTGCTGCGTTCGGCCAAAGGCGAGCGAGAAGTGGCGCTCGGCGATTTCTACATCGACTACCAGGTTAAAGACCTGCAGCCTGGAGAATTCCTGGCCACGATTCAAATTCCGTTGCCCGTAAAAAACACGGTCTTGCGTAGCCACAAGCTTTCGAAACGATTCGATCAGGATATTTCGGCCGTTTGTACGGCATACAAGCTCGAGCTTGATGGCGACAGGGTTGCTGCTTTCGCGATGGCCTGTGGCGGCATGGCCGCGACTATCAAGCGCGCAACGCATTGCGAGGCGGCATTGCTTGGCGAGCAATGGAACGAGACATCGGTCGCGCGCGCCATGCTGGCGTTAGCCGAGGACTTCAGTCCGATCAGCGATATGCGTGCGTCGGCCAACTATCGATTGCGTGCGGCGCAAAACCTGCTGCGGCGCTTTTATCTGGAAACCACGGGCGAGCTCAAACAGACGGTGTACAGCTATGGGCGCTAAGGCGGTCGGCCAACCGCTAGCGCACGACAGTGCACACCTGCATGTGAGCGGCTCCGCCGCATACACTGACGACATACCGGAGCCGCGCGATTTACTGCATGTCGCGGTCGGCATGAGTTCGAAGGCGCATGCAAGCATCAGGGGCATCGACCTCAGCGACGTCGTTGCTGCTGCGGGGGTCGTTGATACCTGTGTCGCTGCGGACATTCCAGGCGAGAACAACTGTGGTCCGATTATCGCCGACGAACAGATTCTCACCGCCGATGTCGCCGAGTACGCCGGTCAGGCTTTGTTCGCTGTTGCCGCAGAGACGGTCGACCAGGCTCGCAAGGCGGTGCGTCTTGCAAAGGTCGACTACGAAGAGCTGGAAGCGATTCTGGATCCGATGGTGGCCGTGCAAAAGCAATCATTTGTCTTGCCCACCGAAAGTCTGCAGCGCGGTGATCCGGACAAAGCGATTGCGAGCGCAGCGCATCGACTGCAACGCCGCATCGATCTGGGTGGTCAGGACCAGTTCTACCTCGAAGGGCATATCGCCATGGCGGTGCCGCAGGAGGACGGCGGCCTGCTCGTGTATAGCTCAACGCAACATCCGGACGAGGTGCAGCACCTGGTTGCACATGCGACCGATCGCGCAGCCAAGGACGTGGTCTGCATCTGTCGCCGCATGGGCGGCGCCTTTGGTGGCAAGGAAAGTCAGTCAGCAACGATTGCGTGTATAGCGGCGATCATGGCCAGTAAAACAGGGCGTGCCTGTAAGCTGCGACTCGACCGCGACGACGATATGATCATGACGGGTAAACGGCATGACTTCGTCATCGAGTATGAGGTTGGCTTTGACGATGATGGCCGTATCCAGGGGATCGACTTCATGTTTGCGTCGCGATGTGGAATTTCGGCAGATCTGTCGGGGCCGGTTAACGATCGCACGATGTTTCATTGCGATAACGCATATTTTCTCGAGAATGTTCGTATCACATCGTATCGCTGCAAGACGAACACTGTGTCGAACACGGCATTTCGTGGCTTTGGCGGTCCACAGGGTATGCATGCGATTGAGTATGTTATTGACGATATTGCACGGACCTTGCAGAAGGATCCGCTCGAAATTCGCCGGCAAAATTTTTACGGCATCGACGAACGCAATATTACTCAGTACCTGCAGGAAGTTGATGACAACATCATCAACGAGGTCGTAGACCAGCTCGAAGCGGATTCGAACTACATTGAACGACGCGCTGCAGTGCGCGAATTCAATAGCACCAATTCAATACTGCAGCGCGGCATCGCAATCACGCCGGTCAAGTTCGGCATATCGTTTACGGCGACTCACCTGAACCAGGCCGGCGCGTTGGTGCACCTGTACAGAGACGGTACCGCGCATCTGAATCATGGCGGCACCGAGATGGGGCAGGGCCTTTTCATCAAGGTTGCGCAAGTGGTTGCCGACGAACTCGGCATTACCGTTGACAAGATACGAATCAACGCGTCCGACACCAGCAAAGTGCCCAATGCCTCGGCTACTGCCGCGTCCAGCGGATCGGATATGAATGGTAAGGCCGCACAGGCAGCGTGTGCCAAGATCCGCAACCGTCTGACTGAATTCGCGGCACGCCACTTTGCGGTGCCGGAGTCACAAATTGATTTCGCCGCCAATCGAGTAAAGGTGGGCGACACAGAATTGAGTCTTGAAGAACTGGTACAGCTCGCTTGGCTGGATCGGGTGAAGTTGTTTGCCAGCGGCTTCTACAAGACACCGAAAATTCATTACGATCGTGCGACCTTTAGCGGCCGGCCATTTTTCTACTACGCCTATGGCGCTGCCGTTTCCGAGGTCGTAGTCGACACGTTGACCGGTGAGTATCGAGTTACGCGCGTCGATATTCTGCACGACTGCGGCGAATCGCTGAATCCAGCTATGGACATCGGCCAGGTTGAGGGTGGCTTCATTCAGGGTGTTGGCTGGCTGACGTCTGAAGAGCTGTGCTGGAACGAAGCGGGCGAATTGACGACCCATGCACCGTCGACCTACAAGATTCCAACCTGCTCCGATTTGCCGGTGGATTTCCGGGTGCAACTGCTGCAAAACGCCGCCAATCGGGAAGCTACGATTTATCGATCGAAAGCGGTTGGCGAGCCACCGTTGATGCTGGGCCTGTCGGTGTTTCATGCGATTCGCGACGCGATCGCCACGGACGAGCGACCGCTTCCGGACCTGCAGGCTCCGGCCACACCCGAGGCAGTGCTGCGGGCCATCGATGGTGCGGACGCGTGAACGAGTGGATTGAGGAGCTTTCAGACCTGACCGCCGGCGGTGAGCGGGTCGTCGTCGTGACGGTCGCCGGGATACGCGGCTCGGCGCCACGAGAAGTCGGCGCAAAGATGATCGTTACCGAGAACGAAACGCTTGGCACCATTGGCGGCGGCCAACTTGAATACCAGTGCACGCGGATAGCGTTCGACATGCTCGGAGATGACGAAAGCCCTCGCCTGCGCAAGTTTCCGCTTGGGACCTCTTTGGGCCAGTGTTGTGGGGGTGTGGTCGACATATTGTTTGAGCCAATAGCAACCGGGTTGCCCGGTTGGCTGCGGGACCTGCGGGCACTGCATGGACAACGCGAGCCGGCGGTGATTGCCACGCATATTGACGGTGAACAGCTCAAATATGTGATCACGGCCTGTGGTGCGTTCGGCCCTGCGGCTGAAAAAGCGGGCGAAGACGTTGTTGCGAAGGCTCGCTATGGGCTGGAGACAAGACGCATCGCTCATCGCAGTGATGACTGGTTCCTGGAGCTGGTCGTCGGCAGCGATCTGAATATCGCCGTTTTCGGTGCCGGTCACGTGGGCACCGCAGTTGTGCAGACCTTGTCGGCTCTCGACTGCAACATTCGCTGGATAGACAGTCGCCGCAATATTTTTCGGCAAACGCCGGCCAACGTGCGGACAGTTGAAACGCCTGATCCGTCGCTCGAAGTTGCTGCGATGCCACCGGGAACCTGCTATCTCATCATGACGCACAGCCATGCACTCGACTTCGATATCTGTGATCGAATATTGCAGCGCGGCGACGCAGCATATTGCGGCCTAATAGGCTCAATATCGAAACGGCGCCGATTTGAAAAGCGCTATCATGCGCAGGGCATGCCCGACGAAGTCATTGCAACACTCGTGTGTCCGATTGGGGTTGCAGGTATCAGCGGCAAGAAACCGGCGGAGATTGCGGTAGCGGCATCGGCCGAAGTATTGCAGGCGTACGAGAAAGTGCGGCGCAGCGCCGACATCGCGTATCCTGATAACGTGCATCCGCTGCACAGGAAAGTGAAAAACTGACAATGAATACAAAGCAATAACATGGAAGCGTATTTCGTCGACTGGCTCACACTGCTCGCGCGCTGGCTGCATTTCATTACGGGCATCGCGTGGATAGGTTCGTCGTTCTATTTCATCTGGCTCGACAATCACCTCGAAGCACCGCGCGACCCGGGCGACGAGGATAAGGGCGTCGGCGGCGAAGTGTGGTCGGTGCACGGCGGTGGTTTCTACCACGCCCAGAAATACCGCGTGGCGCCCAGCGTCTTGCCTGAAACACTGCACTGGTTCAAGTGGGAAGCGTATTCGACCTGGCTCTCGGGGATGTTCCTGCTGATCCTCCTGTACTGGTATAGCGCCGAGGTCTACCTGATCGACCCGACCATTGCCGAGCTGTCGCCGGCGACCGCCATCGCGATCGCGGCGGGCTGCATAGTCGGTGGATGGATTGTGTATGACCTGCTGTGCAAATCGCCACTGGGTAAAAACGAGAAGCTGTTTGGCATCGTTCTGTTTGTTGCGATTTCCGCACTGGCGTGGGGTTTATGCCAGCTCTTCAGTGGCCGTGGTGCCTACATTCACTTTGGCGTGATCCTCGGCACGATCATGGTTGCGAACGTTTTCTTCGTCATCATTCCGGGGCAGAAGCAAATGGTTGCTGCCGCGGCGCGCGGCGAGCAGCCGGACCCCGGTCCGGGCATCCGCGGCAAACAACGCTCGGTGCACAACACCTACTTCACATTGCCGGTGCTGTTCGTAATGACCAGCAACCACTACGCCATGACTTACAGCCACCAGTTCAACTGGGCGATTCTCATTGCAATCACGCTGGCTGGCGCGCTGATTCGCATCTATTTTGTGGCGCGCCACAAAGGTGCGGCATCACCGCTGCCCATGATCATCGCGTTTATTCTGCTCGCGGCGGTCGCCGCGCTTATCGCGCCCAAGGCAAGCGCAACATCGGGTGAGCTGGTCTCATTTAGTGAGGTGCGAACGGTCGTGCATCATCGCTGCACGGCCTGTCATTCGAGCCGACCGACGCACCCGGCATTTCCAGCGGCACCGGGCGGGGTCATTCTCGATACCGATCAGCAGATCGTTGCTGAGGCACAGCGCATTCACCAGCAAACTGTCGTCACTCGCGTAATGCCGATTGGCAATCTGACCGGCATCAGTGAAGAGGAACGCGATGTTCTTGATCGCTGGTATCAGTCGGTAGCAAGTCCCTGATGGCTGACAAGAATTACCCAAGAGACCTGTGTGGTTACGGCCAGGAAGTTCCCGCCGCAGGCTGGCCACAAGATGCGCGCATTGCCGTGCAATTCGTTATCAACTACGAAGAGGGCGCCGAAAACTGTGTGTTGCACGGTGATCCGGCATCCGAAGCGTTCCTTTCGGAAATGATTGGCGCCAAAGCAATCGATAACCAGCGCCACATGAATATGGAGTCGTTGTACGAGTACGGTGCGCGCGCCGGATTCTGGCGCTTACATCGCATGTTCAGCGAGCGCGAGTTGCCGCTTACCGTATTCGGTGTCGCAATGGCACTTGAGCGTAATCCCGACGCGGTTGCTGCAATGCAGGCGGCAGGGTGGGAGATCGCGAGCCATGGCTATCGCTGGATCGACTACCAGGACGTTGACGAGGCAACGGAGTCCAGACACCTGCAAAAAGCGATCGAGATACACCGGAACGTCACCGGCGAGCGGCCAACCGGCTGGTACCTGGGGCGTTGCAGTCCGCGCACACACCGGCTAATCGCACAAGAAGGCGGATTCACATACAACTCGGATTGTTATTCGGACGATTTGCCGTACTGGGACTACTCGCACGAGACGCCACAACTGATGATGCCGTACACACTCGACGCTAATGACATGCGCTTTGCGACGCCGCAGGGATTCAATTCCGGGCAGCAGTTTTACGACTATCTCAAGGACAGCTTCGACGTCCTGTATGCCGAGGGCTCGCGCATGATGTCGATCGGTCTGCATTGCAGGATCGGCGGCCGGCCGGGCAGAGCCGCGGCAGTGGCTCGATTTCTCGACTACGTGGCCGGGCACGATGCGGTATGGGTTACGCGCAGAATCGATATTGCCGAGCACTGGCTTGAGCAACATTCGGCCAGGACATGACAAACGCCAGCGAATTTGTGCTGCGCTATGGCGGCATCTATGAACATTCGCCATGGGTTGCCGAAGAGGCTGCCGATGATGCGGCAGGCAATGACAACATGCAGCGGATCGCCGAGATCATGGCGGACTGCGTCGACAATGCGTCGACCGAACGGCAGCTGGCGCTGATTCAAGCGCACCCGGATCTGGCGGGCAAAGCGCAGGTCGCCGGCGAGCTTACGAAAGATTCGACAGAGGAACAGGCGAGCGCCGGACTGGACCAGTGTTCGGCCGAGGAGTATGAGCAGTTTCAATCATTGAACGATCGTTATCACGATAAATTCGGCTTCCCATTCGTGATGGCAGTCAAGGACAGCAGCCGGGCGGATATTATTGCCGTGTTTGCAAAGCGACTCACCAATAATACGACGACCGAATTCGAAACGGCACTGCAAGAAATTCATAAAATCGCGCAGCTGCGATTGCAGGCGCTGGAGGCGGGCCAGTGACGAACAAGCCGCATCCCTACCACGAGTGGATTCAGCTCGAGCAACCAAGACTCGGCACGACGGTGAGTTATGCGAGCGATGAATTCTTCGCTGCAAGAGAGCGCCTGATAGACCCGCAGCCGCCAATGTTCATCGATGACAAATACGATGATCACGGCAAGTGGATGGATGGCTGGGAGAGCCGGCGCAAACGAACACCGGGCAACGACCACTGCATCATTCGTCTCGGCGTGCCGGGCATCGTGCATGGCGTGGACATCGATACGAGCTATTTCACCGGAAATTTCCCGCCGCAAGCATCGATAGAGGCCTGTGTCAGTGATGAGGACGTGCCCAACGGCGGCTGGTTCGAAGTGTTGCCACAAATAGATCTATCGGGTGATGCTCATCACTACCACGACATCAAGGGTGACTCGGCCGTAACGCACTTGCGGCTGAATATTTTTCCGGATGGTGGCATCGCGCGACTGCGCATTTATGGCGAGGTGCGGCCGGACTTTTCGCAAATCGAAGGCATGGTCGACCTGCTCGCGCTCGAACACGGTGGCAGGGCCATCGCCTGCAGCGACGAACACTACGGCAGCATGCACAACCTCAATATTGCGGGTCGCGGCGTGAACATGGGCGATGGCTGGGAAACGGCTCGTCGTCGCGGGCCTGGCAATGACTGGGTAATCCTGGCGCTGGGACATGCCGGCAGCATCGAAGCCGTCGAAGTGGATACCGCGCATTTCAAGGGCAACTATCCTGACCGGGTGTCACTTGACGCGGCGCTGTTTGCTACTGGTGAGGAGGTCAGCGTCGACAGCAAGCACTGGAAGCCGCTGCTGCCGGAGTCGAAACTGGAGATGGACCGGCAGCATGAGTTCGCGGCAGAGCTCGAGTCGCCTGGTGCAGTCAGTCACGTACGTATGTCGATCTTCCCGGATGGTGGTGTCAGTCGACTGCGCTTGCTCGGCCGGGCAGACAAGGGCTGATAGTGATAGAGCTGCAGCCCGTGCCGTTGACCAGTGCAAGCTTCGCACCGTACGGCGATGTCATCGAAGCGACTGTTACCCAGGTCGCCGCAATGAACGCAGAGCGCTTTGAGCGCTTCGATAACCTGTGCGCGGTCGAGGCCAATGACGGGCATGTTGCGATCAGCATCGCTCGCTGCCGCACGGCCACCGCACTACCGTATCATTTCGAAATGGTCGAACGTCATCCGCATGGAAGCCAGGCATTCGTGCCGCTAACACCGAACCGGTTCATAGTGGTTGTAGCACCGCCTGGGGACAGCGTCGTGGCCACAGACTTGCGTGCGTTTGTCACCAACGGCCGGCAGGGCATCAACTACCATCGCGGCACCTGGCACATGCCACTGATCGCGTTCGATCCGGGCCAGGAGTTTCTCGTAATCGATCGCGCCGGGGACTCGCCGAATTGCGACGAACACCTTCTCGAGGTGCCCGTCACGCTCCTTGACGATGCTTGAGCACGATAGCAATACCGCCGAGCGTCGCAGCCGACGCAATGACCAGGCGCGGTGTCATGGGCTCTGCGATCAAAACGACGCCCCCGATCGCAGCAATCACGGGTACCGATAGCTGAACCGTGGCGGCGCGAATCGCGGCGAGGTGTTTGAGCGCGGAGTACCAAATGAAATAGCCAAGTCCCGATGCGATAGCCCCGGACGCGATCGCCAGGGCAGCTCCACGCGGTGTGACATGAAAGTCCTGCAGGAAATACAAACTGGTAAGTGCTGCCAGCGGCACCGAGAAAATAAAGTTGTAGGCGGTAGACTGCAACGGATCGATCGCACTCTTGCCCAGCAGTGAATAAATACCCCACGCGATACCGGCCACCGTCATCAGTGCTGTGCCCAGCGGATCAGGTGCTGTGATGCCGGGCGCAACCAGGTAGACAAGACCGGCTATCGCAAGCGCAAATCCAACCCACGACAGCACCGGCAACGACTCGCCAGCCTTGAGCGCAAAAATGATCATGGTTAATTGCGCGGCGCCGAATAGAACCAGTGCGCCGGTGCCGGCGGCCAGTGACAAATAGGCAATTGAAAAACAAATCATGTAGACGAACATCGCGGCAATCGATCGCCAGTTGATCTCGGGGCGACTGCCTGCCCGTACGCGCGGCAAAATCAGCAGGCCCATCATCACGGCACCGGAGATGATCCGGACGCTCGTGAAACTCGCCGCGTCGATTTCCCCGGCGCCAAGCGCGAGTCTGCACAGCAGGGAATTTGCGGCGAATGCAAACATCGCAATCGTGGTTAGCAGCAGCGTTTTGGGGGAATCCGCGATTACTTAGCTCGACCCGATCAGTACTTCGAGCCGATCGATAACTCCGAGGAGTTCGGGGCGGTGTTCGCGCAGCTCATTCAGCGTCATGCCGGAAAGCTCATAGGGCAGCACAAGCCAGTCCTTGGTTTCGTGCACGAAATAGTCCGGCGTGCGCAGGGTTTTCTCGGTCGGGCGGTACCAGACCGTCGCAATTCGAATGTCTTTCGGCAGGTTGCGGCGGGTTTTGCGTGTCAGTTGTTCGATAACGGCATTGACACTCTTACCGGTGCTGTAGACGTCATCGACGATCAGTAATGAGTGGTGTGAGGCCAGGTTCTCGAGCAGGTATTGCAGGCCGTGTACACGTATTGACTCGGCCGCGCTGACCATCTCCGAATAACTTGCTGCGCCGCGATACGAGGTGCGGATTGCAATGTGGTCGGTCTTGATGCCGAGGTTATCGAGACCTTCCTGTACAGCGATGCCGACAGCACTGCCACCACGCCAAAGCCCGACGACAAAATCGGGGTGAAATTCTGCTTGGGTTATCTGCGCGGCGAGCTGAAAAGAGTCTCTGAGAAAATCATCCGCGGCGATGATTTTTTTTTGCATTGTTTTTCCGGGCCTGCGGTGCGGTAGAATCCGGTCGGGCATTATAACCACGGCCTCCCGTACCTGTACCAGAGAATAATAATGGACAAGATCGTACTCTCAGCTCGGGATCTGCTCGAGGACTCCTTCAAGCTCGGCCTCCAGGTTCTGGAAAGCGGCTTCAGACCCACGATGATCATCGCGATCTGGCGCGGCGGCACGCCCGTGGGCATGGCGGTTCAGGAAATCATGGCTTACTGTGGAGTCGAGTCAGACCACATCGCGATCCGCACCTCGTCGTACACCGGCGTCGATGAGCGTGGCAAGGTTGCGGTGCATGGGCTCAATTACATCATCAAGAAGATTTGTCACGATGATCGCGTGCTGATCGTCGATGATGTGTTTGATACCGGCAACACGATTGTGGCCGTTATCGAAGAGCTGAAAAAACGCGCGCGCGACAACACGCCAGAGGACATACGGGTTGCCGTGCCCTGGTTCAAGCCAAGCCGTAACGAAACCGACATCGTGCCGGACTATTTCGAGCATGAAACGGCCGAGTGGTTGGTGTTTCCACATGAACTCGATGCGCTGACGCCCGACGAGTTGCGGGCCGAACGTCCGCAGATCGCCGCGATTATCGAAGCCGCAAAAGCGTAAGCCGAATGCGACGGATCTGTGTGTACTGCGGCTCGAATCCGGGTGGCCACGAAGACTATAGCGCGACAGCGCGAGATCTGGCGGCAGTCCTTTTTCGTCATGATTACGAGTTGGTGTACGGTGGCGCGTCGAAAGGTAGCATGGGTGTACTGGCCGATGCGATGCTCGAGCTGGGTGGCAAAGTGCATGGCGTCATTCCCAAAATGCTTGAAGAGAAGGAGATCGCCCATCGGGGCCTGACTGAATTGCACGTTGTTGGATCGATGCACGAGCGCAAATCGATGATGGCGCTATTGTCGGATGGGTTTATCGCCTTGCCGGGTGGCTTCGGTACGCTTGAAGAACTCATCGAGATACTGACCTGGGGGCAGCTTCGTGTTCACGACAAGCCCTGCGGCGTCATCAACGTTCGTGGCTACTTCGACAAATTGCTCGCCTTTCTCAATCATGCTGAGGCGGAAGGCTTTCTGCGATCCGAGAACCGGAAAATGCTGCACAGCGCAGGTGATGCGACTTCGCTGATTCAGCAATTCGAAAATTACACGGCGCAGAACGTCGACAAGTGGATGAAATGATTCGCGGCTAAAGCCGCTCCTACAGTAGGAGGGCCTTCAGGCCCGATCTATTATTCCAGCAACAGCCGCAGCTTACCCTGTGCCGGAGACCGTAGGTTGTGCGCAAATAGCGTGTATTGAATTCCGATCCGTCGACCTTTTAGCGCGTCGCCGACACTTACTCGTAGCGGCATGGCAAAAACGTTAACGGGTTCGCCCGGCGGGATGTCGTCGAGCTTGATCGAAATGTGCACCGAGTCATCGCGCAAGCTGACGGCCGGGTAGTCCGCTTGTTCAGCGGGCGTCCGGTCGACGAATTTTCCGTCTTTGGGGATTTTCGGCAATCGCGTCGCGACATGGAACGAATCGTGATTCGGCATGACAAGAGTCAGCGACGCATCACGAACGGGTTCCTCGCCCTGATTGAAGATGACGAGTTGCAGGTCGCTCTTGTGTTCGGCAAACAGAAAAAAGTCGTCGTGATCGCGATATTGCCGTTCCAGCTGTTTCATCTCTGACATGATTTCATCGGTTGAGCGTTCTTCGTAAGGGCTGTCGGTGCCGAACAGGCGCGCATGGGTGAGTCGGGCAACCGCGGTGTTGGATGCAGAGGCATGTACTTGAGTCTTCGCCTCGATCAGTTCGTGCAGTTTCGAACTGGCGACCAACGAAGGAAGCTTGGACAGATTGCAGGTCGCCAGCTTGTGATCCTTATGGATGATGCTGCCGGGAAAACCGATTTCTATATTTGCCGCGGAAATAGAGTCTCTGAATTTCTTTTCAAACAAAGTTTGCAGTTGTCGACGACCCAACTTGACGGCGGAGTCGTTGACGCGAACATAGGCATCACCGCGACGCAAAGTTTCCGAGTAGTCGACACGCATCATGTAGGGACGATCCTGGCAATCGCCGATTTCGTACACGCCCAGTCGTTCGCCATCGACGGTGATGGGCTGATAGCGAATTCGCAGAGGGGGCTCAATGTGATCGTTGGCGAGCGACTGATAGGCTGGTTTGCCGGAGAAGTCTTCGTGGTCAACCGGGAAAAGGCGTTTGCGCCCCTTGCGATCGAATTCGACCCCGGTGATGATGTAGCGCGCTCCGTCGATCGACGCATTCGCAATTGCGAGTACGTCGCGCAGGAAGTTCTGCACGCCATTACGACCGTAGGCACTCTTTCGAAATTGCACGGACGTAGTTGGCGTCGCAGATCGTACGATTCGCGCCAGACGGTTCATAAGTTATGAAATATTGAACGATTATGTTCAACAACACCGGAACCAATCGTCATTTCTGGTAACTGAAGTGCAAATAGCTGAAAACAATGCATAAAATAGTCTCACTAGACGCGATTTCGACGCCCCAGCCAGAATTCACTGAAACCCAGGCAAAACGTGTCCTGGCGGAGGATTTCGGGCTGCAGGGAACGCTCGTCTCGCTGCTCAGCGAAAGAGATCAGAACTTCAGGGTTAGCACTGATGATGGCCACGTTTTTGTGTTCAAGATTGCCAACGGTGCCGAATGCGATAGCACCACCGATTTTCAAATCAAGGCATTGCTGCACATCGAGCAACAGCAATGTCCGGTTGCTACACCGCGAGTTCATCGGACCCTCGATGGCAATGAGTTCTCGCTGATACACGATCGCGACACAGCACATGTGTGCCGTGTCGTCAGTTACCTGCCGGGTGTCCTGCTGTCCGAAGTTGCAGTCAGCCCACAACTCGCTGCGGAATTTGGTCGCGGCGCGGCAAGGCTCGATCTGGCGCTGGCCAATTTCGATCATGCTGCCGAGAACCAGGTACTGCTGTGGGACCTGCAACGTGCCAGTGGTTTGCGTCAGCTACTCAAATACGTTGCAGGCGCGGACCTGCGTGCAGCACTCTCCACTTGTCTTGACGATTTTGATTCTCTGCTTCAGCCGGTATTGCCGTCACTGCGGCGGCAGGTCATTCACGGCGATTTGAACGCCGACAATGTATTGGTGCAAGCCGGCGGGCAGGATTCGATTTCTGGGGTCATCGATTTTGGTGACATGCTGCACGCGCCACTCATCGTGGAAGTCGCGATTGCTGCGGCTTACCTGCGAGTGGCCGATGGTGACGTCTTGTCGTTGATCGCTCCATTCGTGGCAGGCTTCAACAGCGTTTTGCCATTGCAGGACGCAGAGCTCGTACTGCTGTTCGATCTGATCAGGGCACGGCTTGCAGCGACGATCACTATTCTGCACTGGCGCGCCGCGATGCGAGGTGCGGATGACGAATACTCACGCCGTTATCTGCAGCATGAACGTACTGCCGATACCTTTCTTGCGCGGCTCGATTCGCAGGGTCGCAGCGAATTTGGCAAACGGATCAAAAATACCCTTTAAATCAGCAGCTTGTCCAAATCAGACTGGCGCCGATCGAGAGCTGGCACTAATCATGAGAAAAATCGACCACGAGTGGTAGATCCGCGTGTGCAAAAGTGTTGAGTAGTTCCCGGAAATCAATAGCTTAGCGACATAATATGGCTGCATTCAGTCACTTTCGAGCAAGGACTCATGACCCTGGACGCCGCTCTCGCCGTCTTGTTGCTATTCAGCGCCGCCTGTTACATGGCGCTGGGTGCGCGCTTGATTGTGGCCAAGAGGGAAGTCGGCACCTTGCCGATTGGTTTCTTGTTTGCCGTGGTCAGCATCTGGATATTGGGCGGCGCTGTCGAGCTCATGTCGAGTTCGTTCGTTGGATTTTCGATCGGGCGTACCGGCCACTTCTTCGGGACGGCTTTCCTGCCAGTTGTGGCGTACGTCAGTTTTCGCGAATACATAGGGAAGCGGACATCAGTACACCGCATCACGATGTTGCTGATTATTCCAATCGTCTCCGTCACGCTTGCGGCGACCAACCACTATCACGAATTCATGTGGTACCTGCCTGCAACGAATGACATGGGCCAGTTTCTGACCCGGCCTGCACAGTGGGGTCCCTGGTTCCTGTTCGTGCACGGCCCACACAGTTACATAGTCATCGCAGCCGGACTGCTGGCGTTGCTGAACCACACCAACGCCGTGGCTCGAGGTCATCGACGCGGCATACTCCTGCTGGTTGCGGCCAGTTTCGGTCCGATTGGAGCGACGGCGGCGTACGATTTCGGCTTCGGACCCGACACGCTTTCATTCGTGCCATTCGTATTTACGCTGATGCTGCCACTGTATGCATGGCTGATACTGGGCGAACAGATTGTGAAGTTTTCGCCACTCGCTTTCGAAACTGTATTTCAGAACATGCAGGACCCCGTCGTGGTCGTCGACGATAGCGGCCGCATCATAGGACTGAATCATCGCGCCGAAAGTCTACTTGCGATCAGCGAGACGTCAGCGATGTTCGAGCCGCTCAATTCCGTGATTTGCGATGGATCAACCGAAGTATTCGAAGCATTGGAAACGGGTGAGCCACGTAAGATGATGACGTCAACCGGGCGCTTCCTGCATGTGCAGGTATCGGAAATGGACTCGGACAGGTCGACCGACCGCAAGGGCAAAGTGCTCATGTTTCGTGACGTCAGTGACGTCGAGAAGGCGCAAGCTGAAGTTCGCGCTAACGAACGTTTGTTGCGCACACTTATCGACCATTCTGTAAACGGTATTATTCGTCTTAGCTGGAAAGATAATGACGACGTGGACGAACAGGAACTACGTTGTATTTTTGCCAACGCCGCGGCAGCCAGGTTTCTGACTACAGAGCGGGACGACCTGGTCGGCATGATTGGCGCAGAAATCGTCAAGCTTGCGACCAATGCAATGGAACCTGAGGAGTCCGCCGATCTGACCAATGATTTTCGCAAGTCGGCAGTTGCCCGAGACAGTATCGATATCGAGGTTCAGCACACCGCCGATAGCGTGGGCAAATGGCTGCGTATGATCGTTGAGCCGTTCGGTAATGATATCTCGATCACATTCGTCGATCTCACCGACGGCAAGGCGAAAGAAAAGCACATGGATTTGATTGCGCGCTCCGACCCGCTGACTGGTGTATTGAATCGCCGCGGTTTCGAGCGTGACGCATCGCAACGACTGACCGATAGCGCCGACGATGCGACCGGGGCATTGCTGTTCATCGATCTCAATGACTTCAAAATTATCAATGACAACTTCGGTCACGAAGTTGGCGATCAGCTGCTTACCATAGCCGCCAAACGGCTACGCAAAAGTCTTCGCTCTTGCGACATCATCGGCCGGCCGGGTGGCGACGAGTTCGTGGCGCTGGTCCCGGACGTGGCTCCCGACGTCGCTGACAAGCTGGCAAAACGATTGGCAGTAGCCCTCGAGGAGCCGTACCTGATCGGGGCGGAGAAGCACGACTGTGCAGCAAGCATCGGTCTTGCTTTGTACCCGAAGAACGCCAGTACGCTCACGGGCCTGATGCGCGAGGCTGATCAGGCGATGTACCGTGCGAAGGAGCGTTGTCGCGGCGTCAGCGAAGTCCGCAGCGACGACTTGCTCGAAAAAGCCATGTAATATATCCGCTCGCTGATAGGTCTCTTATCAGTACTAATAGCGGAGTTTTAGCCTGATGTTGAAGAGTCTTGTCATGCGTCTCAATCCGCAGTCGACGATCGTGAGTGTGTTCTCAGCAGTCATGCTGTCGAGCCTGGTGTGCAGCCTGTCAATACAGCAATGCCATGCGGGCGAGCTAATTGCTGAGTCGGCTGAGGAAACACAGCCGTTGAGAACCGGTCAGCAGGCGCCTTCTTTTGTGGTCCGCAACGCCGACAACGAGGAAATTACGTTCGATCCGGACTCGCTTGAGCGCCCGGTCGTCCTCATCACTTTTCGCGGCGGCTGGTGCCCGTTCTGCAACATGCATCTGTCTGAGTTACGTACTGTCGTCCCGGATATTGGCGCGATGGGTATCGATGTGATGTTTCTGAGTGGTGATCGCCCGGATATGTTGTACGCAAGTCTTGCAGAAGATACGCAAGAGAACATCGAGGAGCTTGACTACCAGATCTATTCAGACGCGGACGCGAATGCGGCGATCGCCTTGGGCGTAGCATTCAAGGTCTCGGAACATACGATCAATCGGCGTAATGAGAAAGGCCAGGATATTGAAGACTCCTCAATGCTGCGGCATGGCGTGCTGCCGGTGCCGGCCGTGTATGCGATCGACAAAACAGGGCTTATTCGTTTCGATTTCGTCGAGCCCAACTATAAAGTCAGGTTACCTGCCGAGGAGTTGCTTGCGGTCTCCAGAGAGCTCGTGCAGTAGGACAGTTGCTAGTGGTACGCTTCGAGCACTATGAAAAAACTCCTTAGCGAAGCGACGAATATTCGGTCTAACGAGCTGTCAACGACACTGTTGTCGTTCGTCTTCGTATTTTCCCTGATGTTGGCCTACAACATTATGAAGCCCGTAAGGGACGCGCTGCCACCGGACTGGAGTGACGCGAGTCTTGCGTGGCTATGGACGTACAATTTTTTCTTTAGCATCGTTGCCGTTAGCTTGTACGGTTTTGCGGTGTCACGAGTTCGTCTCAAATACCTGATTCCCGGCGTTTACACTTTTTTTGCTGTGTCGTTTGTTCTGTTCTACATCGGTGCAAGTTCGTTGCAGAATACCGAACTCGTCGACAAATCGTTTTATCTCTGGATCAGCCTGTTTTCGCTATTCCATATTTCGGTGTTCTGGAGTCTGATGGCGGACCTGTTCACGAAGCAACAGGCGCCGCGGCTGTTCGCGTTTATTGCGAGCGGTGCAAGTATTGGTACGATCGCCGGATCGATCGCCACGTTGTGGCTTGCCAAAATCGTCGGCACGCTGAACCTGATGCTGATCGCTGCACTCATTCTTGTGGCTATCGTGCCGCTGGTCGGGGTCTTGTATCACCTCAAGTCAAGCCGGATGAATGCTGCGGAAGTGGTCTCAGAAAACAGCAGTGAAGTGACCGTTAGTGGCAATCCGTTCGCGGGCTTCAGGGAGTTCATTCGCAATCCGTTCCTGCTCGGTATTGCCCTGTTTATTTTTCTGTACACGACGCTTGGATCGTTCGTTTACTTCGAAATAAAAAATCTTACTGTGGAGATGGATGAAGAGTCCCGAACTCAAATGTGGGCCGGCATCAATCTAACGGTTAATAGCATTGCGATTGTCATTGCGATGTTCGCAACTGGCCGAATTGCAACACGCTTCGGCGTCGCCAAAACTTTAGCCATCGTGCCGTTTGTCGTTGCGTTGGGCTTTGCTGTCGTCGTTGTGAATCCAATGCTCGCTGTCGTCATCGGCAGCTGGATTGTTCTAAAGGGCGGCAACTATTCGATCACTCGTCCGGCGCGCGAAATGCTTTACACACTGGTCAGTCGTGAGGATCGATTCAAGGCCAAACCGGTTATCGATATCGTTGTCTATAGGGGTGGCGACACACTGGCCGGGTGGGCATTTACGGGCCTGACGGCAGGTCTTGGATACGGCATCGCCGGCATTGCGGTAATCGGCGCTCTGATCGCGGTCTTGTGGGGCGTTGTTGGTATTTACCTCGGTCGCTCATATGATCGCGCATCAACCGGCGCGGCCGCTACGGAAAGCGACTAGTGGGCGACGCGTTTATTTGTGACGCCGTAAGAACGCCGATCGGGCGGTATGGCGGCGCTTTGTCTTCGGTTCGCACCGACGACCTTGGTGCCATTCCAATTGCGGCACTCATTGAACGCAACAGGAAACTGGATCCAGCCGCGATTGAGGATGTCGCCTACGGCTGCGCCAATCAGGCCGGTGAAGACAATCGTAATGTTGGCCGCATGTCCGTCTTGCTTGCGGGCCTGCCAGTAACGACTGCGGCGGTCACGGTTAATCGTCTTTGTGGCTCCGGCATGAATGCGGTGGGCAATATTGCCGATGCCATCAAGGCCGGCGGGCTGCAGCTAGGCATTGCCGGTGGAGTCGAGTCAATGTCGCGAGCGCCGTTTGTAATGGGCAAACAGACGGTGGCGTTCGGGCGCAACACCGAAATGTTTGACACCACGCTTGGCTGGCGCTTCGTAAACAAGAAGCTCGAACAACAATACGGCGTGGATTCCATGGCGGAGACGGCCGAAAACGTCGCCGCCGATTTCAAGATCTCCCGGGCCGATCAGGACCGGTTTGCATTGCGTAGTCAGCAACGAGCAGAAGCCGCAATTGCTGCCGGCAATTTCAACGATGAAATCATTGCAGTGACTGTCCCGCAACGCAAAGGCGAGCCGTTGCTGGTCGATACCGACGAACACCCACGTTCGGGATCGACTCTGGAGGGTCTCAGCAAACTTCGCCCTATCGTTCGTGCCGACGGCACGATCACGGCCGGCAACGCGTCCGGCATCAATGACGGTTCGTGCGCGATGCTGGTTGCATCCGAGTCGGCAGTGAAAGATCACGGGCTTGAGCCGCTCGCGCGGATCGTTGCATGGGCAAGCGCCGGCGTCGAACCTCGCATCATGGGCATTGGACCAGCGCCGGCCGCCGACAAAGTGCTCGCGCTCGCCGGCATGAGTATTGAGCAGATGGATGTCATCGAACTCAACGAAGCCTTCGCCGCGCAGGGGCTCGCAACATTGCGTCGACTCCGTGTCGCAGACGATGCAGAGCACGTAAATCCGAACGGTGGTGCGATCGCACTGGGCCACCCGCTCGGCATGTCCGGCGCCAGACTCGTGACCACAGCTGCATACCAGTTGCGTCGCAGCGGTGGGCGGTTCGCTCTTTGTACAATGTGCATCGGCGTCGGGCAGGGTATTGCGATGATCATCGCGGCGGTTTGATGAAAGAGTCTGCTCCCAGCTATGAGACGCAGGAATTACGTGAATTCGGCGAAGTGCTGCGTGGCCGACGTACCATAAATCTCTTCTTGCAAACACCTGTGCCGGGCAAGCTTGTGCGGGCCGCTGTTGAAGCCGCGACCTGGGCGCCCAATCACCACGTAACAGAACCGTGGCGTTTCTATCAACTCGGTGCGGAAACGATCGCGGCGTGCATAAACCTTGTGCGCGACATTGCTACGGTAAAGAAAGACGCGCAAGCCGGCGACTTCAAGGCGAAGTCCTGGGCGGAGAAACCCGGCTGGCTGGTAGTGACCTGCCGCAAGTCGGAAGATGCGATCCTGCAGCGCGAGGACTACGCGGCCTGTGCCGCGGCCGTGCAAAACTTCATGCTGTACCTGTGGAAGGCGGGTGTCGGCTCCAAGTGGACGACTGGTGACATCACTCAAGACCCGCGGTTTTTCGAGATCGTCGGCATCGATGCGGATGCGGAAAGTGTTGTCGGCTTGATCTGGTATGGCTACCCGAAGCTCACCCCGGCGCAGCAGCGCACGAGTGTCGACGACGTCTTGCGAGAGCTCCCTTAATCTCTGGCCAGTTCATCGGGATGATGCACGATCGGTCCGGGCACGATCAGTGGCCGGAGCAAAAATACGCAGGTTGTCACCACGCCGGCAGAGCCAATGATGATCACCGAGTTTCGAATTGTGCCGTCGTAAATGGCCGCGCCGAACAGAGCACCCGACGCGCCGCAGATGTTTTGCAGTGTGCCGACGATCGACGAAGCAACACCGGCAATTTTCGGCAATGGATCCAGGGCGATGACAGTGGCGTTCGGCATGGTGAGGGCAATCGTAAACATAAACAGGCAGACGCAACTCCAAAGCCATGCAAACGGCGCATGGCCCAGCCACGCAATGATCAGCAATTGCGCCGAACTGATGCCCATCAACGTGATACCGATCCCGATAATCTGTAGAGAATCGAAGCGCGTAACCAACAGTCGATTGCTGGCCGCACCCAACAATATCGAAACACCGGCACAGGCGAAGATCAGGCCGAACTGTGTAACTGAGTAACCATAGATTTCGACGACCAGCGTTGCGGCCAGCGCGATCATCGACATGAATCCGGCGGGCGGCAATATAATTAGCAGCAGCCCGAAGATACTTTGACGATGCGAGAAAAATTCTGAAAAGCTTGATGCCAGTTGCCGCACCGGATGCTGCACATTGCTTCCGGCATGCGTCTCATGAATGTTACCGCGAATGGCGAACAGCACCAGTACGCCGAGCACTGCGATGGCGACGAACGGCGCGCGCCATCCCCATTGTGAAACCAGCAAAGCGCCGAAGCTGGGTGCCACCACCGGTGCTGCAGTAAAAATCATCGTCATCAATGACATCAGTTTTGCCGCTTCCTTGCCGCTGGCGACATCACGAACGATCGCTCGCGACAGAACAATCGCAGAGGCGGCGCCAAAGCCTTGCACGAATCGTGCAGCGAGCAGCAGGTCGATGTGGTTCGCAAGCGCCGCAGCCATCGCGCCAAGGGCGAACAACGTCATGCCGGCATACAGCACCGGCAGTCGGCCGATGCGGTCCGATACCAATCCTGCAGGTATCTGCCCACAGGCCATGCCGGCCATGAATACACCGACAATTTGCTGGCCTTTGGACAAGCTCGTCGCCAGGGCAAGAGCCATCTCCGGCACGGCAGGCAGGCTGAGGTCCACGGTCAGCGCGGCCATGCCGGTCAGGACGCCAAGCGTAATGACGAAGCTCGGCTTAAGGGAGTGGGTGGAGAGTGTCACGATCAGGTCAGACTGGCATCCTGTCCAGCGATAAACAAGCGCGACAGCGGTTGTGAGCCAAGCCAGTAACTCAGATCGCGCGGATGGTCGATGTCCCAGACCGCGATGTCAGCACGTTTGCCAACCGCCAGCGTGCCGCGATCATCAGCAAGGCCAAGCGCTCGGGCTGCCACTCTCGTGGTACCGGCAAGTGCTTCTTCCGGCGTCAGGCCGAACACACGGCTCGCGAGCGCCATTGCTTCCCGAACCGACAGCAGCGGCGAGGTGCCCGGATTGCAATCGGTTGCTACCGCGACGGGCACGTCTCGCGCACGCATCTCGTCAATGGGTGGTTGCTGCGTTTCATGCAATGTTACGTAGGCGCCTGGCAACAAGACTGCGACCGTGCCTGCCTCGCTCAGCGCCTTGACGCCGGCAAGTGACGTGTACTCGAGATGATCGGCAGACAGCGCGTTGAATTTTGCAGCGAGCGCGGCGCCACCGCCATCGCTCAATTGATCCGCGTGCAGTTTTACCGGCAAGCCCAGTGCCTGTGCTCGCGCGAAAACTCTTGCCACCTGCCCTGGAGTGAAAGCAATGGACTCGCAGTAAGCATCAACGGCATCGGCAAGTCGCCGGTCCGCGACCGCCGGTAACAGTTGTTCGCAAATCAAGCCGATATAGCCGTCCGCATCGTCAGCGAATTCGGGCGGCACTGCATGCGCGGCGAGCAAAGTCGTCCTAATCGTCAGTCCGGTTGCTGCGGCAATGCGGCGCGCGACCTCGAGCGTCTTAATCTCGTTGTCTGTGTCGAGTCCGTAACCGGACTTGATCTCGATAGTCGCAACGCCATCGCGCATGAGCGCACGCGCGCGCCGTAATGCGGAGTCGAATAATTGCTCATGCGTTTCGGCACGAGTTGCGCGCACAGTGGACATGATGCCGCCGCCAGCTCGCGCGATGTCTTCGTAGCTTTCGCCGCGACAGCGTTGCTCGTACTCGGCCGCGCGGTCGCCGCCGAAGACAAGGTGCGTGTGGCAGTCGATCAATGCGGGTGTAAGCCAGCGGTTGCCGAGCGGAATAGTCTCAGCGGCAGTGTCGGCAGGGAGCCCGGATCGCGGTCCGATCCAGGCAATCGAGCCTTCTGCAATAGCGACAGCCCCGTCCTCGAGCACGCCATAGCCGGCGTCCCCGTCTCGCATCGTTGCGATGCGGGCAGCCGTCAAAACCAGGTCCCAATCCGCCATTTGTTGCTCCGTTGTGCGTTCGACGGTACCATGCTGCAACCTGTATATACAACTTGGCGAGTGTTCGATGACAAGCGTATTTGCGCGCAAAGCGTTGCTGGCAGAGGGCTGGGCGGATGATGTCCGGCTCGTCATCCGTGCCGGGCGCATTGAGCAGCTCGAATCCGGCGTTGCGCCGGACGCTGCCGATGACCGGGCCGACATCGTGTTGCCGGGGCTCTGCAACGCCCACAGCCATGCATTTCAACGCGCACTGGTTGGCCGCACCGAGGAGCGATCGCCGGATGGCCAGGATAATTTCTGGAGCTGGCGAGTGCGCATGTACGAGCTTGCGAATCGACTGACTGCCGAACAGCTCGCCGCTGTCGCGGCCCAGGCATATGCAGAAATGCTCGAGTCAGGTTATACCTCGGTTGCAGAGTTTCACTATTTGCACAACGATCCGGCCAACGATGACGATGCAATTTTTGCCGCGTTGCAGGACGCGGCATCGAAGTCCGGCATCCGCTTGATCTACGTTCCGGTGCTCTATGAGCGTGCGGGCTTTGATCAATCCGATGCGGAAGAACATCAACGCCGATTCGTGCTGCAGCTCGATTCGTTTCTCAAACATCAGATGCGCTGCCACGAAAAAGCGCTCGACGGCACAACCGTCGCGATCGGTGCACACAGTTTACGTGCGGTGCACGCTGACTCGTTACGCGCGATTGCTCATGTTGCTCGCGAACAAAAGGTAGCAATGCACTTGCACATCGCCGAGCAGTTGGGGGAGGTCGAGCAATGCGTTGCAGCAACGGGCATGCGACCCGTCGAGTGGCTGCTCGAAAACGTAAGCGTAGATGACAGTTGGTGCCTCGTGCATGCGACGCATATGAATGAGGCGGAAATTGAAGCATTGGCGAAGTCGAAAGCCGTGGTTTGTATTTGTCCGACGACCGAGGCGAATCTTGGCGACGGTATTTTCCCGTTGCCGTCCTTTCTTGCACACGGTGGCCGCATGGCCATCGGTTCGGACAGCCAGGTGTCGATCGATCCGTTCGAGGAGTTGCGCTGGCTTGAATACGGCCAGCGACTAGCGACAAAAACGCGCAACGTCGTGTCATTACAAAACGCCCACGTCGGGCAAGAGTTGTTCGACCGCGCGCTTGCGGGTGGGGCACAAGCGGCGTCGCAGACACGCGTGGGACTTGCGATTGGTGCCGGCGCCGATCTGCTCACACTGAGTGCCGACGATCCGATGCTCACAGGGCACGGCGACGAGACATTACTGGATGCACTCGTATTCTCGGGTTATCGCTCGCCCATCGAGCGCGTCATGGTGGGTGGCGAATGGCGAGTGTTAGCGGGCGACCACGTAGCAAGAGCGGAGACGCGTGCGCGCTTTGTGGCCGCACAGAAGGCCTTGCGATGACAGCGATGGACAAGCCACGTTATCAGCAGCTCAAGGAGATGATCATCGGTCGCATCTCCAGCGGCGAGTTATCGCCGCATGATCGCGTCCCGTCTGAAAACGAGCTGGTCGAGTCCATGAGTGTGTCCCGCATGACGGCCAATCGTGCGCTGCGCGAATTGACGAGTGAAGGCTATGTTAAACGCATCGCCGGGCGCGGGACGTTTGTATCCGATTTTCGGGCGCGGTCACATGTGCTCGAGGTGCAGAACATCGCCGACGAGATAACACGCCGCGGGCACAGTCATTCCAGCGAAGTCCTGCGGCAGTCGCGACAGCACGCGCGTGGCGAGCTGGCGCGGGCGCTGAGTGTCGAGCAGGGCACCGATGTTTTTCACCTGCTACTGGTGCATTACGAAAACGGATCTCCCGTGCAGGTTGAAGATCGGCACGTGCTGGCAGAGTTTGCACCCGAATGCCTGGCACAGGATTTTACGTCCGTTACACCAAGTGCGTACCTGACTGATATCTCTCCGCTTGCTGAGGCGGAACAGGTCGTGCGCGCGAGCAAGCCGAATGGCGCTATTCGAAAACAGCTGCAAATGGATGACAAGGAGCCCTGCCTCGTCGTTATACGCAGAACCTGGTCGAACGATCGACCCGTGACTTTCGCGCGCTTGCATCACCCCGGCAGCCGCTACGAATTGACCGGCAATTACAAACCGCGCGAAACCGGCGGGTCGTCTACCGCCGAAGTCGTCGAACTAGAGAAGCTACAGCAATGAACAAACACCGAGTTATCAAAGCGCCAACCGGCACGACTTTGCAGGCAAAAAGCTGGCTGACGGAAGCACCGTTGCGCATGCTCATGAACAATCTCGATCCCGATGTCGCCGAGCGACCGGAAGACCTCGTCATCTATGGCGGAATTGGCAAAGCAGCGCGCAACTGGGAGTGCTACGACGCCATTATCAAAGCGCTACAGGTGCTGGAAAATGACGAGACGCTGCTGATTCAGTCGGGCAAGCCGGTCGGCGTTTTTCGGACGCATGCTGACGCACCGCGCGTTTTGATCGCCAACTCCAACCTGGTTCCCCACTGGGCCAACTGGGAGCACTTTCGCGAGCTCGACAAGAAAGGTTTGATGATGTTCGGGCAGATGACCGCAGGCTCATGGATCTATATTGGCAGCCAGGGAATCGTGCAGGGCACCTACGAAAGCTTCGTCGAAATGGGCCGGCAGCATTACAACAGCGACCTGACTGGTCGCTGGATCCTGACGGCCGGACTCGGTGGTATGGGGGGCGCACAGCCGCTCGCAGCGACCATGGCCGGCGCCTCGATGCTGGCTATCGAGTGCCAGTCGGATCGTATCGACAAACGTCTGGAAACGGGCTATCTCGATACCCGCGCAGACACACTGGATGACGCACTGGCCCTGATCGACAAGGCAGTTGCAGAGCGCAAGGCGGTCAGTGTTGGCTTGCTTGGTAATGCGGCTGAAGTTTTGCCTGAGCTGATCAAACGCGGTGTTCGCCCTGATGCGGTGACCGACCAGACCTCGGCGCACGACCCGGCGAATGGCTATCTGCCGCTTGGCTGGACGGTCGAGCAATGGCTGCAACAGCGCGAGAGCGATCCCGATGCCGTCGCTGCGGCGGCGCGCAAGTCTATGGCCGTCCATGTATGTGCCATGCTCGAATTTCACAAGCAAGGCGTCCCTACTTTTGATTACGGCAACAACATTCGTCAGGAAGCACTGGACGAGGGCGTTGCCGATGCCTTCGATTTCCCGGGCTTCGTGCCCGCCTATGTGCGGCCGCTGTTTTGTCGCGGCGTGGGTCCATTTCGCTGGGTGGCATTGTCGGGCGATCCCGAAGATATTTACAAGACCGACCAGAAAGTTAAGGAATTGATTCCGGATGATGCACATTTGCATACCTGGCTGGATGCTGCGCGCGAACGCATTCAGTTTCAGGGTTTGCCGGCGCGCATATGCTGGGTCGGCCTTGGGCAAAGACACCGGCTCGGCCTGGCATTCAACAAGATGGTACGCGATGGTGAACTGAGTGCGCCCGTTGTGATTGGCAGAGACCATCTGGACAGTGGCTCGGTTGCGAGCCCGAATCGTGAAACCGAAGCGATGCGCGACGGCTCTGATGCGGTGTCGGACTGGCCATTATTGAATGCGTTGTTGAATACGGCGAGTGGCGCAACCTGGGTATCGATTCACCATGGCGGTGGAGTTGGCATGGGCTACTCGCAACACGCCGGGCTGGTGATCGTCTGCGACGGCAGCGAGGCGGCCGATCGTCGCATCGAACGTGTACTCTGGAATGATCCGGGAACCGGCGTAATGCGGCATGCAGATGCAGGTTACGATGATGCCATTGAATGCGCGCGCGAGAATAATCTCAACTTGCCGATGGTGGCAACGGGAGAGTCGTCATAAACATCATCATTGATAATCAGCTCGTTGGCCTCGCTGAACTGCGCCAGGCGTGGAGCGAACCGGTAACCGTGCAGCTCGGTAACCAGGCCCGGCAGCGCGTTGCCGAATCGAATGAAATGATCTCCGAAGTCGTGGCCGGCGGTGACCAGATCTACGGTGTGAACACCGGCTTCGGCAAGCTCGCACAGGTTCGGGTGAGCGACGACGATCTTGCGAAGTTACAGAAGAACCTGGTTCGCTCGCACGCGGTTGGGGTTGGCAAGGATCTCGACGACAACATCGTGCGTATGGTCATGTTGATGAAAGTTATCGCACTGGCCGAAGGCTTCTCCGGCGTACGACTGGAGCTGATCGATGCGCTGTGCGAACTGCTCAATCACAACATCTATCCGCGCATTCCCGAGAAGGGTTCGGTTGGCGCATCGGGCGATCTCGCGCCACTGGCACACATGGCTGGCGTCTTGATTGGCATCGGCGAGGCGCGCGTCAATGGCACTATCGTTCCCGCACAGATCGCATTGCAGGAGGCCGGCATCAAACCGGTAGTGCTCGCACCTAAAGAAGGATTGGCTCTTCTCAACGGTACTCAAGTATCAACAGCACTGGCCCTCGCAGCCGCATTTCGCACCGAGAACGTATTGTCCGCCGCGCTGGCGGCGGGTGCCATGTCCTCCGATGCGATCAAGGGCAGTGACACGCCATTCGACAAACGTATACAGAGCGTCCGCGGCCACGGTGGGCAGATCGCGGTTGCGGCAGTCTTGCGGCAACTGATGCGTGACAGTGAGATTCGCGCATCGCACGTCGTCTGTGACCACGTTCAGGACCCATACTCGATTCGCTGCCAGCCGCAGGTGGTTGGCGCCTGTCTCGATGTGCTGCGGCATGTCTGTGTGGTACTGCAGACCGAAGCGAACGCGGTGACGGACAATCCGCTGGTTTTCGCCGAGTCTCGCACCGTGTTGTCAGGCGGCAACTTTCACGCCGAACCGGTCGCGCTTGCGGCGGACTATCTGGCGCTCGCTATCGCTGAGATAGGCGCATTGTCGGAACGTCGTATTGCGTTGCTGATCGACGCCAATTTAAGCGGCTTGCCGGCATTCCTGGTTGATGAGGGTGGGCTGAACAGCGGTTTCATGATGGCACAAGTGACGGCGGCGGCACTGGCTTCAGAAAACAAGACCCTTGCGCATCCGGCCAGTGTCGACAGCATCCCGACCTCCGCCAACCAGGAGGATCATGTCAGCATGGCAACGTTCGCCGCGCGACGCCTGCACGACATGCTCGACAATGTCGCATGCATCGTCGCGATCGAATTGCTCGCTGCTTCAAAAGGAATTGAATGTCACCGGCCACAACAGAGCTCGCCGGATATCGAGTCCGTTATCGTCGTGCTGCGCGAAGTATCGCCTGCCTTCGTCGAAGATCGGTCACTGTCTTCCGACATTACGCGGGTCGCGTCCCTGATCGAAGCCGGCCGGTTTTGTGAGCACGCCGAGTCAGTGCTGCCCAGCCTGAGTGCATGAACGAGATATTTTCCCTGCATGCCGGTAGTACGCCACTGCTGGTCAGCGTGCCGCACGATGGCTGGCAAATTTCGAACGACATCGTGCAGCATATGAGCAACGCCGGGCGCAGCATTCCGGACACGGACTGGCACGTTGCAGATCTCTACGAATTCGTGAAAGAGCGTGGTGCGTCGATGATCGTCGCGAACTACTCGCGCTATGTCGTCGACCTGAATCGCCCCGCAGATGATGCCGCGATGTACGAAGGTCAGCTGGCGACCGGATTGTGCCCGTTGCGAACATTTTCCGGTACCGACATATACCTCGATCCGATCGACATTGATCATGCAGCGCGAGTAGCAACCTACTGGCGTCCGTACCACGATCAACTTGCGCAAACACTCACGGAGTTACGCGACCAACACGGTTATGCGCTGCTTTGGGACGCGCACTCGATCGCGAGCCAGGTGCCGCAATTGTTTGACGGTGAGTTGCCCGTATTCAATATCGGTACCTGGGATGGGCACAGCTGTGGTGCATCGCTGGCCGATGCAGTCGTGTCAGTCGCGACGCAGAGCGAGCACGACACGGTTCTCAATGGTCGTTTCAAGGGTGGCTACACTACGCGCCATTATGGCAATCCGGACGCCAACATACATGCTATCCAGCTCGAGCTCGCGCAGCGCGCCTATATGCACGAACGAACCCTCGAATATGACCGCGACAAATCTGCGCAGCTTGGCGCTACGCTTGCCGCCATGCTGGATGCATTTCAGGAGGCAGCGAGCTTATGACAGGTGTTCAGACTGTATTCATTTTGCGACATATAGGCTTGCCGATAGTGATGGGATATTATTGCGGCGAATTTTGTCGTATTAGTCTTTGCTCGGGCATGAGGGAAAGATCATGAGAAAGAACAAATTGTTGCTCACCGCCGCTGTCATTGGTGCGCTGTTAGTTTCCGGCGTAGCTATGGCGTGGTCGGCGAATAAGATCGATCGCGAAGTTACCAAGTCGATCGAAGTATTCAAGGAAGAGGTCAACGGCTCCGAAGTTTTTCTTGACCAGGCTGTGGGCTACCTGGTGTTTCCACGCGTCATCAAGGTTGGACTCGGATTCGGCGCGGAGACCGGCGAAGGATCGTTGATCGTCGGTAGCCAGACGGTCGATTATTATCGGACGACAGCTGGCTCGTTCGGATTGCAGGCAGGCGCGCAGGCTAAGTCGGTAGTCATCGTTTTCATGACCCAGGCAGCGCTCGACAAGTTTCGTAATTCCAGCGGCTGGAAAGCGGGTGTCGACGGATCGGTGGCGCTCATCGATCTGGGTGCCGGCAAGACTATCGATACGAATAACGTGAAAGATCCTGTGGTCGGATTTATTTTCGGCTCCAAAGGCCTGATGTACAATCTGACGCTTGAAGGATCGAAATTCACAAAACTCGACAAGTCAGAAGAAGCCAAGCCGGAAAGCTAAACCTCCCTGGTACAGGCGCTGGCTGGCCAAAGTCTGGCATACGCATGGTGGCGGACTGTACGCCATCGGTTATGCGGTCACGTTTCTCTATCTTGAAGCGCGCTCAATCCTCGAGGAACTTGCGGAAAGCACCGGGCCGGTCGATTTTTTGACCGGTCATCTGTTCGAATTCCTTTTTCGCTTCCTGGGCGATTCAATTACGAACATGGTGCATGCGCTGATCTGGTTCATACCCGTAATTCAATTCAAATCGCCATTCGGCGTCATCTTGCTCGGCATCGGTTTTTACGTCTTTGATATCTATCTGCGCGATCCCGTCGAGCGCTGGCTCCTGCAGGAAGAGGCTGAATAGTCTATTGGAGCGCCCCTCGCGGCGCTCCAATAGACTATTCCGTTGTTTCGAGGATCTGGCCCTGCCGTTTGGCGTTCTCGTCGAAACCGTGCTGCCAGTCCGAGCGATGTTGGGCCGGTGCGATTTGCACGGCCGTCACCTTGTACTCGGGGCAGTCGGTGGCCCAGTCACTGTGCTCGGTAGTCACGACATTGGCGCCGGTTTCCGGGTTGTGGAAGGTCGTGTAAACGACGCCCGGCTGCACGCGTTCGGTGATTGTTGCGACTAGTGAAATCTCACCCTTGCGTGATGACAGCGCGACCAAAGTACCTTCGCTGATGCCACGCATTTCCGCGTCGCTCGGGTGTATTTCCAGCAGGTCGGCGTTGTACCAGACCATGTTGTCTGTGCGGCGGGTCTGCGCGCCGACGTTGTATTGCGACAGGATGCGCCCGGTCGTCAACAACAACGGGAATTTGCGATTGGTGCGTTCTTCGGTTGGCACGTACTCGGTTTCGACAAACAAGCCTTTGCCGCGTACGAAGTTGTCGACATGCATGATGGGTGTGCCCATAGGCGCATCCTCGTTACACGGCCATTGCACACTGCCTACGCGATCGAGGAAGTCGAAACTCACATTCGTGAAGGTCGGCGTCAGTGCAGCAATTTCGTCCATGATTTCCGCGGCATTGCTGTAATTCATCGGGTAACCCATCGCGACGCTAAGGTCCTGCGTAATGAGCCATTCGTCCTTACCCTGGCGCGGCTTCATCACCGGTCGCACGCGATTGATGCGTCGCTCTGCATTGATAAAAGTGCCGTCTTTTTCGAGAAAGGACGTTCCCGGCAGGAATACATGTGCGAATTTGGCCGTTTCGTTCAGAAACAGGTCTTGCACGACAATGCACTCCATGGCGCCAAGAGCGGCTTCCACGTGCAGTGTATTCGGATCGGATTGCGCGAGATCCTCGCCCTGGATGTACATGCCCTTGTAGTTACCGGCGCAGGCCTCGTCGAACATATTCGGGATGCGATAGCCCGGCTCCGGGTCGAGCGTCACGCCCCAGTGCTTCTCGAAACTGCCACGCACGTCATCATCCTGAACCGGGCGATAGCCCGGCAGCTCATGTGGGAATGAACCCATATCGCAGGAGCCCTGCACGTTGTTCTGACCACGCAGAGGATTGACACCAACGCCGGAACGACCAATATTGCCGGTCGCCATGGCGAGGTTGGCCATGCCCATGACCATGGTCGAGCCTTGGCTGTGCTCGGTAACACCGAGCCCGTAATAAATCGCCCCGTTATCGGCGCCGCCATACAGACGAGCAGCACCGCGAATATCGTCAGCCGGTATGCCCGACACCTTCTCGACTTCTTCGGGCGAATTTTCGGGCCTGAGGATCATCGCTTTCCAGGCCTCAAAGGATTCGACGTCACAACGTTCGCGAACGTAATCGTCCGCAGCAAGGCCCTCGCTGACGATAACGTGCGCGAGTGCGTTGATCATCGGCACATTGGTGCCTGGCAACAGCGGCAGGTGATAGTCTGCCTTGATTCGTGCCGACTTCACGAGACCGATCTTGCGCGGGTCGAGCACGATGAGTCGCGCGCCCTCGCGCAGGCGACGTTTCATCTGCGAGGCAAACACGGGATGTGCCGCGGTTGGATTCGCGCCAATGACGATAATGACATCGGCATCCATCACGCTGTCAAACGGTTGCGTGCCCGCCGAAGTACCCAATGTTTGTTTCAGTCCGTAGCCGGTCGGCGAGTGGCAAACGCGTGCGCAGGTATCGACATTATTATTGCGCATGCCGGCGCGCACGAATTTCTGCACGGCATAGACTTCTTCGTTGGTGCAGCGCGATGACGTGATACCACCGATCGACTTGCGACCGTATTTGTCCTGAATTTCCTTGAAACGGCGGGCGGCGTAGGCGATTGCCTCGTCCCAGCCGACTTTGCGCCACGGCTCATCGATGCTGTCACGTATCAGCGGGTCCAGCACGCGATCGCGATGGGTCGAATAGCCCCAGGCAAAACGACCTTTAACGCAGCTGTGGCCATGGTTGGCCTGGCCGTCGTTGTCGGGGGTCATGCGTACGACCTGGTCGCCCTTCATTTCGGCGATGAATGAACATCCAACACCACAGTACGCGCAGGTCGTCTTGACGCTGTGCTCGGGCTGGCCATTATCGATAATGCTTTTTTCCATCAGCGTGGCAGTTGGGCAGGCCTGCACGCAGGCGCCGCAGGAAACGCATTCAGAGTCCAGAAAATCTTCGCCGATACCGGCCGATACTTTCGAGTTAAATCCGCGGCCTTCGATGGTTAATGCAAATGTACCCTGGACCTCGTCACAGGCACGCACACAACGCGAACAGACGATGCACTTGCTCGCGTCGAAAGAAAAATACGGATTGCTGGCGTCGATTGCCGCGTCAAGATGATTCTCGCCGTCAAATCCGTAACGCACGTCGCGCAAGCCGACGCTGCCCGCAACGTCCTGCAATTCGCAATCGCCGTTCGCCGAACAGGTCAGGCAATCAAGCGGATGATCGGAAATGTACAACTCCATGACGTTACGTCGAAGTGTTGCGAGAGAGTCCGTCTGGGTACGAATCTTCATGCCGGCTTCGACCGGAGTCGTGCAGGACGCAGGGAAGCCCTTGCGGCCCTCGACTTCAACCAGGCACATACGGCACGAGCCAAACGGCTTCAGGCTGTCGGTGGAGCACAACTTGGGAATATCGACGCCCGATTCGCGCGCAGCGCGCAAAATGCTGGTGCCGGCCTTGACCGTGGCCGGCAAGCCATCGATTTCTATTTTGATCGAGTCAGCGCTGCTCGCAGCAGGCGTGCCGAGGTCGGCTTGTCTGATTTTGTTCATTGGTCAGCTTCCTGCGGGGACGCAAAGTCATCCGCAAAGTATTTTAAGACACTGCGCACCGGATAGGGCGTCATTCCGCCCATTGCACATAACGATGCATCCTCCATTGTGTCGCACAGCTCCACCAGTAACTCGTAGTTTTCGTCTCGTTTGTCATCCGCAATCATGCGATCGATGACTTCAACGCCCCGCACGGCGCCGATGCGGCACGGAGTGCACTTGCCACAGGACTCGATTGCGCAAAACTCCATCGCGAAGCGAGCTTGTTGCGCCATGTCTGTCGTATCGTCGAACACGACGATGCCGCCATGGCCAACCATCGCGCCAATTTCGATAAACGCCTCGTAGTCCAGTGGTGTATCGAGCTGGTTTGCCGGAATGTAAGCGCCGAGTGGACCGCCAACCTGCACAGCTTTGATCGGCCGACCACTGGCCGTCCCACCACCCCAGTCCTCAATGAGTTCCCGCAGTGTCAGGCCAAATGCTTTCTCGACCAGTCCACCACGTTTGATGTTGCCAGCCAGTTGAAAGGCCAGCGTTCCCGTCGACCGGTCAACGCCATACGCGGCGTATTTCTCGCCGCCGAGATTGACGATGTTCGGTGCGGACGCAAGCGTCACGACGTTGTTCACAACGGTGGGCTTGCCGAATAGTCCTTCGATAGCAGGCAGGGGCGGCTTGTAACGAATGACGCCGGGCTTGCCCTCGAGGCTTTCCAGCATCGCGGTCTCTTCTCCGCAAACGTACGAGCCGGCGCCAAGATGCAGTTCGACATCGAAATCGAAACCGCTGCCCTGAATATTTTCACCCAGCCAGCCCGCTTCACGCGCTGCAACAATAGCGCGCGATAAAATCGAAAAGGTCAGCGGGTATTCGGAGCGCAGATAGATGTAACCCTTGCTCGCACCGACAGCGAAACCTGCGACCATCATTCCCTCGATGAGTCCGAGCGGATCGCCTTCCATCAGGATCCGGTCGGAGAACGTACCGCTATCGCCCTCGTCGGCATTGCAGGCAATGTATTTCTGATCGGCTTGCGCGTCGGCGACGGTTTGCCACTTGATGCCAGCCGGGAAACCGGCACCACCGCGACCGCGCAGGCCGGACGTCTTGATCGCATCGATTACCGCTTGCGGCCCCATCTCAATGGCTTTGCTTACGGCCTTGAAACCCTGGTGTGCACTGAAGTCATCAATCGATAATGGATTGATCAGGCCGCAGCGCCAGAATGTCCAGCGGTCCTGCTTGATCAGGTAGGGGATTTCATCGACCGGCCCGATGCGCCTGGCGTGCTCGCCACCGGTTAGCAGGCCTGCTTCAAACATGCCTGCGATGTCGGCCGGTTCAACGTTGCCGTACGCAATACGTTTGTCGTCTACGACCACTTCGAGCAGTGGTTCCAGCCAGGTTGCTCCCCAGGAGCCGTTGCGGATGAGCTCGATACTTGCGCCGGTCTCCTTGGCGTGGCGCGCGATAGCAATCGCCACATCATCGGCACCAACCGATATGGCAGCAGTCTCACGCGGTACGTAGATGCGCGTGCTCATGAGCTGGCTCCGTCCAGCGTCGCGACAATTTCGTCAAAGCGTTCGGCACTCACTCGGCCGTATGTCTTGCCGTCGACCATGATGGCCGGAGAGCAGGCGCAATTGCCCAGGCAGTAAACGGGCTCCAGAGTGACCTCGTCATTGCTCTCGTGCATGTCCAGCCCAAACGATTTGCCGGCATGCTCGGCAAGCTCGCGGCTACCCATTGCCTGGCAGGCTTCGGCCGCACAAATCCTGACGACATGTTTGCCGGCCGGCGCAGTCCGAAAATCATGGTAGTAACTGACGACACCGTGCACATCGGCGCGCGACAAATTCAGTTCGTCCGCGAGCTGTCGAATTGCGTCGTCGCTTATCCAGCCAAAACGATCCATGAACGCATGCAGAATCTGCACCAGCATCTCCGGACGATTCTCAAAACCGCCGATGATCGTGCTGGCGGTGTCCTTGTCAAAATCTTCGGATGTCATTCGCTAATGCGCTCTTCGCCTGCATAAATATTAAAAGTGTCGCCGCGCAAGAAGCCGAGCAACGACATGTTGAATTCGCGCGCCAGCTGTACTGCAAGGCTCGATGGTGCGCTGATGGCTGCCAGCAACGGCATGCCCGCCACGAGGGTTTTTTGCATGAGCTCAAAACTCGCCCGGCCAGACACCATAAGACCCAGGTCATTGGCTGGCAACGCATTGTTTAATAACAGGGAACCGACGACTTTGTCGACGGCATTATGCCGGCCGACGTCCTCCATAGTGACGATCAGGTCGCCTTTGGGATTAAATGCGGCGGCTGCGTGCAAGCCACCGGTGTTCTCGAAAGTGCGCTGCGCTGCGCGTAGCGCATCGGGCAGGCCGGTCAACATGCGTTGGCTGAAGCTTGCTGCCTGGTCGCTGATTGCCGTCGCGCCGGCAACGCGCAGTGCATCCAGCGACGTCTTGCCACAAACGCCGCAACTCGAAGTGGTATAGAAGTGTCGCTGCAGGCGACCAAGATCGACCTCGACATCTGGTGCAAGATCAACACGAACAACATTGTGGTTACCCGAATCCGGCGCCGGCGGTCCACAGGTCTCGATGGCTGTAATGTCGGCACTGCGATGGATGATGGCTTCGGTGTACAGGAACCCCGCCGCCAGTTCGCGATCGTTGCCCGGCGTGCGCATGGTGATTGAGATGCTGCGCGTGGCGCGGCCGTCGGCCGTCGAGTAGCCAAGTCGTATCTCGAGCGGCTCTTCGACTACGACGTTGTCTGACAGGGTTTCCGGCACGCCCGCCCGAACCTTGCTGATATCGACAGCGAAACTACTGCAAGACATGATTTTGTTGCCAGTGGCCCGGGGCCGGCAATTATATCTCAATGCGCCGCGGCGGAATGAGGCGTCGCTGCATGCAGGATTGCTGCCCGGATCGTTGCTAGCTCAGCCGTGTCGTCGAGCCAGACCCGCCCGCGGCGATGTTCGACACCAAGCCTGGCCAGGACGGGCTCCGGGTCCGGGAAATCGTCCGCATCCGCGTACTGGCGGTAAAGCTGCATAAACAGCGGCTCATCCAGCAGCGCGTCGAGCTTCCTGAACAGTTCCACACCGCTCCACGCATGCGCTGACGGCAGACAGCAGTTCTGTAGTTCACCGAGCACCGTATCAAGCGACTCGCGTCCGCCTGAGCGCCGCCTCAGTTCAACGTCGGCCATCAACGCGATGGATGCGCCACTCCAGTAAACCTTCATGCGCGTGTTCCGCATACTGCCGCTCGTCGCGTCGTTGGGCGATAGGCCTGGTGCCGATTCGGCGCCGCGGGAGAGTCCGTCATAAATTTTCTGCCAGGCGGCCTGTTCGGAATGCTGGCCGGCTCGCGCAAGCAAAACGTTTTGGTAGTACTGCGCAAACCCTTCCGAAATCCAGCGTTGCCTGCGATCCAGGTAGGGCAACATCAGGTGCGAGAACTCGTGTGTTGGCGTCCACTCCCGGTAGAACTCGGCGATCGGCCGGTCCGGATTGATCATTAGCTCAATTGTTTCACCACCGTCGCGAACAACGCGGCCAAAAGATACGGCCCGGTTGCTGTTCCAGGATTGACCACCGATCGGGATTAAGATGACGTTGGTATTGGGATTGGGAAAAGTGCCGTAGGTCATCGCGATGCTTTCGGCCGTGCCACGCACCCACTTGGCGAGCGGTTCCATTTCAATATCAGTACGAGTTCCCAGCAACACGATGCGGAACTCGGCACCGGCTGCGCGTTCGATGCGTTGCTCAAAGGTACCGAATACGGCGACCGCCGAGCCACTTTCGGGGGATGCAGCGAGACGGTATCGAGTGCCGTCATTGTTGGTCATCTGCCAGGGCACGAAAACGCGTATGTCGTCGGCCAGTTCAAACGTCGCCAGAATTTCGTCGTCGCCGCGCAGCCTGGGGCGCCACATCCAGAGGGTGGGCGATACCGCGATATTCGCGTCATCGAGAATGCTGGCAAATCGTTCGCTTCTGGCCGCACGTTGCAGGTCTACCGAGTACCTCAGGCAGCGGATTCCTGCAGACGGCAATCGCAATGACCGGGAACGCGTTTCGAGCTCCTTGCCACTGCTGCAGTCGCGGGCGCCGCGTAGAAATTTTCGTGCGTAGCTCGAGCGCGCGGAAATGTAGTTGATCGGGCGATCGAATCGCGCTTCGACCGTCATGTTGCGCAGTTTGTTGTCGATCGTAATCGTGTACTGATGAGCCGCCTGTGCCGTCGTTGCGGCCAGAATCAACGACATAGCGAGCAAGCACACAATTGCTGCTGTGTTGTGCTGTTTGTTAATGATAATCGTTCTCAAAGTCGAGTGTTTTTTGCGCAGGCATTTCCCGTTATGCTCTCGTTCAGCTACCTGCAGTACAATTTAGAATACCCCGCACCGGATACGTTCCGGACAAATATCAAAAAAGTATTAGGAGATTCCCTTGAGCAAGATTGCACGCCGCAAGTTTATCCAGTTATCTGCCGTTGCCGCCGCCGGCTGTTTTGTCCAGCCTGGACGCGAAGCACAGGCCCAGGATCTGCCGCAGTTGACCACTGACGACCCAATGGCCAGCGCCATGAAGTACACGCATGACGCCAGTACAGTGGATGCGGCTAGCCGCCCCAATCCGGCTGCTGACCAGACTTGCGCCAACTGTGCCTTGATTCAGGGTGCCGATGGCGATGAATGGCGTCCCTGCCAGATCTTTCCAGGCAAGACTGTCAATGCGAACGGCTGGTGTTCGGTTTGGGCGCCGAAAGCCTGATCAGCCTGCAAATCCAGCACTTTTACGACGCGCCGACAGGCACGTTGTCCTATGTCGTAGCTGATAAACAGGGCGGCCATGCCGCGATCATCGATTGCGTATTGGGCTTTTCGATGGTGTCCGGCAGGACCGATAGCAAGCCATCGGATGTACTGATCGACTACATCCGTGAGCATGATCTAGCCGTCGACTGGATACTCGAAACCCATGCGCACGCCGATCATCTCAGTGCCGCGCAGTATGTAAAGGCTGAGGTTGGCGGCACGATCGCGATCGGCGATGGCATTCGCAACGTGCAGGCGCATTTCGCGCCCGTCTATAATTTCGGTGACGCGTTCCCGACCGATGGTCGTCAATTCGATAAGCTTTTCGCTGCCGGAGAGACTTTTCGGATAGGCGATCTTGAGTGTGAGGTCATTGCGACGCCCGGACATACCAACGATAGCGTCAGTTATCGAGTCGGGTCACATGTGTTCGTCGGCGACAGCATGTTCATGCCCGACTTTGGTACAGCGCGTTGCGATTTCCCAGGTGGTGATGCCGGCTTGTTGTACCAGTCGATCCAGCGCCTGCTGGAACTGCCCGGCGATACCCGGCTGTACATGTGTCATGACTACATGCCGGGCGGCCGCGAACTCCGCTACTTCTGCACGGTAGACGAACAGCGACAAGGCAATATCCACGTCAAAGAAGGTACCAGCGAAGCCGATTTCTCAGCGATGCGCACGAAACGTGACGCCAGTCTTGGTCTGCCGGCGTTGATTGTCCCCGCGATTCAAGTCAACATTCGAGCCGGACAATTACCCGATGTGGAAGACAACAACATCGTGTACTTGAAGACACCAATCGATATATTTTAAGTCGCGGAGAATACCTTGTTTGAATCGCTGCAACCGGCCCCGGCCGACGCCATTCTTGGGCTGATTGGCGAGCATCGGGACGACCCGCGCCCCGAAAAAATTGATCTCGGCGTCGGTGTATACCGCAACGACGAAGGCGAAACGCCGGTCCTCGATGTCGTCAAGAAGGCGGAACACCGACTGGTTGGCACGCAAACCAGCAAAGCCTATATAGGCACAGCCGGCGACCCCGTATTCAATGCCGCCATGCAGGCACTGGCCTTCGCTGATTCGGTCAGTGCCGAACGCCTGGTCACGATTCAAACGCCAGGCGGCTCAGGGTCGTTGCGTGTTGCGGCGGGGCTGCTGCTGAGGGCGCGGGAGAACACCGCCTTGTGGGTCAGCGACCCCACGTGGGCCAACCACATACCGTTGCTGGGCGGAGCTGGCCTCACGCTCGAGAATTACCCTTTTTACGATGCCGAATCGCATACGATTCGTATTGACGCGATGCTCGATGCTTTGCGTGCTGCACCGAAGCGCGACGTGGTATTGCTGCATGCCTGTTGTCACAATCCGTCAGGCCTGGACCCGAATGAAGAACAATGGCGGGCGATTGCCGATGTCATCGTCGAGCGTGAACTGTTGCCCTTCATCGACATGGCCTACCAGGGATTCGCGCAGGACCTCGACGCCGATGCGTTCGCGGTGCGGCAGCTGGCGGCGCGTGTTCCGGAAATGATCGTCTCGTCCTCGTGCTCGAAGAATTTCGGTCTGTATCGGGATCGAGTCGGTATTTTGTCGGTGCTGGCCACTGACACGAATTCTCGTGACATCGTTGCGAGCCAGGCGAGCAGCTTTGTACGGACAATGTACTCGGTGCCGCCTGACCACGGTGCAGCGGTCGTCAGCATCATCCTCAACGACAAAGAGCTGCGTGCCGAGTGGGTCGACGAACTTGACGGCATGCGCGAGCGCTTGAGTGGCATGGGTGCCTTGCTGCACGACGCACTCAAGGACAAGGCGCCCGGCCACGATTTCACCCATCTGCTGCACTCAAAGGGGATGTTCTGCTTCCTCGGTGTCACGTCCGAACAGGTTGCTCGACTCAAGCAGGACTTCGGCATCTACATGGTCGACTCGAGTCGCATCAACGTCGCCGGCATCACCCCGTCCAACGTCGACTACCTGGCAAGTTCAATAGCCGCAGTACTGTAGGAGGCCGCCATGCGGGCGACCACACAATCGGCGGTCCGGCCATTTCTCGCCGGAATGGCTCGCTGCGCTGCGCTTTAGTTCTCGGCGAGAAACACCCCTCCCACCGGCCGCGTAATCGCCCGCATGGCGGCCTCCTACGGTGAGCGTCGCTGGCGTCTGGCCAGGTAGGCGGTTGTCCGGACGATGAGGGCGGCGGCGATCATCGTGACGAGCAGCCAGTTCATGTCGTCGAGCTTGTCGAGTGAGTCGGGCAACTGAGTTTGGGCGAAGACCGCCAAGATCCAAAACAGGCCGACTTTGTGCAGCATCTTCCAGTTCCGTGGGCCGAGCATCTTGGCCGTGGCATCGAACGATGTGGCGAACAGCAAATAGATCACGACGTAAGTCAGCACGCCGGGGAGGTTGGCTACAAGACTGAACTCAACGTCGTCGAAGGTCCGGGTTCTATGAATAATCAAGCCAAGATGAGCTGTATGAATCCCGGCAAAGGCGACGCCGAGCAGTCGCCTGTTGCGCACCAGCTTCGAGGTGATTGGGGTAACGAACAGCTGGTGCAACGGTCGTGCGACAAAAACCAGCAGCAAAATGACAAAAGCAATGCGTGCGCTGAGACGCAGCGCGATTCGCGAACTCTCGTCGTCGATTCCGACCACATTAAAAAAGGCGATTGACGTTAGCCCGGTCGCGGCGAACGCAGTGAAAAACACCGCCCAGTTGCGCTGGTTACTCGTCATGGCTCTCGGGATCCCATTCGAGACGACTGTATTGATCGATGGACAGTTTCTCCGCGACGCCGGCGTTGAGTTCGAGCACGTAGCGCACAGGTTCAAGCGCCGCGATTGAGCGTAGCGACAACGGCTCCGTATCATGCGCGATGGACGACACGGTGCCGTCGGCCCGCACGAACAAAATATCGAGCGGTATATAAGTGTTCTTCATCCACATCGACAAATGCGCGTCAAAGTCATACAGGAACAACATGCCGGTGGTCTCGGGCAGGTTACGTACGTGCATGAGGCCGCGGTTACGCTGCTCGGTGGTTTCCGCGATGTAAATGTCGAACCGGTAGCAGGCATGCTCACTGGCGTGAATGATCAGGATGTCCCTCTCAAATGCGGCATCGAGATCGTCCTGTGCTGCCACAATTCCGGACAGCAACAGCGCAATGATTACGATCGCAGCCTTCATGATGCGTTCCAGTCAAGCAAACCGCGAAATTCGAGGTCACGAATGGATATGTCTGAATCGCCATTGACCTCGCTAAGGGGGGCAACGCAATACAGAAGGCCGCTCACTGCGACGCTGGCCACCGAGTCGCGAACATTCTCGAGAGCAACAATATCGGTCCAGCAGATGTCTGAATCGGCCGTACTGTAAAAACGTCCGTTACCTTCCTCGATTACAGTGACGTTGCTTATGTATTCCTTGCCGGTGTCGCCACGCTGCAGATCCGGTAGTGCGATGATGAATGCAATGGGTTTTTGTTCGCCGATAGTGCCAGCGAAACGCAGCCGGGCACCGTCCCCGTCCGGCCGCGGCATGCCTTCGCATTCGAGGTCCGCCGCAGTCCAGCGCACCTCGGTCTCGAGTGCCCCAAAAAGCTCAGTCGTCAGATAGCCGTCGCCGCATTGGTGCGCAATTGCGGGCTCTGTTGCGGCGACTGCGGCAGGGTCGCTCGCAGCCTCGCAGCCGGACAAAGAGGCGGCAAGGTACAATAACGGCCCGATTTTGCCCGGGAATCGGCCGTAATCGGCGCAAATTCTTTGAATTCTCTGCAATGTATGGGCCTGGCCACTGTCGGAAGTGGGAGCATTATTACCGAAGTAGGCCCCCTATGAACAAAAAACATGGCGACCTGTTGGCCTGCACACGCATCCTCATTAGAATGGCACGCCGATTTTTCCACCGGAGTTATGAATGAGCGTCGTAGAACAAGTCCAACAACTCGAGACGCATGCGAGTGGGTTGATTATTGGTCAGTCGCATCTGATCAATCGAATGATTATTGCCGTGCTGTGCGATGGCCACCTGCTTGTCGAGGGCGCGCCCGGGCTGGCAAAGACCCGTGCGATCAAGGTGTTGTCTGAAAGCATCGAGGGGGATTTTCATCGCCTGCAGTTCACACCTGATTTGCTGCCGGCCGACCTGACCGGTACCGACATCTATCGCCCGCAGGAAGGTACCTTCGAATTCCGCAAGGGCCCCTTGTTTCACAACCTGATCCTGGCGGACGAAATCAACCGCGCACCGGCGAAGGTCCAGTCAGCGCTGCTCGAGGCCATGGAAGAACGCCAGATCACGGTTGGCGATCGCAGCTATGAGCTCGACGATCTGTTCATGGTCATGGCAACGCAGAACCCGATTGAACAGGAGGGCACCTATCCGCTGCCGGAGGCGCAGCTCGATCGCTTCCTGCTGCACGTCGAGGTCGGATATCCAAGCATTGAAGACGAACGCAAAATCATGGTCCTGAATCGCAATGAGGCGAAATCAGGCGAGCGTGATGCGTTCCAGCCGTCGGAACTCTTGCCGCTCGAATCCATCATGCAGGCGCGACAGGACATCCTGGGGCTGCACCTGGCGCCGGAACTCGAGGAGTACATCGTCAATATCGTGGTGACGACGCGCAATCCGGGCGCCGTCGATGATTCTCTCGAAGGTCAGGTGCTTTATGGCGCCAGCCCCCGGGCGAGCATGGGTATCGACCGTGCGGCTCGTGCACATGCCTGGCTGGAAGGGCGCGACTTTGTTGGTCCTGAGGATATTCAGGCAATCGCGCCTGACGTACTGCGGCATCGTATTGTCCTGAGCTTCGAAGCAGAAGCGGACGGCGTCGACACCAACTCCGTTATCCAGCGCGTGCTGGACGGCGTTGGAGTGCCGTAGACAAGCAGGGATTTCAATTGTCGCGCCTCGAACACATTCCTGACAATGCTTCGCCTGTGAGCGTTAGCCAACCCGGACTAATCCGTCTCAACGGTCCTGCCAGGGCGATCGCGCTGGATGTGTTACGCGTGAACTCATTGCAGACCGGCGCATACGTGTCGCATTTTCGCGGTCGTGGCATGGAATTCGATGAGTCGCGTCCCTATCAGCCCGGCGACGATCCGCGCAGCATCGACTGGCGCGTAACTGCACGCAGCACCACGGCCTACACCAAGCTGTTTCGCGAAGAGCGCGAGCGGCCCGTGCTGGTCATGGTCGACCTGCGCGCGAGCATGCATTTCGCAACCCAGGGCTGTTTTAAGTCCGTCAATGCGAGTCGTGCCGCAGCACTACTGGCATGGGCGGCACATCATCGCGGCGACCGCATCGGCGGCCTGATTTTCGGTGATACGAAACACCGTGAACTCAAGCCGAAGCTCGGCCGGCAGGCTGCACTCAGGTTTGTGCATCAACTCGCCGAACACCCGGACTGGCAGACTCGTGAACGCGACGATGGCGACGATGGGGAGCAGCAACTCACGCAAGCCATGTCCGCTCTACGACGCGTCGCGCGGCCGGGCAGCCTGGTCGTGATTTTGAGTGATTTTCAGGGCTTCGGTCGTTCCGCTCAGGCTTATTTGTCCGCCGTTGCACGGCACAACGAAGTACTTGCGCTGTTTCTCAATGACCCGATTGAACGCCACCTGCCACCGCCGGGCCGCTACCGGCTGGTTGCGGGTGAGGAAGAGATGGCGATCGATACCCATACCAAGGCAGCGCGCCGCGACTATGCGAACGCTTTCGAGGCGCGCAGTCACGAACTGGAAGTGTTTTGCCATCGCTACGGAGTGCATCTGCTGCCGCTGTCGACCGAAGACGATCCGGTCACGACGCTGCAAACGGCGTTGGGCAGGAGGAGCCGGTAGTTATGGATCCCGAGCAGATTCCACTGCGCGACCTGCACCTTCCGGAGATGATCAGCTGGTGGCCGCTGGCGCCTGGCTGGTGGGTAGTCATCGGCGCCGCCCTGATCGGGCTCGGCTATCTGTTCCGTTACTGGTTGCGGACGAGATCGCGCAGTGCCGCACGACGCTATGCGTTGCGACAATTGCAGCAAATCGTTGTTGAATATGATGATCACAAAGACATCGTTGAATTCACCGGCGATATTTCTGAATTACTGCGTCGCACGATGCTGGCGTATGCGCCACGTCTGGATGTCGCGGGTCTTGCCGGAGAAGAGTGGCTTGCATGGCTGGATCGCGACCTCGCGCAGCCCGTCTTCACAAGCGGGCCGGGGCGGCAGTTGCTCGACTTGCCGTATCGAGACCGACACGCCAGCCACGAAGTGCACGACCTGTCCCAATTAGTTGCCGCAGTTCGCCATCGTCTCGCAACCCCGGTTGGAGGGCGGAGCTGATGTGGTCTCTTGCCTGGCCATGGGTATTGCTGGCGCTACCGCTACCGATACTTATTAATCGTTTGCTGCCCGAGACGTCGAGCCTGCAGGATGCTGGCCTCCGGGTACCAAGCTTCGGTGGCTTCGCGGTACTCGCAGACCGCTCGCATGCGGAGCAATTGCTCAGCTGGAAATTATGGGTCGCCGCGGTCGCATGGATTTTGCTGGTCGTCGCGGCGGCGAGACCGGAACGCATTGGCGACGAACTCGACGTACCGGTGTCGGGCCGCAACCTGATGCTGGCCGTTGACCTGTCCGGCAGCATGGACCAGAAAGATTTCGAACTCGGCGCGCGCCGCGTCGACCGGCTGACCGCGACCAAAGCGGTTGCGAGCGACTTTATCAGTCGTCGTGAAGGTGACCGGATAGGACTGATCCTGTTTGGCGAGCGTGCTTACCTGCAGGTCCCACTCACACTCGACCGTGAGACGGTCAAAGTCCTGTTGCTCGAGGCCTTCATTGGTCTTGCCGGCGAAAAAACCGCGATCGGCGATGCGATCACACTGGCCGTAAAACGCATTCATGATCTTGAGGAGGACCCCGGTGAGCAAGTACTGGTATTGCTGACCGATGGCGCGAACACGGCGGGCGAAGTGCAACCGATGAAAGCAGCGCAACTGGCGCAGCAGGTTGGCTTGCGAATTTACACGATCGGCATTGGTGCCGAGCAACTTGAGGTGTCATCGTTGATTGGTGGCCGGCGCAACATAAACCCGTCCGCCGACCTCGATGAAGAAACGCTTACGGGCATCGCCGACCTGACCGGCGGCCGTTACTTTCGCGCCAAAGATACCGCCGGCCTGCAGGACATCTATCGGCTGGTCGACGAACTTGAACCTGTTGAGGAACCGGAGGCAGGATTCCGGCCAGTCAAATCTCTTTTCTACGTGCCACTCGCGGGTTCGTTCGCGTTGGCAGCCTTCCTGATCCTGACTAACTTGTTGCAAAACATTCTGGCCAGGCGTCGCAGCGTTGTGCAGATCGATGCTGACTGACTTTCATTTACTGCGCCCTGAATGGCTATGGGCAGTGCCGCTGGTCGTCATCGCGACCGTGCTGCTCGCACATAGGCGCCTCGGCGCCGGTAGCTGGCAAAATGTGGTTGCACCGGCGCTGGCACCGTATGTCTTGTCGAGCTCACCCAACAAACAGGCTGAGTATCGCTGGTGGCTGTTGGGTCTTGGTGGAGTCCTGGCTGTGCTGGCGCTGGCGGGACCGGCGTGGGAAAGAATCGAGCAACCGGTATTCCGTTCCGATCAGGCACTCGTAATCGCTTTGGATATGTCGCGTTCCATGGATGCGCAAGACATCGCGCCAAGCCGCTTGCTGCGTGCGCGCCTGAAAATTCTCGACATCCTCGAGCGGCGCGCCAGCGGCCAAACGGCACTGGTCGTCTATTCTGCGAACGCATTTACCGTGACGCCTTTGACGACCGACACCGACACGATTGCTGCATTGGTCAACAGCCTGAGTACCGACATCATGCCGAGCCGCGGTAGCTATCCTGTTGCGGCAATCAAGAAAGGCCAGCAGCTCCTCGAAAACGCCGGGGCGACCTTTGGCGAGGTCCTTCTCGTGACCGACGGTGGCACATCACCGGCCGCCGAGCGGGTCGCCCGCGAGCTCAGAGAGACGGGCTATACACTGTCGGTACTCGCCGTTGGCACGCGCGACGGTGCACCGATTCCACAGTTGAGTGGTGGCTTCGTCACAGACCAGTCGGGAAACATCGCGGTGCCAAGACTTGAAAAACGGCCGTTACGCGAATTGGCTGAGGCCGGTGGCGGGCAGTTCGCGGTGCTGTCTACTGACGATCGTGACCTTGATCTGCTGTTGTCCGGCGAGGTCGGAACCCGGCAGGCATCAAACGATGCGCTGGCAACGGATCGCTGGCGCGAGGAAGGCCCCTGGATACTGCTGTTGTTATTGCCGCTGGCAGCATTTGCCTTCCGTCGCGGCTGGATAGTGATGGTCATGTTGTTCGTACTACCCGTGTCCGAGCCCGCACAGGCCGACATCTGGGACGATATCTGGTTAACCAGAGACCAACAGGCGCAACGGAAGCTCGAGGAGGGCGCAGCACAGGACGCGGCCGAGCTGTTCGAAGACCCGGAGTGGCGCGCAGTCGCGCAATACCGCGCACAAGACTACATTGTCAGCGCTGCCGAATTTGCGGAGCATAGTGATACCCGCAATCTGTACAACCTCGGCAATGCAATGGCGCGGCGGGGAGAACTCGAAACGGCCATTGATGCCTACGAGCAGGTGCTTGAGAAGGATCCGGCTGACGCAGATGCGGAATACAATCGTGACCTGCTCAAGGCGATGCTCGAGGAACAGGAGCAACAGCAGCAGGAAGGCGAGCAACAGGAGTCATCGGATCAACAGGGAGAGGGCGACGAATCGGAAAGTGAAAGTGACTCGCAGGAAGAAGGTGAAAACTCAGAGAGTGAGGGCGAGCCGCAGGACGGTGAGCAGTCGCAGCGCGACGATGAAATGAGCCAGGAAGATCTCGAGGCACTACAGGAAGAGTTAGATCGGGCTGCCCAGGAAGCACAGCAAAATCAGGAAGAGCTGCAGCAGCTGACTGCGGCCGAACTCGAAGAAATGCGCCGCGCAGCGGAGCAAGAGCAAGCGATGGAGCAATGGCTGCGGCGCATTCCCAATGATCCCGGGTCGCTGCTGCGCAACAAATTCCGTTACCAATATCAAAAGACCGGCAAGGATCAGGATGGCAACAATACATGGCCCGACGACGAGGTACAGCCGTGGTAAAAGTCAGATTTCTTTTTCTCGTGAGTTTACTCATATCGATGCATGCCAACGCAACTGTTACCGCGAGCATTGATCGCGCCGATATTGAGCTCAACGAGTCGTTCACGCTTGAGCTGACGACCGATACGAATATCGATATGCAGCCGGACATCTCTGTGCTCGAGAACGATTTTCATATTGGGCAGAGCAATCAGCTCAGCAACACAACGATCGCGAACGGGCAGATTCGGCGCAGCAAGACATGGTCCTACGTATTGATGCCGAAGCGTGCGGGACAAATCGTTATTCCGGCCATTACGATCGGTGGCGAACGTAGTAATCCATTGATAGTTGATATAAGCGAGCCCACTTACTCGCCACCCGGCGAGGCCGAGGTGTTCATTACGACAGAAGTCGATTTCGATAAATCCTACGTACAGGCGCAGATCTTGTTAACCATCAAGATCTATCGCTCAGTAGCTGTGCGTCAGCCAGCACTGCGAGACCCGACCGTGACCGGGGCAGAAGTACTGCTTGAACTGGCGGGTGACGATCGTAGCTATGAGGCAGTAATTAACGGCACGCCCTATGGTGTGATCGAGCGGGTCATCGCGATGTACCCGCAGGAAAGTGGTGAGATCCAACTGTCACCGGCGCGCTTCGAGGCACGCGTGTTACGTAACGGCCGCATCACCGGGCGCAAGGTATACGAATCGAAGCCGCTCACCGTATCGGTCATGCCTACACCAGCGCCACCGGCGGATTATCCCGATGCCGTGTGGCTGCCAGCGCGCGATTTACAACTCACTGAAGGCTGGTCACGAGATGACAGCGAGGTTACGGCGGGCGAACCGCTGACCCGGCACATCACTATCAGCGCGCTCGGCCAGTTGGAAACGCAGATCCCGGCTCTCGAGCCGCCGACAGCCGCAGGCATGAATGTCTATCCGGACAAGCCGGAGCTCGGTCGCACGATCGAATCTGGCGGTATCCGCGGCGTGCGCAAGGACCAGTACGCACTCATCGGCGTCACTGCCGGCCCCGTCGTGTTGCCTGCACTTGAGGTCCCGTGGTGGAACGTCAAGTCTGGTGAATGGCAAGTGGCCAGTTTGCCGTCGCGTACGATCGAGATATTGCCATCAGCCGAGCCGCTGATTGTCGACCCTGTCGCACCGCCGCAGCCTGACGCAGTCGGTGCAGTCGCAAACGCAATCGTCACCGTGCAAAGTGATTTCTGGCGCCGGGCCAGTGAAATTCTCGCGGCCCTGTTGCTCGGGACACTCTTTGCATGGTGGTGGTCGTCACGACCAGCGCGTGCGCCGCGCGAGCCGGAACCCGTCCCCATTTACAAGCAACAGGCAAGATTCCTGAAGATCGCGCGCAAAGCCGCGCTCGCTGCAGACGGCTCCGGTGTTCGCGGCGCCTTGATTAGCTGGGGTCTGCTGCAATGGCCGCATGATCCGCCGCGCAGCATTGGCACGATTGCCAGTCGTGTGTCCTCACCGCTGGCCGGCGAACTCAAGACGCTGTCGAGACTGAGCTACGGTCCGGAGGGTGCTGATTGGGATGGCGCAGTACTGGCCAGGGCCCTGCGATCATTCGCCGTGTTGTCGGAGGAAAGCGAGCAGGACAACGAACTACTGCCGCCGCTGATGCCGATTACCAGTGGCCAGAGCTAGACATCGAAGCCCAGGGCTCCTGCTCGGGAAGCGCGTCGCCTTTTTGCAGTAATTCGATCGAGATATTGTCGGGCGAGCGAACAAACGCCATGTGGCCGTCGCGCGGTGGGCGGTTGATGGTTACGCCCTGGTCCATCAGGCGCTGACACAACGCGTAAATGTCGTCAACGGCGTAGGCAATGTGACCAAAGTTACGACCTTCGTCGTAGTCCTCCGGGTCCCAGTTCCAGGTCAATTCGATTTGTGCTTCCTCGTCGCCAGGCGCTGCGAGGAAAATCAGCGAAAACCGTCCCTGCGCACTGTCATAACGTTCGAGCTCAACCAGCCCCAGCTTGTCGCAGTAAAAATCCAGTGATGCATCGACATCTCTTACGCGAACCATGGTGTGCAGGTATTTCATTGACCGACCCCAAATGTTGGAGCGCTCCTTGGAGCGCGAATATACAATACTCCACGTGAACAACATACGCGCGATAACCTTAGACCTCGATGACACACTGTGGGCAATCCGTCCGGTGATTCATCGTGCCGAAATGCGCCTGTATGAATGGTTGGGCGAGCATTATCCGCGAATTACGGCGATGTTTTCCCGTGCTGCGGTTCTCGAGCAGCGCACGGCCATCGCGGTCGAATTTCCGGAACACAGCCACGACTTCACGTTCATGCGCCGAACGGTTCTCGGGCGACTCGGAGTCGCCGCGAATTATGACGAGCGGCTCGTGGACGAGGCGATGGAAGTGTTTGATGCGGTCCGTAACGACGTTGCTGTTTTTCCCGAAGTTCGACCAGCGCTCGAGGCTCTGCGTAAGGACTATGTGCTGGTTGCGGTAACGAACGGCAACGCCGATCTGCAAAGGATTGGTATCGATGATCTTTTTCACGAATTCGTTTCGGCCCGAACGGCGGGAGCGGCGAAACCGGCGCAGAAAATATTTGACGTTGCGGTCAATGCCGGCGGTGCCGATGCGGAGCAGACGCTACATGTTGGCGACCACCCTGAGTTCGATGTCGAGGGCGCGCGATCAGCTGGTCTACGTGCTGTCTGGGTCAATCGTAATGGCCGGCCGTGGCCGCAAGAGTTCTCGCGGCCTGACGGCATTGTCACCCACATTGGGCAGCTACAAACACTGCTGCGCGCAGCACACCGGTGAGCGCTTTGCCGCTGATTATTTACGTGCCAGGCCTGTTGCCCAAGCCTGACGCCGAAACGCACCGCGCCGCGCTATTGCGCTGCCTTCTCGCAGGCGTGCAACAAATCGACGAGGGCGTTGCGCATGACCTCGAGTCTAACGAACAGTGTTTCGAGCTCGTTTCGTGGACCTACGACTTCTATGGTGAACATCGTGATTTCGCACTCGATGCTGCGTCGGTAGATGCGCTGGTTGCCCAGGCAGAGGTAGCGCAGCGTGACAAGGACGAGGCGTCTTCCTGGTTGCGGCGAGCAGGGCGCTGGTTGTATACGCTCGGCGACCTGATGCCATTCCTGATACCGCATATCGCCAATGAGCACATGGAATTGCATCTCCGTGATCTGCGGCGTTATGGGCGGAATCGCAATAACATTGCCGAGCATTCGCGGCAAATGTTGAAAACGCCCTTGCGTGCCGCCCGCGAATCGAATCGACCGATCCTGCTGATCGCGCATAGCATGGGTTCGGTGATCGCCTACGAGGCTTTGTGGCAAATGTCGCGTGCCAACCGCGAGGAAATGTATATCGACCTGTTGCTGACCATGGGCAGTCCGCTCGGGCAGCGCTTCATTCAAAAGCGTATCAAAGGGTGCGATGCGATCGGTGATGTTCGTTTTCCCGACAATATTCGACGCTGGATAAACCTGGCGTCGGTCGGTGACCTGACCGCACTCGATCCGGCGTTACAGGACGATTTCGTGGCAATGACCAGGACCGGGCTCACCGAACCCATTGACGATCGCGAGATCTACAACTGGTTTCGCTTTGATGGTGAACTGAACACACACGCGGAGTACGGCTATCTCATCAACCCCGAGACAGCCGCTATTGTCGTCGACTGGTTGAAAACCTGTAGGAGCGGCTTTAGCCGCGATTCTTTTCCTCGGGCCTAAAGGCCCTCCCACAATGGTTAACTCTGCTCGAGATTCGGCCGAATAACGATATCGATGCGGCGATTCCGCTGCCGACCTGATTGCGTTTCATTGCTCGCTATCGGACGGGTTTCCCCGTAGCCGGTCGCGATCAGTCGGTAGGTCGGAATGCGCATGGCATTAATCATGTACTGCTGTACTGATTCGGCGCGTGTTTGCGACAATTTTTGATTTGAAGCGTCGCCACCGAAAGAGTCCGTGTGGCCTTCAATAATCAGTTCGCTGCGCGGAAACACATCGATAGCTTTTTCGACCTTGGCCAGCAAGTCGAATGTCTGCGGTTTGATCTGTGCGTCACCCGAATCGAATGTCAGGCCAACCATGCGCAGGATAATGTTGTTGCCTTCTCGGAAAACGCGCGCCTCGGATGATGTGAACATTTTTTCGACTTGCTCGAATTGCTGTTTGACGCGCGCCTGTGCTTCCAGGCGCTGGACCAGCGCTGCGCGTTCGGCAGTTGCACCGCCGAGGCGCTCATCAAGCGCAGCCATCTCTTCTTCCATGTCGGCAAGTCGCGTTTCGTTTTCCGACTTTTCCTGCGCCAGGGCCTGGTTCTCTACGCGTACCCCGTCGATGTAAGCAACCAGTTCGGTGGCCAGGTCAACCGGCCCATCTTCCATGTCCGGTACGACATCGGCCGCACCTGCGACTTCTCGCAACGATGCTTCCCACTCGAGGACGAGTCGCTCAGCTGTCAGGTCTTTGTCCCGCACCCGTCGCACGACCTCGGAAAGGTAGATCGCGTGCTTTGCCTCGTAATTGGCCTGGCGTGCCAGGTTGCGCGGCAAATCGGTGTCATAACGGTTTTCGTTGAGCTCGCGCTCGGCATTGGCGAGCAATTGTTTCGCCTTGCCAAGAGTGATCGGTGCGTAGCGCCCGACCCGGGCACGATCTGCGTCGGCCAGCAGCCGGCGAGTTTCACTCAGGTATTCGGCCTTGATCGCGACCAGTTCAGCGTCCCGATACAGGCTGGTAGCCTCAATCTCGCGTCGCGTTGTAGCTTTGAGATCGCCGCGTTCGAGCAGGCGGATCGCGTCCGCGAATTTTCGCTGTGCTTCCAGCCAGATTTCGGGCGAGAGTTTGGGTGCGTGCGCGTTGGCGGCATCCTGGCGGCTCTTCATAACCTGCGCCAGTTTGACGCGGGCGAGTTCGGCCGACGTGGTGGCGGTCTTGAAGTAGCGGGCCGCATCGGAAGCGTTCGAGCGTACGGTTTGAATGTTACGACCGCGCTGGAGCGCCAGTTCGGCGGCGTTGTACTCGCTCATGCCGCGCTCGTAGCTACGCGGTGCCAGCAACTTCGCATCTACCGCGTCTGCGGAGGCCTTAGCGGCATCCGCTTCTTTGAAGAATGTGTTTCTGAGTTCGTTCTGGGCGAAAGCCGACGTGGTGCCCAGCAACAGCATCAGCATCAGGACATAGCGCCCGAATCCCGGTTTTGCAGCCATTTTCTCGATTCCTAGTTTGCCTGTATTCGAAAACCGCCCAAGCGATAGGCAGCCAGCGTCCAATATTACATATGCTGCGGCCGTAAATCTGTGCGGCGCGTCGCCGAAATCAGTCCATTTCCGCACTCCGCGCCTGATACTTGCGGACCAGAGCGAGATTTCGATCAAAATATCAACGACTTATCCGCCAATCAAC
>Ga0255049_10000082_pt1 | contig 51951 bp, 50 predicted proteins | sample JV7_2_3_MG_FD_183615 | JGI IMG/M metagenome (GOLD analysis project Ga0255049, IMG submission 183615) | Seawater microbial communities from Jervis Inlet, British Columbia, Canada - JV7_2_3 | ecosystem: Environmental > Aquatic > Marine > Inlet | place: Canada: British Columbia | collected 2016-10-06 | reverse complement strand
AAACGCGTGGGCGGCGACGTCGAGATCCATCCCGGCACTCTCGACAGCTGCCAGCCCTTCGGCAAGTGCCGCGACATGGGTCGCGCCCATGAGGTTATAGATCAGCTTGAATGCGATCCCGGATCCCGGCCCGCCGAAGCGCAGTACTTCCCGGCTAAGCGGTTCCAGCAATGGCCGTATCTGGTCGAGATCGTCTGGATTCCCACCGACGAAGACGACCAGTTTTCCGGCCGCGGCGAAGTCCGGCCGGCCGGCTACCGGGCAGTCGAGAAATTTAAGTCCCTTCTTTTTAGCGAGCCCGTGCAACTCCAGCACCCAATCGTGAGAGAGCGTCGAGGATTCGGTGGCTATCATCTCTGCTGGCCGCTCGGCGGAGAGGACGCCGTCCGGCCCGGTCCAGACGGCGCGCGAAGCCGCGTCATCGGCAAGCGAAGCGAAGATTGCGTCCCCACCTTGCTCGATCGCGGCCCGGGGGGTCGACGCGAACGTTGCGCCTGCTTCGACTACGCGATTCGCTTTCTCAGGCGTACGATTGAAGACGGTTACCGAATGGCCCGCCTTGAGCAAATTCAAGATCATGGCCTCGCCCATATGGCCCGTACCTAGATAGACGATTTTTGCCAAGACGCTTGCTCCTAAGTCGCTTACTTAACGAGCGCCAGCCCTTCCAGGGCAAGGCCGTAACCCAGGAGATCGTTTAGCTGTCGGCGCATGTGTTCGGTCAACAGAAGTCGAGTGTAGCGACGGTTCAATTCCGGTTGGCGCATGATCTGGTGTGCGTGTTCCCACGCGCGAGGCAACAGATCTGCGGCTGGTAGCACTTCGTTCACCAGACCGAAATCCAGCGCCCGTTGCGCGTCGATAACTTGACCGGTCAGCAGAAAATAGCGGCCGCGATTCGTGCCCATCAACAAGGGAAAGATCACGTGCATGCCGTCTCCCGGAACCAGGCCGCCGACGAAGTGGGCGGAATCCTGGAATGAGGCCGTTTCCGACGCGAGTACGATGTCACACATGACCGGCAGTTCCGCGTGCCGTGCCGCTGGCCCGTTCACTGCGCTGATCATCGGTGCGTCGATTGCTAGAAGATTCATTAGGAGGTTGTGCGACTCTCGGCCGAGCTCGCTCCATTCCCCGGGGCTTTGCTGATGCGCGGCCGTGTTCGACGCAGTTTCGGCGACGGGACCGGAGAATTCCTGGCCCGTGCCGGTCATGATCACAACCTGATTCTCGCGATCGCGGCCGATGTCGAGAAACGCCTGTTCGAGTTCGGCGTGAGGTTTCCGCCCCCATTGAAGCGGCCCGCCTGCCGTATGCAGAGTCATTTCGAGGATACCGTCCTCGCGTCGCAGACGAATCGTCTCGAAGTTATTCTCGTAGTCCTGCAATGCCATCTGCTTCGTCCCCTTTGCGCGCGGCCGGTGTTGTTCGAGTCGGCCGGGATTATGGCCTGGATTGCTGCCGCACGGACTCCAGAGTATCGAATAAGGTGATGGGCGGGTAGGCATCGGGGTCGGTGATGACATCGATGACCGTTAAACTATCCATCGTGAGTGCTTCTTTTACGGCAGGCAGATAATCGCCGGGTTGCGAGATCGTAACGCCACGACAACCACAAGCGCGCGCGATCGCTGCATGGTCGACCGGACTGAAGTAACAAGCACCCGTATGGCGGCCGAATTTCACGTCCTCGGCGTCTTTCTGATAGCCAAGCACGCCGTTGTTCAACACGGTTAGCACGACCGGCGTGCGCGTGCGCGCCGCCGCCTCCAGCTCCGACCAGACGTGGGCGAAGCCGCCGTCGCCCGCAACGCAGATTACCGGACTGTCCGGGCGCGCGACCTTCGCGCCAAGTGCGAGAGGCAGACCCCAGCCGAGTCCCGCGATTCCCCGCGGCGTGATAAACCGCATGCCAGGCGCCAGAGCACGTAAATAGCAAGCGACCCAGACGGTCGAGTAACTCGCGTCGGCGACTACAATCGTATCGGGCGTCAAAACCGTTTCCAGATCGGCCATGAGTCGCTCGGGACGGACCGGGCTCGCGTCAGATGTCAGCACTGATTGAACTTCGATCGCATGCTGTTCCCGCGCGGCTTCGATTTGTTGCGCGGCCTCTACGGCCGGCTCGCGACGCCCACGCAGCCTCTCTGTCAACGCAGCCAGAGTGAGCTTCGCGTCGCCAACGAGGCGGAGTGCCTCATAGTTTCGTCCGACTTCGTCCCCGTCGATGTCGATATGAATATATTTCGCAGTTAACGGTAGCAGCGACCAGGAATCGGTGCCGTTCTGCGCCGTACGCGTGCCGACGAGCAAGACGACATCCGCGCCGTCTATCAATGGACCGAGATGCCGGCCTGGTGCGAAGCGGCCGAGTAGATTGCCGCCGACCCCGAGAGACAGCGGATGTCGTTCGTCTACCGCGCCTTTGCCCATCACGGTCGTCGTCACCGGCAGTTGTGCTTCTTGCTGAAGCGCTGCCAACTCATCGGCGGCATCGGATAGATGGACGCCTCCGCCGGCAATAATGACCGGACGCTTCGCAGTCGCGAGGAGCTCGGCCGCCTGTTCGATACGCTCGGGGTCGGCGAGCATGCGGTCGAGAGGGTAGGCTCCGAGTCCGGTATGCCGCCGATTCGGGACCGTGACCGTTTCTTTCAACAGATCCGCCGGCAATATCAGGACCGCCGGACCGGGCCGGCCGCTCGTCGCGGCGGCAAATGCTCTATCGACGTAGTCCTCGACGAAGTTCGCCTCTGTGACTCGGCGCACCCATTTGGTGCAGCCTTGGAATAACGCGACGTGGTCGAGTTCCTGGAACGCATTGCGATCGGCAGTGGGCCGATCGACATCCTGCACCATTGCGACGACCGGGATCGACGATTTCAGCGCTTCCGCAAGTCCCGGCACGAGGAGCGCTGCGGCTGGACCGTTCTGCGCTGTAACAACCGTGGTCTGGTGGGAGATTCGCGCGAACCCGTCGGCCATTGCAGCACCTGCGTTTTCCGTCCGGTAGGTGAACTGCTTCAGGCCGGCGTCCTCCGCGGCCAGAACCAGAGCAGACGGTAAACTTTGCGAAAATAGCGTCGTGACGCCGTGTCTCACGAGCGCGGAAGCGATCGCCTGTGCGGCGGTCTGCTGCTCCGTTACAGTACGTGGGATGCTGTCCATGCGATCGATTCGGTTGCCGTTTCCTTCGGCCGGATGATAGCAGGATCGATCGTATCCAGAGTCCGTAGTAGCCGCACGGCCGTCTGGCTGTCACCCAGCGCCGCTGCCGGCATCGATTTTGTCTCGTACGGTCTGGTTCTAGAGGCCGACGAGATCCAGGAGCTCGCGGCTGTATCGCGTCTGGGCGTCGGCATAGATTGGGGTGACGGCCGCGACGAACTCGGCGCGCTGTGCCGGCGTCAGTTCCACAATTTCGCCGCCGGCCTCGCGGATAGTTCTTTGGGATTCTACTTCCGCTTCGTCGTGGAGCCCGCGCTGATACATTACGGCCTCCCGAACAGCCGCCCGCATTTCGGTCTGCAGATCCTCGGGCCACGAATCGAATGAAGGGCGGTGAACGAAGATCGCCCGGGACAGGTACGAGTGGAAGGTCGCCGTGTGGTAGCGCTGGTGGAGGTACGGGCCGTAGCTAACCGTGTTCTCGAACGGGTTTTCCTGGCCGTCAATGGTGCCGTCTGCGAGGAGCGGAATGGCGTCCGCTAGGTTCATTGTTACCGGCTCGGCGCCCAGAAGTTCGAACGTGCGGGACTGTATTCCCAAGAGGCGAATGCTGAGGCCGACCAGGTCGGCGGGTGTATGTACGGGCCGGATGTCGTTCGAGACATGGCGAAAGCCGTTTTCGAAGAACCCCAGGACGCGGTAGTTAGTCTCCGCTTCGATTCTTGCGCTTGCGGCTTCGCCGAGCGGTCCGTCCATCGCTGCGCGCGCGGCAGCAGTATCAGAGAACAGGAATGGTAGTGCAGCGACCTCGAGCTCGGGAATTCCCGTCGACATCGTTGAGTAAGCGAGCGTCAGCACGCCGGAATCGACGAGCCAACGCAGATCTCCCGCGCCGCCGTAGCCGACGTCGTAGATGTTATAGATATATCTGGGGTCGACCGCATCGCCGAACCGAGCTTCGAGGTGCTCGCCGATAAAATCCAGACCTCGGCTGAAACTTGTCGTCGACGGGCCGTATCCCGCCATGATGATTCGTCTTGCGCTCGCCTGCTGAGCTCTCGCGCTGAAGAAACCGGGTGCGCCTGCTGCGACGCTGGCTCCGAGCAGCGCTGAGTTTTTGAGAAACTGTCGTCGGAACATCGTACTTCTCCTAGGTTTTCTAGAACACCAGATTTGGCAAGTATGTCGCGATCTGCGGAAAATTCGCAATCGCGATCATGCCGATCAGCATGATGAACCAGTAGGGCGTGGAACTTCGAAAGATCTGCATGATGGAGATGCCGTCATCTTCGTCCTGAATCGCCGCTTTTACTGTATAGACCAACAAACCGAAGGGTGGCGTGAGTAAACCGGCCTCGATCGCGAGGATGCCGACGATGGCGAATGCGATGGGGTCGTAGCCGAGGTTCACGGCGATGGGCTCGAATATCGTCACAGTCAGCAGCATGATAGAGATCGAGTCGATCACCATGCCGAGCATGAACCAGATGCCGACCATCACTGCGATGATCATCCACGGCAGCATATCGGTGCCGAGAAAAACGTCTTGAATCGCGTTGGAGACGCCAGTCATCGCCAGGGTGCGGGAATAGAGCGATGCGGTTACCAACAGCAGCAGGATCGGCGCGGAGGTACGGCCAACGGAAAGAATAGAGTCGATAATGCCGCGGTAGCGCATGCCCTTGGCAATCGCCATGACCAAGCCGATAAACGCGCCGGCGCCGGCGCCCTCGGTCGGCGTGAATACGCCAAACCAGATTCCGCCCAGAACGGCGACGACGACGGAAATAATGCCAAGCGCGCTGCCCCAGACTTGCCAACGGCTTACGACCGGCGTCGACTCTGAATCCTGCGATTCAATTTCTGTAACCGCTTTATCTCGACCGCCGCCAACCAGGCTGGGGCGCAGCAGTGCCATGGCGAGTACATAGATTACAAACAGGCTGAGCAGTAACAGCCCGGGGAATACACCGGCGAGAAAAATCTGGCCGATCGATCTCTCCGTCAGGAGCCCCCATACGATCATCAACACGCTCGGCGGAATCAGCATGCCGAGACAACTCGAGCCGGCAATCGCACCGAGCGCAAAGCCGTGGTGATAGCCGAAGCGTTTCATTTCAGGATAGGCGATGCGTGAGAAAGCCGCCGCTGAAGCAATGCTCACGCCGGTCACAAACGAGAAAATCGCGTTACCCAACAGGGTTGCGACGGCCAGGCGTCCGGGAATACGCCGGAGACCGCGATGTATCGCTTGATAAACATCGGCAACCGCGCCCGATTTGCCAATGAATTCTCCCATCAGCATGAACAAGGGTATTACCGCGAATTCGTAGGAGCGTAAGGATTCATAGGCCGTGCTGGCGAGCATGTTCAACACGACGTCGAAATTTCCGCCGGTGACGAGATAAACACCCAGGGCGCTGGTCATGCCCAGCGCAATCGCGATATGCACGCCCAAAGCGACCATCACCAGCAGGCTGACGATCAAGACGATTGCGATATTGGCTTCGAACACGCTGCGTTACTCAGACCGTCAGTGGTTTAGCCATGAAATCTCGCTTCCGGATCCACAGCGGCGTCCAGTTCTTCCGGCCGGAAGATATCGAGATAGAACATCAGCAGATAATTGATGCAGGCGACCGCGCTGCCGAACAAGATCGTGAAGCGGGTGGGCCATGCGGGTACGCGTAAGGCGCCTTCGCCTTCGTATTCGCCGGCAACCCAGGAGTGAACGGCCATATCCCAGCCGCCGACAAGAATCATGAGAAAGAACGCTGCGCCCAACAGATAACCAATTGCCAGTACGATACGTCCGAACAGCGGCGGAAATTTTTGGGCGAGAAAATCCGCCCGCAGCATGGAACGGCTGCGAATCGCATAGCCTGCCTGGAGAAACACGATCATAACGATCGAGTTCATTACGATCTCTCGCACGCCGTAGACGGGCGTGTCGAAGACGCTACGGCCGATAATGTCGGCGACGATGAAGAACGTCAGGATGAACGCCCATCCGGCCGCGAGTACCAGCAGAAATTTCGCCAGGCGATCGTTTAGATTGACGATGGACATCGCGGTCTCGTTTGCCGTGAAAGACAGGGGCAGAAAAACCCTGCCTGTGCGAACCGGCTTTAACCGCAGCCGGGTATCGGAGTAACGTTCGTTGTTATTCTAGTTCGTAGCGAACCGGCCAGGTGTAGCCGTGCCGCTCGGCTGACTCCAAAGCCGTTTCGAGCACCAGTGTCGCCGGCAAACCCTTCTCTTCGAGTTCGGCCACCATTTCTTTCGGCCAGTCCGCAAGTGATAAAGCCCAGTCCGTCCGCACTTGGGGATCGAGTTCCTTAACGGTGATTATCTCTCTCAGGGTCTCGACGTCATCCCCGTATCGTTCCAGATTATTGGAACCGGTTAGCTCCTCGAAATCCGCCGCAACCTCGAGCACGATCTCCTGAACGTTCTCGGGGAGTCTGTTCCAGCTATCCAGATTAATCGTCAAGCCGTGCCAGGTAATGGAGCCGAAGCCGATCATTGTGTAGTAGGGGCCTACCTCGTAAAGCTTAAGTTGTACCCAGGCGCTTGGGAACATGATCCAGCCTTCGTAGACATGGGTTCTGATGCCCGTATAGGCTTCCGGCAGCGAGCCCTGCACCGGGATGACACCGGCATATCGCAGCCAGTTCAGATTGAGACCGGCACCGGAGATCTTGACTCCTTGCAGGTCTTGTATGCTATTCCAGTCGAACGACGTGCCTAAGTTGTATCCTGCGTCGGCGATACGCGCCAGCAGTTTCTGGTTGTACTGCTCTTCGAAGACGTTACTCAAGTAAGGTACGGCGTCGTAGACATCTTGCGCGATCTGCAGACTGACGGTGGGATCCATGGTGCCGAAGGGCAACATGGTCTGGAAAGCGTGCAACGGCAGGTTCGACGGTTCGAAGCAGTAACAGAAACCGCCGATATCGACGATGCCGTTTTGCACACCTTCAAGTGTTTCCGCCACCTTAACGATGGAGCCGCTGTAGCCTTCTATGAAGTTCAGCGTGTGATCGGTGCGGGATTCGACCCGGCTCTTTAGCTCCGGCTCGAAGAAGTCTTTCATCAGGCCTGCATAAACGACGCCGGGCGCATGGCCGGTTGCGATTCTGAGGGTAATTCTATCTGCCCGGGCGACATTGCTCGTGGCCATCGAATACGTAGCTATGACGGTGAGAGCCGCCAGCGACGATAGGCGTTTTGCCGAGTATTTCATAAAAAGTTTTCCCAAGATTCTCGGTTATTCGCTGATTATAACGTATTGTGATGCGCAGCCTATCCGCGATCATGCGGGAAAGCGCCGTTTAAAATTTTTCATTGGAGGACCGCAGTATGAGTGTAACGGTTGGTGTTATCGGCTTGGGCCCCATGGGCGGCAATATCGCCGGCAACTTACTGAACAATCAGTTCAAAGTCGTCGGATTCGATATTCTCCCTGACCGTATGGCAGCCTTGGACGGGCTCGGCCTGGAGAAGGCCAGTTCGGTAACCGAAGTAGCCGAGAGAGCCGACGTGCTTATCGCCTCGCTACCCAATGCGCGGGCGCTGCAGAGTGTAGTCGAGGGTGTTTTGGGGCACGAACAGCCCGGCCAGATCCTGATCGAGTGCAGCACGTTAACCGTGGAGCAGAAACTTGTAGCACACGAGCAGATTCAGGCCGGCGGGAAGGTATTTCTCGATGCGCCGATCAGCGCAACCCCACCGATGCTGGCCAAGATGATGGCGTCTATCTACGTCAGTGGCGATGAGGCCGCCTATACGGAGTGTGTGCCGGTGCTTGAGGGCTTTACTGCGAACAATTTCTACTGTGGCGAAGCAGGCAACGGTAGTCGCATGAAGCTTCTTGCGAATTATCTGGTGCACGTGCACGTGACGGCGGCGGCGGAGTGCATGGTGATGGGACAGAAAGCCGGGCTGGACCCCAAGCTTATTCATACGGTGTTGAAGGAGGGCGCCGGGGGCTCGAAGATGTTCGATATTCGCGGTGCGATGATGGCGAACTCGGACTACCGGGAAGGCGGAGGGACGATGTTCGACGTCTACGAGAAAGATGCCTCGATCATCACCGAGTTCGCTGCGAGTGTTAAGTCACCCATCGATCTTTATGTTTCCAGCAGGCAGAAATTCAACTCCGCGATCTCCTTGGGTCTGGGTCATCTCGATACGTCCGCGGTTTGCAAGGCCATAGAGACGGCCGTCGGCATTGACCGAAAACTTGTCGAATAAAAGTGGCTGGTCCGTGTAGCGAGGCGGCGACGGATTCCTAGCTCAGCTTATTGTATAGCTGGGCGCTGCGTTCGACCTTGTCTCCGAGGTCCTGCATCAAGTTCCAGTAGTTGAGGAAGTGAGGTGTTTTGCGGTGCGCCGCCAGTGCCTCCTCGTCTTTATAGACTTCGTAGAACATGAATGTGTTCTCGTCGTCTTGCGAAACGATCACGTCGAACTGATAACAGGTTTCTTCCTGCGCGGACTGCGCGGCGTTTTCGAGCATGGCAGGCATCAGTGTCTCCGCCACTCCGGGTTGCACTGTCACGGTAACGACCAAGACCAGATTCGACATGCCATTTCTCCAAATCAATCGCGTCAGATGACGCTCGGCGCATCACTTTGAACTGTGGCGATTGGTTTCGTCAACCTCGGCGAAGAGAGGCGATACTCATCAGGCGCCGTTGCGCCGCTATTGATTCGCTACGGATCGAGCGTGGCGAGGTAGGCGGCGATGTCGACGATGTCCTCTTCAGTGAGATTGGCGACCGAAGCGTTCATGAGCGCGCCCAGGCTGCCCGTGCGATCTTCCGTCTGAAACTCGTATAGCTGGCGCACGACATAGAGCGGTGAGAGTCCGGCAAGCCGCGGAACGTCACCCAGGCCCGTCAGCCCTTCGCCATGACAGATTGAACAAGCAACGGTCTTGCCTGATGCTCCGGTCACGACCAGGTCTTCGCCGCGCGCCACACTGCCGGCCGGGGCGTACACGGTAAAACCCACGTAAGGATGGCGAGATTCGACCATGGCGCGGTTTTGCGGAATTTCCAGGATTCGATTCCCGATCGGCTCGGTGCCGCCGTCCGGGTGCAGGAAGCGCATGCGTCCGCGGCCGAGATAGGTTATTGGGACCGTATCGGATTCGATGACTTCGTCGATCCAGTCCAGTGGCTCGAGTCCGGCGTACCACTCGGCGGCCGCTAGAACGTCTTCGTCCGATACTTCGGGCGCAATCCGATTCATCCAGAACGGATCCTTTCTAGCCCCGCTCTTGAAGTCGGCCATCTGTCGCACGATATAGTTCGCCGTCAGGCCGGATAGATGCGAAGACTCGGGGTGGCCGGAGCCGGAGAAACCGTGGCACCGGGCGCACGGTAGAGCATCGTCCCCGCTACCGTAGGCCACGATATCCGGCACCGGTGCGTGATGATCATCCGGGAACCAATCCGGAGGGTGGGGACCGTCGATCTCGCGCTGCGTGAGCATGAGATCGGCGCCGGGCACCGGCCGAATGGCGTCTTCGTCGAAGTCCAGATCCTGCTGAGGGAGTATGTCGTCGACACTCTGGTATGCCCACTCGAATTGGGCTTGCGCTGAGGCCGCGGTCAATAGCGTGAATACGAGTGCCAAGATCAGACGTTTCATTGCAGTCTCTCGCCCTGAGATTCGCACCGGGATTGCGTGCACTTGCGACCATACCGTAGGGCGTCCGGGAGGTGCGTATCGGATCATACGTATGATAGCCCCCCGGAGGCTGCGTGATGATTAACGGAGATTCATCGGATTATTGCCCCGAAGCGGGGGATTTTGCGGTAAATTACGCTTATCGTTACGGCGTTTCCTATGGTATGGCGAGCGCCAACCATCTATCTACTTGAGGTAAGAGACAATGCGACAACGTGTACCAACGATCTCAATTGCGGCAGCATTTTTCTCCTATATTGCTGTCTCGACGATCGGTTTAGCGCAGCCCAACAGGCCCCCGGTTCAGTTGCCCGACGGCGAGGCGAAGGCGATGGTTGAAGGCATCTGCGTTGCCTGCCATCGGCTCGATTTTGTCCCGAACTATGTGGGCAACACTCACGAAGGTTGGGATGCGCTGATCAGCACGATGATCGTGCTGCCTGACGCACAGAACGACGCGATTATTGATTATTTGGCCACGAATTTCCCGACCAAGCCGGGGACCGATCCGGTGGTGATTCCGGGTCCGGTCGACGTGACGATCAGCGAATGGCTCGCCCCGACCCTGGGGTCAAGGCCCCATGACCCGCTCGCGGCGGCCGACGGCTCGATCTGGTGGACGGGCCAGATGCAAAATCGGCTGGGACGGGTCGATCCAGCCACGGGCGCAATGCAGGAATATCCTCTGAAGACCCCTGGCTCAGGGCCGCATGGCCTGGTCGAAGACGCTGACGGTGGTATTTGGTTCACCGCTGTATCTCAAGGTTATGTAGGTAAATTAGACCCGAATACAGGCGACGTCGCCGAATATCATGTGCCGGACGACGTGCGCGGTCCACACACGCCGATTCTCGATCAGGACGGCACGCTGTGGTTCACGATGCAATCCGGTCACGTGGGCAGGCTCGTGCCCGAGACCGAGGAAATGACGATCTCGGCGACGCCGACCTCCGGTACCTACCCTTATGGTATCCAGGTGAATTCCCAGGGCGTGCCATGGTACGTCGACTTTCGCGGTAACCGAGTCGGTAGTATCGATCCGGTGACGGCTGAAATTACCGAGTACGAGCTACCGAATCCCGATTCGCGTCCCCGGCGTATTGCACTCACTCCCGACGATGCGGTCTGGTATACGGACTACACTCGCGGCCATCTAGGCCGGTTCGATCCTGAGACGGGCGAGGTTCAGGAATGGCTCTCCCCTGGTGGGGCCGACTCCCGACCGTACGGTATTGCGTCGGTGGGTAACGTGATCTGGTACAGCGAATCGTCGGCGCGGCCAAATACGCTCGTACGTTTCGACACGGAGACAGAGGACTTTCAATCCTGGGTGATACCGTCCGGTGGCGGCGTCATCCGCAACATGATGGCGACTGCGGATGGTGACCTCGTATTGGCTTGCAGTGCAGTCAACCGGGTCGCCTTAGTCGAAGTCGGGACCTAAGCCGAAATAATTTCGCGGCCAGGCGGCCGCTCCCACGTCGCCTTCGGTGTACCACACCGTGCTTAGGTACATTTCCTGATTACTCCGATATCAGCTCCAGGATAGCTTCGATCCTGCCTAATTCCTTCCTCGGTCCGTTATGAGAGCGAGTCGCTTTTATGTGCTGCAAGCACGAAACGCTCTGCGCCCTTTCGGTGTTGCTTCTGGTACTTTCTTCCCCCTTCGAGGGCGCAGCAGCACAGGACAGTAACCTCGACGGCACTGAGGCGAAGACGATCCACATCGTTCGCACGGACAGAGTGCCGATCATGGACGGGCGATTGAGCGAGGTCGTCTGGTCGGAAGCCGCTACCCTGGATGATCTGCATCAGATCAATCCGACCGAATATGCTGAGCCTTCCGTCTATACGCGCGTCTACCTGCTCTACACAGAAGACGCGCTTTACGTGGGCGCAGAGCTTACAGACAGCGAGCCAGACAAAATGTCGGCAAAGATTCTGAGGCAGGGCGAGAGTCTCTTTGGCGACGACATGTTCGCCGTTGTTCTGGATCCCTTTCACGATCGCCGCAACGGTTATCGCTTCGAGGTGAACTGTAACGGGATACGGTCGGACTTGCTGTATCAGAATACCAATCAACTGCAGAGAGACTGGGACGGTATCTGGCAGGCGGCAGCTGCGCCGACTGCTCAAGGCTGTAGCATCGAGATGCGGATACCGTTCAAGACGCTGTCTTTCGATCCCGACAACGATGTCTGGGGCATCAATTTCATGAGGTCGGTCCCGCGAAAGAATGAATGGATCGGCTGGGTGTCGCGCAATCGCAGTATCAATCCGAGTATCGCGGGCACGGCGACTGGGCTCAGCAATCTGGCACAAAGCTCGGGACTGGATATCGTGCCTTCCGTCAGCCTTCACGAGCAAAGAGAATTCTCGCCTTCTACAAGCACCGTTGCTCGGGAACCATCCCTGGACATCTTCTACAAGTTAACGCCTGCCTTAAACGGAGCGCTGACAGTCAACACGGACTTCTCCGCCACAGAAGTCGACGACCGGCAGGTCGATCTGTCGCGCTTCAGTTTATTTTTTCCCGAGAAGCGCGCTTTCTTTCTCAAGGATGCGGATATCTTCGAGTTCGGTCGACTCGGGGGCGGTGTGGGTTTCGGCGGAGGCCCGACGTTCTCACGACCAAGCCAAGAGAACGGGCGGCCTTTCTTCTCCCGCCGACTGGGTCTCAGTGGTTCCGGTGAGCCCGTAGATATCAACTACGGCGGTAAGCTGAGTGGCCGTGTCGGTCGCTGGAACGTCGGAGCGTTGGCAATACGACAGGATGCTTTCGAGGACGTGAACGCCACCAATGTATTTGTTGGCCGGGCGGCTGCCAATGTGTTATCGGAATCCAGCCTCGGATTTATCGTCACTAGCGGCGATCCCCGCTCGAATGTGGACAATAGTGTCGCTGGTATCGATTTTCGTTACTTGAACACTCGTCTACCGGGTGGTCGCACGCTCCAGGGCGAGGTTTGGGCGCAGCAGTCCAACACCACTGGATTCGAAGGCGAGGACCATGCTTTTGGCCTTCGTTTGCAGATACCGAACAGCACCGGTGTTCGTGGCGGCATCGGCATCAAGGAGTTGCAGCAGAATTTTAATCCGGCCGTAGGCTTCGTCAATCGACGCGGCATTCGCGACCAGACTCTTGATCTGGGGTACACGCACCGGCCCTCGGACGGCGTCCTGCGGTCAGTATTTGGTGGAGTCGATGTGCAGCGAATCAGCCAGCTGAGCGGGGAACTGCAGACTGAGATTATCTCCCTACGGCCGCTAGAGATCGATAACAACAGCCGCGATAGCTTCGATCTGCGCTACACAGCGAATAAAGAGGTCGTTTCGGACTCTTTCGAAATCTCTGAAGGGATCGTCATTGAGCCTGGTAAGTATTCATTCGATGAATATGGCTTTGACCTGCGTACCGGCAGCCAGCGTACATTTTTTGGCGACTTGAGTTTTCGAACCGGAGAATTCTTCGATGGCGACAGGCTTCAGGTTCGTGGCGCGCTGACTTGGGCGCCGACGAAATATTTTCGGGCTGGTATCGGCTATGACTTTAATGATGTGGAGCTGCCTCAAGGCGATTTTGTGGTTCGACTCGCGACAATGCAGGTAGACGTTATTTTCTCATCGACGTTGTCCTGGGTAAATCTGGTTCAGTACGACAACGTATCGGAGACGGCAGGCGTCAATAGCCGCTTGCATTGGATTCCTGAAGCGGGACGAGAAGTTTTTCTCGTCTTGGATCACAGTCTCCAAGACATCGATAGGAATGACTCGTTCCATTCCAGCCAAGCAGACATGACCTTGAAACTGAATTACACGTTCCGATTCTGATCGGCATCACGCCTCGAAGTCTTGCGTCGTATCACAGCCAAAGAGTCCAGTATTTTCTCTGCTTGGGATCGCGCCTGCTCTATGCACGCGTTCATGCTGATCCCATAGAACGAACTGCCGGCGATCCAGAGCCCCGGCCGTTTGGTCAGACATTCGTGGATGGCATCAAGGTTCGCTTGATGCCCGCGCACGTATTGGGCGATTCCGAGGGGGTACCGGTAGACGCGAGTAAAGGCCGGTGCGGCGGTTAAACTCATCGTCGTTTTGAGCTCTGCAGCCGCGATCGAGAGCAGCGACTCGTCGTCGAGCTCGACGGCTTCCGGGTCGTGAGCGCCGCCGATCATGACCCGCATGAGTACTTTGTCCTCGGCGGCGCGACCGGGGAAAATCGTCGAGTCCCATAAGCACCCGAGCGTCCGCAGTCCCTGGTCGCGAGGTATCAGAAAACCAAAGCCGTCCGGCCGTCCACCGATGGCAGCGGCATCGTAGCCCAGCGCTAGAACCGCGAGACTCGCGGTCGGAATCTGCCCAATGGTCTCGCTTACGGTCCGGTCGACTGCCGTCAATAGCGGCGCGGCGCGCGGCGCGGGGATGGCGACGATTACGGCGTTCGCGTCGAACGTCTGGCCAGTCGTGGTCACGACCCGCCATTCGTTAGAGTAGCTCGATGTAAGCGGCTCAATAGCGGCGACTTCGCGATCGCAGTAAATGCTGCCCTCGAGCTCGGTCGCTAATCTCTCGATCAACGTATCGAGACCTTGCCGGAACGAGGTTAGTGTTCCGCCGGGTCCGGATGGCCCTCCGGCGCGAGACCGATCACCGGCATCGGCACCACGCGTACGCAGTCGCGCCAGCATCGCGCGAACGAGACTACCGTGCTCGGCTTCCATCGCGGCGAGTTTGGGGAATGTACTAGCGAGACTTAAGCTCCGTATGTCGCCAGCGAAAACTCCCGAGACCATTGCATCGATCAGCACGTCGGCGGCTTCCGCGCCGATTCGACGACTCGCGAATTCGTGAACGGTTTCGTCCTTTCCCACCGACTTACGACGGGCGAACGGTTCGAGCAGAAGCCGAGCGCGGCCACGTGGACTCAAGATGCTGCTGCTTAAGAAGGAGAGCGGCCCGGTTGGCAGGAGATGGAGGTTGCCATCGCGGTACAGGTAACGTTTCGACGCCCGGTCGTCGGCCTTCTGAAGTTCAGGTGTCAGACCCAGTCGTTCCATCAACGCTGCCGTTGCGGGAGCGTTGTCGAGATAGCCGTTCGGTCCGTGCTCGACGGTAAACCCATCACAGTAGTCCGTGCGGATATTACCGCCGATTCGCGAGCCTGCCTCGAGAATCGAAACCTCAAGGCCGCCGGGAAGTGCGGCCGCTGCATCTCGCAGGTAGAGAGCGGTGGCCAACCCGGCAATCCCGCCGCCGATGATAACTACCCGCTGCATTGGGCTAAACCGTTCGCGAGAATGCAGGCCGGGTCGTCGATTTGGGCGCGAGGTAGCGGTCAAACGCCATGGCCGCGTTGCGCACGAATAGTTGGCCCTGGCCCGATACGGCGACCGCCTCGGCGTTGTTCTGCAGGAAGCCCTCATCCTCCAGTTCAGCCAGGCGGGTGATTGAATCCGCGAAGTAGTCGTCGAAGTCGATGCCGAATTGACTTGAGACCCGTTTCTTGTCGATGCGGAAATTACACATGAGCTGCATGATCACGTCGCGACGTATCCGGTCGTCGGCGCTCAGAAGTCGGCCTCGCTCTATCGGCAGGCAATCCTGATCGATTGCTTGGTAGTACCTGGAGAGCTTTCTGATGTTCTGAAAATAACCGCCGGCAAGATCGCCGATCGCCGAGACGCCGAAGGCAATCGTCGTTGTCGACGGCTTTACCGTGTAGCCCATGAAGTTGCGGGCCAGTCGGCCTTCTCGCACCGCGATGGCGAGCTCATCGTCGGGAAGCGAGAAATGGTCCATCCCGATGGGTTCGTAGCCGGCTCCCATCAACCGCGCCAAAGTACTTTGATAAAGCTGCAACTTAAGCGCGGGAGCCGGAAGATCATCCGGCTGCAGCCGCCGCTGATTCGCTTTGATCGCCGGCAGATAAGCGAAGGAATAAACCGCCAGCCGATCGGGTCTAAGTTCAAGCGTCCGGTCGAGATTGAGATCGAGAGATTCGAGCCCCTGCCGGGGCAGCCCGTAGATGAGATCGAAGTTGAGGCCTCCTTTGAAGCCGATCTCTCTGGCGTGGTGCACAAGTTCGGCTGTTTGCTCGTAAGTCTGGCCGCGTCCGATGGCTTCCTGAACCTCGGGTGTGAAGTCCTGGATGCCGAGGCTCAGGCGATTGAACCCCAAGTCGTCCAGCGTCTCCAGATGCTCGCGAGTCGTGATGCGTGGGTCGGCCTCGATGGCAACCTCGGCATCCGGCTGTAGAGTGAAATAACTCGTAATGTGCTCGAACAAGTCTCGCAACTGAGCGGAGGGGTAGTAGGTCGGTGTGCCTCCGCCCCAGTGGAGTTGTACGACCGATCGGCGGTTCGGTAGCTGCTCGGCTACTGCGCTGATCTCTCGTTTGAGATAGTCAAGATAACGGGTCAGCACGCGTTCATGCGGTGTCGCCATCGCGTTGCAGGCGCAGAAGTCGCACAGCTGACGGCAGAATGGCAGGTGCACGTAGAGACTCAACGGCACGTCAGCGGCAATCTGGTTCGCTTCGGCGAGCTTGGCCACGTAGGTTTTCTCGTCGACGCCGTCGTGAAATTCGACTGCCGTTGGGTAGGAGGTATAGCGAGGACCGGGACGGTCCAGGCGTTGCAATAATTCGATGCTGGGAGAATCGGTCGTCTTAATCATGGGGTTTTCCTTTACCCAATCGGTTATCGTGCGGAGAAGTATCGCCGCGAGCATTTCGGCCTGCGCGGGACTGTCATTCAGGCAGGGGATGTAACGGAAATCGTGTCCGCCACTGTTCGTGAACAGATTGCGATTCGTATGATCGATCTCCTCCAGCGTCTCCAGACAATCAACGGAGAAGCCCGGACAGACGACGCCGACCCCCTCAACGCCCGATTCTGCCAAGGTACGGACGGTGGACGCCGTGGTCGGTTTGATCCACTCCTCTCTGCCGAATACCGATTGAAAGGACACTGCAGCGCCGGACTCGGGCAGCTTCAGATAATCTAAAATCAGTTTGGCTGTCGTTCGGCATTCGTCTTCATAGGGGTCGCCGGCCGCGACGTAACGCTCCGGAATACCATGGAAAGAGAGGATCAGTCGGTCTGCCGGGCCATCGGCGGCCCATGCGTCACGGATCGAGTCGCCGATCGCCTGAATGTAAACCGGGTCGTCGTGATAATGACGCACGATGCGCAACTCCGGCGAAGTCGCCCACTTGTCGAGCTCGGCGTTCACGGCGTCGATGACTGAGCCGACCGTTGTATGCGAATACTGTGGGAACAGGGGTAGCACCAGATAGCGTGTGCACCCGCGTTCCCTAAGCTCGCGTAAGCCCTGGGCAATTGAGGGTTGCCCGTAGCGCATGCCGACGGCGATGTGAACGGGCGTCGCCAACTTTCGCGTGAGGGAGCGGGTGACTGCTTCGCTAAGCCGGAGTGTGTGGATTAGGAGTGGCGAACCCTTCTTTGTCCAGATCTTTTTGTAAAGCTTAGCGGAGTGGCGCGCCCGGAACGGAACAATGAATAGGTTCAGAATCGGCCACCACTTCCAGCGGGGCAGATCGACCACGCGGGGGTCGCTCAAGAACTCGCGGAGAAATGGTCGCAGCCCGGCCGGCGTGGGGGTATCCGGCGTGCCGAGATTGACAAGTAGGATACCGACGGCGGGGTCGGTTGTCGTGTTCGACGATGATGCGGTAGCAACGGCCAAACTGCGGTTCCTCCAGCCGCCCCGTGATCCGGCCACAAGAATTTGGGCGGGCTCGATTCAGCTGATTTTGTCACGGGGCGACGGCCGAAACGTCACAGGAGCGTCATCGTCGGCGCGTTTACCGGAAGGGTTTCGAGACAAGGCGTTTGAAATGACTATACTCAGCCGGTCTCAGGAACATTCGGCTTTGCCAGTTTGGCGCCGGGCGTAAGGCGTCAGGCAAGGAGGTAAACGATGGTACTTCGATCTCTACTTACGATTTTCCTGGTGGCTCCATTGGTCGCCTGCACTGAAGGGGACGCTCCGGTCAATATGCCCGCCACCACCGTGGGCGGCACGGCCGCTTCTGCCTCGGACAGCTCACGCATCCTTGGCACGGAAGTGGACGCGGAGACCCTGGCGGATATTATTCAACTCGACGTTGAGCAGAACGAAGCCAATCGAATAGGCGACTCCGAGGGCATGATCGACCGTATGGTGGCCGATGACACGTTGTGGGTCGGCGCAACGGGAGGCGTGGTCAATAAAGCCCAGGTTCTGGCCGTGGTTCGACACAATTTCCAGAGGGACCCATCCAGGACCAAGGCGGGGGCCTCCCCGCACGACGACTTCGGCACCAGGCGCTTTGGTGACGTGATCGTTCACCACGGCCGCAGTACCACGCTGAACGCGGACGGCTCTCCGGGACAGGCCAGAAGATATCTGGTCGTCCTTCAAAAGCAGCGCGGTCAGTGGTGGATCGTCGGCCGCGAAACGATTCCTATCGACTACGCGCCGGCGCCAGCGTCAGCCGAGATCGTTGCCGTCCAGGCAGCGGCGACAGCCTCGACGACCAGCACGATCCTTCTCGGCGCGGAGGTCGCGCCGGAGATCGAGCAGGAAATCATCGGACTCTCTGGGGCCCAGAATCAGGCGAATGGAACCGGCGACAGCGACAACGTAATACGCGACCGTCTGTTCGCTGACGACGTCGTCTGGGTGAGTTCGACCGGGCACGTCCAGACCAAGGACGACTACCTCGCCGCGATTCGAGCGAGATTTGCTGCCGACCCGAACCAGAGAATCAGCCCGCACGACGACTACACGGTGCGGCGCTTCGGAGACACGATCATTCAGCTGGGGCGCAGCAACAGCATCAATGCTGATGGATCTACGGGAGCTCGCCGAAGATACATGAATGTCTTTTTGAACCGAGGCGGCGAGTGGTGGTTCGTCGCGCACGGAGCGACGACGATTAACGACCCGAGCTTCATGGAACAGGCGAGGGGAACACGATGAGACGAATACGCATAGGAATAGCTATCGGCATCGCACTCGGCATTGTGATGGGATGTTCGCCGAGCCAGGGTCCGGTACAAGATCCGGTAACGGTGGCGTTTTTCGGTGACCAGGGGCTGAGTGAGAATGCGCGTGCCGTACTACGGATGGTCGTCGACGAGGGTGCGGACCTTGTGCTTCACCAGGGAGATCTCGATTACGCGGACGATCCGGTGGCGTGGGACGCGATGGTAACCGAGGAACTCGGCGCCGAGTTTCCGTACTTCGCTTCCATCGGCAATCACGACAGTCGACGTTGGGATGGGCCGGACGGCTATCAAGCCAAGTTGCAGGCTCGTCTAGACAGAGTCGAAGGCGCCACTTGCATCGGCGAACTCGGCATCAAGGCGGCGTGCAGCTACGATGGCCTGTTTTTTATTCTCTCCGCCGCAGGTTGGGTTCCCCGTGAGCCGGACAACCCGGAGCATATCGCTTTCATCCAGGAACAGCTCGGCGCGAGCGATGCGACCTGGGAGATATGTTCCTGGCACATGAATCAAACGGAGATGCAGGTCGGCCGCAAGCAAAACGCAGTTGGCTGGGGCCCATACCGAGCCTGCCGTGAGGCCGGGGCGATCATCGTGACGGGTCACGAGCACAGCTACTCACGTACTCATCTCATGGACAACTTCGAGGAGCTGAGCGTCGCGTCGACGAGTTCAACGCTTCTGATCAAAGAAGGCCAGAGTTTTGCGGCCGTGATCGGTACCGGTGGGCAAGAGGTCAGACCGCAATTTCGTGAGGGCGATTGGTGGGCATCCATCTATACATCCAATCAGGATGCGCTGGCGGGTGCGTTATTCTGCACATTCAGGGCGGGCGGCGAGTTAAACCACGCCGGCTGTTACTTCAAGAACATCGCCGGCGAGATTATCGATCAGTTCGAGTTGGAGAAAGGTTCTCCCGAGTCCTGATTAATAGCTCGACCAGCATGGTCGTACTTTCTGCTTATCGAGTCAGACGGCTCTGAGTCGAACGCTTGCTAGCGACGCCGCCCTCCGCCGCCGGCCCCACGCCCGCCACCTGGGCCGACACCTGGTCCAGCGCCCAGAATCGGCCCATTCTCGTCGGTCCGGATACTCCAGTCATGACTCTCGTCTCGAGAGAGTGTGATCTCGTAACTCTGGTTGACGGGTATGCAGAACGTCAGCGCGTCATCGCAACCGAAGTAGAACACGTCCAGCCTTAACGGCTGATCGATATTTTCAGCCGTGACATTGACGAGAAACTCACGCGGGTCAGAATCAGCCGGCGCCGAGACATCGGGGCCGGTTCCGCTTGCCGGGGTTACGGTAACGCCCGGTGGCGCGTTGAGTCGATAGGTGACCGGCCCGGCTTCATTGTTCCAGTGCACATGGTAGAGCGGATCCAGATGGAAGCCGAGATACATCGTTCCGCTGCCATCGGCGAGAATGCCGGAGTCGCCTTCCGCGCGAATCTTGGCGTAGAACGGGATATCGGAGCTGTCGAGGATGGCCGCGATCTCGATGGGTAGCATGCCCTGCGGCTTCTCGATACGCGGCACGATTCCCTTAGCCACTGTCGGAGCCGGTGGCTGCGTTGGCAGATCGAGATCGGCGATCGTCGTGGGATGGTCAACCGGTCCGATCAAACGCACCATGTCCTGGCGAAGTTCTTCCGGGTTGCTCCAGGCCCGTGCGGCAACAATGACGCCATCGGGATCGATCACGAGTTCGCTATTGGGAGTTCGACCCATCGCCTCGTGAAAATCGTTCGACATAGTGTCCGCAAGCCAGGTTACCGAGGAGCCCAAGAGTCGCTTGGCTTCCTCGACATGCATCAGCCGCTCTTCGATAGTTATCGGCGCGATGTAATTGTTGTATTCGGGGTGCGCGAGTGGCTTATAAACGTAATAAAAGCTAACACCCTTATCTGAGTAGTCTCTTTCAACCGTCTCCAAACTGGGGACGTTACGTAAGAAGGGGGGTCACGTTAAGCAGCCGAGCGTCATCACCGTGTAGTGGCCGCGGGTAATCTCTCGCAGGCTGGCTGGATTGCCCTGGTCGTCGACGATCGTTAGGTCGGGGATCAGATCGCCGACTTGAGGTGCCGATTCAAAGCGGACTTGCGGAGGCGTGACCTGGGGAGGCATCCCCTGAGCGGCCACAAGGCTCGTTTGCAGGAGCGCACCTAGGATCAGGGTTAAAGAGGCGGAACGAGTAAGCATGATGAACTCCTTCGCCGGTGAGGCGGCGGTGGTCATTGCGATCCTAGCGCGGCCCTTTATGGGGGTCAAACAATCATTCACAAGAACAGTCTAGAGAGCAAGCGGTGCCCTGCCCATTCGCCGATTATCTCGACGATGGCGTGAAAATTTATTGCTCGGGATTATGAAGATTCGAGCGTGATAACGTAGTCGGCATCGGTGCTGTTTTTAACATCTTCCAGAGACGCGTCGGAGAGTAATTCTACTAGCCGAATTTCGCCGTTTACGAATCGGAACTTCGCGAGGTCGGTGATTAGTACATCCACAGTCTCAGTGGCCGTCAACGGCAGAGTGCACTCCGACACCAGTTTCGGTTTGCCATCCCTGCTCGTGTGCATCATCGTAACGATCAGGCGCTTGGCGCCTGTCGCGAGATCCATCGCGCCGCCAACGCCGAGAAGTGGCTTGCCAGGCACCGCCCAGTTCGCAAGATTCGCTTGTTGATCGACCTGAAGTCCACCCATGATCGCCACGTCGACGTGTCCGCCGCGGATCATTCCGAACGAGTCGGCGCTGTCGAAGTAGCTACTGCCGGGTAACGCCGTCACGGGAATCTTGCCTGCGTTCACCGGGTACTCCATCGCACCGCCGGATTCTGGTTCAGGTCCTACGCCCAGCATTCCGTTCTCCGTGTGGATGATGATGCCGTGCTCAGGCTGAATCAGGTCGGCGACGAGCGTGGGAATACCGATGCCCAGGTTCACGATATCCCCCCGCTGCAACTCATCGAGTGCGGCGCGCGCCATGTTCATGCGGGCATCGTCGACGCGCTTGTTGCTCGTGGCGATTGACGCCGATGATCCTAAGTCGTCGAGCGTCGTATGCGCTTGCACGAGATAGTCGACGAAGCACGCCGGTGTATGAATCTGATCCGGGTCGAGTCTTCCAATCGGTACGATGTGCTCGGCTTCCGCGATGACGAGCTTGGCGGCGGTGGCGGCTGCTTGATTAAAGTTGTTTTCGGTCATCCGATAGACAAGGTTCCCCGCCGTGTCGGCTTGCCAGGCGCGAACAAGCGCAACATCGGCTTTCAATGCTGGCTGGAAAATGTACTGCCGTCCGTCGATGACTCGAATCTCCCGTCCTTCTGCGAGCGGAGTACCGGCGGCCGTTGGCGTATAGAAGCCACCGAGACCTGCGCCGCCTGCGCGTATCGCCTCGGCCAGCGTGCCCTGAGGCAGTAACTCGACGTCGATCGAGCCGGACTGCGCGGCCTTGACGGCTTCCGGATTGCTGGTGAAGAAAGATCCGATCGCTTTGGCAAGTTGCCCCTGGCTCAGCAAGCGGCTGCCCCCCAATCCCGGCTCCCCGACGTTGTTGCCGATATAGGTTAAGTCGTGTACGTCGGTTTCGGCAATCGCGTGCAAAAGGTGTATTGGATGACCGGTCATCCCGAACCCGCCGACGACCATCGTGTCTCCGGAGTTGACCAGCTTGGCAGCCTCGGCGGCAGTGATCTGTGCGGCGACTTTCATCGATTAACGTGAGCTCTGTCATGTGGCGCGGAATAATCTACGATGGGTCCGACAGGAACGATACGTGTCGGATTGATTGTCTCGTGACTCCCGTAGTAATGAGATTTTATGTGATCCAGTCTGAGCGTCGCCGCGACTCCAGGTTGCTGATAGAGATCGCGTACGTATCCCGATAGACTGGCGTAGTCGGCGATTCGTCTGATGTTGCACTTGAAATGCCCGACGTAGACCGGATCAAAACGCAGCAGGGTTGTCAGCAGTCGCCAGTCTGCTTCGGTAATGCTGTCGCCGGTAAGGTAACGCTGTTTCGATAGTCGCTCATCGAGCCAATCCAGCGTCTCGAACAACGGTACCACTGCCTGTTCGTAGGCTTCCTGTGTGGTAGCGAATCCGGTTTTGTAGACCCCGTTATTGACTGTGTGATAAATCCGCTCGTTCAGCGCATCGATCTCCGCCCGGAGATGTCGAGGATAGTAGTCGCCCGGCGTCGCTCCGACTTCGTCGAACGCGCTGTTCAATATCCTGATTATTTCGGATGATTCGTTCGACACGATCGTGTCGCGAGCCTTGTCCCAGAGCACGGGTACGGTAACCCGCCCGGAATAATCCTTCTGGGCTGCCGTATAGATCTCGTGAAATAGCTGGGCGTTGTTGACGATGTCCGGAAGCTCGGAGTTCTTGAACGTCCAGCCATCCGCACCCATAAACCAATCGACTACTGACAGCGAGATCATGCCCTCGAGCCCTTTCAGCACGCGATAGATCACCGTACGGTGGGCCCAGGGACACGCGTAAGAGACGTATAGGTGATATCGATTGGGTTCCGCTTTGAAGCCGCCGTTTCCGCTCGGCCCGGGGGAGCCGTCAGGCGTTATCCAACTGCGAAACTGCGCCTCGGCGCGAACAAACGTTCCACTCGCGGCTTTCGTGTCGTACCACTGATCGTGCCACACACCGTCGATGAGTAACCCCATTCGTTACTCCTGAAAGCGATTATTTTGATAATCGCTGAAAGCCTGCATCACTTCCTGTTTTGTATTCATGACGAACGGGCCGCCACGCGCCACAGGTTCGTCCAGACGCCGTCCCGCAATTAACAGAAAGCGTACGCGCTCGTTGTCGGTTGAAACACGCACGTGGTCGCCATCGCTTAGCACGCCGAGCGTCCCGGAGGGAATTGGATTCTGGTGTTCGCCGATCTGTACGCTGCCGTCGACGGTATAGATCGCGGCGTGATGGGACGGCGGGATGAACTGCTCGAACGAACCGCCGCTCGGCAGTTCGACATCGAAGTACAGGGGATCTGTAGACGGCCGGTGTGCTGGGCCAACGGTTCCCCGATCCGTCTTGCCCGCGATGACGGTGACGGTGCCGCCGTGTTCCAACGTCTCTTCCGGAATTTGTGAGGCATCAAACTCTTGATAGCCGGGAGGGGTCATCTTTTCCGCGGCTGGGAGATTGACCCAGAGCTGAAAGCCTTTTAATAACCCGTTTTCCTGTTCCGGCATTTCGGAATGGACGATGCCGCGACCGGCAGTCATCCATTGCACACCGCCGGGCTCGATGACACCCTCGTGTCCGGCATTGTCTTTGTGCCGCATCCGGCCTGCCAGTAGATAGGTAACGGTTTCGAAGCCACGATGCGGGTGATCCGGGAAGCCGGCGATATAGTCATCGGGGTTATCCGACTCGAAACAATCCAGCAGTAGAAACGGATCGAGCATATTCAGATCGGGTGAACCGATAATGCGAGTGAGGCGTACGCCCGCGCCGTCGGAGGTCGGGATGCCGGGAGTCAGCATCGCTAATTCTCTGGGCGTCATGCCTACTCCGACAGGCCGGCCAATCTGTCCCAGTCGTTTGGTGTGAGCCCCGCCAAAAATCGATAGCGGCTATCGCCCAGCGGTTCGACGATGAAGGCATTGCCTTCGGGCAGGCCGATATCCGCAGGGTTCGCGGGATTGTTCGGATACCAGACAAGGCTCGCAACGATGCCGCTGTGCGATACGAGAACATTGTTCGTTCCCGCTGGTGGAATGGTGCCCGCTAGCCGCCGACGCTCGGCGAGGCCCTGTCGCGCGACGAGCGCATCATTCGGCGTCACGCGGCCAAACGCCAGCCATGACGTTTCGCGCGTACGACACATCGGGCTCGACTGGAGATCGTTGACCGCAAACGCGATGGTCCGGATAGCCGCTCCCACCCGTCGAAGTTCCTCACGACCCTCATCTGTGAGCGTTCGTTGCCGCGAGCAGTCGAGGAACATCGCCTGTCGGTCTCCCGCGGAAAGATCGGCGGAGCCGGCGAGTTGGATTTGGTCCGTCTGATCGCGATGAGTCTTGCCGTGACGAAATATGATGACCAGGCCTCCTTCGCCGAGGCGCTGCAGCAGAGTTTCATCGTCGAGCTGCGGACCCAGCGAGTTAGCGATAGCATCTTCCGGCGGAACCATGCCGGCTTCGAACTCGGGTAGCGTGAGAAAACCGTCACCGTCCGAGTCTGCACGTGGGAACAGGCGCGCCGGTCCGGCCACCTCGTCTGGTGAAACTTTTCCATCACCGTTTCGATCGGCGGCCTCCAGTGCCTCGCGCGCGAGCCGGCTGCCGTTCTCTATCCCGATCGCGAGATCCAACTCCTGGGCAGATAATATGTCCCCGCTGATGAGGGGCAGTAGCAATAGTCCGGTGATGGCGATCACGCTGGGTGTTCTAGATCCGTTCGATACCCTCATGCGTTACCCTCGGCGAAAGTTGTGGTCGTCGGTCACGCGCAGATTCGCTGTGCGCCCGCGAGGCGGGGCGACCCATAAAGACGAGAATAGCAGAAGGGAGTAAGATAAATATCAAACAACGAGAGAAGCAGCGGAGAGGGCGAATGAAAGCAATCTACGGTACCGTAATCGCTCTCGCGGCACCGCTTCTTTTCGCGCAACAATCTGAAAACATTCCGGATTTCAACGGCATTTGGCTAGCCGGTGGCGGTGGAGCGCCTCAGGGCGGGATGGGTGCTCAGGGAGCCATGGGAGCGCAAGGCGGAATGGCCGCACCCGGTGGCGGGCGAGGGCGCCCGCGGCCGACTGCCTCGGCGCAGCGCGCTATGGATGCTTACGACCTGCTCGTCGACGACCCGGCGTACGTGTGTAGTCCGTCTAGTCTCAGCCGGGCATGGGGAAATCCGACGCCAACCGAGATTGAGCAACACGAAGACCGAGTGATACTGCGGCATGAATACATGGATGTTGAGCGTGTCATCTATATAGATGGGCGTGATCATCCTACCGATGCCGAGCCGAATGTTGTCGGAAACTCGATCGGTTGGTATGAAGGTTCGACGCTGGTCATCGATACGACCGGATTCTCGCCGAGTGTGATCTCGACCGTAAGCGGGTTGCCGCAAACGGAGACGCTACACGCTATAGAACGATTGACGCTGAGCGACGATGGTCAGACCTTCAGTCGCGATCTGACGTTCGAGGACCCGGCGACGCTTGTTACGCCGTGGGTAATTACGGGCCGAACATACCAGCGTCGGCCGGACATGGTGTTACTACCGTGGGACTGTGTCCTTGAAGACGCGGGCTACGAGACTGACTGACACTCGCCGAGTGGTCCATCGATAAGGAGACGCTATGTTTTTCCGACTAGCTTGTGTTTTCCTCTGCGCGCTTCTGCCTCTGGCGGCGACCGGTCATCATTCGACCGCCGTAAATTTCAACCGTGATTCCATCGTTTCCGTCAAGGGCGTCGTAACCGAATACCGGTTCCAGAATCCTCATGTGCAGATTCTCTTGGACGTCACCGACGAAGACGGCGAAACCGAGGCGTGGATGGTCGAGTTGGCAGCGAAGAATCAGTTCATCCGAGCGGGTTGGGTCGGCGATGAGTTCAAGGTGGGCCAGATCATTACCGTGTCCGGCTGGGAAGGATACCGGCCGCGCTCAGCCTACTTTCAAAGGGCGATCATGCCGGATGGAACGGAGGTCACGGCGCCTAACCTGCTGACCGGGCGAGCCGGCGGTCCCGCCGGGCGAGAGCCCGAGCTTCCCCCGAACTAAGTCACCCGAGCTTCGAGATTGCGAGGATCCGACTCCTTATACATAAGAGAGCGTCAACCGTTTATCCCGCCACGCACTCGTAGGGTTCAACTTCTACGCCGGGCCGCCATCGCCAGACGAAGAGCCTATCGGCTGAGACGGGTTCGGTGAATGTGGCTGGGTCGCTGACCGTCAAGTCGTAGACCAGCTCGGTCTCATCCGCACTCAAAGTGAACCGTTCGAGCATTTCTACCGCTTCGCTTTGCGGGACGCCCTGCAGGGGTATCGGATTCAAATCGAAGTATGGCCAGTTGATCCTCGTCGTCCGCACGACGAGCGACTCTCCTTCCCAGTGCCCTACGGAATAACCTAAGTGACTGTACGGTTGCTCTTCTGGGTCCGCATCAGAATCCATGTGGATCACTCTGACATTATCGAAGATCTCCATCCGTATCAGTATGTCCCCATCGCGCTGGACGAACTCTAATGGGTGCACGCCACCGGAACTGGTCATTGCCCTGGGCATTCCAGTTGGTATGCAGTCCAGCGCCGGGTCATCGACCATCTTGTCGTAGGTTTCGTACGCGGCTTGTGCTGACGTCGTCAGAGGAGGATCGCTTACGAATGCCGGAACGTTCCGCTCGTTGGGTGTCCAGACCCGATAGATTCCCTGCGGCTCACCCGGTGTCGACGCATCGATGATCCAGTCGCCATCGCCGACGTAGTCCGTCGACCATCGAGGCTGGCGGCTGCCGCGAACGAGGAGTTCCATACCATTAGGCAGCAGCACGTTCGTGACTGACAAGTTCAGGTCGCGGCGGCTCGATGGATTGCCTGCGACCTTAACCAGATCACCAACGTGAACGAGATCTCGCCGGATACCTCGCCGGTCCATGCTGTTCAGGTCGCCCGCTTCCAAATCCCAGAGTTCCATAGTTCCGTCATCGCGCTGCGTCTGAATGGTCAGCCGGACATGCGGGTTTCTCCATGTAACTCGCACAACTTCGCCGTCGAGTTCCATGTCCACACTGCGGTCGTATTCTGCCGTGGAATGGTGTCCGACGGCAGCAAAAGGAAGGAGGAGGAATCCGAGGAGGGGACTTGCTCTACTCATGGTTCATGCTCACTCGCGAAGCGATCTGCGTATCCGACGTCCAAGCTGGAATAAAAACAGGTTTCGGTTAGATATAACAATAGGAGCGGCAATGAAAGAAGTGCGATTACTCTACGAGCTATCAGGAGAAGTCACGAATAAATATCATTAAAACAATCTGTTAGAGAGTAAATATCATCAATAACAAGAGGAAGGGCCGGTGTTCGTGCAGCGCTCTGGAAGTTCGTTCCGCGCGTTTCCCGAGCACGTACCCGCCGATGACAAGTGTGATAAGTTGGCCCTAGCTGCCGTGGGCGCGCCAAACGGGGCGACGAAAAAAATCGACCTGATTTCCACACGATCTGCCGAGTAGGCGTGTGAGGGGGAGCACGGTAAACGGATTCAGAAATTCAAGCCCGTGATGACACCTTAGTTATTGCGAACAGCCCGGCGAGGCGTCACTAAGAAGACTGAATAGCGAGGCAGCTATGCGTAGACTCGTATCGTTGGCTACGGTTCTCGGTGCGATGGCCGCACCTATCGGTGCGCAACCACCGGGAGGAATGGCGCCGGGCATGGGCGCTCAGAACTGGGATAATTTCGAGATTGGCAGCCCGGAGCATGTGGCGGGCAATGTCTACCGGGTCGTCGGCGGCATCATCGTCAATATGGCGTTTTCGACTGGTGACGACGGCATCATCCTGGTGGACAGCAACTTCGAGGCACTCACGGGGCGAATCGTCGCTGCGATTGAAGAAGTCTCCGAGGAGCCGATTCGGTTTCTGATCGACACGCATTCCCATGCGGATCATGCGGACGGCAACGTGAGTTTCGGTCAGTCCGGTACGATCATCGTCGCACACGAGACCGTGCGGGTTCAGCTTGCCGATCCACCACAGGGCGCAGCGGCGGCCGCGGTCGCCCTACCCATCGTGACGTTTCACGATCAGATGTCCTTCCACTTCAATGGTGAGGAAGTAGAGGCCTTTCATATCGCGGCGGGCCACACCGATGGAGACACGTTGATCCACTTCAAAGGGTCGGACGTGATTCACATGGGCGATGCCTTTGTGGGCCAATATCCGATTATCGATACGAGCAGGAATGGCAGTTATCTTGGTTTGATCGAAACGCTCAACGCGGCTATCTCAATTGTCGGCCCGGATACGAAAATCATCCCCGGCCACGGCCCGGTCGCCGGGCGGGACGACATGATCGCGTTCCGCGACATGCTTGTCGGCATTCATAATCGAGTGAGCGCGTTGGTTGGAGCGGGTCAGACCCTGGAACAGGTCGTTGCCGCCGGTCCCTCGGCAGCGTACGACGGACGATGGGCAGGGTCTAGAGGCTCCGAAGGTCTAATCCGAGTCCTCTACAACGAAATTAGCGGGCAGTGATTCGTGGAAACTTACCCCAGAGGCGTCACGCGGAGTCGGCTTTCCCGGCGGGCGTCTGGTTAGCCCAATAATCCGGAGCGGCTTTCGATTTCTTCAGCGCCTCGCTGTCCTCAAAGCCCGGTGCCATCGAAGCCGAAGATAGCCAGACCATCACCTCGTGATGATCGATGTTCAGCAGCCGCAACCAGCTCTGCTGCCCCATCGTGAGGCCGATCGCGCACCCCAGCTCTACCAGTTCCTGCTCGTTGAAGTGTTTGTGCTGCCGATCCCAGAAGGCGTCGTCCGTGTCGAGTCGCCAGACGATGGCTTCTGCATAGGCGAGTGCCGCTTTCTGGCGGTCGTCGTACCGGTCGGATTTCTCGAAGTCCATGAGATCGTCCACCTGAGCTTCTTTGACGCCCGCTGTCTGGCCTTTGACGGAACGTTGATTGCCGCAAAATTCACAGACGACCGACCGCGAGACGTACAGACGGCATAGCTCTTTTATTTCGTGCGCGAGGACGCCGTTGCGAAAAATATTGTTCCAGGATTCGGCGAAAAACCAGAAACAGGCCGGTACGTGGGCACGCACGGCACTACTCTCGGGACGCGGTGTTCCCTCACGTACACAGCGGTCCATCTCCTCTCGCATTTCGGGGGTCATCAGATCGAGTGGGACGTAGCTGATTCGTTGTTGGTTCGTCATGGCTATCTCCTGTTATTGATCCGACCTGGTGCGGTGTACTCTAGTATAAGGCGAGCCCGACGAGATAAGATAACCGCCAGAACCACAACGGCAGCCAGAGCCGTGTCACCGGAGAAGATCATGTTCGAGTCGTTAGGTCGTTTACCGATTGCCACGTTAATAGCCATTGGGCTGCCGACATTGGCCCAGGCGCAAACAGGCCACGAGTTGCCCGACGGGGCCGGCAAGGAACTTGTCCAGGCTGCCTGCGTGGCCTGCCATGAGACCGATCTCATTGTCGCCTCTAACGGTTACACGAATGAACGCTGGCGCCATCTGATGAGCAAGATGATCGATCTGCCAGAACCGCTGGCATCCAGCATTGCGCATTATCTGGCGACGAGCTTCCCCGAAAACGATGCACTTTTTCCGACGTTGATCGCCGGCGACACCGAGATCACCTTCCAGGAGTGGACCGTCCCCACACTCGGGCAACGGCCCCGCGACCCGCTGATGACGCCGGACGGCATGATCTGGTGGGCCGGGATGTTCGGCAGCCTTGTCGGCCGGCTCGACCCGAAGACCGGGGAGATGACGGAATTTTTGCTCGATCCGACGGCTCGACCGCATAGCATCATTGACGATGTGGCCGGCAACATCTGGTATACGGGTAACAGCAACAGCACGATGGGTATGCTCGATCCGGCGACCGGGGAGATCACCGTGTATCCGATACCCGACCCTGCCGCGCGCGACCCGCACACGCCCGCGTTTACGCCCAGCGGCGACCTGTGGTTCACGGTACAGAACAGCAACATGCTCGGCCGTCTCGTCCCGGACACGGGCGATATCCGGCTGATCACGATGCCGACCGAGGGCGCACGGCCGTACGGCATCAAAGTGGATTCGAAGGGCACGATATGGGTCGCTTACCGCGGCAGTAATGCGATAGCCGAGGTGGATCCCGATTCCTGGGAAGTCACCGAGTACAGGACGCCGAACCCGAACCCGGAGTCGCATCACGGCAATTACTATATTCGCCGGCTCGCGCTCGCGAGCGACGATACGGTCTGGTATGTCGATTCCGGCCGTGGCTATATCGGCCGTCTCAACCCGGAGACCGGCGAAATCAAGGAATGGCCGTCCCCGAGCGGGCCGCGTTCTCACCCCTATGCCATCGAAGTCATCGACGGCATCGTCTGGTACAACGAGTCGGACCAGCGTCCCGATGCGCTCGTACGCTTCGATCCAGCGACCGAGGAATTCCAGAGCTGGGCCGTTCCTTCCGGTATCGGCATCATTCGTAATATGAGCGCGACACCTGACGGCAACCTGGTGATTCATCAGAGCAGTACGAACACCATCGGCCTGGTCATGATCGCCGACAATGAGAGTTAGCCGCCAATGAGCAAGCACGCTCCGGCATCTGCGTGGATAGCGGTCGGCAGTCTGCTGGCGTTCGGTTCTGCGAGTGCTGCCGAAAGCGGTACCGTGGATGGGGAGTGGTCCACCTACGGTGGCGATCTCGCGAACACCAAGTATGCGCCGCTTAGTCAGATCGACGCCGACAACTTCGATGACCTCGAGATAGCGTGGCGCTTTAAGACGGATTCGCTCGGGCCTGTGCCCGAATTCAACCTTCAGGCGACACCGCTGATGGTTGACGGCGTCGTCTACACGACGGCGGGCACGCGTCGAGCCGTCGTGGCGCTCGATGCGGGCACCGGTGAAATGCTGTGGATGCATCGAGAGAATGAAGGCGAACGTGGCGCGGCCGCGCCGCGACGGTTGTCGGGACGTGGGCTTGCTTATTGGAGCGAGGGTGACGAGGCGCGCATCATCTACGTCACGCCGGGTTATCGTATGCTCGCTCTCGATGCGGCGACCGGCATTCCGGTAGCGGATTTTGGCACGGACGGTGTCGTCGATCTCAAGCTGGAGATCGACCAGGAGATGGATCTCATCACGGGTGAGATCGGCCTCCACGCGACGCCTATCGTGGCCGACGGCGTCATCGTTGTCGGCGCCGCGCACCTGACCGGCTCGGCTCCCGTCAGTCGGCGCAACGAGAAGGGCTTCATCCGCGGCTACGACGCGAAAACCGGGGAGCGGCTGTGGATTTTTCACACGATACCGGACCCTGATGAACTCGGTGCGGACACCTGGGCGGAAGGCACGGCTGCCTATACCGGCAATACCGGCGTCTGGTCGCAGATGAGCGTGGATGCGGACCTCGGCCTGGTCTACCTGCCCGTTGAGCAGCCCACCGGCGATTACTATGGCGGCCACCGGCACGGAGACGGACTGTTCGGTGAGAGTATCGTCGCCGTCGATCTCCATACCGGCGAGCGGCGTTGGCATTACCAGCTTGTGCATCACGGCCTCTGGGATTTCGACATCCCGAGCGCACCGATTCTCGCCGATCTGGTTGTCGAAGGCCGGCCGGTCCAGGCGTTGATACAGCCGACGAAGCAGAGCTGGCTTTACGTGCTCGACCGCGTCACCGGTGAGCCGATCTGGCCGATTGAGGAGCGGCCGGTGGAGCAGTCGGCCGTGCCCCTCGAGGTGTCGAGCCCCACACAGCCGTTCGTCACCTGGCCGCCACCGTTCGATCGTCAAGGTGTCTCGCACGACGACCTGATCGATTTCACGTCTGAACTGAAATCGGAAGCGATCGAGATCGTCTCGCGCTACAAGATCGGGCCATTGTTTACGCCGCCTGTCGTCAGCAAATGGGACGGGCCGCTCGCTACGCTGATGCTGCCGTCTACTGTCGGCGGAGCTAACTGGCCAGGTGGTTCCTACGATCCCGAAACGGGATTGTTCTACATTCAATCTTCGACACAGGTGTCGCCGCTCGGCCTTATCGCCCCTTCCGAAAACCAGTCGGATATGGCTTATATCCGCGGCATGGTGACCGATCCCGCGCTAGCGGAGCCGCCGAACGACGGCAGGGCCGTGCCGACGGTGCAGGGGCTGCCGATCATCAAGCCACCCTATGGGCGCATCACGGCGTTCGATATGAACACCGGCGAACTCGTCTGGCAGATTGCACACGGGGACACGCCCGACGAGATTAGAAACCATCCGTTGCTTGCGGATCTGGATATACCGCGCACAGGCCGGCCCGGCCGTGGCGGCGTGCTCGCCACATCGACGTTGCTCGTCGCCGGCGAATCCGGTTTCGTCACGACTCCCGATGGCCGCGGCGCGATGCTGCGTGCGTATGACAAGGCGACGGGCGACGAACTCGGTGCCGTGTATATGCCGGCACCCCAAACCGGAGCGCCGATGACCTACATGCTGGATGGCAGGCAATACATCGTGGTCGCCGTTAGTGGCCCGGGCTATAGTGGCGAGTTCCTGGCATACGCGTTGCCGGTGGACGAGTAGCACCGGCGCCTGTTGCTTCTGGGGGAACGATGAGATCGATACGGAAAATTGCCGGCGGCTGTGCAGTCGCGATGATATTGTTCGCGACTTGCTCGTCTGCCCAACAATCGCAGGGCGTTACGGATCAAAGTCACTATTTAAAGTCGGCCGATATCCCGTATGCAGTCGTCGACGGGCGCGAGCTCAAGTTGGATCTCTACCTGCCGACGGACACGGCGGATCCGCCGTTGCTTGTGTGGGTGCACGGCGGCGCCTGGCAACGCGGATCGAAGGAAACGGTCTATACAACGGATTTCTTGAAGGACGGCTTTGCCATCGCCAGCATCGAGTTTCGCAACTCCGTCGATGCTGTGTTCCCGGCGCAGATTCATGACATCAAAGCCGCAATTCGCTTCCTGCGCGCGACGGCTGCGACCCATGGCTACGATGCGACGCGAATCGGGATCCATGGCAGATCGTCTGGCGCGCATCTAACCGCACTCGTCGGCGTGACCAACGGGCACGAGGGGCTTGAAGGTGAAGTCGGCGAGCATCTCGATCAATCGTCCGACGTTCAGGCGATCGTGAGCTACTTCGGTGCCTCGAATCTCAACTCTATTCTTGATCAATCAACGCCGTTCGGATTGTCCGAACGCGCGCCGGCGCTGGAGCTGCTCCTCGGAGGCCCAGTCGAGGAACGTAGAGAATTGGCGGCACTGGCGAGCCCCGTGTCGCATATCGACGGGGCGGATCCGCCGCTGCTCATCCTGCACGGCGATCAGGACCCGGATATGCCGATCAATCAGTCACACGAACTCCACGGCGCTTACAAGAAAGAGGGTCTGCCGGTTCACTTCGAGGTCATCCACGGAGCAGGGCACGGTGGGGAACCGTTTTTCGATCGCGAACGTAACGCGATGGTGCTGTTTTTCTTGAACGAGTCTCTTCGCTGAGTGTCATCTCGAGAATCTCGCGAAGATCCACCAAAAATTAATTCTTATTAATCTAAACCGAAATAAGGGCGGATCCGAGTACCGATACCGCTGCCGGCGAACGCGGCGACGAGCCAGACCCAGCCGTGTACGCTGGATGATGAAATGCCGCTGAAGTAAGCGCCGATATTGCAGCCGTACGCGATCCGGGCGCCATAACCCAGCAGCAGTCCGCCCATGATGGCGGCCGCCAGCGAGCGCACGGGAATGCGCCAGACTGGCGCGAATCGCCCAGCCAGTCCGGCGGCCATCAATGCGCCGAGAACGATACCGAAGTTCATGATCGATGTGATGTCGCTGAAGACGCTGCCGTCCAGAGCGGCCGCTCGTGATGCCGATTGCCAATAGGGCCACGATGCGACATCGACACCGATTGCCGCGACCATCTTCGAGCCCCATAACGCGAATCCTGATGTGATGCCCCAGGGACGTCCCGCCAGGGTTAAGGTGGCGATGTTGACGACGGCCAGGCCAAGTGCGCCGACCACGAGAGGCCAGGGCCCACGCAACCAGGATTGTCCCGATGCGCCCTGGTTCAAGCGCAGGACGTTCCCGTGGCGCCGGCGTTCCATCCAGGCTGCTCCCGCCCAGATCGATGCCAGCAGCCCAAGCGTCACAGCAAGCGCTTGTGCGGTGCCGAACTCTGCCTGCAAGGACATCGGCCCGACGCCTGGCGCCTGTTGCCAGGCGGGAAGATGAAGAGCGCCCAACACGGAGCCGACGATGAAGGCGATCAATGTGATCACCATTCGGCTGTTTCCTCCGCCCACAGTAAACAGTGTTCCGGATGCGCAACCGCCGCCCAGTTGCATACCGATGCCAAAGAGAAAAGCGCCGGCCGCGACTGAGCTATTCAGCGGCCTGATCGAGCCACTGAGTTCGAGTCCCCAGGCCTGACCACTTGCGAGTAAGGGCAGGAACACCGCTGTCGTTACGGCAAGCATCAGCATCTGTGCCCGCAGCCCTGAGCTGCGGCCGGTTCGAACCGCGTTACGCCATGCCGACGTGAAGCCGAATGCGGCATGGTATAGAACGAGACCCGCACCGACGCCAACGATAAACAGTGCGCCTTGTCGCCAGCCGTAGGACTGCGAGAGGTAGGTAACGACGATGCTGCTCAACCCGGCGCCGATACCTAGCGTGAGAAGATTGATCGGCGGCGCATCCTTTGCCTCAGCTAGCGGCGAATCGATAGTGGTCGTGCTCATTTTCTATTCAAAGCTCTTTCTGACTTCATGCATTACGACGTCCGCTGGAGCGCCATATGATATGGTTCTGGGCGGCTTGGAGCCAGAACCTCTTGGAAGGACGGGACCCCGATGGCTAGATTTCGATGGGCGCACGACAGGTCCAGCATCACGAGCGAGAACGAATGCGCGGTTCAAAGGCGCCCGCTGCTCACTTTGGCGGCGCTGCTGGTTCTGAACCCTGTCGGCAACGTCTATGCGCATCACGGCGCAGCCGCACATTTCGATCCAGATGACGTCGTAACGCTCGAGGGCATGATAACCGAATTACAATTTGTTAATCCCCACGCTTTCGTTCACCTTGATGTTGCCGATGACAGTGGCGCAACTCAATCCTGGCGTTGCGAACTTTCCGGCGCGACGCAACTGATGCGGCGAGGATGGACACCGGAGACGCTGGCGCCGGGACAGACAGTTGAGATTGTGGGCGAGCGGGCGCGGCGCGAGGAGAATTCCTGCGCCATGCTCACTATTGTTTTCACGGACGGCAAACTGATTGAGAGCGGACTCGAAGTTGAAGGTGCCGTGATCCCCGAGACTGTCGCAAGCGTGGCCGGGATCGCATCGCGACCGCAGTATCTCGATAACGGCCAGCCGAATCTGTCCGGCGCCTGGGTCTCTCGTTCAGGCGGTGGCACCGGCAATGTCAACAACGGCCCCCCCGAACCTTCCGCTGCGGGATTAGCGGCGTCGGAAGAGTTCGACTTCAGATACGACAACCCGGTAATCCGTTGCGAGAGCGGTAACATTATTGCCGACTGGTCTCGGCAGTCGCACGTCAACGATATTCAGCAGGACGACGACCAGATAACACTTCTGTACGGTTACCTCGATCTGACCCGGACCATTCATCTGGACGTGTCGAGTCACCCGGAGAACCTCGTTCCGACCGTCGAAGGCCATTCCATCGGTCGGTGGGAAGACGATGTGCTGGTCGTCGATACGGTCGGTTTTTTACCGAGGGCATTAAATCCGAGAGCGGAGGTGATGATCAGTGGTCGGACGCATATTCTGGAACGCTTCGAGTACGACGAGGCGGAGCGAGCCCTGCTTCGTCATTACACAGTGACGGACCCCCTTTACCTCGAGAAGCCTTACAGTGGTGTGAACGTTTCGGATATCGCGGCCCAGCAATACCAGCCATTCCAGTGTGTGGATCTGAGTGGCGAGAACAACCGGCGCCCGGACGAGTAGTGGGCAATACGCCCCGTTTCTGGCAAAATTTGGGAAAAGATATCCTCTCGGGGAGCTACTAATGCTGTTTTTTCGACTAGTTATCCTAGGCTCGATCCTGCTCAGTGGATCCGCTCTTGCTCAGCGTTGGATACCCTACTCAAACACGCTCGACGGTTTTCGGCTCATGGTGCCCGGCGAATTCGAGACCGAGGAAGTCGACTTCGAAACCGAGTACGGAATCGTCGTGCCCGCGCGAATCTACAGTCACGAGAACGACGCCGGCCGGTATTCCGTGACCGTTGTGGATTACCGCGACGCGCAGCGACTTCACGAACAGCGTATTGAGGAACTCGATGGTGTTTATATCGGGGTTTATGGGCAAGTGGACGTGCGCGGTTCAATCGCCTATGCGGCGAACAAGATTCGTGACAGAGCCAGCACAATAGAATACGACGCCTATCACTATATTAATCGCGTCGACGGCCACCAGCTGCAGACGACGAATCTGGACCAGACTCGGACCTTTGCAGCGATTTATCTACACGAGAGTCGTCTCTACGTCATCGATGCGACGGTGTCCGCGAACACGGTACCGCCCGGCATGTTTCAACAATCTCTCGAGTTCATCGACGAGGATGGCGAGCTAATCCGATATCAGAACTTTCGTGACGTTTACAAAGTCTCGGGCGTTGTTGAGCGGTAGCCGTACACGAATATAGGAGTCCTACTATGCAACTGAAGTCTATAGGTATTGCTGTTATCGCGGCCCACGCCGTGGTGTTCTCCGCCTGGGCGCACCATTCGCACGGCGCCTACGCGATGACGGAGTACACCCATGTCGAAGGGACTGTGACCGACGTCTACTGGATCAATCCCCATGCGTGGGTCTATATCGACGTTGTGGATGAGTCAGGTGAGATGGTGAGCTGGGCTCTGGAAGCGGCCGGCGCCACCACGCTCGTCAGGGGTGGTGTCGACCCCGACGGCGTCAAAGCCGGCGACACAATTTCCGTGCGATGTCATCCGCTCCGGGATGGCTCCAACGGTTGCCTGTTGGGCTATGTTACGACCGCGGATGGTGTCGAGATCGAGTGGGACTGAGTCGCTGAATCGTTATGAAAGTGAACGAATCGGGCCACATTAGCCCGATCCGATAATCGTGCGGCGCAAGTTGGCCGCAACCAAATGGGGAAGAAGCAATGAACAAGAAGCGAGTAGTAACCATTTTTTCGATCTGCGCGAGTCTAATGGTGATCGCCCTGTTGGGCAGCCGAATGAGTACTGCGCAAGAGCAGCCGGTGCCGGGTGCCGGCTTCGCGGCGATTCCGGGCCTGAAGGGCGGCCAGGATGCCTTCGGCCCGTACGAAGTGGTCGAAAATTGGCCGAAGCCCATGGGGGAGAGCCTGCCCGGTCATGATGACTGGACCTGGTCGGTCACGATGGATGTGTTTGCTGAGAGTCCCGACCGAGTCTTCCTCGTGCAGAAAGGCGAGTTACCTCTGATCGAAGATCGGGCGGAGACAATCTGGCTGCCGCAACTCGGACCCGGCTATCACTACCCCAACTTCAGATTGCCGCTGCGGCAAGCGGGCGGCTCGATCCCGAACGGCGACCAGTTGGAAGAGCCAGGTAACGGCAGACCTGGCGTCGACTGGCGATGGGAGCACTGCGTGCTCGTAATCGACCGCGAAGGCAACATCGTCGAAGAGTGGACGCAATGGGATCACCTCTGGTATCGGCCGCATGATGTAGAGATCAGTCCCTACGATCCCGAGAAGCACGTCTGGATCGTCGATGCGGACGGTCATTTCTTAAGCAAATTCACGAACGACGGCTCCGAGCTGGTATTCACGCTGGGCACACCGGGAGAGCCGGGCGAGGACGACACTCACTTTCGCCGTCCGACATTCCTGGTCTTCATGGACGAGAACACGATGTATCTGGCCGACGGTTACGACAATACGCGCATCATTAAATACGACATGGACGGTAATATCCTTGCGCAGTGGGGTGAGAGGGGTCGCGGATCGGGCCAGGAGACGCGCCCCGGTTACTGGAACAACGTCCACGGTATCGCCGTTGACCCGACAACCCGGCGGGTTTTCGTCAATGATCGCGATAACGGCCGTGTTCAGGTCTTTGACGAGGATGGCAACTACCTCGACGAGTGGAATTTCTGGTCTGGTCGACGTGGGCAACCACACGACATTCACAGCTTCATCGTCACGAACGACCAGAAACTCTGGGCTGCCGATCAGGGAACCCATAAGATCGTGGGCTACGACCTCGAGGGACATTTCCTTTATTCCTGGGGCAGCTGGGGGGATTATCCCGGTGGTATGTGGGGCGTGCATGGCATGTCCACCGATACCGAGGGTAATTTCTACACGGCCTCGGTAAACAACGGCCGCATTCAGAAGTTCCGCCCCCGCGCCGGCGCCAATCCTGAATTCATGGTCGGCAAGCCCTGGCCGGGCGTCTGGTAGAGAACAGGCGCCGGTGAACACCGGCGCCTATTAACTCCTCGTCCGATTACGCGGTAAGGTGCTCGCGGAAGAAGCCGATGGTGCGATTCCACGCGAGCGCCGCCGCTGCTTCGTTGTAGCGAGGCGTCGAATTATTGTGGAAGCCGTGTAACGTACCCGGGAGCATTTGCATCTCGTAGCTGACGTCGTTCGCCTGCAGCGCTGCCTCATACTCGGGCCACATCGAGTTGATTCTCTGATCGGTGCCCGCGTAGACGATCAGCATCGCGGCTTCGATCTCCGAGACATCTTCGCTTGCAGCCGCCGCACCGTAGAACGGCACGCCAGCAGCCAGGTCGCTGCCCAGAGCGACGGCGAGGCGATTCGTCATGCCGCCACCCCAGCAGTAGCCGGTAGCGCCGAGACTGCCATTGGAGAGCTCGTGCGACTGTAGAAAACGTGCGCTATTGATCATATCTTGATCGAGCTCGGCCGGCGTGAGATTTCGCTGCAATTCGCGGCCGTCATCGTCGTTGCCGGGATAACCGCCGACCGGCGACAATCCGTCCGGCGCCAGCGCCAGAAAGCCGGCGACCGCTGCACGCCGGGCGACGTCCTCTATGTGCGGATTCAGACCGCGATTCTCATGAATGATCAACACCGACGGAAACGGCCCGTCCCCTGCAGGCTGCACCATATAACCGCGCATCATGCCTGAGGTACCACCGGGAGATGGGTAGTCGACATACGTGCCCGTCATCCGAGGATCGGTGAACGAGATCGTCTGCGCTTCGGCATAACGCGGCAGCAGCGCCTGTGCCATCCACAGAGCGGAGACCCCGCCGATCGTCATTGCCGCCGCGCGGCTGAGAAATTCACGCCGGTCCATTCGGCCGTGGCAATACTCGTCGTAGAGATCGAAGACCCGTCGGTCGATTTTTTGCTCTTCTTTCATTGGTCGTGCTCCTAAAACCCCTGAGAACGGGCGTAACTATAAGCTTCGGGCTCGGGTGCGACAAGCCGCATACTCGAGCCATTATTCTAAAACGATCGTCACCAGCCGGGGCTGCCAGCTCAGCAGCACCAGAACAGCGATTGTCACGAGCAAAAACGGCGCGAGAGCGATGAAGATTCTGCCGGGTGTAACTCGAGCCAGGGTCGCCGAGATAAAAAGGCCGGCACCCACCGGTGGCGTCAAAATGCCCAATACGAGATTGATGCACACGACGACTCCGAAGTGAAACGGGTCGATGCCGTAGGTTCCTTGGGCGATCGGCAGCAGCAGGGGTACGACGACGATCAACGCTGCAAGTGAATCGATAAATGCGCCGATCGCCAAGAGTCCGATATTCACGAGCAGCATGAATACGAACGGGCTATTCGAGAGCTCGGTCAGCCAGAGAGTCAGTCGTTGTGGCACTTCCTCGAAGACAATCACCCAGCCGAAGACGTTCGCTGTCGCGATGAGGAACAATACCAATGTCGAATTGATGGCTGTTCGGAGCAGTATGTCGGGTAGTTCGCGAAGGTTGAGTTCCTTATGAACGAATCTGCCGATCACGAGTGCCGCGAATGCTGCGGCTCCCGCGGATTCGGTCGGGGAAAAAATCCCCAAGACGATCCCGCCGACGATAATAATCGGCACTGTGGTAGAGGGAATTCCGCGAATCGCGGCGCGCAGTATTTCCTCACGAGTTAGCCATTGACCTCTAGGAAAATCGTGCACGATGCCGAGAACGGCGACGACGACGATGAAGCCCAGTGCCAACAACAGTCCTGGGATTATGCCTGCGATAAACAGGTCGCCGATTGCGATCTGGCCGAGTACGCCGAAGATCACGAATAGCATAGACGGCGGAATGATCGGCGAGAGCAGTCCACCTGCCGCCGTTGTTGCGGCTGCGAAATCGCGGCTGTAACCGGCACGTTCCATCTCCGGTACCATCGCCTGCGTCATGATCGAGATCTGGGCCGTGGCCGAGCCGATGATCGACGCCATCATCATGTTGGCAATCAGGTTGATATAGGCCAGGCCGCCGCGAAGCCCCGAGACGAGTATGCTCGCGAGCCCGATCAATCTCCGGATCAGCCCGCCGCGATTCATGATTTCACCAGCCAGCATAAACAGCGGAATGGCCATCAGGCCGTACTTCTCTATTCCACTGAAGAGCTGCTGAGGAAACGACTGATAGAGCACTGCGTTGCCGGAAATCTGGATATAGGCCAGTGAGGTGCCGAGCAACACAAAAGCGATGGGGACTCCAAGCATCAACAGCAGCATGAATATCGCGACGGTCATGGCATCAAACTTCGTCGAGCAGACGTTCGCCGTCCGGATCCGTTGCCGGCTCCTCGGGAGGTCCCTCGAGCAGATTAGCGAGCGCGTGCACAGACATATTGACGGCCATCAGGGGCACGGCCAACCAGATCCAGAATTTCTTGATCCCCACCGTGTTGGTCGGCTCGCCGTAGATGAATTTAAACGTGTTCCGGGCAAACACCTCCTGGTCGAAGTTGCTCCGGATCAGCGCCGGCGGGTCGTACCACTGCCAGCAGAGAACCAGTAATGTGAGCGCGAACACCAGAACAAGTCCGTCTACCAGTCGGGCGACGGCGCGCCGAGAATCGAGCGGGAGGAGGTCGGTTACCAGAGTGACGGCAACGCCGCTACGCATCCGCACCATGACCGAGGCGCCAATCAGCGCCATCCAGATCATCGTATAGATGGCGAGTTCATCGACCCAGAAGATCGCGGCGCCTGCGGAACGGGTGACGATATTGAGAAGAATGAGCAGGATGAGCACCGCCGCAAAAATGGTGATGAGCGGCTTCTCCAGGCCCAGTATCGCGTTCGAGATTCGGGAAACCCAACGCATGACAGGACCTCGTGGGCGAGTGCGGTTCAGGGGGAGGTGTCAGCCGGGTTCGAGTCGAATGTCGCGGCTAACGCTCGAAGATCTTGTAGTACGGGAGCCCGTTCCAGCCACTCCTCCTCCCATTGCGCCAACGCAGCCCCAAAGAACTCCGGTCCGACGGCTCGCACTTCAATTCCGGCCATCCGGAGCTCGCGCTCGAATTCGATCTCCGCTTCGATGTAGGTAGTCACGATGCTGTCGAAATGCTGCATCATGAGTTCGGATATCGTTTGCCGAAGGACAGGATCCAACGTCCTCCATCTGGCACCTGAGACCAGTCCTATCATCGGAAACATCATGTGGTTGGAGAGAAGTACCGTTTCACTCAGCGCGTAATATTTCTGTTTCCAGGTGTTCTCCATATCCATATCGATGGCGTCGATCTGGCCATTTGCCAACGCGTCGTAGACGGAGCCGATGGGCAACGGGATCGGTGCCGCGCCGAGCAGCATATAGAAGTCCTTAACCGGATCCAGCGGTGTGATCCGCAACTTGAGTCCGCGCAGATCTTCGACGGAGCTAATCGCGTTCCGAGTCACGATATGGTGCATGCCGGCCAGCGCGTACCCGACTCCGACCACGCCGATTTTCGCCGGTAAGTCGTCCAACAGGGCGCGGGCGGCGGGGCTGTTCAACAACCGCGCCGCGTCCTCGACATTGTCTGCGAGATAGGGGGCGTACAGTGCGCCGAATTCCGGTATCCGATTGGTGATCTCGGCGATCGGCATGAAGACCATGTCCAGAGCACCCGTCTGTAATTGCTGCAGCATCTGAGCGTCATTGCCGAGCTGGCCGGCTGGAAACACCGCAATACTGTGCTCACTTTCGGTTCGCTCTTCGAAATCCGCTGCGAATGCGTTGGCTTCCAGGGTCCACACGTGGCTGGGTGGCGTCGGAACGCCCATGCGAAATCGTTCCGCCAGTCCTGTGTCCGGCACGAGTGCGAACGACGCGAGCAGCAGGATGTGCCTCAACACTTGGAACCGTTTCAAATTAGAACCACGCATTGAATCATTTCCGCGCCGACTATAAAGCCGATCGGCCACCAGCACCGGTCGCATTACCGGGGTCTTGCGGAATAGGCCTGCAGGGATGGTCGGGTCGGTTGGGGTCGCAGACGTAGACGTCCTCGAAGTAGTTTTCCCATCGCCGCCAGATTCGATTCGATGGATCCTCTTTCCACACTTTGCTCAAAATGTACAGCCGGTCATTACCCAGCACGACCTTGTGCAGGGACGAAAATATAACGTCTTCGGCAGGCGTACAGCTTTGCCTCCAGACGATCATGGAATAGCCGTTCTCCGGCTCCTGCTCACGGACCTCCGACGTATAGTTGGGGCAATTTTCCTGGTCGCCCGCGGAGCGAAGCTCGTATACGCGCTCGGCGGTCTCCATGCCGGCGGTCGTGTTATAGATCTCCTGGCGCAGCATCTCGGTCCAGTCGGTGTACTCCTCACCGTCTGGAAACCGGTAGATATCCGTCTTGTTCGCGTCGGACGCAGCTTGCGGTGCGCTCCAGTCGTCCGGCCGCATCACGATCATCGTCTCCCGATCCGTTGCGGGCATAACCGGCTGTTGACCCCGACCGCCGCGACCTCCACCTCCACCTCCACCTCCACCTCCACCCATCTGGGCGACGGCCTGCCCAACGCAAAAGAGTAAAAGGAGGATAAGTGCCGCACGAACTTTCATAGCCGGTAATCAGTTTTCTCGATTCATTCTCAACGAAGCGTAGTATGGGCCATCTTTATGACAGGGCCTAGACCCGTAACTCAATCGCCGTGTTGACCCGCGAGGGTTGGACCTGGGAGACGCTGAGCGTCGGCGACGAAGTGGCCGTTAGCGCGCCGGGCGGCGTCCCGCGTCGGGAGCAACGGCAGATCGATCAGTCCGCGCGCTCCGAGGATTTCAGTGTGATTTGGCGGATAGAGGGTGGCCGCGCACCCGCTGGTTAACCGGTTCCCATATAAGGGATCAACCGTCCGTAGGAGAGCACACCAAACCACAGTAGCAGCGATGTTGCGCCGATCAGTTTGGCATTCATCGGTATCTCGGTGCGCTCGGTCCAGCCGTCAATTTCCGGCGCGATATTCATCTGATAGTAGAGCGCGTTCAGCCCCGCCAATACGACGAGAACCATCTTTAATTGGAACGCGATATTCGGCGCGTATCGATGTGGGTCGCCGACGAAAAACAGCACGCCAGTAATGAGATTGATTCCGAAGCCGAAGATGACGATCGGCAGGAGATCGTGCACGGTTATGGCCGGAATAATTCGGTTGACACCGAGTAGACGCAAATCGATGATGATCAAACCGCCGAGCAACAAGCACAGACCAAAGAAATGTATCGTCTCCATGATGGGCCATGTCCAGGGGAAGGCATAGACGTAATAACCCAGGTTCGCGGCAATCCAATCTAGTATCGACATGTAAGTTCCCCTTTCGATCCTAAAGGTAAGCGGTAAATCGGCCGGTCGTTATTGCGACGCTCCACATAACAATGGAGACGATCGCTAGCGTCCGAGCGTTCCCCGGGACCGACGTACTATCGACCCAATCGGCAGCTTCACGTCTCAGTATCGGCTGCATGTATCCAGCAAGCGCAGCGCCGACCAGGACCGCAGCGAGCTTGAGCAGGAATGGCCCGCTCGTAACATAGAACGTCGCTTGCGACGTGAAGATCGCTGCTCCTGAGATCAGATTGATGACGAATCCGATCCATGCGATCGATATCAGTTTCTCCAGCGAGACATACGGAAGCCTTGAGAAGCTACCCACCAGGCGCAGGCTCACGACAAACATGATGCCCACCATGATGGCCATTCCGACGGAGTGTAGAGTCAGTAGCATCGGGTAACCGATAAACGATGTTCTGACCCATTCCGCGAATGCGCTGCTCTCGAGCCATTCCATGATATTCCCCTCCTGAGATTTCCCGGGACACAATTGTCCCAGGTATCGCTCCCTTTTCTATTGCGATATCTACGTACGACTTTCCGCGGTGATTACGTATGGTGCCTGTCTGTCATGAGTGCGATGGTTCTCGCGGCAGACAGGAGAACAACGATGCTGGAAACGGTAATGATGGGCTTTATGGTCACTGGCTTTCTCGCCGCGATGACGATCGCCCTGACGCTGCTATGGATCGTCCTGACCGAGCGCAAGAAACACTCTTCAGGACATTGAATTAGTCGCTGCTTCTCGTCAGCCAGACGACGAGCATGTGGATCTGTACGTCCCGGGTCACGCGTACTTTTTCCCCAACACGCCTCGCGGGAACGCCCTCGATGGAAGCTCTCAGGACTTCGCCGCTTCCACTGCGTGGACGAGCTTCGCTACGGAACGTACTTCCATCTTCTCCATCACTCGTGCGCGATGAATCTCGACCGTTCGCTGACTCACTCCCAGATCCATCGCGATGACTTTGTTGGCCTGCCCTTGAACCACGCGTTCCATCACCTCTGTCTCTCGGGGCGTGAGTGCCGCCAGCCGCTCTCGAATCGCTAGTGTTTCCAGATTTCTGGTTCGCCGTTCCTTGTCCCAGGACACGGCCTGGTTGACTCGATCCAGTAGATCTTGATCGCGGAAGGGTTTCTCGATGAAATCCAATGCGCCCGATTTCATTGCGTCCACGGCCATCGGGACGTCGCCGTGGCCGGTAATAAAGATTAGCGGGATGTGCGCTCCCAACCGGGTTAGCTCATCTTGCAGATCCAGCCCGCTCATTCCGGGCATCCGGATATCCGCCACAAGACAACCATGCTGCTCGGGGTCGTAGTTCTGAAGAAACTCCGTAGCGGAGCTGAAAGCTTGACCAGTCAGGCCCACGGCTCTCAGTAACAGTGTCAGCGAATCGCGGACGGCTGCGTCATCGTCGACGACATATATGAGTGGTTCGTCTCGGCCCATGCGCTATTTCTCCTGTTCGATGGGTAATGAAAATTCGAATATCGATCCGCCGTCGAGGTTCGGCTTGTAGGACAGGGTTCCGCCATGCGCCTGAATGATCGTCCGGCTGACGGCGAGTCCGACGCCGAGCCCTCCTCGTTTCGTCGTTACGAAGGGGTGGAAAACACTGTCGGCGAGTTGCCGGGACACGCCGTGGCCATGATCGATCACGGCTACACAGATGAACTGGCCGTCATTGGTTATTTTCGTGACGATGCGGATACCTTCGTTTTGACGAAGCCCGCCCCGCATGGCATCCACGGCGTTGCGGGTCAGGTTGAGGAGTACCTGTTGAAGTTGGACGGCATCACCGGTTATGGGAGGGAGATCCGCCTCATAGTCGGTCGTCACTGATATTCCCTCCGCTCGCGCATCTGCTTCAATTAGATTCAGAACATCATTTAAGACCTGACAAATCTCTACACGATCCTGGCGAGCCTCGTGTTTGCTGACGAAGCTCCGTAGACTCTGGATGACATGCCCCGCTCGGAGCGCCTGATCGGAGATCTTCGGCCAGGTTTCCGCCAGAGCGTCCAGGTCCACGGTCTCCTGAGCCATCAGTCGTTCTCCGGCCTGGGCGTAGGTTGCGATGGCGCTCAGCGGCTGATTGATCTCGTGGGCGAGTCCGGCAGCCATCTCACCCATCAGACTGAAGCGGTCGACTTCAGCCAGGCGGTCTTGTAGCTTCCGCCTTTCTTCTTCAGCGGCTCTCTCAGCAGTGAGATCCCGAATGAGGGCGATAAAACGATCGGGCTTCGCATCGCCTACCGACAGACGCATTGGGAATGTCGTTCCGTCTGCGCGGCGTCCCGTGACGTCGCGGCCGATGCCGATGATTCTCTTTATGCCGGTATCCAAGTGTCGCTGAATATACCCTGTATGACGCGACCGATCCGGCTCCGGCATCAGCTCGCGGACATTTCTGCCGATGATTTCCGCCGCTCTGTATCCGAATAAGCGCTGAGCCGCCGGATTGAACTCGACGACGGTGCCGTCGTGATCGATTGCGACGATGCCATCCACGGCCGCGTCGAGGAGCGCCCGGAACTCCGCAACGCCCGTCTCAGCCGGTATTTTGATCTCTACACCTTTGGTCATAGGCAATTGCCGAAAGGAATTAAGGACTTTGCACAATTATGGGGCTCCCGGGGAGGGAGTACAAAGGTAGACCCCTTTGTCGAGAATACGGGCGGATGGCCGAATCCAGGCGAATATTGGTCATCGTGGACCCGACCAGTGATGCGCAACCAGCGGTGGACAAGGGCGTCTGGTTGGCCGAGCGGCTCGGGGCGACGGTGGAACTGTTCATCTGCGATTACGAGCAGCATCTGGCCGGCGCGCAATTCTATGACTCGGAGTCCCTACGGGCTTCTCGCGTCGCTCTGATCGATGGGCACCTTCGGCGTCTGCGAGAACTCGCCCGATCCATCGAGGCGCGGGGTGTGGTCCTGTCCATCGACGCTCGTTGGGATCACCCGCTCGATGAGGGCATCAAGCGCAAAATCGACGACGTTCAGCCGTACCTGGTGGTGAAGGACACTCACTATCATTCGGCGATCAAGCGTTCCATTTTCTCGAACACGGACTGGAGCCTGATTCGGAACTGTCCGGCGCCACTGCTGCTGGTCAAGCCTCGCCCCATCGCGGACACTCCATGCGTGATGGCGGCAGTCGATCCTGTCCATGCGGGCGATAAACCCGCCGAGCTGGATCAGCAGATCCTCTCGTGGGCAGACGAGTTATGCCTCGCGACAGAAGGGCAACTTCACGTATTTCATGCCTTCGATCCGACGCCGGCGATTGCTGCAGCGACTGTTACGATGGTAACGCCGATTACCGCGCCCGTGAGCGAGGTGACCGAGGGGCTCGAGCGGCGACATCGACAAGCGCTCCATGAACTCTTGGCGAAGCATCGGCCGAAAGCAGCACCGAAGCTACACGTCCACCAGGGCGCTCCGCAGACGCTGCTGACCGGGCTAGCAGGGCACCTTAAAGCGGACATCGTTGTGATGGGCGCCGTGTCCCGCAGTGGCCCGGCGCGTGGGTTCATTGGCAGCACCGCCGAGCGCGTCCTGGATCATCTGCCCTGCGATTTGCTGGTCGTCAAGCCTGACCAATAACCGCCAGCGCCCGGGCTGGAGCGGGTGTAGGTGATTTTACGGACGGGTCTCAGTAGCAGTACGAATGCTGGTGGACTGAACTCGTCGTCTAAGCTATGTTTATCGGATAAGGTGGAGTCGATTAATGCGCGTGCTTCTCGTAAGAATAATTTCTGCAGCGTCGGGCCTGGCGTTGCTGTTTGGCTACATCGGTGTCGCGCAGTCCCAGGACAGCCCCGCGGAGCGTGTGCTTAACGCATCGTCGTACGCGATTGCCGCCGACGAAGAACTCAGCTCATTCGTGCGTGCCACGGCCGAAGCCGCAATCGGTGAGCACTGCAGCGGCTGCCATGGCGCCGATCTGACCGGAGCGCCCGGTTTTCCCAATCTCGTCGACTACGACTGGCTTTGGGGAGTCACCGGGGAAGACTTTAACGACGTCAAGCCGATCATGGACATTCAGCAGACGCTGCTCTATGGGATTCGTAACCGTGATTGCCCCGAAGACCAGATGAGCTACGGTGCCTGTTCCGACACGCGCTACTCGGAGATGCCCGGTTATGGGGCAGTGGGGTTCCCCGAGGAGCAGATTAACGATCTAACGGAATGGGTCGTGGATATGAGCGGTGGGGAAGCGGATGCCGCCGCGGTCGAGCGGGCGCAGGCAACGGTCGCCGTCTGTGCGGAATGCCACGGCGACGACAGCTACGGTTACATTCCCTATGGCGGGCCCAACTTACGGGACAATATCTGGCTCTACGGTAGCGATAGAGACACGATTCATGATGTCCTCACCAACGGCCGTCTGGGTCAGTGCCCCCCCTGGGCCGATACGCTCGACGCCGCAACGATCAAGTCGCTGGCCGTCTACATCTGGAACACCTCGATGGGGCAATAACGCCGGGCGTGGCGTGAGCGTCTCTCGCTGGCCAGTGGTGGCTATTCTCGATGCGCCGGCTTCGGTGGCCGTTTGGGTTTTCCTTTATTCTTGCGCTGCTTCTTCGGTGACGATTTGGGTTTCGCTTTACTCTTGCCCTTCGGCTTCGACTTCGGCTTGCCCTTCTTTCGCGAGGCGGGCTTATCGAGGCGTGAAATCTTCAGGGCTTGACCGCAAACCCAGACCTTTTTCAGGTCGTTGAATACTTCGTGTGGCATGCCGACCGGTAGATCGATCAGGCTGAACTCCTCGTTAATTTCGATATGCCCGATATGCTGGCCATCGAGCCCAGCTTCGTTGGCGATAGCGCCGACGATATTGCCGGGTTTCACTCCGTGCTGAGATCCGACTTCGAGGCGAAATCGCTCCCAACCCTTGTCCGGCCGAGCCTGAGGCTTACGTCGGCGCTGCTCACCACGATCCTTGCGCGGCGTCGAGTCAGTCATGGCGCGAGCCGGCCTGGGTTTTTCCGGTTTCATCAATAGCGGTCTATCGCCGATCGATAGGTTCGCGAGTGCGGCCGCGATCTCGAGTGCCGGTACGTCGTGTTCTTGCTGGTACTGCTCAACCAGACTTTGCATGAACGCCAGCTCGCCCGCCGCCAGGGTGTCGCTGATCTTCTGCTTGAAGTCTGCGATTCGCTTGTTATTGACTATTTCGGTAGAGGGTAGCTCCAGTGGCTCGATTTTCTGCCGCGTCGCCCGCTCGATGGCGCTGAGCATTCGTCGTTCCCGCGGCGCCACAAATAGAATGGCATTACCCTTACGGCCTGCGCGGCCCGTGCGGCCTATTCGATGAATATAGGCCTCGGTGTCGTAAGGAATATCGTAATTGATCACATGGCTTATTCTCTCGACATCCAGCCCTCGAGCGGCAACGTCCGTTGCGACCAGAATATCCAGCGATCCTTTCTTCAGGCGCTCGATCATCTGCTCGCGTTGACTCTGCGCCATGTCGCCGTTCATCGCTGCGGCCGAATAACCTCGGGCCTCCAAGCGTTCGGCGAGCTCTGTGGTAGCGGTTTTGGTGCGCACGAACATCAAAATGGCATCGAACGGCTCGACCTCCAGTATCCGCGTCAGCGCGTCCAGCTTATGCAAGCCGCTGACGAACCAGTAGCGCTGCCGAACGGTCTCGGCGGTGGCGGTTCGAGCTTTAATGGAAATTTTCTGAGGTTCGTTAAGATGACGTCTCGCGATGCGCTCGATTTCTTTGGGCATCGTTGCAGAGAACAGGGCCATCTGCCGTTGTTCAGGCGTCTGTTCCAGGATCCACTCGACTTCATCGATAAAACCCATGCGCAGCATTTCGTCCGCTTCGTCCAGCACCAATGCCTTCAGTGCGCCAAGTTTTAGCGTGCCCTTGCGCATGTGATCCATGATCCGCCCCGGCGTGCCAACGACAACGTGTACGCCGCGCCTTAGTTGCCGAATCTGGCCGGTATAGGCCTGACCGCCATAGACGGGCAGCACGTGGAAGCCGCGGATGTGGGACGCATAGCGTTGGAATGCCTCGGCGACTTGAATGGCAAGTTCACGCGTCGGGGTCAGAGTCATTACCTGGACTTGCGGGCGGTTGATGTCAATGCGCGCCAGCAGCGGCAGGGCGAATGCAGCGGTCTTTCCCGTGCCGGTAGGGGCGTGGCCGAGCAAGTCCAGCCCCTTCAGCAGACTGGGTATAGCCTGGGCTTGAATGGGTGTAGGCGTTTCATACCCAACTTCATCGAGCGTCGCGAGTAGCGGGCCCGGGAGGTCGAGATCACGAAAGCTGGACACGTCACGCAACCCGTGCGTTCTCACTGCCGATCCGCGTGCGCAGGTACTCGTCGTAGCTGCCGGCGTAATCGATGAGCCCGTCGGGAGTCAGCTCGATGATTCTTGTGGCCAGCGATGAGACGAATTCGCGGTCATGGCTGATGAAGATCAACGTGCCGGGATAATTCGCCAGCGCCAGATTCAGCGCCTCAATGGATTCCATATCGAGGTGATTTGTCGGCTCGTCCATCACCATGACATTGGGCTGCTTCAGAATCAGTTTACCGAACAGCAAGCGACCTTCTTCGCCTCCTGATACGACTCTCACCGATTTCTCACTATCGTCTCTGGAGAACAGCATTCGGCCCAGCGTGGCGCGCAGCAGTTGCTCGTCCGAGCCGGCCGGTTGCCATTGGGTGATCCATTCGAAGAGCGTCATGTCTTTATCGAATTCCGCCGCGTGATCCTGCGCGAAGTATCCGACCCGGGCATTCTCGGCCCACTGGACGGTCCCGCTGTCGGCATCTAGATCCTGTAGCAGGCAGCGGGCCAGCGTCGTCTTGCCGCTGCCATTCGGTCCGATAATGGCGACGCGCGCGCCGGCTTCGATCGTCAGATCGAGTTTTTCGAACAGGGGATCGTTGTCGAAGCTCTTGCTGAGATCGGTCGCCTCCACAGCGATTCGGCGCAGCGGCTTCTCCTGTTCGAAGCGAATAAAGGGGCTGACTCGGCTCGACGGCTTGATGTCTTCCAGCTGAATTTTTTCGAGTTGACGCGCGCGCGAAGTGGCTTGACGTGCCTTGGAGGCGTTTGCGGAAAACCGGCTCACAAAGGCCTGTAGTTCGGTCATCTTAACTTTCTTCTTCGCATTGTCGGCTTGCATGCGCTCCCGTGTTTGCGTGGCAGCAGTCATGTACTCATCGTAATTTCCCGGGAATTCACGTAGCTCTCCGTAGTCCAGATCCGCCATGTGCGTGCAGACACTATTCAGGAAATGCCGGTCATGCGAAATGATGACCATCGTGGACTTGCTAAGGGTCAGGAAATCTTCCAGCCAGCGTATGGTGTTGATATCGAGATTGTTGGTTGGTTCGTCCAGCAGCAATATGTCCGGATCGGAGAACAGCGCCTGCGCTAGTAACACTCTAAGTTTCCAGCCTGGGGCGACGGCACTCATCGGGCCTTCATGCTGCTCGGCCGGAATGCCGATGCCTTCCAGTAGCTCACTCGCGCGCGACTCTGCGGAGTAGCCGTCGAGCTCTGA
>Ga0255049_10000080_pt1 | contig 52366 bp, 47 predicted proteins | sample JV7_2_3_MG_FD_183615 | JGI IMG/M metagenome (GOLD analysis project Ga0255049, IMG submission 183615) | Seawater microbial communities from Jervis Inlet, British Columbia, Canada - JV7_2_3 | ecosystem: Environmental > Aquatic > Marine > Inlet | place: Canada: British Columbia | collected 2016-10-06 | reverse complement strand
CCAAGAGCTCGACAAATCACGACAGCGCGCGCGCGCGGCGGGAGCATCTCAATGAGCAGTCTCGGCCGTTATCTTGAGTTCAGCGTGCACGCACCGGATATCATCGATTCGCTGGGGTTTTATAAGTTGCTTGGATTTACCGAGCTCTCAATCGGTGACGTCTGGTCACACAAGTATGCGGTCGTCAGCGATGGCGTTTTGTGCATCGGTTTGCACGACAGGAAATTCGACTCGCCATCGATAACGTTTGTGCAACAAGACCTCGCCAGGCACGCACGCTCAATGACTGATCATGGCTTCGATTTCAGTGTTCTGCGCCTCGATGACGATATTTTTAACGAGCTTGGGCTTAAAGACCACGATGGATATATGGTCACCATGCTCGAAGCCCGCACATTCACGGGCGGAGACGAGTTCGACAATGACTCCGCTTGCGGGACGTGGTTTGAATTGTCATTGCCCTCGCGTGACGCAGTCCGGTCGGCACGATTCTGGGCGTCCGTCGCGCCAGTTCTCTTGCGTATGCGTGAAGAACCAACAACACACATGCGATTCGATGCCGGTGGATTTGCGTTAGGACTCTCGGAGAGCATCGCCATCAAGTCGCCATCGCTGTGTTTCAGGTGCCACGACAAAGAAGCCCTTCTTGAACTCATTGCGAAGCACGATTTTGCACACGAGAAGTTTCCGGGCTTTGAAGGTGCGTTCATCGCAATCAAGGCTCCCGAGGGAACCATGCTGTACGCATTCGACGAAGACTTTCTTGGCGAGACCTATGAAGTAGCCGAGTCAGATGATGTCAGTGAGTTCCCGAAGTAAGCTCGTCACCTGGTTTTTGTATCCACTGCCGAATAGATTCAGATGATTGAGAACATGGTATAGCTGATACAGCTTCAGTCGAGCGTCAAAGCCCTGTTGCATTGGCCAATTTGACACGTACGCGTCGTAAAACGATTTTCCGAAACCGCCGAACAGTCTTGTCATCGCGATGTCGGTCTCGCGGTCGCCATAATAGACCGCGGGGTCGAAAATAACAGGCTCGCCGTTAACGTTTCCCCAATTTCCGCCCCACAGGTCTCCATGCAGTAGCGATGCCACCGGGTCGTAGTCGTCGAACAATTTGTCCAGATGCTGGCACAGCTTCGCGCCAAGATCTGTTATCTCGCCACCGAAACCGTTTGCCGTCGCAAGGTCGAGTTGAAATTGAAGCCGATACTCTCGAAAAAACTCTATCCAGTCGGATGATCGATCGTTGCGCTGTGGCGTCAGGCCGATCGTATTGTCACGAAACCAACCGAATTGTTTCTTCGTATGACGATGCAATTCAGCAAGTTGTTGACCGAGGTCACGTTCCGTCTCGATGCTCGGCGTACTGAACACAAGTCGCTCGAGGGAAATATAACTTTGACCATCGGTGACGCCAACATCGGTCACATCAGGCACTCTGATTGCGCCCGCCGTTCTCAATTCGGCCAACCCTTCAGCCTCGGCCTCGAACATTGCGAGTGCCGACTCCGGACCGGTCTTGATGAAAGTATTTTTCACTGTTGGAGCGCCTCTTGAGGCGCGAATTATAATGCCTCTTGAGGCGCGATCGCGCTCCAAGGAGCGCTCCTACAGCTTAGTCGCGGGAAAGATCGGAGATTCGCTCAGCCTGCCGTCGCAGCGCGGTGCCGATATCGGCTTCGTCAAACAGCGCGTTGATGTCGCCGAGCTCAGGACGGGAGCGCTGCATTGACGTTTCAGGGTCATCAATCGGCGCATCGCAGGCAATGCCGGTCAATCGGCGCGCCAACAAGGCATCTTCTTCGTGGTTTGCCAGTTTCTCGCCGAGAGTTTTCGAGCCGCGAACATTGACCTCGTGGACTTTGTCGAGATTGCTGTAGATCTCCTCGAGGCTACCAAAGCGCTCAAGCAACACCGTCGCTGTCTTCTTGCCGACACCCGGTACGCCTTTGATGTTGTCGACAGCATCTCCGGCGAGCGCCAGAAAATCCGCGATCTGCTCCGGCAACACACCGAACACATCTCGCACCTGGTCGTATCTGATCTTCCCCTTACCGGCGAAATCCCAAAATATGTCGTCTTCTGCAATCAGTTGAGCAAGATCTTTGTCACGAGTCACGATGGTAGACGGCCGATTCACCGTGCGGCCGTGTTCGACCAGGGTACCGATAAGGTCGTCTGCTTCGTAGCGCGGACTCCCGCATTCCATGAGGCCAAGTGCCCGCGTGAACCGCCGACATTGCCCGAACTGCCGCTTCAGATCGTCCGGCGCCGGATCGCGATTCGCTTTGTACTCCGGGTAGATCTCTGTGCGAAACGACAACGACGAACTCTCATCAAATAACACCGCGACGTGCTCAGGATTAACCTGCTCCATGAAATCGCCGAGAAATCGGCAGAATCCGTACAACGCGTTGACTGGGTTGCCTTCCTTGTCGAGCATGTCCTCCGGCATCGAGTAATAGGCTCGAAAGACATAAACGCTGGCATCAATAAGATATTGCAGCGGACTACTCGTGGAAATGAACTTCGATGATCTCCTCACCGTCGGCGAGATGATCAGTCAGCCGCGCATGAAGTGGGCTCGAACGCGGAATATGCGCAAGCAAATACTGCATTTGGTCGGCAAGAACACGCCGGCCTTTGAGATAAATGTACTCGGCATACGTCGGCGTAAACGGCACAGCGATTAACTGCATCGCCGCCTGTTCTGGTGTGCGGCCACCTTTGTAATTGTTGCAGCGACGGCAAGCCGTTGCAACGTTGTTCCAGGTGTCACCACCACCGCGCGATATCGGCGTGATGTGATCGCGAGTCAGATCGCGCGTCGGGTATCGCATCGCACAATAGAGACACAGGTTTGCGTCCCGCTTAAACAGTGTTCGATTGTTTAGTGGAGGAACGTATTTGTCGCGATTGCGTGAGAGGCCCTTGCTCGTACCGTGCGTCGCGATAATCGAATTAACATCGATCTTGCTGCGGTTACCGTCGAAACTGCTGTAGCCGCCAAACACCGTGTACAAGAGTGTGCCGCAGTCGTACGCCACCTGCTCAGCATGATACAGCCGAACCGCCTCTCGATAGTCAATCCACTCGAGCGGCATCCCGGCTACATCCGTTCGCAAAACTTGCTGCGAAATATCGGTAGCGATTCCTGCAAGCATCGGTTCACCTCGTCGCGCCCCGCGCGACTTGTGTTTCCCGAGTTTAAAGCGCTTTCAGGACTGCGTCGAGGCTGTCTTTCGCATCGCCGAACAACATTCGCGTATTCTCTTTAAAGAACAGGGGGTTCTGCACACCTGCGTAACCCGTCGCCATGCTGCGCTTGAGCACAATCGTCGTTGATCCTTTCCAAACTTCGAGAACGGGCATGCCTGCGATTGGACTGTCCGGTTCTTCCTGTGCCGAAGGATTGACGATATCGTTTGCGCCAATAACTACAGAGACATCGACATCAGGAAAATCGTCGTTAATTTCATCCATCTCGTAAACAATGTCGTATGGCACTCTCGCCTCGGCGAGTAATACGTTCATATGTCCGGGCATGCGCCCTGCAACCGGGTGAATGCCAAAGCGCACGTTGACCTTCTTGTCCCGAAGGACACGAGTTAGTTCATTGACTGTGTGCTGCGCCTGCGCGACAGCCATGCCGTAACCGGGAACGATCATGACCTCTTTCGCACCAGCAAGCATCGCAGCTGTTTCCTGGGCTTCGATCGGCATAACTTCACCTTGGTCTTCGCCGCCACCCACTACGGTCGCACCACCGCCTGTGCCAAAGCCACCCGCGATCACTGCGAGGAATTTTCGATTCATCGCCCGGCACATGATGTAACTCAGAATTGCGCCACTCGAACCCACGAGGGCGCCCGTAACAATCAACAAATCATTGTCCAGCATGAAACCAGTGGCCGCCGCGGCCCAGCCCGAGTAACTGTTCAACATCGACACCACGACCGGCATGTCTGCGCCGCCGATCGCCATGACCATATGTATGCCGAACAGCAACGCGATGGCCGTCATGATTATCAGTGGTTCCAGGCCGCCGCCCGCAGCGGACTGGATAACGAATTCGCGACCAAACCAGATAGCGCCAACCAGCAGCGCCAGGTTGAACCAGTGACGTCCGGGCAGGGTCAGTGGTTTGCCACCGATCCGTCCACTCAGTTTGCCGAACGCAATCACAGAGCCAGAGAACGTCACGGCGCCGATCAGGATGCCGAGATAGGTTTCGATGTCGTGAATCGTCAACTCGACGCCCGACAGATGCACGGTCGGATCCATGAAGTTCGCGAAACCGACGGCAACGGCCGCGACTCCGACGAGACTGTGCAAAATAGCGACCAGTTCCGGCATTTGCGTCATTTGCACGCGTCGTGCGAGAACAATGCCGATGCTGCCACCGATCAGGAGCGCGACCAGAAGCGTTGCGTATTGTTGGGTGACGACGCCAAGTATCGTCGCCAGCAAGGCGATCGTCATGCCTGCAATGCCAAACCAGTTGCCGCGTCGCGCCGTTTCCGGATTCGAGAGCCCACTCAGGGCAAGAATGAATAAAACTGTCGCAGCGATGTACGACACGGTTACGATACCTGCGCTAATCATGTCGACCTCACTTCCTGAACATTTCGAGCATGCGACGCGTAACGGCAAAGCCACCCGCGATGTTTATGCTTGTTACTAGTACCGTAGCAGCAGCAATCCACATGATCACATCGTTGTCGGAGCTTATTTGCATCAACGCACCGATGACAATGATGCTCGATATCGCATTGGTCACACTCATCAGCGGCGTATGCAACGCCGGCGAAACGTTCCAGATCACCATGTAGCCGACAAAGCAGGCGAGCACGAACACAGTGAAGTGCGCCATAAACGATGGAGGAGCGACAGCGCCCAGCCCAAGCAACGCAAGTCCGCCCACGACAACCGCAGCTATCGGTCCGGCAGCCGACGGTTTCTTTGCGGTCGGCGCCGGCGCCGGAGCGGCGGCTTCAGCCGGTTTTGGCGGTGCTGCCGACAGCTTCGGTGCAGGTGGTGGCCAGGTCGTCTCTCCATCCTTGCAAACCGTCACGCCACGAATAACTTCGTCGTCCATATTGACGTCTATCTCGCCGTTTTTCTCAGGGCTCAGCTCGGTCAACAGGTGGCGGAGATTGGTGCCATACAATTGACTTGCCTGGGCAGCCAGCCGGCTGGGCAAATCCGTATAGCCGATGATCGACACGCCGTCGCGAACAACAACCTTGTCGGCCTCAGTCAGCTCACAGTTACCGCCTTGCTCGGCGGCAAGATCAACGACTACGCTGCCGTCCTTCATCGAGGCGACCATGTCCGCTGTAATCAGCCTTGGCGCAGGTTTTCCCGGAATCAGGGCCGTCGTAATGATGATGTCGACGTCCTGAGCCTGCTCCGCGAACAGCGCCATTTCCGCTTTGATGAATTCCGCGCTCATGGTTTTGGCGTAACCGCCCTCACCTGAACCGTCTTCGGCTTCATCGAACTCGAGCATGAGGAAATCAGCGTCCATGCTCTCAACCTGTTCCTTAACCTCCGGTCGAGTGTCGAACGCGCGTACGATCGCGCCCATACTTTTTGCCGCACCGATTGCCGAGAGCCCGGCGACACCAGCGCCGATGACAAGCACTTTCGCCGGAGGAACCTTGCCGGCTGCAGTGATCTGTCCCGTAAAAAACCGGCCGAAATGCTGTGCCGCTTCGACGATAGCGCGGTAGCCAGCAATATTGGCCATCGAGCTCAGTGCATCCATTTTCTGAGCGCGCGAAATACGCGGCACGCTGTCCATCGCCATCACAGTGCCGCCGCTAGCCGTCAGCTGTTTGAGTAATTCCGGGTTCTGCGCAGGCCAGAGAAAACTGATCAACGTCTGATTTTTTTTCAGCAGAACCGCTTCAATCGTTTCCGGTGCGCGTACCTTGAAAATGATATCCGCCTGGCCCCAGAGGTCTTCGCTCTTTGAAACAATGTCGCATCCTGCGCTCTTGAATGCCTCGTCGGAATAACTCGCCCTGACGCCTGCGTCTTTTTCTACGGCAACGTCAAACCCCATTCCGATGAGCTGAGACGCAATCTCGGGCGTCGTCGCAACGCGTCTTTCGCCCGCATGTATCTCTTTCGGTACACCGATCCTCATTTGGCTGTCTCCGGCTAACGTAGCGGCGTACTCTATCAAAAAAAAGGACGCCCAAAGGCGCCCTTTTTCTCGCGGCCCAAGGGCCGCTCCTACAGATTAGTCCCGGGTTGTTGGCCTCGGGCGCCGGTCCGTCGCACGATCGTGCAGTCGCTTGCGTTGATCCGGAGTGAGGTTGCGATACCGTTCCCGAAGTTCTCTGCGGCGTTCCGGCGATATATCCTGGAAACGGCGATAGTTTTCCTTTATGCGTCGTTGGTCGGCTGGTGACATGCTGCGGTAATCCGAGTGGCGGCTGCGGATCTGATCACGCTGCTGATTTGACAGGGTGCGCCAATGTTTGAAGCGCTGTTCCGAAGCCCTGCGCTCTGTCGCCGACATATTGGTCCAGCGATCAGCGCCCACTGAAAGCCGCTTTTGCCGTTCCGGCTCAAGCTGGTCCCAGCCATCGGAGTAAAGGTTCAGCACCTTCTGCTGATCCTCGTTCAAGTTGTCCCACTTGACGCCGTCGTTATCGGCTATCGCGACTCCCCAAACGAGCAAGGTCACGATCGCAATTGCGTATCTAGCTTTCATCGTCTTTCTCCGTCGATTCTTTACCTTCCGGTGCGGGATCGCTCCGCTCGTCGTTCTCGGCCTTTAAGGGTTCGCTAAATAACACCCAGTCTTCGTCCGAGTCTTCCCAAAGCCCCAGGTACTCAATAAATTCTATCTCGGGCAATTCCTCGTCAGCGGCAACCACAAAACTGCAAGCCATCAACATTGATCCAATCAGTGCTCGCCTAGCCGACATTGCCGTTCGGTTCCAGATCAGATGCCTCAAGCCAGCTGTAGAACTCGAGATCCTCAAGCATCTCGAGACTCTCGCCCTCGAGCAATATCTCGAAGTCAGTTACGGACGCGGTCGGCAGATCCACAGCGTCCGGGCCTCGCATCACAATGACGGTAACGAGAGCCGCAGCGGCAACTCCGGTAGCCGGCACCCAACGGGTCCATAAACCAACTGGTTGAGATCCCTGTAAAACATCGAGCGCCGCATGCCGGCCCTGATTCAATCGCGAAAGCGTCGCCGCATCGAGCCGATCCACGCTATCGTCGAACAGCTTCTTCGCCTTTTTTTCATTCGGATCGTTCATACCCAGTGTTCTCCCAACTTATCCCGTAACGTGTGTATCGCCCGGGAATAATGTGTCTTGACGCTACCGTCGCTGCACCCCATTGCAACGGCCGTTCCGGCAACATCAAGTCCTTCAAATGTGCGCAGCATGAATGCTTCGCGTTGTCTTGCGGGCAAGGCCTGTATCGCTGTTTCCAGGCGTCGCATAGCCTCATCCGTTTGCAGCTCTTCGTCCGGCGTTCTGCCAGCAGGATCCGGTGCGTGTGCGACCAGGTCGTATTCATCGTCGCCCGAGCCCCCGCGGCCAAACCACACCATGACACGATTACGAACCTTCTGGCGTCGATGCCAATCGCGAATTCCGTTTTGCAAAATACGGTAGAACAGCGGCATCCATTCAGCGCCTGGCCGGCCTGCGTAGTTTTTGACGAGCTTGATCATCGCGTCCTGCACCAGGTCGAGCGCCTCGTCGCGATCGCGTACTGCAATCTCTGCGATACGCAGCGCACGTCGCTCGACGTCGGCAAGGAACTTATTAAGTTGGCTTTCGCGTTGCAGCGTGCATGCCCTCGTCGATGGTTCGCGAGTGCACGATACCGCAAAAACACCTGCGCAGGCGCTCATACCGTGTACCTCCATGTCATTGCAATCCTCTTGACTCCACCACGTGGGCAAAACTGTGTCACTCTTATATAACGCCGGGCGGGGCGTCCGGTTGACAGCCCAAAAAACTCAATTTCACCATGCATTATGTGAAATCAATATCGCTTACTCTTTGTTTTGATTAGATTTTATGGCCGACCCGACAATCCTGAAAGTTGCCGTCAATGTGCCGTTGTCGCGTTTGTTCGACTATCTTCCACCCGACGGCGGTACGGCAATCCCGCCTGGCTCAAGGGTAGTCGTACCATTCGGCCGGCGTGAGCAAATTGGCGTTGTGATGGTGCAGGCCGAATCCAGCGATCTGCCTACTGGTAAGATTCGGCGATGCCTAGCCACGCTTGACGGTGAGCCCTTGTTGTCGGCCGACGACCTGCGACTTATTTCGTTTGCCAGCAACTACTATCACCACCCGATCGGCGAAGTTGTTGCGGCGGCGTTGCCCGCATTATTGCGGCAGGGTAAACCTCTTTTCCCGACGCTTACGTTCGTTGCGATCACCGACGCCGGTGAAACGATCGATGTCGAAGGATTGGCCAGGCGTGCCCCGCGCCAGGCTGAATTGCTTGAATGTATTCGCGATTCCGGCGGCAATGGCATGGATATCGAATCTCTCGCCGAGCTGATACCGACCTGGCGACGCGCAGCCAAGTCGCTGGCGGAGAAAGGCCTGATCGTTCGTTTCGATGCCATTGCGGATGCCGAACCACCACAGTGCGACGTCACTGCATCGCCAGGACCTGAACTCAACGACGATCAATGCAAAGCCGTTGCGATGCTTCGACAACATGACGAGTTTGCGGCCTTTCTCCTCGACGGCGTTACCGGCAGTGGCAAAACCGAGGTGTATTTGCAGGTAATACGCGATGTGTTGGCCGGTGACAGACAAGTGCTGATTCTTGTTCCCGAAATTGGCCTGACGCCGCAACTTGTATCAAGGCTACGGCGGAGGCTCGGCATCGAGCCAGCTGTGCTGCACTCGAGACTAACCGACACCGAGCGCCTGACCGCCTGGCGCAATGCGCGCCAGGGACTGGCAAAGCTCGTTGTGGGCACACGATCCGCCGTTTTTGCGCCGATGCCCGATCTCGGTCTGATCGTTGTTGATGAAGAGCACGATCAGTCTCTAAAGCAACAGGAAGGTCTGCGCTACTCCGCTCGCGATCTCGCCATTGTCCGCGCGAGGAACAGCGATGTTCGCATCATTCTCGGCTCAGCGACGCCGACTCTCGAAACGCTGCAACATTGCCGGGCCGGAAATTTCACGCAGATTCTGCTTCCCGACCGTGCTGGTGGCGCGAAGCCGCCGTCCATCCGTCTCGTCGATCTGAATCGTGCCGCTTCCACCGACGGGTTGAGCGAACCATTGGCCACAGCCATTGAAGAACATGTCGGCTCAGATGGGCAAGTCTTGCTGTTTCTCAATCGCCGTGGATTCGCGCCGACTCTGATCTGCGCGAGCTGCAGCCATATTGCAGAGTGTGAACGATGCGATTCCCGCCTGACAGTGCACGCACATGATCGCTGTCTGCGCTGCCATCATTGCGGCGCCAGCAAGCCATTGCCTGAGCAGTGCTCGGAATGCGGTGCCGCCGTTAAGCCGCTTGGTGAAGGAACCCAGCGACTTGAGGAAGCGCTGGTGAGGCGATTCCCCAATTTTCGGGTTCGGCGAATCGATAGTGACAGCACGCAGCAAAGAGGTGCGATCGAAGACGCATTATCAGCAGCCGAGCGAGGCGAGGCCGACATTCTCGTTGGCACGCAAATGCTGTCGAAAGGCCATCATTTTCCGAAACTGTCGCTCGTCGGCATAATCAACGCGGACCAGGGATTGTTTGGCACCGATTTCCGGTCCGGTGAGCGGCTCGCCCAATCGATCGTCCAGGTCGCCGGTCGTGCCGGACGCGAATCACGCCAGGGCGTCGTCATCGTCCAGACCGCCTTCCCGGATCATCCGTTTTGGCAATGCCTGATTACTGGCGGATATAAACTGGTCGCGGCCAATTCCCTGGCGGAACGAGAGGACTCGCGCTGGCCCCCGTTTACCCGCCTCGCGTTGATCCGCTCAGCCGCGCATAAACCGCAAGATGCGCTTGCCTTTCTGCAGCGCGCCGCCGAGCTCATCCGCGTTGAACAGTCCGAATACCTGCGTGTACTTGGTCCTGTCAACGCGCCGATGGCGCGCAAGGCCGGTCGCTACCGGTCACAATTATTGATTCAAGGCAGCGATCGAAAATCGTTGCATTCGCTGCTTGCAAACTTGCGGCCCACTCTCGAGGCAGAACCGGCCGCGCGCAAGGTGCGCTGGTCAATCGACGTCGATCCGATCGAGTTGTTTTAAGGTAGAATCGCCGGCTCGCCGATGAAATCCATAATATCCAATCTTGTCCAGGAAGCTCTCGCCAAACTGCCTGAGCTTGCTGACGCCACCGCCAATCTGGCGCTCGAAACGACAGTCGAGCGAACCCGGGATGCCAGCCATGGCGACTTCGCGACCAACGTCGCAATGCGGCTTGCGAAACCTGCCGGCAAAAATCCTCGCGAATTGGCCGCAGCCCTGGTGGATTTGCTGCCGGCCAGCGACGCTGTCGACAAAGTCACGGTTGCCGGTCCCGGCTTTATTAACTTTCATTTGAGCGCTACGGCGTTTCATTCAGAAGTCGAATCCATTCTCGACTCCGGCAACAGCTATGGACGGCAAGTTGCAAAAGAGTCGCCGCGTATCCTGCTTGAATTTGTTTCGGCAAACCCGACTGGCCCTTTGCACGTCGGCCACGGTCGACACGCGGCGTTCGGCGCGACCGTCGGCAATTTGCTCGAGGCAACCGGATTCAACGTTGATCGTGAGTATTACGTTAACGACGCCGGCCGCCAGATAGATATCCTCGCGCTTAGCGTCTGGCTCCGCTGGCTGGACGCGCAGGGAACGAGCATTCCCTTTCCAAAAGCTGGATACCGCGGCGAGTATATTCGAGACGTTGCAGCAGGAATCGACGCGAAGGGCCTCACCAAAATCGACGCCGCCACAGTACTTGACGGCGTGCCCGCCGATGAACCCGATGGCGACAAGGAGGCGCATATCGGTGCACTGATCGACCAGGCAAGGTCTCTACTCGGTAACGAGATTTTCGAGAACGTACGCCAGCAGGCCGTTGAGCCCATCCGACAGGATATCGAAAACGATCTTGCGGAATTCGGCGTCAACTTCGACAACTGGTATTCGGAGCTAAGCCTGACAAAAACCGATCGCATAGACGATGCTCTTGGCGTGCTACAGGAACGTGGCATGTTGTACGAGAAAGACGGTGCAACCTGGTTTCGCGCCGAACAATTTGGCGACGAAAAAGATCGTGTCGTTATTCGCGACAACGGCGTCAAAACCTACTTTGCCTCCGATATCGCGTATCACTTTGACAAGCGGGAGCGAGGCTACAATCGCCTGATCGACATTCTCGGTTCCGATCATCATGGCTACGTCGCGCGTGTGGGTGCTGGTCTTGATGCGATGGGATACTCCACCAATGACCTCAAGGTCGAGCTCATGCAGTTCGTTACCCTGTACCGAGGCGGCGAGAAGCTTGCGATGTCGACACGCTCGGGAGAGTTTGTGACCCTGCGCCAATTGCGCGAAGAGGTTGGTAACGACGCGGCGCGTTTTTTCTATGTTATGCGATCAAATGATCAGCATCTCGATTTCGATCTCGAACTTGCAAAGAGCCACTCCAACGATAACCCGGTTTATTACATTCAGTACGCACATGCACGAATTGCCAGCGTTTTTCGGCAACTTGAGGAGAAATCGCTGGTCTTCGATGCGGACGATGGCCGCGGCAATATGGCGGCACTCATCGAACCGCAAGAAAAAGCACTCATGACATCGCTGAGTCGTTACCCCGAAGTCATTTTGCTGGCAGCCGATAACCTGGCGCCTCAACATCTCGTGCACTACTTACGTGATCTCGCGAACGACTTTCACACCTATTACAACGCACACGCATTTATCGTTGATGACGCTGCGTTGCGGAACGCTCGATTAACGTTAATATCAGCGACGCGAATTGTCATCGCGAACGGACTCAGTATTCTGGGTGTAAGCACACCGGAAAAAATGTAATGGCGAAGCGCAGGAAGCAGCAATACCCGGGCTGGATGTGGATGTTATTCGGCCTGTCAATCGGGCTGTCCGTGGCGTTCGCTGTGTACCTCAAGGACCGCGGCCCAACGATCGATCTCGTAATACCGCAACCTGCCAGTTTGAAGAGCGCGCTCGACGATAATAGCGAGGACGTTGTCGATCAACCGACGAAACCACCGAAAGAAAGGCGATTTTCCTTCTACGACATTTTGCCGAATTTCGAGCTCATCATCCCCGAGAAGAAACCCGATATCGAGGCAGACTATGCGCCGCAGGCCGTCGTTGAGCCCGGCGTCTATGTTTTACAGGCGGGATCTTTCTCCACCAACGTGGACGCAGACCGCCGCCGCGCGGAACTTGCCCTCCAGGGAATCGAGTCGCACATCCAGCGCGTCAAGGTTAACGACAAAGACTATCACCGGGTCCTGATCGGCCCGACCGAAGATCTCGATGAACTGAACCTGTGGCGCAGTCGATTGCGGGCAGCAAATATCGACATTTTCCGTATCCGGCTCAGTGACTAGCTATTCACAAATCGGTATCTGTCTGGCGCTTAGCGCGCTGTCCGCATGTGCATCCACGCCTACAGCGGGTCCGCCTCCTTCAACCAAGTCGCCAACGCAAACAGCGCCGCAGCAGGTAGTGCCCAGCAAGAACGATATCCGTATCGGCATCGCCGCAGTCGGCGACATGATGATAGGTACCGACTATCCCGAGAACCATTTGCCGGACGATGACGGCGTCAGCTTTCTCAGCGCCGTAGCGCCGATTCTGTTATCCGCGGATATAGCATTCGGCAATCTTGAAGGCGTGCTTGTTGATGGAGGCGAGCCTGGCAAAGTGTGCAAAAACCCTGGTGCTTGCTACCTGTTTCGATCGCCGACGCGCTACGCGACCCATTATCGCGATGCAGGATTTGACGTCCTCAGTCTCGCCAACAATCACGCTCGCGACTTTGGCGAGGAGGGTCGTACGGCGACTATGCAGGCACTTGATGCTGTTGGTATTCACCACTCGGGCCGTGAGGGGTTGTTTGCAAGCTTCACGGTGAACGAATTGAAGGTCGCCGTGCTCGCGTACGCGGTAACGAAGAATTCAAACATGATGCACGACTACGAGCTGGCCGAGCAGACAGTCGCGATCTTCGCTTCTGTACACGACATCGTCATTGTTTCGTTTCACGGCGGTGCCGAGGGAGAGACGATGATGCATGTCCCGTTTGCCGAGGAAGAGTATTTCGGAGAGCCTCGTGGCGACGTTGTGCGTTTCGCTCGCAGTATGGTGGACGCAGGGGCTGATCTCGTCGTGGGTCATGGTCCACATGTCGTTCGTGGCATGGAGCACTACAAAGATCGATTGATTGCCTACAGCTTGGGTAACTTCGCGACTTATTACGGCATCAGCGTCGATGGTGTCAAAGGCGTCGCACCAATTCTGCTAACGACTCTTGATGGCCAGGGCCGTTTCATCTCCGGCGAAATCGTCTCAACCATCCAGCTTCGGCCTGACGGCCCAAGTATCGATGACGAACAACGTGCGTTGAACCTGATACGCGGTCTCAGCATCGAGGACTTCGGCGATCCCGGCCTTACGTTCCTGCCCGACGGCAAATTGCTTCCTGCGGAGCATTGACCCACAAACAGGGCATTCCTTATCGAAATGGCTCGCTTCGCTGCGCTTTATTTCCGATAAAGAACACCCTGTTCGCGGCTCGATTCTCGGCAAGCGACGGTGGGCGGGATGTTCATCGACCGAAGTAAAGCGCAGCGAAGCGAGCCATGAGGGAGAGGAATATCGCGTCCGCCGTCGCCTGTAGGATCAGTCTTCCGCTGACACCGATTTGAAATCGATGCCCAACGACCGCAATTTCCGATAAAGATGTGTGCGCTCCATGCCGACGCGTTTCGCAAGTTGTCCGACCTTTCCGTTGCAAAGCACAAGTTGCTGTTGCAAATAGGCGCGCTCAAATTGCTCGCGTGCTTCTCGAAGCGGTAACGACAACAAGTCCTGTTTCACGAGCGGCTCGTCAGCCGGCGCACCAGCCCGGATATCTGCTTCGACTTCCTCGAGCGTAAGATCGCCGTCACCATCTGCAAGTAATAATCGGCGTACAAGATTTTTGAGCTCACGTACATTGTCGGGCCATGGATAATTTCGGAGCCGGTTCTGCGCCGCAACACTGAATCGCCGGAATGTCAGGCCCTCCGCATCGACAAGTTTATCGACATAGTAGGCAAGTAACTCGGGTACATCTTCCGAGTACTCGCGAAGCGGCGGTATGCGAACCGTCAGTACACCCAGGTGCGCAATGAGATCGCGCCGCAATTCGCCTTTTTCAATTCTAGTCTCGTAGTCAGCACCGGCCGTTGCCACAATTCGCGTATCGAGCCGGATCGTCTCACTTCCGCCAGCGCGCCTGAATCCCCGATCTTCGAGCACCGCCAGAACTATTTTCTGCGCGGAGGCGTTCAGGTCAGCAAGCTCATCTATGACTAGCGTACCGCCGGCCGCCCGTTCGAAAGCGCCGGCTTGAATCTCGCCGTCGACTTCACTGCCAAGCAATTGCTCCTCGACGTTGCTTTCGGTCAACGATGCACCTGTGACACTGATTAACGGCCCTTCCGCGTACTTGCTCAACGCGTGCAAATAACGTGCAAATGCACCCCGGCCCGTGCCCGGCTCACCGCACAACAATGCTGGCGCGTCGTGCTGAGCGTACTGTTGTATCTGGTCGCGCAAACCTTGCATCAGTTTACTGCGACCAACTGGCGCCAGTAACGACGGCAACAAGCGGCGTGCCGACAATGATTGCTTGTCAGACGACTCAAGTGCTGCCTCTACCGTGCGCAATAATTTCGCCAGCGATAACGGTTTTTCAACAAAGTCGAACGCGCCGAGACGAGTCGCCTCAACTGCCGTATCAACGGTGCCGTGTCCCGACATGATCACGACAGGACAAACGAGGTCGCCATCATCCGACCACTCTCGCAACAAGGTGATGCCGTCTGTATCGGGCATCCAGATGTCCAGAAGAATCAAATCGAACTTCTCATCCACACGAGCAGACCGCGCCTCTTCAGCGTTTGCCGCGGCGGTCACACCGTAACCTTCGTCGGACAGAATTTCCTGAATCAAGGCTCGAATGTCGGCCTCATCGTCGACTACCAGCACATTCGAAGTGCTCATGCTTTGTTCCTCCTTTGCTCGGCACGTCCTGGTGCTCTTGAAATCATTGCCTCGCGTGCCGCCTCATTGAGCGGCAGACGAATACTTATTACGGCACCGCCATTCTGGCCGTTGTACGCCCGAATTGTGCCCATATGCTCTTCAACAAGTTTCTTGACGATCGCAAGACCCAACCCCGTCCCTTTTGGCTTGGTCGTAACATAGGGATCGAATACCTGGGTGAGCGAGCTTTCCTTGAAGCCCGGACCGTTGTCTTCGACCTTTATCTGCATAACTTCTACGGTCCCGATTTCTGCCGCACTCACGTGAACATCGATACGACCGTCTTTCGCATTTTCGAGTGCCTCTATTGAGTTGCGTACAAGGTTGTGCAGTATCTGCCGAACACGTCCGATGTCCGCCTCGATTCTTGGCATCGACGGGTCCGATATCAGCACAATCTCGACGCCGCTTTCCTGTGCTCGGTACAGGTCGACCACTTCATGCACAAGCTTGTCCATACTGAACAGCCCGATGTCCATGTCCGGCGCTCGCGCATAATCACTGAAGGCATTAACCATTTCCTTCATCGCTTCAACCTGCTGCACAATCGTGTGCGTTGCACGATCAAGTATCTGCGCTTCCTCATCATCCATTGAACCCAGATACTTGCGACGAAGCCGTTCAGCCGACAATCGAATCGGCGTCAGCGGGTTTTTGATTTCATGCGCGAGGCGACGTGCGACCTCGCCCCACGCGGCGTCGCGTTGTGCCTGTAACAACGCCGTAATGTCATCGAAAACGATGACATAGCCAGCCGCATGATCTTCATCACCGGGCAACGTTGTACACGCACAAGTCAGCACACGTCGGCCCACTTCACCGCGCAACACTATTTGCTCTCGCCATTCCGTTTCACCGGAATCCAAGTGCACCCTGGCGACATCAACAAGCTGTTCGAGCAGTGGTTGCCCTTTGGCGACGTCGGCCAGGTTCTGGCCTACGCAGTTCTCGAGGTCAACATTGAGAATCGCACCGGCTGCCTGGTTGGCCGTACGTATACCTAAGTCCGCCTCAAGCGCAACAACGCCCGTCGACAACCTGGCAAGAATTACTTCGAGATTTGTGCGCTCGGCTTCGACCAGTGCCTGCGACAAGCTGGTCTCGCGCCTCGCGGTTGCGAGACGCTGCGTCATGTCATTGAATGAACTGATAAGGAATCCGATTTCATCGCGTGAGGGCGTGGGCAAACGTGTAGTGAAGTCGCCTTCGGCCACTGCCCTGGTACCCGCAACAAGATCCTGAATTGGCGCAACAAGCCGTCGAGACAGCACGAAAGCACCGTACACCGCCCCGAGCAAACTCAACAAAAAGACAACGGTTAACGTTAACGACAGAGTATTTTTGAGTGGCTCCCGCAAGAACAGCATTCGCTTGTATCCAAGATACGATGAATCAACGCTCTCCGCCATGCGGGCAAGCCGTTCGGTTATCGGATAATGTGCCTGAATGACGCCGAGCGGTTCGGCGCGCCCACGAAGACGAAACAGAACTGCGGTGCGAACGATATAGTCTTCCGGTTCCAGTGCGACGTAAGGACGGTCCTGCTGCAACTGCAACAACACCTCTTCCTTGAGTGGGTACGGCAGTGCCGCTTGTGCACTGTCCGAAGTCGTCGCAATAATGCGGTTGTTACTGCCGTATATCGTGATCTCGCTCGCACCGCTCTCGCGGCGCATCATGCCGAGCTCGAAAATGAGCTGGCGTTCGGTGCTTTCGCTCAAAGTTTGCGCGACCTTTTGGGTCGAATAAAGATTCTGGCGCATCCGCATCGACAACGCCGCCTGGCTCAGTTTGAGCGCGCTCTCCATGCCAGCCTCAACCTCGACCTTGAACCACGAATCGATACCTTGATTGATGAATTGCAACGAGAAGTAGAAAACCGCGAGCAGCGGAACAATCGCAAGACCAACAAACATTCCGACCAAGCGCGCCTTGAGCCTCGCCCCGGGAACGTGCGTTCGGTACTCGCGCCACAAACGTGCGAGATTGCCAACCAACAATATGAACAGCAGAAAAACACCGGCAACGTTGACCGCAAGGATGACGTTTTGTAGACGGCCGAAATCTTCGGAATTTTCTGCGGTGCGACTCAGCAGAAACAGGGCTACAAGCACGAGGCCAACGCCAATCGCGGCAATCAGAGTATAGAAACCTCGTTTTATCGATCGAGCATCCATTCTGTCCATTCGCTTTTTAGTTGCCATTCGCTGCGCCAAAAGACCAGCAGCCGGATCGGAGCGGAGTACTGCCGCGTTTGCAGCATGGCCCGCAGTCGAACTCGATATTCCTTATCAGCCTCGAGCAATGAATCGTCAATAACGGGGAGCCCCTGCACGCGGCCGAGATTATTCAGTGCTGAATACAGGGTCGCGAAGGAATCCTGGTCGCCACTGTTGAGATTGCGGACGAGGTAACGCTGCGACAGTGGTCGATACTCGAGTTCGTAACGGGTCGTCAGTTCGGCGGTGAGATCGTCAATGTACCAACGCCGCACGCGTATGACTTCCATCTGCAACTCGATCGTCAACGTAATACCGCTTGCCAGTGCTTCAAGTGCCTCGCTACTCAGCACCAGCTGCAACCTTGCGTCGAGTACATGCACCCCATTCGTCAGTTGCGTCCCAGCCGAGCGAACTTCGAAGTGACCTTCTCGCTCGGGTTCGTCCTGGGCGAGGCCGCTCCCTGCTGCCAACACGGCCGCGAGCGCCAGCATGAGGCCGGGCAGCAATCCCTGTCGTCGATTCTTCAGTGCGTATGACATCTTCTTATCAGGAGACCTTTCCAAGGCAGGCAAAATAAAAGCCATCCAAGCCCGCTGTGCCGGGCAACACCTGGCGTCCGCATGCCTTGTCCCGCATTAAATCGCGGATGTTGTTATTGTGCAACACATCGATTTCCTGAGCGTCGTCATTCTCACTGAGAAAGCGCGTCACCACCTCTTCGTTTTCGACCGCCAACACCGAGCACGTTACGTATAGCAGGCGCCCGCCTGCTGCGAGCATTGGCCAGGCCGCCGTCAGCATTTCAAACTGGCTTGCTGAGAACGCCCGCAAGTCGGCGGGCCGGCGCAGGTGCTTGATATCCGGATGGCGCCGAATCACGCCGGTCGCTGAGCACGGCACGTCGAGCAGGATGCCGTCAAACAAAGCTTTGTCCCACCACTCCTCTGGTTTCGATGCATCTGCGACCAATTTCGTTGCGTTGAATCCGAGCCTTTCGAGGTTTTCGGATACTCCTGCAAGCCGCGCCGCATCATTGTCGATACAGGTCAGATCGATCCGATCGCCGCCCAATTCGAGTAGGTGCCCGCTCTTGCCGCCCGGCGCCGCGCAGGCATCGAGGATCCGGCCGCGCAGGTCCCCAAGTAACCATGGCGCCGCCAATTGGGCGCCTGCGTCCTGTACCGACACAAGCCCTTCGAAAAACCCCGGCAACCTGTCAACAGCTTGTGGCTCGGCAAGACGAATTGCCTGTGGAGCTGCGGCCAGCAACTCGCTATTCATACCGTCGTCGCGAAGCCGTGCCTGGTAGTCCTCCGCCGTCCCATGCAGCGGATTGACCCGCAACCACATCGGCGCCCGCTCATTGTTGGCCGCGATCAACGCCTGCCAGTCCTCTGGCCAGTCTGTCTTGAATGCATCGATGAGCCACTGTGGATGATCAAAGATTGCCTCGTTGTTGGACGGCTCTTGCTCGGATAACCGGTCGCGCAAAAAGCGCCTTAATATCGCGTTAACCAGTGGAGCGAGTTTTGGGCGCCGCAAATGGCGCGTCGCTTCTACCGTTTCCGACACCACGGCATGGTCTGGAATTCGTGTGTCGCTGAGCTGGTAAAGACCCAGCGCAAGTAATGCATTGACGATGCTGTCGCGGGCCTTGAGTGGTTGTTTAAGCAGGGCATCGATCCATGCCTGCAGATGCCAGTGATAGCGCAGTACTCCGTAGCACATCATTCGCAGCAACGACCGATCGCGTTCAGCGACACGTGACTCGTGGTCGTTCAGTGCTTTATCGAGTGAGCGTCCAGAGGAAATCACGGCATCCACGACTAGCGCCGCCGTCGCTCGCAGCTTCGCCCCGCCATGACTCTCGCTCACAGCTGGCGGCCGATCAGATCAAGTTGTGCCGCAAATTCACTGGCCGATACTGGCCGTTTCCCAGGCCTCTGCAGCGATGTCATACGTAAGGCACCGTCACCGCAGGCGACGGTAACGCCGTCCGGCCCAGCATCAATGACGGTGCCGGGCGCCGCATCCGTACCAGCAACGCTTTTTGCACCACTGCATTTGATTCGCTCATCATCAAGTAAGAAGTACGCGCCCGGAGCCGGATTGTAGGCACGCACGATTCTGGCGAGCTCGGCCGCCGGTCGTTGCCAGTCGATCGCTGCATCGCCGGCTCGAATTTTGGAAGCGTAGGTTGCCGCTCCATCGTCTTGCTCCTGTGCAGGGATGGTGCCGGCGACGATGTCGGAGAGATGCCGTGTCAGCAAACGGCCACCGGCAGCCGCCAGGCGGTCGTGCAACTCCCCCGCGGATTCGTCGTCGCCAATGGTCATCGATTCACTTGCGTACACGGGCCCGCAATCAAGGCCGGCTGTCATTGCCATCAGGCACACGCCGGTTCGTGCATCGCCCGACCTTATTGCCGCCTGAATCGGCGCGGCACCACGCCAGCGCGGCAAAAGCGATGCATGTACGTTGAGACAACCGGCATCGGGGATGTCGAGCACGGCCTGCGGCAGAATCAATCCGTACGCTGCAACAATCAGGATATCCGGATCCATTGCCGCAATCCGTGCGATTTCAGAATCGTCGGACAACGCCTCCGGCTGCAAAACGGCGATACCCGCTGCCTCCGCGAATTGCTTGACGGGGCTTGCCGTCATTTTCCTGCCACGGCCAGCCGGCCGGTCCGGCTGCGTCAACACCGCAACGGGCGTTACATCATCGTCGACAAGCGCCTGCAACGACGCCAACGCGAACTCTGGCGTACCAGCAAAGACGACTCTTGGTGTAACCATTGATCTGATGCCTGTGGACTAGATGTTGTTCATCGGAAATAAAGCGCAGCGTAGCGAGCCATTTCGATGAACAACATCTAGGCTGCAGGCATGCGCTATGTGTTACTACATGACCGTTGAGGTCTCATTATGCCGCTTGTCACGCAGAAGGCGCTTGCGAATTCGTGATCGTTTGGCGTCAGACAGGTAGTCGACAAACAGCTTGCCATCGAGGTGATCGATTTCATGTTGCACACAGATCGCCAACGTTCCCTCCATATCCGTTTCGACTTTCGTATCGTTTCTGTCCTGGTAGCGCACACGGATGTGCTCGGCGCGCTCGACCTCCTCGTAGTACCCGGGCACCGACAGGCAGCCTTCTTCGGAAACCGTAACGCCGTTCTTTTCCAAAATAACCGGGTTAATCAAGGCATACGGCTCATCGTTATCCACGGAAACATCGGCAACCAGGAGCCGACGGTGCACGTCGACCTGAGTTGCAGCGAGTCCGATCCCCGGGGCTGCATACATGGTCTCGAACATGTCGTCGATCAGCTCACGCAGATCGTCATCGACCACTGCAACCGGCGACGCTGTTTTTCGCAGCCTCGGGTCAGGAAATACCAATATCTTGAGTTTTGCCATAATTACGTAACGGTAAAATTGTCAATTATTCGTGTAAATTGCGACCTAAATGACCTAAATGATTGACTTTATTTAATAAAATGGCAGACAATTGCGACCAGCCGCACACTATCCGGAAGGCCTCCGCAGTCGGAAATGTGACGTAATTGGCAGCTTCGACGGCAATGGCACGACATATTATAGCAACGCTAAAAAGCTAAAGGTCTCAACACCTTGTATGGAGCATTGAGGAACATGTCCCTCCGCAAACCAAGTCTGAAAAATTGCTTCCGGGTCACCGCTGCCGCGCTTGTCGCGTCACTGGTTCTCGGGTCTATGAACGCGTTCTCGCAAAGCGATTCGCCCCTTGCTAACGATCATCCGGACGAGTATGTCGTTCAGGTTGGCGACACGCTATGGGATATCGCAGAGACGTTTCTCAAGGATCCCTGGTATTGGCCCGAAATCTGGTACATCAACCCCGACATCGTAAACCCGCACCTAATCTATCCAGGTGACATCCTCGGTCTCGTCTATATTGAGGGCCGCCAAATGGTGGCGCCAATTCACGCATCATCGTATCGATTGTCGCCCGAAGCCAGGGTGACGCCGTTGAACGAGGCTGTCACAAGCGTATCTTACGATTCAATCGCGGCGTTCCTTGCGACAGGCGCGATTCTTGAGAAAGGTCAGATCAGGAAAATGCCCTACCTGGTCGCAACGCGTGGTGACCACATTCTCGCTGCTGCGGGAAACGAGGTTTACATTCGTGGCTTGAAAAATGACACGCTCGGACAGCGTCTTAACGTCGTGCATGTTGGTGAGCCGCTGGTTGACCCTGACAACAACAAGCTTGTCGGTTACCAGGGAATGTTGGTTGCTACTGGTACGCTACGTCGTGCCGGGGACCCTGCAACGCTGGCGCTAACCGATTCGAACCAGGAAGCGAAACAAGGTGATGTGCTGATTTCGACAACTGTCGATCTGCCACTTAACTTCTACCCGAGAGCGCCGTCGAGTCGCATTGACGGACAAATAATTTCCGTTGTCGGCGGTGTCACGCAAATTGGTCAGTACCAGGTTGTTATCATGAATCGTGGCTCTGGTGACGGTTTGGCCGTTGGTGATGTGCTCACGGTGTATCAAAAGGGCGCAAAAATTAAAGATCGTGTCAAAGGTGGCTCGGTCAGACTGCCCGACGAGCCGGCCGGCACGGTTATGGTTTTCAAGCTGTTCGACGAAATCGGCTATGGGCTGGTTATGGAAGCCACTCAGGCAATCCACATTCACGACTACGTGCGCAACCCAAGCTGACACCCGCTTGAACTAAGAGCTAAAAACGGCGCCTGAAGGCGCCGTTTTTGTTTTCTAAACCGAATTACAGCGCGCCTCACGCTACCCAGCACCTGTATGATTTGTCGATGCGTAATTCCAGCGACATCGAGTGGCGCTCCGACGCCCGGCACCATGTCCTGGAGCATGAAAGCGACCGCTACCCGGAACTTCTGGCGCAGATATCAAACCCCCCACTCTTATTATATATAGATGGAAACCCGGAGCTGCTGCACCTTCCCGCTCTGGCCATCGTAGGCAGCCGAAATCCTACCGAAGGCGGAACCCGCTCTGCTTTCGAGTTCGCGCATCACCTCGCAAGCGCTGGGTTCACGATTGTCAGCGGACTTGCTCAGGGAATCGACACCGCAGCGCATCGTGGCGCTCTCGCGGCCGGCGGCACAACCATCGCCTTTCTAGGTCATGGCATCGACCGCATTTACCCGGCATCCAACAAGGAGCTCGCCCATGAGATCGCCGCGAGTGGAGCGTTGATTAGCGAGTACCCACTGGGCACCCATCCGGGCAAGCACCACTTTCCTGAACGTAATCGTCTTATCAGCGGCATAAGCCTTGGTACATTGGTGGTCGAGGCAGCTCGTCGAAGCGGATCACTGATCACAGCACGACTCGCAGCCGAACAAGGGCGGGAAGTATTCGCGCTGCCGGGTTCTATCCATAATCCACTCGCCCGCGGCTGCCACGAACTTATCCGGCAGGGTGCGAAACTTGTTGAAACAGCGGAGGACATCGTTTGCGAGCTTGCGCCTCTGGCCGGCCATGTTCTGCAAACCACAATGGAATCAACAAGCAACGAAAAGCCTGTGCAATTGCTTGGACAAGAATATGTTGAACTGCGCAAACATCTCGGCCACGATCCGGTTTCGGTCGACGAGCTAGCCGAAAACTCCGGATTGACGATAGACCAGGTTTCCTCCATGCTTCTGATTCTGGAGCTCCATGGAGAAGTCGAATCGCTGTCCGGGGGACGGTACTCACTGTTGAGTTAGACATTTTACGGATCCAGAAACGGAAAGGAGCAGCTCCAGGCATGAATGAAAATGTACTCGACGTATTAATGTACCTGTTCGAAACCTACGTCGACACCGAAGAAGAACCCGAGGCCGATCACAACGAATTACGCGATGAGCTTGCGCGCGCGGGTTTTCGTGACTCCGAAATAGACCGGGCGCTCGACTGGCTTGACGGTCTGACGGATCATCAGGACAACCTCCCGTACAACGCGCAAACCGCGCATGGCACACGCATATACAACGACTTCGAGCAGGAACGACTCGACTCGCCCTGCCGCGGATATGTTACTTATCTTGAGCAAATTGGAATCCTGTCACCGCCGCAACGTGAGATCCTGGTTGATCGCTTACTGGCCCTGGAATCGGTTGATATCGACGTCGAACAGATCAAATGGGTGGTACTGATGGTGCTGTTCAGTCAACCCGGCCAGGAGTTCGCTTACGCCAGAATGGAGGACCTGGTATTCGAAGAGGGTACGGGGTCAATTCACTAGTAATTCGCGCTTCAAGAAGCGCTCCTACTGCTTCTTTTCTTGACAGATCGTCTCCAAGCACGTAATTAAACCGCGGCACAGTCCGCGGTTTTGTATTTTGAGAACCTGAATACATGTCAAAGAATCTGGTCATCGTCGAATCGCCTGCCAAGGCGAAGACAATCAGCAAGTACCTGGGCAAGGACTTCGACGTCCTGGCCTCGTACGGGCATGTGCGCGACCTTGTGCCAAAAGAAGGCGCTGTCGATACCGAAAACGGCTTCGCAATGAAGTACCAGGTAATCGAGCGCAACGAGAAACACGTCAACGCCATCATGCGCGCGCTCAAGAAGGCCGACGCCCTGTACCTCGCGACTGACCCTGATCGTGAAGGCGAGGCTATTTCCTGGCATTTGATCGAATTGCTCAAGGAAAGAAATGTTCTCGAGAATAAAGATGTGCATCGAGTCGTATTTCACGAAATTACCAAGTCGGCTGTACAGGCAGCCATCGACAATCCTCGCAGCATTTCGTCGGATCTCGTTGGTGCACAACAGGCTCGACGAGCTCTCGACTACCTGGTCGGTTTCAATCTGTCGCCGCTATTGTGGAAAAAAGTTCAGCGCGGACTGTCCGCTGGACGCGTGCAGAGTCCGGCACTACGAATGATTGTCGAGCGCGAACTGGAAATAGAAGCATTCACGGCTCGCGAGTACTGGACGATTGAGGCCGACGTCAGCAAACAGGAAAATCCGTTTCTGTCACGGCTAACTTTGTACCACGGCAACAAGGTTGAGCAATTCAGTTTCGAGAATGAAGGTGCTGCACGCGACGTAGAAAAAACGATTCTGGACGCGGCGGATGGCAAGCTGACCGCCGTAGGCGTTACGAAAAAGCAACGACGCCGTAACCCAGCCGCTCCGTTCACTACGTCAACATTGCAGCAGGAGTCGTCGCGCAAGCTCGGCTTCAATACGCAATGGACCATGCGCGTCGCCCAGAAACTTTACGAGGGCATCGAGCTTCCGGGAGAAGGTAACGTCGGCTTAATTTCCTATATGCGCACAGACTCTGTGACGCTTGCTGACGTGGCCATCGACGAAATACGCCAACTAATTGCGGAGCGCTACGGCGCCAAAAATGTGCCTGAATCTCCGCGCACGTTCAAAACCAAGGCGAAAAACGCGCAGGAAGCACACGAAGCGATTCGCCCAACTTCGGTGGCACACACGCCCGAGTCGCTGAAAGATGCGCTCGACGAGGATCAATATCGCCTGTACTCATTGATCTGGAAGCGCACCATGGCCTGCCAGATGGTCCCGGCCGTATTTGATACGGTCGCAATCGACCTTGCCGCCGGAGATCTGGATGGGGGGCATCGATTTCGAGCCAACGGCTCGGTACTTGTCGAGCCTGGTTTCATGGCTGTCTACAAAGAAGGCCGGGACGATGCTAGCGAATTAGATGACGGCGATCGCCTGTTGCCCGAAGTTGTTGAAGGTGACGTAATTAGCCTCGACGAATTGCGTCCTGAACAACATTTCACAGAGCCGCCGCCGCGCTTCACCGAAGCAAGCCTTGTCAAAACACTCGAAGAGTACGGTATCGGCCGACCATCGACGTACGCGAGCATCATTGCGACGCTCAAGACCCGCGAGTATGTCGAAATCGAGAGCAAGCGCTTCTATCCAACTGACATCGGTCGTATCGTCATCGGTTTTTTGACCGACCATTTTAGCCAATACGTTGATTATGATTTCACGGCGCGGCTTGAAGACGACCTCGACTCTGTTTCACTCGGCGAGAAAGACTGGGTGCCGCTGCTCGACAATTTCTGGGGCCCGTTCAAGAAGCTGTGTGACGACAAAGAAGAATCTGTAACGCGCGAACAAGTCGCACAGGCGCGTGAGTTGGGAACCGATCCGAAAAGCGGCAAGCCGATGACCGTCCGCATGGGCCGTTACGGTCCATTTGTGCAAATTGGCACCAAAGACGACGAAGAGAAACCGAAGTTTGCAGGGTTGCGTCCCGGCCAGAAGATGAATGACATTACACTTGAGGACGCGCTCGAACTGTTCAAGTTGCCGAGAAAGCTTGGCGAAACACCTGACGGCTTGCCCGTATCGGCAAGCGTCGGCCGATTCGGCCCCTATGTGCGCTACGGCGATAAGTACGTGTCAATTCGTGATGACGATCCGTACACGATCGAGCTGCCTCGAGCGCTTGAGCTCATTGAAGAAAAGAAAATCGAAGACGCCAATCGCATCATTCAGGACTTCGAAGATGAGGGAATCCAGGTTCTGAACGGCCGATACGGACCCTATGTCACTGACAAAGCCAAAAATGCGCGCGTACCTAAAGATCGCGAACCCAAGTCATTGACACTCGAGGAGTGCAAGGAGCTGCTCGCGGCTGCGCCGGCACGTGGACGACGCGGCAAAAAGAAAACCAAGAAGAAAACCAAAAAGACCGCGAAGAAGACCGTCAAGAAAAAGACCAAGAAGAAATCCAAGAAAAAAGTCGCGAACTAGGTCTCTGCAATGAAGTTGTCTATATCTCGGGCCGCTGATGTTCTGCTCGGCGGCGGCATAGTCACCTGTCCAACCGAAGGCGTATTCGGCCTGAGTTGTATGCCGGATAATTCTGCCGCAATAGAACGGCTACTTCAAATCAAGCAGCGAGATCCGGCCAAGGGGTTGATACTGATTGCGGCAGCGAAGGATCAACTGGCAGATTGGATCGGAATTTCTGTGGAAAAAATCCCGGATGCAGACCCCGCCAAACCGGTTAGCTGGATTGTTGCCACGGCGCCCTCTGTTTCGACGCTCGTTCGAGGCGGCCACAAAGACATCGCTGTCCGAGTAACCACGAACCCGATAGCAAGGGCTTTGTGCGAAGCTGTCAATTCGCCACTGGTGTCAACGAGCGCCAACCTCGCAGGTGTTGCTCCCACGCGCAACCGCTTGATCCTTCGCCGGACGTTTGCCGGTTGTGTAGACTACATGGTGCCCGGCGACTGCGGGCCTGCATCCGGGCCGTCGGAAATTCGCAACCTAAGCACAGGTGAAGTACTGCGGGCGAGTCGATGAACGAATTTGATCAGGTTAAGGATTATCTGCAGTCATTGCAGAAGCGCATCGTCGCGGAGCTTGAACAGCTGGACGGCTCCGGAGTTTTTCGCCGTGATGCCTGGGATCGTCCCGGCGGCGGGGGCGGCATTAGCTGCATCCTGAACGATGGCGCGGTGTTCGAGCAAGCCGGCGTCGGTTTCTCGCATGTGTTCGGCGACGAGTTGCCGCCTTCTGCCAGCAAAGAACGGCCCAATCTTGCCGGCCAGGACTTTCAGGCAATCGGCGTGTCGCTCGTCATTCATCCACGTAATCCGTATGTCCCGACGACACATGCAAACTTTCGCTATTTTTCCGCCGGGGACCCTGACAGCGATGCGCCGACCTGGTGGTTTGGCGGCGGCTTCGATCTGACGCCATACTACGCGTTTGCCGAAGACGTCGTGCATTGGCATCAGGTCGCAAAGAGCGCCTGCGATCCGTTCGGTGACGAATTGTATGCGCGTTACAAGAAGTCCTGTGATGAGTATTTCTTTCTGGCGCATCGAAACGAAACACGCGGTGTTGGCGGTTTGTTTTTTGACGACGTAAATGAGCTCGGTTTTGAGAAAAGTTTCGAATTCCTTCAGTCCGTTGGCGACAGTTTTCTACCCGCGTATCGGCCGATCGTTTTGAATCGCAAAAACCACCGGCACGGCGAGCGACAACGAGAATTTCAGTTGTACCGCCGGGGCCGCTACGTGGAATTCAACCTGATGTACGACCGCGGCACGATATTTGGACTGCAATCGGGTGGGCGAACGGAGTCGATCCTGATGTCATTGCCACCGCGGGTTCGCTGGGCGTACGACTGGCAGCCTGATCCAGGATCTGCGGAAGAGAAGCTGTACACGGATTATTTGCGGCCGCGAGACTGGCTGGCGGAGCAGCACGATGCCCAATAAGTCGCGGCTCCTTTGCCTGATACCGTTTGCATTGTTGCTCCTTTCCGTTAGCGCTACGGCCGAGTATGAGACCCAATTGCGCGATGCCGGCAGTCTCGGTGGAATACGTCTCGCGGGCAGCGATGATCCGAGCATACGCAAGGTCTATATCGTTCAACTCAAGGCGCCATCGGCCACGGACTACCACGCTTCGCTGAGCAAGACTGCAGTAAAGCCCGGCATGAAACGACCACGCTTCGACAAGTCGAGCCCAATCGTTAAAGCGTATGCGTCGCAACTCCTTGCAGAACAGGACAAGGCCATCGCGCGCGCGGGGCCCAACGTGGAACTCATTTACCGTTACCAGTACGGTTTAAACGGATTTGCTGCGCGAATGCATCCATTCCAGGCGCATAAACTTGAAAACATGCGCGAAGTTCTGCACGTCTGGGAAGACGAAATACGGCCGCTCCCCACAAACCACAGTCTCGAGTTTCTTGGTTTGTTCGATAACGACGGTGGACTGCGCGGCACACCGGGATTGGATGGCGATGGCATTGTGATCGGCGTCATCGATAGCGGCATCGCACCCGAACACCCGGCGCTGCAGGATACTCGCGAGGCAGACCGGCCCAGTATGTGCGAGGGCGATTGGGCTGAGAACACGTTGCTCGGTCGCTGGTTGTGCCATCGCTACAAAGTACGAGACGACGTACTCATTTTCGAGGAGCCCGAAGACTGGAACGGAACCTGCCAAGTTGGCGAGCGCTTTGAACTTTCCGACTGCAATAACAAGCTGATTGGCGCTCGCTACTTTTTCAGCGGCGCCGAGGCAACAGGCCCAATCGACGACGGCGAGATAATGTCGGCGCGGGATGCCGACGGCCATGGCACACACACCGCGACAACCGCTGCCGGCAATCGTGTCAAAGCATCGATATTTAATTCATTCATTGGCCGTATCGAGGGCGTCGCGCCCGGAGCGCGTATCGCAGTGTATAAAGCCTGCTGGCTGCGACCCGGCGACACACGTGCAAGCTGTAACACTTCCGATCTCGCCAACGCGATCGACGCCGCCGTGGCCGATGGTGTGGACATCATCAACTATTCAGTCGGGAGTTCGATGACGCAAATTACCGCGCCCGACGACATTGCCCTCATGGCGGCGACCAAGGCCGGTGTATTTGCGGTTGTTGCCGCGGGTAACGATGGTCCGAATTTCGGCACCATCGGCTCGCCGGCCGGTGGGCCATGGGTCATTACGGCGGCAGCGTCGACGCGAGATGGCGAGACCTCGACCGAGGCTTTGGAGATAAAGACACCGCCAAGCATCGCGGGCCTGTATGTCGCCAGGGAGGCAAACTTCACGCCACCTCTGGAAGATGTCGATCCGCTGGAAGGCCGCCTTGTTCTGGTGGACGATGACGAAGGAACGACCTCCGATGCCTGCGAATCTCTAGTCAACAATTCCGACGTCACCGGAAATATCGCGCTGATTCAGCGCGGCGGGTGTGAGTTTGAAATCAAGATCAGCAATGCTGGAGATGCCGGCGCTATCGCCGCGCTCGTGTACAACATTGCTGGCGACCCGATCGTCATGAATGGCACCTCGGGCTCGTCCGACATCCCGGCATTGATGATTGGCCAGGCCGACGGCAATCTCATTCTCGCGGAACTTGATGAAGGCAACGACGTGAGTGTCTTACTCGATAAAACACTATTCCTGACGGAGCCCGATACCGGCAATACCATGGCAACGTTTTCGTCACGCGGCCTGGGACCGGTGCTCGATATCCTAAAGCCTGACGTCACGGCACCGGGCGTCAATATTCTCGCGGGGTTTACACCGGATGCGGCCAATTCGACAACCGGTGAGAACTACGCCTACCTGTCCGGCACGTCGATGTCGACACCGCATGTCGCCGGTGTAGCGGCTCTGTTACTGCAGGCCAACCCATCGTGGAGTCCGTCTGCAGTCAAGTCGGCATTGATGACGACCGCACATCAGTCGGTGACTCTTGCTGATGGCGAAACTGAGGCTATTCCTTTTGATTTCGGTGCCGGCCACATCGTGCCGAATGATGCGGTCGAACCCGGGCTTGTCTACGACGTCACTGACGACGAATTCGACGCCTTTGCTTGCGGCACTGCATCTCCCGCCATATCCGGTGATCGCTGCGACGAGCTTGAGCTCGCGGGGTATTCGTTTGCGGGTTCCGACCTCAACCAGCCATCAATAGCGGTGTCACGCCTTTCGAGTTCGCAAACTGTCAGCCGGCGCGTGACAAACGTCAGCGAAGCGGCGGAAACCTATACTGCCGAAATAGTGGCACCGTCAGGAATCACCGTCAGCGTCGTGCCGGCGAGCATCACCGTCGCCCCGGGTGAGTCCGTGTCTTTTGACGTGACGTTCAGCCATGAATCAGGACCGCTGGATCTTTGGCGTTTTGGGTCACTGACCTGGACCAGCAATGAACACTCGGTGTATAGCACGTTAGCGATTCGACCGACGTCCGTGACTGCGCCTGCTCAAATCACATCGTTCGACTCCGATGGATCTTTAAGTTTTCCGGTCGAATTCGGCTACACAGGATCCTATTCAGCCGGCGTACATGGATTGAATCTGCCCCTGGTAATTAACGGCCACGTCGATAATGATCCGACAAAGACATTTTCTTTCCGTGTGGATAATGGCGTTACCGCGCACCTGATCGATGTGCCTGCCGACCACGGCGTCTCTGGCGATCAGGCGTACCTGCGATTTGCCTTGTTCGATGCGTTGACTGACGGCAATGATGATCTCGACATGTATGTCTATTTCTGCGCCGACAACATTAATTGCGTAAAGATCGGCGAGAGCGGCGGCCCGACATCACAAGAAGAGTTCAACGTGCTGTTCCCGGCGTCAGGACGTTATGCCGTTCTGATACACGGTTTCGAGACGGACCAGGTTGCCGGCGGGCCCGGTGCGAACTACCAGTTACTCATCTGGGCGTTTGGGCTTGTTGACGATCAGGGCAACATGACCGCCAGTGGACCAACGCTTGTCAATGCCGGCACGAGTGAAACGATCACCGTTGACTGGACGGGGTTGCTGACCGGCACAATTTATCTCGGCGGAATTTCTCACAATACGCCACAGGGAATCTCTGCCATAACAGTAATAAGAATCGGCAACTAGCGAGCGGCAGCTTTTCCCGAAAGCGGCCGGAGTGAATTGCTCGGTGCCCTTCGTTCTGCTCGGTATCATCTTCCAGACCGGCCAATACCGTATCGAAGTATTTGCCAGCCGATGCGATGTCTTCTGTTAATGGCGTTGTCGGTAATTAGGACTAATTAGCGCCCATCAAGCGGAATTTAGCCTAATCATGCTTGTCATACACAAAAGACGTTCGCGCGTAACGAATTTTGCAGTACGACGAAGATAATTTTTTCCGAATAAGCGGGGGAAAATAGAGTGAAACGACTGATTCAAATAATGATTTTGCTCGTTGTGACGATTTGCTTGCCGAGCTGGGCCAATTCGATGGCGAAAACGGCAACGTTGGAGAGTGGTGAGAAATTCACGATATTTGAAAACGGGCCGACCAAATCCAATAAGGGAATTCTGTTGGTACACGATTGGTTTGGTGTTTCACCGTTTTATCTGGAGGCTGCCGAAAGGTTGGCGAAAAATGGTTACCGTGTAATCGCGGTGGACCTCTATGAAGGGCAGAGCGCGACCACCCATGCCGACGCCTGGAAATTGATGCAGGCTTTGGATGCCAATCTGGCGGCTGCAAAAATTGATTTCGCGCTGGCCGAGTTGCAGGAGCCGAATCGAAGAATCGCGATCATGGGTTTCAGTATGGGTTCGGTCCACGCATTCCAGGCCGCGCTAAGAAACGATGTGATTAAGGCTACCGTCATCTGGTATGGCGACGTGGTAAAAGATGCTGCGGCATTGAAAGATTTGACCGGGCCCGTGTTGGCGATATTCGGCTCCAAGGACGGCGCGGCGGTGGATGAGGCGGCGGCATTCTCAAAGGCGGCAGATGCCGCTGGGAAATTTGGCGAGATTTGGGTTTACCCAGGGGCGCACCATGCTTTCGCTCAGCCCCTGTTTAATGAGGGATCGACCTATGACCCTGTCGCCACAGCCGCTGCGTGGAAGCTGACCGAGAATTTCCTCGCCCGGCAAATTGACTCCAATTAGTGCGACAGGCTCGATCTAGCCGCTGGCCTTTGAACTGGCCACTGATTGCAGCGACCGTGAGGCATGGACCTCACCGCAGCAAATCATCAGCAACGCTGTGGCTACCTCAACGTTCGCTTTGGGTCATAAGCGGCCCTTCAGGGCAATACTAGCCTAATGTCCGCTTTCGGGGGCAAAGCGGACATTGGCCTGCCGCCGCGCGCTCGCAATAATTCAGGTATGGTCTTATTTGCAGGGGATTGCCATGCGTCTTGCTCTTGCTCGCCTATATAAGGCCGATGATGTAGGAGACAAACGTGTTCGACTTTTTGAAGTCATACAGAGCAGAAATTCGGGAATTATCCACTTATCTAACTGTTAAATGGAAAATGAAGCCGGCGTACGTCAATGCATTTCTGGATACTTATAAGAAAGAAGTAGGTGGCGCACTGGCGCTCTGTAAGAAACGAATGTCGGCTGCCCAGAAAAGCACGGATCCGGACCAGTCACTCGCAGCAAAGTCGATCCTCGGTCAGGAATATGCAATGGCCCTGGTTACAGCTGCGTACAGCGGATTCAGAAAAGATCTAAAGAAAGGCAAGTATGTCGGTACGGAGGTTGAGAAGTCGATTTGGGCGATCCTCTCAAGCCGTTCAGATATCGTCAATCAGATGGATCCAGCATTCGGAAAATATATCGCCGATAACTTCGAGGAAAAATTTCCTGGCCTGTTCGCCGAGGTGTTTGAGGGCTAAAACCCGCCTAGCTTATCCAACCTCTCTTTTTTGTCGATTGGGAATACAGGAGGAGAGCGACGGCAATGACAATAACGACTCCCGGCAGGATCAAGCCATTCATACCCCAGATCTCCAAACCGTTTGCCATTCCGAATGCGTGAACGTTCTGCACGAGCACAGCGGCTAGCGACAGAGCGAACATCGGCAAAGCCCAAGCCTTGCGCAATAACAGGAATAAGCTGCCAAAAGCTCCTGCATTAACCGCAACCGCGAACGCGCCCGTAGCCCAAGCTGGCTTACCGATCAGGAAATCGATTTGTGCCTGCGAAAAGCTTTCGGCCATCGCTTCCGGCGTTGCTGTGACCTCGCTGACATAGAACAAGATACCAATCAGGTTCCAGACTAACGCTGCACCACCGATGATCCAGAAATTCGTAGTGGGCCTGCCATTCAATACGTCCGACATAGCGACTCCCTCATCGTTGAGCCTTTACTCCAAGGTCACACGATGATCTATCTGTCGCTCCGTAAATGCAAGATTCAGCACGCGCAGGATTTGTGTCGAAAACAGCCTATGACGTGATCGTTGACCAGGCCGGTTGCCTGCATATGCGCGTAAATAATCGTGCTGCCGACAAACTTGAATCCGCGCTTCTTGAGGTCTTTACTGAGCGCATCCGACTCTGCTGACGTCGCCGGAATATCACTATCCTTTCTAAACCGGTTTTGAATAGGCCGACCATCGACAAAGTCCCAGATGTAGTCGCTAAAACTCGAAAACTCTTCCTGTACAGCGATGAACGCCTTCGCGTTGCTCACAGTCGATTCGACCTTTAGCCGATTTCTGACGATCGACGGATCCAGAAGTAGTCTCTCGACTCGCTTTTTCGTAAATCGCGCTACTTTCTCCACATCAAATTCGGCAAACACCTTACGATAACCTTCCCGCTTGTTGAGTATGGTCGACCAACTGAGGCCGGCCTGGGCACCTTCGAGGATCAGGAACTCGAATTGAGTGCGATCATCGTGGACGGGTACACCCCACTCTTTATCGTGATATTCGATGTAATTAAGACCGACGCCCTCAGCCCACTTGCAGCGCGTTACTTTTTTCGTCATTTGGTCAATCTACCAGTCACGATCGCCGTGAGCATCGACTATTTCTTTACTCTGCGTGCGAAAACAAAAAACCCGCGCATGGCGCGGGCTTTGTTTTGCTGATTTGCCGGGTGGGCTAGTTCTTTTCAGCATCTCCGCCGCAAGAACCTTCACCGCATGAGCCTTCAGCGTCTTTGTCCTCACCGCAGGAGCCCTCGGCGTCTTTGTCTTCGCCGCAGGAGCCCTCGGCGTCTTTGTCGCCGCCGCACGATCCTTCGCTATCCTTATCATCCGAACCGCCTTCCTTGTCGCCGCCGCAGCTACCTTCGCCGCAAGATCCTTCCGACTCTTCCTTGCCTTCCTTGTCGCCGCCACAAGAACCTTCGCCCGCGCCTAGCAGATAGCCTGCGCTAAGCGTTGACATTGCGAACGGACTTTCAACCGTATCCGCGCTGGCAATGCTGCTACTCAACGCAAACGAACCGGCTAAGGCAGCGCCTACAGCTAATGCGATAGGCTTTACTACTTTTCTCTCTGACATTTTCTCTCTCCTACAAGGGTTGTCTGCCCATGCCGGGCATTTATTAGGCAATGTAATTCAAGTGCTCCACATTACCGATTGCAAAATCTGCTTCTGAATTTCGTCCAGTTGTTCTTCCTGGGCTCCGATGATCGCGATGCTACCGTCGCCGACAGGCAAGATTACACCATGTGAGTTTTTATCATCCAACACCACGGCTTCCGAAATCATTTCATCCGGCAGCAACAGAATCGTTACCGGGCCACGCTTACCCTGAATAACAAGATGCGGCACATCGTTTCCATTGATCAGGCAGGTCTGTGCAAACGTAATCAAGCTGGCGTTTGCATCCATCTCCGCAATATTCGCGGGGACAACGTCTCGCAAGTGATCATCGCTCACAGCAATGTCGGTAACGCGTAATGCGGTTGATTCGTGCGAGACGTGTGCCAGCACTTCGTCCGCCAGTGATTCGTAGACGACATCGCCGGTACCGACAAAACGCACGCCGACAAAAAGAGCCAACAAAACCGTGGCTGCCATTGCAAACCAGGTCGGCGTCGACAGTCGGCGCCGTTCCGGCAGTGATACGACATTCTCCATGTCGGGCAGTTCCGGCACGGCGAGCTCAGGCACTTCGAGCGCGAGAGCACGACCGATCTTCATATCGAGTGCCCGCATCTCGTCACAGTAGGTTTGGCATTCCGTACATTCGCTGAGGTGTCCTGCACCGCCATCAAATTTCGGATCTGCTCCAATCGTCTGTTTGTACTCTTCGCAATTCATCATCATGTTTTCGGCTTAATCCGCCGCCTGTGCCTGCATTGTTCCCTTGAGCTTTGCTCGGGCCCGGTGAAGTCGTGTCAACACCGCACCTTGCTTAAGTCCCATCTGTTCCGCGATCTCATTCGTGCTGAAACCCATCAATACCTGCAGCACGAGTGGCTCACGATACTCATCCTCCAGCGAATAAATCGCTTCGCGCATGTCGCCAAGATCGTCGTCCGGCTGTTCCGACAACAGTGCCGCCTGCGAGGCCGTCAGGTTGTCGATATCGACCGTTTCCAGCCGTTTGCGCTCGAAGTAGCGGGCATTTTCCCGCCGCACGATCGTCAACAACCAGGGCTTGGCGGCCGCATCGTCGCGAAGCGCATCCAGCGACTTCCATGCCCTCAGCATGGCCTCCTGTACCACGTCCTCAGCTATTGCCTTATCCCGGGATAACCAGGCAGCGTAGCGGTACAAATCCTGGTGGTATACACCCACGATCTGATCAAACCTCTGTCGCCGACGCTGTTCGGCATTGCTACCATGCATTTGAGATGACCTGTCCGGTTTTGTATTTATTACGAATTCCGCCGAAAATCGTGATTCAGACGTGGAATACCTCCCCAAATACGGGGAAAATCACAAATTGTTGAGTTATTTTGCCTAGTTTATGAGTGCCAAGCACACCAATCGGTTCCCGCATACCCGGCTGCGACGCAGCCGCCGCACAGCTGCGTTGCGACGCCTGGTCGCGGAGTCGGCCCTGGGGCCAGATGATCTGATCTACCCGGTCTTTGTGCTTGATGGAAAAAACCGAGCAGAATCAGTGCCTTCGATGCCCGGAGTCGAGCGGAAAAGCATCGACAAGCTACTCACCGAAGTAGCCGATATGGTCTCCCTGGGAATTCCGGCCATTGCGTTATTTCCCGTAGTCGACGGCGAAAACAAGTCGCTTGACGGTGCGGAATGCGCCAATCCCGATGGCCTGGTACCGCGCGCCGTGCGCGAAATCAAATCCGCTCAGCCGAATCTGGCCGTGATAACCGACGTGGCACTCGATCCCTACACGACACACGGCCAGGACGGCATCATTGACGATTCCGGCTATGTGCTCAATGACGAAACCGTTGAAATGTTGGTGCGCCAAGCCGTGACACATGCAGATGCCGGTGCCGATATTGTTGCCCCATCGGACATGATGGACGGCCGTATCGGTGCGATTCGCGGCGAACTTGAATCCCAGGGACATCGCAACACGATGATCCTGGCTTACGCAGCGAAGTACGCCTCCTGCTATTACGGTCCGTTTCGCGACGCCGTCGGTTCTGCAGAAAATCTCGCCGGTGGTGACAAATCGACGTATCAGATGGCACCGGCTAACAGCGACGAAGCATTACGCGAAGTTGGCCTCGATATAGACGAGGGTGCCGATATTGTCATGGTCAAACCGGCGCTACCGTACCTCGATATCGTACGTCGCGTATCGGAGACTTATCACGTGCCTACCTTCGCCTACCAGGTCAGCGGCGAATACGCGATGCTCAAAGCTGCCTCTGCGAACGGCTGGCTCGACGAACGCAGTGCTGTACTCGAATCGCTTCTTTGCATCAAACGAGCCGGCGCCCGCGCGATACTTTCATACTTTTCGGTTGACGCGGCTCGTTGGTTGGCCGAGTGAGACTTTTTGGCGACTAAGACGGCAATAGTCGACCGTTACGGCGTCATGGGTTATCCCGTGTCTCACAGCCGTTCGCCAGTGATACACCGCCTGTTTGCTTTGCAAACCGGGCAAGAACTGCAATACGAATTACTGCACGTTTCTCCCGACAAGCTCGAAACTGCTGTCCGTCAGTTTCAACGCACCGGCGGCAAAGGACTCAACATTACCGTGCCGCACAAGATCAAGGTTGCCGAGCTCGTCGATCAGACGTCCGATCGTGCGCAAGTCGCGGGGGCCGTCAACACATTGACCTTCAAAGACGACGAGATACACGGTGACAACACGGATGGCGTTGGGTTGCTGCGTGATCTGGTAGACAATCTCGGCGTCAAACTTAGCGGCGCGAACATTTTGATTCTCGGCGCCGGTGGAGCGACGCGCGGCATCGTTGCCCCGTTACTCGAATCGAAACCGTCCACACTACATATCGCCAACCGCACCTTAGGCAAGGCACAGACCCTCGTGGATAAATTCATACCCATGGGTCCTGTTTCGGCCTGTCGTTTCAATGAAGTGCCTGTTACGGAACCATTCGATGTTGTCATCAATGCCACATCAGCAAGCGTCAAGGGCGAAATACCGCCATACCCTCCCGCAGTCGTCTCCGCGGCCACGTTCTGTTACGACTTGTCGTATGGATTGAGCCCAACACCTTTCGTTTTGTGGGCCCGTGAACTTGGTTGTGCCCGGTCTGTCATGGGTTGGGGAATGCTGGTTGAACAAGCTGCCGAGTCGTTTCACATCTGGCGCAACGTGATGCCGGACACGGCACCCGTCCTCAAGCAGATGTCGATCGGCGCATAGTAACGAGCTCTTCAGCACTCGTCGGATGGATTGCGACAGTGTCATCGAAGTCCGCCTTCGTCGCCCCCATTCGAATAGCAACCGCGAATCCCTGCAGCATTTCGTCGGCGCCGTCGCCTATGATGTGGCAGCCAACGACGCGCTCTTCGTCATCAACGGTGATCAGTTTCATTGTTGTGCGCAGCTTTTTGTCGCCGAGCGCGTAGTACATCGGGGTAAAATTTGTTTGATAAACCCTGACTGCGTCCCCGTATTCGACGCGTGCCCTGTCTTCGGTCATGCCAACCGTGCCAATGGGCGGGTGACTGAAAATCACTGTTGGTATCAGTTCATAGTCGAGGATACGACCTTCCATACCGCCGTAAAGCCTGTCCGCGAGCCGCCGCCCGGCTGCGATCGCAACCGGCGTCAGTGCGACGCGACCCGTAACGTCGCCTAGCGCGTGAATGTGTTCGACATTGGTCTGCTGGTAGTCGTCGACAGGCACGAAACCACGATCGTCAATAACCACGCCGGCATTCCCTGGCTTAAGCCCTTCCGTGTTGGGCGCTCGCCCTATTGCCCACAACACACAATCCACCGGGCCAAACGAACGGCCATCTTCTGCGTGCAGAACTATGCCGTCTTCCTGTGAAGTTAGCGACGCAGGGATGACGCCAGTCTCCACCGCAATCCCCGAATCGCGCATCGCTTGAATCAACTCATTGCCAAGCATGGCATCGAAATCGCGGACGACACCCTGCTTTCGAACCACCACCTGAGTGTCACTGCCAAGCCCTGAAAATACACCGGCAAGTTCAACGGCGACGTAACCACTGCCAACAACGAGCACGCGTTCCGGGCGCTCGTCGAGTTCAAAGAATCCATCCGAAGTAATACCAAGTTCTGCGCCCGGAACGTCGGGAACGACTGGATGACCGCCCGTCGCAATCACGATGCGGTCCGCCGCGTACTCCTCGCCACCTACGGCGACCGTATGTGCATCGACAAATCGTGCAGTCTCGGCGAAATACCTGACGCCGCTGTTGTTTAGCAGATCCTCGTAGATGCCGTTTAGCCGTTCGACGTACGCATCGCGGCGCGACTTGACCGCGCCCCAATCCTGCCCTTTAACGGAAACGTCGAAGCCGTAATCAGCAGCGTGATCGAATTGGTGAGCAAGACTTGCCGCATACCACATTACTTTCTTCGGGACGCAACCGACGTTAACGCAGGTACCGCCCAACGGGCCGTACTCGGCAACCGCTACATTGGCTCCGTACTCCGCTGCTCTGCGCGCATGCGCAACGCCGGCACTGCCGCCGCCAATCACAAACAGATCGTATTTTTTGCTCAAGCAATTTCTCCTTCTGCTAAAGTTAACGCGATGATCAACCCCCTTCTGGACACTTCGTCACTGCCTCGATTTGCAGAGATTTCGCCCGAGCATGTCATGCCCGCTCTCATTGAGCTTATCGCAGCGCATCGGCAAAAGCTCCAAGACCTCCTCGATAACACAGCGGACCCGGATTTCGATTCGCTGGTCGCACCACTCGAGGAAATGGACCACGAACTCGCTCGGGTCTGGTCTCCCGTAAGCCACCTGCAGGGCGTGCTCGGATCCCGGGAATGGCGAGATGCTTACAACGAAGCGCTGCCTCTATTGACGGAATACGCGACGGAATTATCACAGAACACTCGCCTTCATCAGGCCTACGCCGCCGTAGATCGAGCTTTGTCAAAGCAGACTGACACGGCACAGAAGCGGGTAGTCAAACACGCGCTTCGCGATTTTCGCCTGGCGGGAGTGGATTTGCCGGATGCCGAAAAGACGCGTTTTAGGGAAATCATGCAGACACTTGCTGCAACGCAAGCGGCCTTCGACCAAAACATACAAGACGCGTCCGATGCGTGGTCCCTGCACATCGAGGAGGAAAGCGATCTCGCCGGATTACCCGGTCAATTGATTGGGCGAGCGTCTGCCGAGGCCCGACAGCGCGACCGGCAAGGCATGCTGCTCACGCTTGATTATCCGACCTACGATATGGTCATGCGCCACGCAGACAACGTCCGACTGCGTGAAAAAATGTACCGCGCATGGGTGACCCGTGGGTCCGACCAGGGCGAAAACGCCGATTGGGACAACAGCGACAACATCGAGACTATCCTGGCACTGCGTCACGAAGCCGCCGCGCTGGTCGGCTTCGCAAACTACGCCGACTACTCACTCGAAACCAAGATGGCGCAATCAACGAAGGAGGTCATCGGCTTTCTGCGCGAGCTCGCAGATCGCACGCGCACGGCGGCGGAAATGGAGCTCGCCGAGCTTGCCGAGCTCGCCAAGCAGACGCTTAAACCCTGGGATACCAGCTACTGGCTGGAAAAGCTCAGGCAAGCGAAATATTCGATCTCTAACGAGGAATTACGTCAGTATTTTCCGGCCCATGCCGCCGTGAATGGATTGTTTGGGCTCGCCGAACGACTGTACGGCTTACGATTTGAATTGCAGGAAAACGTCGCGGCATGGCACGAAGACGTCCGCTACTACAGTGTGCACGATGGCGGCGGTGCCTTGATCGGCGGGTTTTACACCGATTTAAACGCACGCAGTGGAAAACGAACAGGTGCCTGGGTTGATGAATGCGTCAGCCGGAAAAAACTGAACGGTCACGCAACGTTGCCGGTCGGCTATCTCGTGTGCAATTTCCCGCCGCCTGATGGACACGGCCGATCACTACTGAACCATGACGACGTTGTGACATTGTTTCATGAATTCGGACACATGCTCCACCATTTGCTAACGCGTATTGATTACCCAAGCATTTCGGGCATTAACGGTGTTGCCTGGGACGCAGTCGAACTGCCTAGTCAATTTATGGAAAACTTCGCCTGGAATTATGAAGTACTCAAACAGTGCTCGGCGCACATTGAGACGGGGGCATCGATCGGGCGATCATTATTCGAAAAACTCGAGCGTAGCCGTAACACCGGCGCCGCGCTGGCGATGATGCGACAACTCGAGTTCGCGTTGTTCGATTTTCGCCTGCACGCAGAATACGACCCAACTCAAGGGTCCCGCGCATTGGTAATGTTATCCGAGGTGCGTAACGATGTGTCGTTACTGACGCAACCCGACTACAACCGGCTGCCGCACAGCTTCTCGCACATATTCGCAGGCGGTTACGCTGCCGGCTATTACAGCTACAAATGGGCGGAAGTCCTGGCCGCCGACGCATTTGGCGCGTTCGAAGATGCCGGCATTTTTGACCGCGACACAGCACTGAGATTTCGCAGTGAGATTCTGGAAGTTGGTGGCAGTCGCGATTTTATGCAAGCCTACATCGCTTTTCGTGGTCGCAAACCGGAGATCGATGCGTTGCTCAAACAAAGCGGGATCGCCTCCGCATGAAAATCGCAACGTGGAATGTCAACTCACTGAATGTTCGTCTTCCACACGTACTCGAGTGGTTGGCGGCGCAACAACCTGATGTCCTCGTCCTGCAGGAGATCAAACAGGTAACCGAGGCATTCCCGACCGTGGCGCTTAACGATGCTGGCTATCAGTCCGTCGCAAACGGCCAGAAGACGTACAACGGCGTAGCAATTATCAGCCGCAAGCCGGCTACCGAGTCTGTTCTGGAGTTTCCGAATTTTGACGATCCACAGCGACGCGTTCTTGCCGCGACAATCGACGATATTCGCGTTGTCGACCTGTATGTCCCAAACGGCTCCGAAGTTGGATCCGAAAAGTACGCCTATAAACTTGCCTGGCTAGACACGCTCCGCGATTTCCTGGCCGACGAATTGTCGCAACACGAGAGACTCGTTGTACTGGGTGACTTCAACATCGCACCAACTGATGCCGATGTTCACAACCCTGAAAAGTGGGGTGACGCGATACTCTGCAGTCCCGCTGAACGCCAGGCATTGAAAGAATTGTTCGACCTCGGGCTGACCGACGTTTTTCGTGAATTCGAACACCCCGAGAAGACCTTTAGCTGGTGGGATTATCGAGCTGCAGGTTTTCGCCGAAATGCCGGCCTGCGCATCGATTTGATTCTCACGAGCGACGCGATGACCAGAGCTTGCACGTCGAGCAACATTGATCGCGAACCACGCGCATGGGAACGACCTTCCGACCACGCGCCCGTCGTTGCGGAGTTCAGATTTTGACGGTAACTACATGACATATTGCAGATATTTGCCCTGTGGCCATCCGCGTCGCCATGTATTATTGAAGGACATGGCTTCGTGACCAATAAGAACAAGATCATGTCCCACGATCGCCGCAACGATTACGACGTTACGAACACCGTGCAAGTGAGCAATCCTGTCGCGGTTCGAGATGCCGTGCACGACTTATTCAGACAGGCGTTTCCCGGCGCGGCGTTCGATAAGTTATGGCTCGCTTTTTACGATTTCGAGCGATTGTTTACGGGTCGTTTCCCTGGCTACAGGGGCTGCGACACCACCTACCATGACGTGCAACACACACTGGATATGACTCTTGCGCTCGCACGATTGGTCGCTGGCTACGAACGCAGCGTCGAGCCAGGGGACCGGCTCGGACCAGGCCGCGCGCAAATGGCAATTGTAACTTCACTGTTTCACGATTCGGGCTACATCCGACATGAAATAAACGACAAAGACTTTTCCAACGGCGCGCAATTTACGCTTTACCATGTGTCTCGCAGTGCCGATTTTCTGCGTCGCTATTTACCAGAGCTGGGAATGGCCCGCGACGTTGCCATCAGCAGCATGATTGTGCATTTCACCGGTTACGAACTCGACCTCGACAAGATTGAACTCGATGACCCGCGTGACATTATTTGCGGGCACTTGCTCGGCACGGCAGACCTGGTGGCGCAAATGGCTGATCGTTGTTATCTCGAAAAATGCCGCGACCGTTTGTACAAGGAGTTCGTTGTCGGCGGTGTCGCAGTCGAAAATGCCGTGCCAGGCCAATTCCAGGTACGTTACAAGTCGGGTACGGACCTTCTCAAGAAAACACCGGCTTTTTATCAGCAGGTCATGCGCGACCGGCTGCATCGTAAATTCAACCGCGCGTACCGTTACATCGAAGTGTTGTACGACGGGCAAAATCCGTACATCGACTCGATCCGCATGAACATTTCGCATCTCGTGCGCGTCATCGAGTCAGGCGACTGGTCGCTGTTGCGGCGAGACCCGCCCTATTTCCTCGGCATCGTCAATGCCGTTAACGAACTCGAAACGCTAGTCAATAATCAGCTTGACGCGATAACGGGCAAGACCGTCGACATCGACAGCGGCGTAGTGATGCCGATATAACACGAGGTTATGAGCAGCATATTTATCTCCCTCATGGCTCGCTGCGCTGCGCTTTACTTCGGTCGACAAACATCCTGCTCATAACCTCCCGCTCTCATCGCCTTCCTCCCAGGTTCGTAGTGCCAGATATTCCGCGCGTGTTAAGCGGCGATTGGCGTAAAAGGCCGCAACCGCTGCGCTAACGAGTGCGAATATCAGGTCGGCCGGCGTCATCACCTCATCGAAAAATACGGGCCAGGTCATCACGGTCACTGCGCGTAGAACCGTCAATGTGTCGGTTCCCAGTTCGGGCGCGGTAAACGCTGCCGCAACGACAATGTTCCCGCCCAGCGATCCCAGCAGCGCAAAACCGGCCGCGATCAGCGGAAACCGCCAATCGAGCCCAAGGCCGGCACGGCGCACGGCCAGTCCTATGACGATTCCCATGATGACGGTCATCCACGGAAAAATGCGGCCGATCAGCACCGACAACATCGCCCACAGAATACTGAAACCGATGATGGCAACCAAGCTGGCCGTAACGGCGGCGCCCATGGATTGCGCCTCGACCAACCCCCGGGCGTCCGCAGAAGTTGGCGCTCGGCTGACTTTCGGGTCATGTCTTTTCCGCAGGCCAAAAATGCTGGTTTTCTCGTCGGTCATGATGCGCAACAATACGCGAGTGCGCGTATCGATATCCATACTACTAACAGCATCCTTGCAACTCGTCGCCTGTGGGCAAGCGACACAGCAAGATCCGGCCGACATCGTCTTTCTGAACGGCGGTATCTACACAGTCGACGCCGAACGTAGTTGGGCCGAGGCCGCCGCGATTCGCGACGGGGAGATTGTCGCGGTCGGCACAAACGCCAGCGTTCGCGACCTGATTGGTGACGTGACCGGGGTTTTCGACTTGCAGGGACGAATGGCCATGCCTGGCATTCACGACTCGCATGTCCACCCTCTGGAGGGTGGCTACGAGCAAGTACACTGCAATGTGTGGGATGCAGATAGCATCGATCTTCTAATTGGCACACTTATGACGTGCGACAGGAATCACGACGGCGAGTGGTTTAATGCCGTTGGTCTCGATCTGGGTATGTTCGGGCTGATCGGGCCGGACAATTCATTGCTCGAGGGCATCGCGACCGACAAATACGTTTTCGTCGATGCCTCAGACGGTCATGCGGCGCTGGTCAACGATAAGGTGCTCGAATTGATTGGCTACGACGCCGACACGCCGGATCCGCATGACGGCGTCATCGAACGCCGAGAAGGTAGTCGCGAGCCAAACGGCACGATTCGCGAAGCTGCGCGCGACAGGGTCGACAAACTACGCCCACCTCGTTCGTTGCGCATCAGCACAGCCGCAATGCGCGATGCCGTCAAGCTCATGAATTCGTACGGCATCACGTCTGTCTATGACGTTTGGGTCGGCGAGCACGAGATGCAAGTGTATCAGTCACTCGACAACGCCGGCGAGCTCACCGTCCGGGTACTTGGCGGGATAATCGACGAGGGCGTGTTCGAAAAACACACGGGCAAGGATTTCGAGCGCGTACTGCACGATCGCGGCAACTACGAATCGGAATACATTAGTTACAACAGCCTAAAATTTATGGTTGACGGTGTGTTCGAAGGCGAAACCGGCGCGGTACTCGAACCCTACGACAGCGTGGACCACCACGGTGTGCTGAATTACGTGCCGGGCGAACTTCGTGAACGCGCCTCCCGTTTCTATGACTTGGGAATGCAACTGCACTTTCACACGATGGGCGACGGCGCTGCGCGAGCCGCACTCGATGCGCTTCAGTACGCTCGTGAGCGTGGCAGCGAGGAACACAAGAGTAATCGACACACGCTGTCACACCTCGGCCTGGTCGACCCGATTGATATTCCACGATTTGCGGAACTCAATGCTGGCGCGAGCTTCACGATGGTGTGGGGCAATACCGACGAGTGGACAATGAACCTGGAGATTCCGGCCATTGGGCGCGAACGAGTCGCGCGTCTATATCCAATTCGCTCCATTCTTGAGGCAAACGGCGTCGTGCTTGGCGGCAGCGACTGGAATTACGGCGAGCTTGATCCTTTGCTGTCGATCGAGACCGGCGTCACAAGGGATAATCCATACGGTCCTCGCAGTCCAGCCGAGTTCGAGGTGTTCGGTGAAGGAGTCGTCGATCTCGCAACGATGATTGATGCCTACACCATCAACGGCGCCTGGCAGCTGCATGCAGAGGACCTGTCCGGCTCAATCGAGGTCGGAAAACGCGCTGACCTCGTCGTTTTTGATCGCAACCTGTTCGAAATCGACGCTCCGGAAATCAGTGAGGCGAACGTTGATGCAACTATCTTTGATGGTCGAGTGGTTTACCGACGGCCGGACTAATTCCGCATGACCTATTTGTTACGCGAGTGTGGCGATTAACTACCTTTACCCGCCGCGGTAATTCCCATGTAATTTCAGGTAGTTTTGTCGATCTGCGGGCACATCAGGCTCTCAATAGGAAGTAATAAGTGAATAGAAACGTCATCATTACCTGCGCGGTCACCGGTGCCAGCAACGCCTGGGAAAAACATCCGGACCTGCCAGTCTCTACTGAGCAAGTTTCCGACGCGGTCATCAGCGCAGCGAAAGCCGGGGCCGCGGTCGCACACATACATGTCCGCAACCCCAAGACCGGCGAGGGCTCGCGCGATGTCGATCTGTTCGCCGATGTCGTCGAGCGCGTACGTGGTAGCGACACCGATGTCATTATCAATCTAACGGCTGGCATGGGTGGCGCCTGGTTTCCGAGCGAAGGCGCGAATCCAAGCCAGCCCGGTCCGGGCACCGACATGGTCGGCCCTGAGGAACGTCTCGCGCATGTCGATCGGCTGCGGCCAGACATCTGCAGCATGGACTGCGGCACAATGAATTTCGGCGACAACGAGATCTATGTCAGCACGCCCGGGTACTTGCGAACACAGGCAACGCTGCTGCAAGAATGGGGTGTCAAACCGGAAATGGAAGTGTTCGATCTCGGGCATGTCCGCCTGGCGCGACAATTGATTGCCGAAGAGCTGATCGATGCACCACCGCTGTTTCAGATTTGCCTCGGCATTCCGTGGGGTGCCGAAGCAGACGCCAACAGCATGATTGCGATGCGCAACGCACTTCCGCCCGGCGCCAACTGGGCCGGCTTCGGTATCGGCCGCATGGAAATGCCGATGGTCGCGCAGGCGATGTTGCTCGGCGGCAATGTTCGCGTCGGCCTAGAGGATAACCTGTACCTGGACAAAGGCGTGCTAGCGTCGAACGCGGACCTTGTTACCCGCGCACGAGAAATTATCGAGCGTCTCGGCGGCAAGGCCGCAACACCTGACGAAGCGCGCAAAACGCTTGGTTTAAAATCCGCGTGAGCCGACCTCGCGTTGACCGATTGCTATTCGTTGCCGCATCGTCCGCAGCGATCGCGGCCAGTGTCCCGTTGGGCCTGTTTCCAGAACAATCGGGGAAGTTCATCTCGGAGTTGTACGGCTGGATTGCCTCGAATATCGGCGTGCTCTACCAGCTATTCGGTTTCGCGGTGATCGGATTCCTGTTGTGGTTGTCTTTCAGTCAGTACGGCAACATCCGGCTCGGCGGCGAAGGAGACAAACCCGACTACTCTCTGTTCTCCTGGATCGGCATGTTGTTTTGCGCCGGCACCGGCGCTTCGCTGCTCGTCTGGTCGGGTGTCGAGTGGGCTTACTATATCGATTCACCACCGCTGGGTGCCGAACCGCGCTCCGTGGCGGCCATTGAGTGGGCTGCAGCGTACGGGCCATTTCACTGGGGCGTAACCGCGTGGGCGATTTACGCCCTGCCGACCATTGCCATCGCTTACCAGTTTTACGTCAAGCGCGTACCGCACTTGCGCGCCAGTACGTCGTTGCACTCAATACTCGGTCCACGCGGTGAAAACAGCATACTCGGCCGGCTTGTCGACCTCGCCGCGATGATCGCCCTGCTCGGTGGCGCCGGCACTTCACTCGGTGTCATTGCGCCAACCATCGCCGCCAGCGTTGCCGAGCTTTTGAGTATTGAAACGTCATTTACGCTCGAGTTTGTCGTCATGACCATTTGCATTACGCTGTTTGGCGGCAGCGTTTATCTCGGCCTGGATAAAGGCATTCGTCGGCTTTCCGACCTCAATGTCTACCTGATGCTCGGTCTTCTGCTGTTCGTGTTGGTGGTCGGGCCGACCCTGTTCATCGTCAAAGCCTCCCTCAACACCCTTGGCGTCATGACACAGAATTTCGTGCGCATGATGACCTGGACAGATCCCGTTGCCCAAAGCGGATTTGTCGAGGCGTGGTCCATATTTTATTGGGCTTGGTGGATCGCATTCGCTTTGCCGATCGGCGTATTTGTCACCCGCATTTCGCGCGGCAGAACCATTCGACAGGTTGTTCTCGGCATGCTGACTTTCGGCAGTGCCGGATGCTGGCTATTCTATTTCATACTCGGCAGCTACTCACTGTCGCTCGAGTTGGGCGGGGTTCTGTCGGTAACGGGGGTTATGCACGAAAACGACATGTATGTCGCCGTGGCCAGCGTAATTTCCACACTGCCGTGGAGTGGCTTCGCCTTGGCATTGTTCGTCGTTGTTAGTGCAATTTCTGTCGCAACCACCTACGACTCCGCGTCTTATACATTAGCATCGACTGCCACGGTGGAATTGAAAGAAGGTGAGAATCCGGCCCGTTGGCACCGCGTCTTCTGGGCTTTCATCCTGGGGCTGTTGCCCGTATTCATGATGTTTGTTGGCGGCCTGGATATTATTCGCTCAGGAGTACTGGTTGCGTCGTTGCCGATGCTGGCTGTCAGTATTGCGATCGTGTTTGCGTTAATGAAGTCCCTGCGCCAACACCAAGCAACGTAAGGGCTTTGCTCGCTACCCTGCTTTGATTCTGAGTTCGCTGGTTTCCTCGATAACCCAGTCTACGAATCTCTGTACATGCGGCTGCGGCTGCGTCGCCGCCGGCAAGACGACGTAGACCCCCTGAATCCTGTTCTCAATAGGGCCCAATGGCCGAACCAGCCGGCCGTCGTTAATCCGATCATCCACCAGTCCGCTGAAGCCGAGCGCCACACCTTCACTCTGCATCGCGAGGCGAATTACATTGTCGTAGGAATTGAAGCCAAGCAAGTTGAGGGACTCGGGCACTCGAACATTGTGTTCGTCGAGCCACCACCACCAATCCTCACTCGCATGGGGTACGCCATCGAGATTAATCAACGTGTGATTGATGAGATCTCCCGGACTCCGCAATTTGGGCGCCGACTCCAGGTATTCCGGCGTACAAACTGGAAACGACTGCACGTCGAACAGATGGTTCGAATTGAAGCCCGGCCAGTTGCCATCGCCGTAGCGCAAGGCAACATCGATGTCATCGGCAAACAAGTCGCTCGGCTGGTCGGAAATAACAACATGGATTTCGTCGTTCGGGTTTTTTGCACGGTAGCGTGATAGTCGCGGCGTCAACAAGAAGGAGGAAATCGCTATGGTCGCTGCGACCGTGATCCTGTGACTCTCTGCCTTACTACCTATTGTCCGGGACACATACGCAATAACTTCGAGGCTTTGATGCACAATAGTCTGCAGTTTCTTGCCCGGCGGGGTCAGGGCAACCGCGCGGTGCAGGCGATCGAACAGCTTGACACCAAGATGCTCCTCGAGCACGCGGATGTGCCGACTCACTGCCTCACGACTGATGCGCAGCTCACCGCCAGCTCGGGTTACGCTCAGGTGCCGCGCGGCGGCCTCGAACGCAACCAGGCTTTTTAGTGGTGGTAATTTGGATCCGAGACCTTCCATGATGAAATTGTTACGCCAAAAGCCCTTGTTTTCAATGCATTTCTGACGTCAGGAGGCTCAGTTGTCGTCTAGCGTATCGTTTTGCAGTTTGCGAATGGCCACAAGACCGGTGTCCCGCTGCCGATTCAGGGTTGAATAATTGCGGCCAGCAGCCAGCTTCGCACTGCCTTCAATAAGGCGCTTAGCAAGCTCGGGCGTTAACTCAGGCGCATCCAGTCGCGACCATGGCAGCTTGAAGGCCGGGCCAAATTGCTCCAGGCAATATTCCATTCCGGCTTCGCCACCGCCAACATGATAGGTCAGACAGGGCCCCATCATTGCCCAGCGCGGCCCGGGCCCGTTTGTTACCGCAAAATCGATATCTTCGACAGACGCCTCGTCATTGGCAACCATGTGCAGGGCCTCTCGCCAGAGCGCTTCCTGCAATCTGGTCGCAACAAAACCCGGAATCTCTCGCTTCAGAACCAGTGGCGCTTTACCTGCCGCACGATAGAAATCCGCCGCCCATTGGACGGCGGCCGGTATTGTTTTTTCGCCGCCCACAACCTCAACGAGCGGTAGCAGGTATGGCGGATTGAATGGATGCCCGACCACGGTACGTTCGGCGCTCGCGCATCTCGCCTGAATATCGGTCATGCGCAACCCGGAGGTACTCGAACAAATGACGACGTCCCCGGCCACGAGTGTGCCGAGCTGTTCGTACAGCGACTGCTTTAACGACAGTGATTCAGGTGCGCTTTCCTGCACAAATTGCGCACCTTGAACCGCTATGGCCAGGTCTGTCGTGCAGGAAAACTTCTCCCGCGATGCGCCCTTGGCCAGGCCAAGCTCGGACAGGCTGATCCATGCATCGTCAATCAGTGCGCGTAACGACGCTTCCTCGTCAGCAGTATGTATGTAGCTGGTAACCGCAAATCCCTGTGCCAAAAAGTGCGCGGCCCAGCCCGCACCGATCGGACCGGCACCGAGACACGTTACGTTGCGTACATCATCGACCTTTAAAATCTGCATCACGTTTCTCGACAAATGCGCTTACGCCCTCTTCTGCATCTTCGGACGCAAGCAGTTTCTTGTAATTTTTGAGGTCGGAATTGCGAATCGTCTCAAAAGACTGACGAATTGAGTCGCCATCCATTGCGCGCAGCACTTCTTTAACAGACTGCAATGCGAGCGGTGCCGTTTCAGCCAGCTTGTTGGCCCATTCCATTGCGGCGTCCATTAGCTGGTTCGCTGGAACGATCTTATTAACGAGGCCGTAACTCGCGGCCTCCTGGGCTGAGAGTCGTTCACCGATCAATAGCATTTCCATGGCTTTGTTGTACGGCAGTCGCTTCGGCAGCCGCTGCAGCGCACCGGCGTCGGGAATCAGCCCCAATGGTAATTCAGGCAACCAGAAATCGACATGGTCGGCCGCGATTAGCAGGTCGCAGGCAAGGGCGAGCTCGAAACCGCCGCCGATAACCACGCCATTCAGCGCGGCGATGACCGGTTTATTCAGATCCCAAAGCTCGGTGAGCCCGGCGAAACCACCCGGGCCATAGTCATCTTCCCACCAGTTATCGGTTTGCATATCACCCTGGTTAAGTGCCTTGAGGTCCCATCCGGCCGAGAAGATCTTGTCTCCACCGCCTGTGACGACGCCAACCGATAGCCCTGGATCATCGCGCAGCATCACGAATGCCTCACCCAGCTTCTGGCTGGTCGGGATATCGATCGCATTGGCCTTCGGCCGATCTAGCACGATGACCAGCACCTTTCCCTCGCGCGATACTCTGACTTCTTCGTCCATCTTGCCTCCTTCAGCTGCCGCCTGGTCGCCTATGATGCGTGATCGTACCGGGTGCAATTGCCCTTTTGCGACATTTTTGACGAATTTTCCCTTTCATCTTGGGCTTGCCTTGTCGAAAATTAACAATAAGCTGTATCGCCGACCCTCAATCATGAAGTCGAAATTTCTAACGGACGCTTGAATGGCAGACCAATTACGAGAAAAACTGTCGCGCCTGCTGGCGCCCCGGAGCATCGCTTTCATCGGTGGAAGCTTTTCCGCTATGGCGATTCGCCGCACAGTCGAGCTCGGTTTTGAGGGCGATATCTGGCCTGTAAATCCAAAGCTTGACGAGCTCGAAGGCTTTCCCTGCTTCAAGTCCATCGACGATTTGCCCGCCGCGCCCGACGCGGCATTCGTTGGCGTTCGCCGCGAGCTAACAATCGACATCGTGCGAGCCTTATCCGCCATGGGCACAAGTGGCTGCGTTTGCTATGCAGCGGGTTTCGCCGAAATTGGCGGGGATGGCATCGACCTGCAAGAGCAGCTCATCGATGCGGCAGCAGGTATGCCGCTCGTTGGCCCTAACTGTTTCGGTTTCGTCAACTTTGCAGCTCGTTGTTCGCTTTGGCCTTACATTTTCGGTGGAAGCCCGCCCGAGCGCGGCATCGCACTTATCTCTCAAAGTGGAAACATTGGAATGAATCTGACAATGAATCGACGCTCGGTTCGATTCACACACCTCATCGGTGCAGGCAACCAGGCCGTGCTCGGGCCTGCTCATTACGTCGAGGCGTTGCTTGACGATGAACGAGTCACTGCAATTGGCATGTACATCGAAGGGTTCGATGACGTAAATCACTTTGCAAAGGCCGCGCAACGCGCACTCGAAAAGGGTGTACCTATTGTCGTTTTGAAGGTTGGCAAAACCGAGGCGAGCGCGAAGCAATCGAGCAGCCACACGAGCTCGCTAACAGGCTCGGATGAATTGTACGACGCGTTCTTCGACAAGCTTGGTGTCGTTCGTGTCGATTCGCTGAATCGCCTGCTGGAGACGCTGAAAATTCTCGACCTCGCCGGGCCGTTGACAGGATCGAACATTGTCACCTTGTCCTGCTCCGGCGGCGAAGCTGCAATCATTGCCGATTTCGTTCCCGAAGTTGACCTCGAAACGCGACCACTGTCCGAGGCCCAGGCTGCTGATTTAGCGGCGCAATTTCCCGAGTGGGTTACGGTATCGAACCCGTTCGATTACAACACATCGATCTGGGGCGATAGCCAGGCGCTGGAGCGTTGCTTTACGACTTCAATGCAGGGCGACCACGATGCGGCTTTCCTGGTTTGCGATTACCCGAGCATCGATTCGCCAGAAGCCGATGAATGGCTCTTTGCCGCCGACGCATTTGCAACGGCGCACGAGGCAACGGGGAAACCGTGCTTCATTATCTGTACCGTTAGCGAGCTGCTGCCTGAGGCTGTACGAAATCGAATGTTGCAGCACGGAGTGGTCCCGCTACAGGGGCTCGAGGATGGCCTGTATTCGTATTCCGCCGCTGCACGTTATTATGAAAACCGCGAACATCGCATGAAGTCCATGTCATTGCCGCGACCTGTGGCGGAAACGGCGTCCGGCAGCATTACGACGCTCGATGAGTTTGAGAGCAAACGGCAACTGGCCGCACACGGACTATCGATACCCGATGGCGAGGTCGGTTCTGGGGCGGACGCAGCGGCGATTGCAGACCGGATCGGCTACCCGGTAGTCGTGAAGGCGGTCGGCGCCAAATTCCTGCACAAATCCGACCTCGGTGCCGTTGCCGTAAACCTGCCCGATCGCGACATGGTCAACGACGCGGTTGCTGCAATCTCGGCGAGTTGCGAGTCACACGATATCAGAGTGGAGCGTTTCC
>Ga0255049_10000079_pt1 | contig 52613 bp, 47 predicted proteins | sample JV7_2_3_MG_FD_183615 | JGI IMG/M metagenome (GOLD analysis project Ga0255049, IMG submission 183615) | Seawater microbial communities from Jervis Inlet, British Columbia, Canada - JV7_2_3 | ecosystem: Environmental > Aquatic > Marine > Inlet | place: Canada: British Columbia | collected 2016-10-06 | reverse complement strand
GTGTCTTCGCAGACGATCAGATCACCCCATGGTGCCATCGTCAGGTTGTCGCAATTGTTGAAAAGCGAGTTCTTGTCGGCCTCTGCGATGAGCGTCAGCTCACCAGGTGAATCTTGCTCTTGGGCGGTGCCTTCGAAAGGACCTGGCCTGTACGAGAAAATTTGCCCGAGCCGTGCGGGCCCTCCCAAAGTGCACGTGAATGCAAATTGGTCTCCGGCAACGGTGAGTCCCTCGCCGCGAGCAAACGTTGCTGCACCCAGTGCTGCACCACGTAGTCTCAAGTCATTCTTATCGCCATCCACGTCATCGAGATCTATCCACTGCGTAGCATATGATTCGTTCACGCGTGCATCGGTCCGGTCCCAGTTGTGCGTCGGCTTTGCCGGTTGATCGACAATCGCAAGTGCCTGCAACCGACCACCTTTTTGCAACTGACCCGGCACGTGCGGGATGAAGCGGTAAAACAGGCTGTGCCATTGGTCTTCGGTTAGGTAGACGATGCCGGTTGGCTCGTGTACTGCAGCGGCCTCGTGTTCGAATCGTCCCATATCCTTGAGTGGCACTGCGGTGATCAGTTCAGTGGCCGATGAGGGGACCTCGAATACATAGCCATGACGTTTCTCGCGTGTTACGAGGGTGGTGTGGTTGGAAAACGCTGGCCCTGGCGAAGCGAAACTCTCTTCACAGGAAAGCCACGATCCCCAGGGAGTCTTGCCGCCGGCACAATTGATGTCGGTACCGCCGAGGCTCAGGAATTGCCGTTCGGTTTCGCCAGTGGCCGGGTTATAAATGGTCGTTGTGGTGCCACCGAGTCCGGGTGACTGCTGTTTGCCACGATCGTAAAAGCGTGCCTTCATGGCTTCTGATAAACCGGAGTAGCTGTCGGTATACGGACCCGCGTATTTCGACGCTGCGCTGAGCTCATGATTACAGATCAACACTATCCGGCCATCGTCGCCCTCGAATGCCGCCATGCCGTCGTGTGCTCCGGGCACAACCAGGCCATCTGCCATTCTTTCGCCGATGCGCGATACCACTGTGTAGGAAAATCCCTCCGGCACATCAATGACTTGATTGGGGTCAGCCGGTAGTGCAGCGCTTGATGCTCGTGTTGGCTTACTTGTGAAAGTGAGAGCAGGAGCAGCGGCGGCAGCGGTGATGCTTTGCAGAAAGCGGCGACGATTGACCATGCGGTGCTTCGTTTAATATTTCGGGGCGAACAGCATATCAGCGATCACGCGTCAGCTGTGCAATAATCGCGCGCATGCAAAGACGAACAAAGATAGTCGCGACGCTGGGTCCAGCCTCGGACGACAAGGAAACGCTGCGAAAAATGATCAACGCTGGTCTTGATGTTGCGCGACTGAATTTCTCACACGGAAACGCCGCTGATCACAAGCGTCGTGCCGAACTGCTGCGATCGGCGGCTGAGTCCTGCGGTCGCGAGGTCGGCATCATGGGCGATCTGCAGGGTCCGAAGATCCGAATTCGCTGTTTCGAGGATCATAACGTCGCTCTAAGCGACGGCGACCGTTTCTTTCTGGATAGTACGCTGGGCGACATGGATGGTAATCAGGAAGGCGTTAGCGTGGCGCTTGATACCTTGCATGAAGATGTTGTCGCTGGCGATATTCTGTTGCTGAATGACGGCCTGATTACGCTCGAAGTCGAAAGTATCGAGGGCACCCGGATTCAAACCACGGTGGTGCATGGCGGCATATTGTCCGATCACAAAGGTATCAACCTGAAAGGTGGTGGTCTGTCGGCGGCAGCCCTCACCGATATAGACAAAGAAAACATCAAGCTCGCCGCAGAGATGAACCTGGATTTCCTGGCGGTATCGTTCGTTCGCAATGGCGATGATGTCAATGATGCGCGCGAGTTGCTGCAGGCGGCGGGCGGCCATGCGTTGATCGTCGCCAAAGTTGAGCGTGCCGAGGCGGTCGAGAATATCGATTCGATCGTTGCGGCGGCTGACGTAGTGATGGTCGCGCGCGGCGATCTCGGTGTCGAAATGGGTTACGCCGACATGACTGGTATTCAAAAAAAGCTGATTCGCAAAACGCGTAAGGCCCACAAGATCGTCATAACAGCGACACAAATGATGGAGTCGATGATTCAAAACCCGATTCCAACACGTGCCGAAGTATCCGACGTTTCCAATGCCGTTATGGACGGCACTGACGCTGTGATGCTGTCCGGCGAGACTGCGGTTGGTGCTTATCCCGTCGCGGCCATTAACGCGATGTCAGAAGTCGCCATTGGGGCCGAGAAATTTCCGTTGCCGGTCAGCCGAACCAGCCACCGTATGGATGACCATTTCGATCTCGTGGACGAGGCGATCGCGATGGCGACGATGTATACGGCTAACCACATGTCTGTCAGAGCGATCATTGCTTTGACCGAATCCGGGTCAACAACTCGCTGGATGTCTCGTATTCGCTCGGACATTCCGATCTACGCATTTACGCCATACGTCGCGACCAGCCGTCGGGTTGCCATGTATCGTGGTGTCTATCCAGTTAGGTTCGAAATTGATGTCGAGAATCCGCGCGACCTGTATCAGCACATTTTCGATACGCTGCTCTCCAATAAGCTTGTGGAAGTTGGCGATCTGGCATTGCTCACCAAAGGCGATCTCGACGGCGTTTCCGGAAGTACTAACTCGATGACAGTCATAAGAATAAGATCAGGCTAATGAAGAAAATATTATTGCGGCTGTTCGGCGGTGCAACTCTCGCGCTCCTCTTGATCGCTTTGCTGGCATGGCTCGGTTTGCGTGCAAGCCTTCCGGATCTGGATGGTGAAATAGTAGCTCCTGGACTGACTGCCGTCGCGACCATCCAGCGGGATGCATCCGGCATCCCGCAAATCACTGCAAGTAGTCGTCTTGATCTGGCGTTCGCGACAGGATTTGCACACGGTCAGGACCGCTACTTTCAAATGGATTTGATCCGTCGCGAGGCAGCAGGCGAGCTTGCCGGGATCGTGGGTTCGGTTGCGCTCAGACTCGACAAACTTAATCGCTTTCATCGCTTTCGCACTCGTGCCCAGGCAGTAATAGCTGCTGCGTCGGATGAAGAAAGAGAATTAATGCAACGCTATGCTGATGGCGCAAATGCGGGGCGTGAATCGTTGGCTGCCCGCCCGTTCGAGTACTTTGTTCTCGGTGTCGATCCAAAGCCCTGGCAGCCGGAGGACTCAATTCTTGTAGTCTATGCGATGTATATGCAGCTCAATGATTCGCGTGCCAGCAAAGAAGTCCGCCGCGGTTTCGCATATGGCATATTGCCCAAAGAAGTTTATGCCTGGATGTACCCGGATGGCACGCCCTGGGATGCTCCGTTGATGGGCGAGGCACGTGGCGTTACGCCTATTCCTGACGCCGATGTTTATTCCTTGCGAGATATTGAAGACGTGTCCGCTCCCGCCAGAGAGCAGGGACGCTATCCGTTGCGTGGCAGTAACAACTGGGCGGTGTCCGGTGCGCTTACAGAAAATGGCAGGGCGATTGTCTCTAATGACATGCATCTCGGATTGAATACACCCAATATTTATTATAGAGCCCGGTTGCGAATCGAAGGTGCTAATCCGCTTGATATATCGGGTGCGACGTTGCCCGGGGCGCCGTTCGTCATTGCTGGCAGCAACACTCGCGTTGCGTGGGGATTTACCAATAGCTACGGCGACTACACCGATGCGGTTGTGCTCCGCCCTGGCGCGAAAGAGGGTACTTACGCAACGCCCGAGGGTGATCAGTCGTTTGTGGTCCATAACGAATTGATCAACGTCAAGGGTGAGGATCCGGTCGTATACGAAATTCGTGAGACGGTTTGGGGGCCAGTGCTCGATGATGTTGAGTACCCGGATGGTGAAATCGCCGTTAGCTGGACCGCCCATAAGCCGGATTCGGTTAATTTGAATATCATGCAGCTCGAGACCGCGATATCCGTGTCCGAAGCGGTCGATATTGCGAACACCATGGGTATGCCTGCACAGAATTTCGTATGCGGAGATGCCGGCGGCAATATCGCCTGGACGATTGCCGGCAAGATCCCGAAAAAGTCCGAATTTAATGCAATGCTGCCCGCCGACTGGAGTGGCGAACATGGCTGGCAAGGCTGGATTGCCAGCAGCGATTATCCTCGAGTGGTTAACCCGGAAAGCGGCCGTATCTGGACGGCCAACGCGCGGGTAACAGATGCAGAGGCACTGCAGGTCATCGGCGATGGCGGTTACGATTTGGGCGCCAGAGCTCGGCAGATTCGAGACAGTTTGTTCACAAAGGACACCTTTGTACCCGCCGACATGTTGGCTATTCAGTACGATGACCGTGCGTTGTTTCTGGCGCCCTGGCGAGATCTGCTGCTTCAGACGCTGAGTGATGAAGTTGTGGCGGGCGATCCGGAGTTGGCCGAATACCGGAGACTGGCACAGGACTGGATTCCACGCGCTGCTCCGGAGTCGGTCGGGTACCGACTGGTGCGGGCATTTCGACTCGAAGTTGAAAATCGAGTGTTCAGCGCGCTGATGACGCCCGTAATAGCTAAATACGGCGATGACGTTGCTTTGCGGAAGAGCAACCAGTTTGAAGCGCCACTGTGGTCGTTGGTTACCGAACGCCCAATACATATGTTGCCGGAAGGCTACAACGACTGGAACCAGTTCTTACTTGCTGCGGTGAAGCGGAATATCGAGTACTACCACGAAAAATATGAAGGTCCGTTATCGTCACGTACATGGGGCGAGATCAACACGGCAGCCATTCGCCACCCATTGAGCCAGAGTATTCCGGTCTTCGGTGACTACCTGAACATGCCGGCTGAGCCGCTAAACGGTGATCTTGATATGCCGAAAGCACAAGGTCCGGCATTCGGGGCTTCCGAACGGTTTTCGGTTGCGCCGGGCGATGAGGCGCACAGTGTTTTTCACATGCCAACCGGTGCCAGCGGCCACCCGCTGTCTCCGTACTACGCTGCAGGACACTCTGACTGGGTAAATGGCTTACCGAGCCCGTTTTTACCGGGCGATGCGATGCATACGCTGACGCTGACACCTGACAGGCGCTAAGATAGCGTAGACGCACACCATGGATAATTGAATGGCAGACGACAGATTTTCAGGGACCAGTTCCTATATCGCGACCGATGACCTGAGTATGGCTGTGAACGCAGCCGTGACGCTGCAGCGTCCAATCCTGATCAAGGGAGAGCCCGGTACAGGCAAGACGCAACTGGCAATCGAGATCGCAAGATCACTCGGCAAACCGCTTTACGAGTGGCACATCAAATCGACTACGAAGGCGCAGCAGGGCCTCTATGAATACGATGCTGTGGCCAGACTCAGGGACTCACAGCTCGGTGATGACAAAGTTCACGATATCGCGAACTACATCATGCGCGGCAAGATCTGGGAGGCGTTCGAATCCGAGGAGCAGCCGGTACTGCTGATCGATGAGATCGACAAAGCGGACATCGAATTTCCGAACGACCTGTTACAGGAACTCGATCGAATGGAGTTCTACGTTTATGAAACCAAGAAACTGGTTGCTGCCCGGACTCGCCCGATTATCGTCATTACCAGCAACAATGAGAAAGAACTGCCAGACGCGTTCTTGCGTCGTTGTTTCTTTCACTACATCAAGTTTCCTGATCAGCAAACGATGCAAAAGATCGTCGATGTACACTTCCCAAAGCTCAAGAAAGAGTTGCTTACTGAGGCGTTGAACGCTTTCTACAAGGTACGCGATGTCCGTGGCCTGAAAAAGAAACCGTCGACCTCTGAGTTGCTCGACTGGATCAAACTGTTATTGGCCGAGGATATTCCGCTAGAGGCTTTGCGTAGTGAAAACTCGCGTAGCGCCATTCCGCCGCTGTACGGTGCCTTGCTCAAGAACGAACAGGATGTTCATCTGTTTGAGCAGCTCGTGTTCCTGGACCGGCGTAATAATCCGCAGTAGCCGGATTTGCCTGTGCAATGTTGATTCCGTTTTACTATTTGCTCCGCGAAGGCGGGATGAAAACGTCGATCACCGAGTTGCTAACTTTGCATGAGGGGCTGCAAAGCGGACTCGCCGGGCAAAGCGTCGATGAGTTCTACTTTCTCGCGAGAACAACTCTCGTCAAGGACGAGGCGAACCTCGATCGTTTTGACCGGATATTCGGCGCTTACTTCAAAGGTATCGATGACTCCTTGTCCGACCTGATGCAGGACATTCCGGAGGAATGGCTGCAGCGCCAGGCTGAGTTGTCGCTGTCGGAGGAAGAGCGAAAATTGATCGAGTCGATGGGCGGATTCGAGGAGCTGATGAAAGCTCTGCAGGAACGCCTTCTGGAGCAGGACGAACGCCACGAGGGGGGTAACAAGTGGATCGGTACAGCAGGCACGTCGCCATTTGGTGCCTACGGCTACAATCCGGAGGGTGTTCGTATTGGCCAGGAGGGCTCACGGAATCGCAGCGCCGTAAAAGTCTGGGATAAACGCGAATATCGCAATCTTGATGACTCTGTCGAGCTTGGAACACGCAATATCAAAGTCGCATTACGTCGGCTTCGCAAGTTTGCTCGAGAAGGCGCCGCGGACCAACTGGACTTGACTGACACCATTGATAAGACGGCACGCAATGGCGGCATGTTGGATATCCGCATGATTCCGGAACGACACAACGCGGTAAAGGTCCTGTTGTGCCTCGATATTGGCGGTTCGATGGATGACCACGTGCGCGTTTGCGAGGAAACATTTTCCGCCGCACGCAGCGAATTCAAGCATCTCGAGTATTTTTATTTTCACAACTTTATTTACGAAAACATGTGGAAAGACAATCAACGCCGGCAGACGGAAAAAACGCCGACGCTCGATATTACTCACAAGTATCCATCAGACTACAAATTGATTTTCGTTGGTGATGCGACAATGAGCCCATACGAAATCGTGTATCCAGGGGGCAGTGTGGAGCACTGGAACGAAGAACCGGGCGCGGTCTGGATGAAACGATTACTGCAAACCTACCCGAAATCCATATGGCTTAATCCCGAACCGAAAGCGCGCTGGGATTACACGCCCTCTGTGAAACTGATAAGGGAGTTAATGGATGACCGTATGTATCCGCTGACGATCGCGGGCCTCGATGACGGCATCAAAGCGCTGCGCTAGGAGCCGGCCCCCAATTCTTTGAGATCTGCCAGCACCTGTGTCGAGTGTTCCTCGGGTTTTACTTTCTGATAGTGCTTCGCAACGTTGCCATCGGGGCCAATGATGAAAGTCTGCCGTTTGGCAACGGTCATACCGAACATGCGGGTTTTGACACCGTAGGCAGTAGAAGTAGTCCCTTCAGTATCGGCCAGCAGGGGAAATGGCAGACTGTAATTTTCTGCGAATTCCTTGTGCGAATCAACGTCGTCGAGACTTACACCGAGTACTTGCGCGTTGAGATCACGAAACGCGAAAATATTATCGCGAAACTCGCAAGCCTCAGTGGTGCATCCGGGCGTGTCGTCTTTCGGATAGAAATACAGGATGACCCACTGATCACGATAGTCTTCAAGTGAGTGGAGTTGTCCGGTCTGATCGGGAAGCTCGAACTCTGGTGCCGGGCCGCCAACAACAGGCTGATCATCGGCGATGCCGATCGATGTAAACGACAATGCGGCGATAGTCGCAGCAAGAGCCAGGAGGGCGACGGTAATAAAACGCTTCATGATCTGGGTCCGTATCATAAGGGCTGGCAGTGTGAAACCGGTCTCACCAGTGCAAGTGACATTATAATACGCTGCCCGGGAACGATCTGTAACACTTTGAGCAAACCTTATGACGAATCAATCTGATTTGGCACGAACCGCCCTGGTGCTCCCGGGAGGCGGCGCCCGTGGTGCATTTCAGGTTGGTGTGCTCAAAGCTATAGCAAAAATTTTGCCCAAATCCAGTCCGAATCCGTTCCCCATCATCAGTGGCACATCCGCAGGTGCCGTGAATGCCGTCGTTTTGGCGTCCAGGGCTGAGCGATTTCGCTCTGCCCTGGCTGAGCTGGAGCAGGTTTGGGCCCATTTTCGGTGTTCCCAGGTCTATAAGACCGATCATTTGACGATGCTCAAGAGCAGTCTGCACTGGCTGTCGTCATTTGTATTGGCCGGTTGGCTCGTCGGAACACCGAAATCGTTGTTGAACAACGCGCCGTTGCGCGATCTATTAAGCAAGAACGTGCACTTTCCGAGAATCGAGCAGGCGATAGACGATGGTTGGCTGGAGGCGGTCGCGGTCACGGCTGCGGGATACGAATCCGCACGTTCAATATCTTTCTTCGAGGGGGCTGCCGAACTGAGTGACTGGGATCGGACCCGACGTCTTGGCAAGCGAACTGATCTGAACCTGGATCACGTGATGGCGAGTATTGCCGTGCCTATGATTTTTCCACCGCAGAGAATCGGCAATGAGTACTACGGTGACGGTGCCATGCGGCAGGCGACACCGTTGAGTCCCGCGGTACACCTCGGCGCAGACCGGATTCTGGTCATTGGCATTCGAGATGAGACTGGCCAGAAAGGACCGACAAAACTCGGCCCATCCCCCAGCTTCGGGCAAATAGCGGGCTACATGCTCGATACATTGTTCATGGACGGTTTGTACTCGGATCTTGAGCGTATTACGCGTATCAATGAACTCATTGACTCGGTGCCGGTATCGCAGAGAAGTGGAACAATAGCCAAAGTACGGCCTATCGACACGATGTTGGTGGTACCCAGCGAAGACCTGCGCGAGATCGCTGTTCGACATCGGCAGGAATTGCCCGTTGCCATTCGTACCTTGCTTCGAGGTGTCGGTGGAAAGGGCTCAGGCGAAAGCAGATTGCTGAGCTTCCTGTTGTTCGAAAAAGCGTATACGCGTGAACTCATTGCGCTCGGCTACCGGGACGCGATGAACGTAAAGGACGAATTGCTTGATTTTGTTACGGGCGCGGAAGTACCCAGGTTGTTCGCGCCGGACTGGATCAAGAGGGACCTCAGTTCGTTTCAATCCGACGATGCCTGAATAGTTACGGTGACAGTGACCTTATCTCTGGCGCAGGGCCGTCGAGGGAAACACTGTTTACTGGAATGGCTCGCTTCGCTGCGCTTTATTTCCTGTAAACAGTGTTTCCCTCGACGACCTTTCGGGACGGTTATGGTCACTGTCACCGTATCTAATTACAGAAGTATTGCGGCTCCAAGACCGAGGAAGGTCGCATAACCGATAACGTCGGTCACTGTCGTTAGTACGACGCCACCTGCGAGAGCCGGGTCGACGTTCAGGCGTTTCAGGATTAGTGGGATGCTGAAGCCGGCGAGTGCGGCAACGAACAAATTTATGATCATCGCCGCGCCAATAATGCCGCCGATCTTCCACTCTTCGAACCAAAGAAACGTAAACAATGAAACGACCACGGCCCAGCCAAAGCCGTTTAGCAGGCCGACCATCAGTTCCTTACGCATAATGCCGATCGCATTGTCTTTACTGATTTGTCCGAGTGCGATGGCGCGCGTAATGATCGTCAACGATTGAATTCCGGCAACACCTCCCATGCTTGGCACGACAGGCATCAGGACGGCCAACAGGACTATCGTGTCCAACGTTGTCTTGAACTGGTCAAGTACCGCTGCTGCAAGAAACGCTGTGCACAAATTAACGCCCAACCACAAGGCGCGCCGGCCCGCACTCTTGAAAACGGGCGCGAACATGTCTTCTTCTTCGTCAAGACCTGCGGCGCTCATCAACGCGTGCTCGGCCTCATCGCGAATTACGTCGACGACGTCATCGACGGTGATACGACCGAGCACATGAAAGTCGTCATCGACAACCGGTGCCGATAACAGATCGCGATTTTCGAATTCCCAAACGACCTGCGTTGAAGCTGTGTTAGCGCGGATGGGCATTACGTCCGTTGACATGACGTTCGCGACCATCTCCTCCGGATCGCTGGTCAGCAATTTCGACAGGAACAATGAGCCGATGTAGCTGTTGTCGCGGTTGACTACAAAAAGCGAATCGGTGCCATCGGGAATTTCGCCAACGAAGCGCAAATAACGTGCAACGACCTCAAGTGTGACATCGGGACGCACGGTCACGATATCGACGTTCATCAGGCCGCCAGCGCTTTCCTCGTCGTACGCCAGGACCTGCTTGACGCGCTCATGATCCTGTTTGTCGAGAGATTGCAGGACTTCCTGAGTGACAGCCTCGGGAAGGTCGACCAGCAGGTCGGCGAGATCGTCAACCTCCATACCTTCGGTGGCCGCGATCAGGTCTTCGGTCTGCATGCCCTCGATCAGGCCATCTCGCACCTCGTCGGAAACTTCTACGAGGACGTCGCCTTCAATTTCCGAGTCGACGATCTCCCACAGCATCGTGCGCTTCTTGCGGGGGAGGGACTCCAGCAGGCGTGCGACTTCTGACGGGTGCAGGCTGTTGACCATCACCCGGGCGGAACGCATACGTCCGCCTTCTAGCTGCTGACGCAGTAGTTCGAGGTTGTCCTTTGTTGTATCACGCGCATCCATGCCGGCGGAGTTTAGCAGCTTAGTCCGGATTGAGACGATGCTGTGCCAGGTTGTTGTGACGGGTGAGCACGGGTTCGTGGTGTTCGCGAAGCGAAGCCGCGAGTTTTTCCGTCATATGTACCGAACGGTGCTGGCCGCCCGTGCAGCCGACTGCGATCGTCAGGTAGCCACGATGCGCGTCTTCAAACCGTGGAATCCAGCGATTCAGGAAGCCGACGATATCTTCATACATCGCGGTAAAAGCTTCTTCAGCATCCAGAAAATCAATGACCTCGCTATCAAGCCCCGTCAGACCGCGCAGATCTGTTGACCAATACGGATTTGGCAAGCAACGCATGTCGAAAACGAAGTCGGCATCTGCCGGAATACGGTGTTTGAAGCCAAACGACTCGATCAGTACAGATAACGACTCTGACTTCCGACGACCGACGCGCTCACGGATAGCATCAGCCAGCTCATAAACGCTGGTCCTGGACGTATCTATGACCAGATCAGCCGCGTTATTGATATGGGTAAGAATTTCTCGCTCGACATTTATTGCATTTCGGAGCTCAGTTCCGTGCTCCGCGAGTGGATGCCGTCGCCGGGTTTCGCTGTAGCGTTGCAGCAAGACTTCGTCACTTGCGTGCAGGAAAACGATATCGGTACGGACCCCGAGTTCGCGGAGATCGTCAATCAGTCCAGGTAGCGCCTCCAGATCCTGTGGACGATTGCGCGCGTCGACGCCAACAGCCAGCAGCTCTGCCGCCGGTCCCTCACCAGAGTGAACTTCGTGAACGGCAGACTTGAGCAGCGCAGCGGGAATGTTGTCTATACAGTAGTAGCCGAGATCTTCGAGTACGTGCAGAGCAACTGACTTGCCCGACCCGGACAGGCCGCTGACAACAATCAGTCGAAGATCTCTGCTCATAGTGGCTGCAGTCGCAAAACTGCGGGGGTCAGGATCCTTGCGCCACGTTCAACTGCTCCGGTGCGACAAGCGCCGAGCCATTGAGAAGTGCATTGTACAGGTCACTGCTCGAATTCATGCCACGCAAGCGGGAACGCAAGCCTTCATCGGCGAGGACCTGAGTAATCATTTTGATGTCAGCATAGTGACTGTCGTCAAGCAGAGTAGGGACCATCATGCCGAATATCAGGTCAACCGGTTCGCCATCCGCGGCGTCAAAATCAATCGGCTCAGACAATTTGATGAGTGCTGCGGTGCTGACGCTAATATCTTCAACACGACAATGAGGAAACGCTGCGCCCCGGTCGAGGCCGGTGCAGCCGAGACGCTCACGCTCATTCAGGCATCTGAAAATGTCATCGCTGGCAATTTCCGGGTTTGAGCGCACCAGTAATTCGCTAAGAATCTCGAGGCAGTGTTTCTTGCTTCGGGCAGTAGCGTTGCACAACACGCCATCGGGCTTAATGATTTCTTCGAGCAACATAGGATAGGGGGTACGTTAGGGTAGCAGCGATCTGTGCGGCCGTCCGACCGCACAGATCGTGTGCGGAGTCAGGCGTACTTGGCCTTTTGTTTGTCTCTGGCGTGGTGATCAACGAGCTTTTCTTTGTACTTTCTTACTCGCCTCTCAAGTTTGTCCACGAGACCATCGATCGCGGCATACATGTCCTCTTCGGTGTGATCGGCGTAGATCGTACCACCATTTACACGAACAGTTGCTTCGGCTTTGTGCCGGAGTTTTTCGACGGTCAGGATACAATGGACGTCAGACACGAGGTCAAAATGACTGGCTGTTTTTTGAACTTTGGATTCGACATATTCTCTCAGCGAATCAGTAACTTCGACGTGATGGCCTGAAACATTCAATTGCATAGCTGTCTCCAGTTGGTTTATCTAATGGATCTTGTGGGATCAGGATAGCAGTCTCAATGTCCTCCTATATCGTGTTTCCTACTTATTCATCTTACCTTGTCTCACGATTCCTGCGTTCGCTCGACGAGGAGATATTCATAGCTTCACGGTACTTCGCGACCGTTCGTCTGGCAACAGAAATACCCTCGGCCTTTAATAAGTTCGTGATCTTGCTGTCGCTTAGCGGTTTGGCCGGGTTCTCGGCACCAATTAACTTGCGGATTTTTGCGCGAACCGATGTCGACGACTGGTCTTCTCCACTCTCCGATGAAAGATGACTGGAGAAAAAGTACTTGAATTCGAAGACGCCACGCGGCGTATGCATGTACTTGTTAGTAGTTACACGAGAAATCGTTGATTCGTGCATACCGATTTCTTCAGCGATGTCGCGCAATACCATCGGCTTCATCGCTTCGTCGCCATGCTCGAGGAAGTTGACTTGCCTCGACACGATACTGGTGGCGACCTTTAGAAGCGTCTCGTTCCGAATCTCAAGGCTGCGAATCAGCCAGCGTGCCTCCTGCAATTGTGTCTTCAACACCGCGTGTTCGCCGCTGCCGCGCAATAGTTTGGCGTATTGCTGATTGACCGAGAGCCTCGGTACACCGGTGGGGCTAATTTCGACTTGCCAGCGGTTATCGACTTTTCGCACAAAGACATCCGGGATGACATATTGAGCGGCGGCCGGACTAACGGCGAGACCAGGTTTAGGGTTGCACCCCCGGACAAGAGCCAGCGCTTCGTGGAGGTTGTCTTCGGAAGTTCTCAAACTGCGGCGCAATTCACCGTAATCGCGGCTGGCGACGAGGTCGAGATGACCAGCAGCGATATCCAGAGCGAGCTTGATTCCGGGGGTTTCAGGATCGAGTTGTTCGATTTGGCGGATTACACACTCGGACAGTGACCGCGCACCGACACCAACAGGATCCAGTCGCTGAATTTTAAGGAGGGTTTGTTCGGCTTCGTTTGTAGTGACCGCTGGCTGTTCATCCAGACCTTCGATGATTTCGTCGATGTCGGCGGCCAAATACCCATCGTCATTTATCGAGTCGACCAGTGCTTCACCGATGAGTGCTTCGCGAAACGTGAAATCTTCCATCTCAAGCTGCCAGTAGAGATGTTCATGCAGTGTCTCGCCGGATTCATCGGCGAACTCAGTAATAGGCCGGCCTTCGCCATTCCAGCCGCCATCTTGTGTACGTTCGGTTGCGCGTGTCTGCCACAGTTCGTCGGCCTTGATGGTCTCAACTTCTGCTGTGGATTCCGCGCTGGTGCTCGGGACGTCCGGGAGGTCCTCCATCTCGAGCATGATATTTTCTTCGAGCGCTTCCTGGATTTCTGCGTTCAGGTCAAGAATAGGAAGCTGCAACAGGCGGATGGCTTGTTGTAGCTGTGGTGTCATTGTTAATGACTGACCGAGTTTTAGCTGCAGCGAAGGTTTTAGCATTTACGATTGTTACTCTTTGGGCAAAATCTCATTGCACAAGCCTCTTACAAGTACAAAGTTTGCCTCAGAGTTTGAACTCCTGTCCGAGATACACCTCTCGTACGTGTTGATTTCCCAGAATGTCTTCAGGCGAGCCTTCCGCTATCAGGCTGCCGTCACTCAGTATATAAGCATGGCCACAAATGCCGAGTGTTTCTCTCACATTGTGGTCGGTGATCAGGACGCCGATGTCGCGTTCACACAAGTGCCGGATGATGCGTTGAATGTCGAGTACAGAAATCGGATCGACGCCGGCGAATGGTTCATCGAGTAGAACGAACAGAGGATCCGCCGCCAGCGCTCGGGCGATTTCCACGCGGCGACGCTCTCCCCCGGACAGACTGATACCAAGGCTGGCGCGCACATGTCCCACATGTAGTTCATCCAGGAGATTTTCGAGCTCCCGTTCACGGCCCGCACGATCCAGATCCTGGCGAACCTCAAGGATGGCCAGTATGTTTTGCTCGACTGTGAGCTTGCGAAAAATCGACGCTTCCTGCGGCAGGTAGCCCAATCCGAGCTTGGAGCGCTCGTGCATGGGTTTGGCTGTGAGGTCCTGGCCATCCAGCAGGATAGTCCCGCTGTCGGCGGCGATCAGACCGACGATCATATAAAAGGCGGTGGTCTTCCCAGCTCCATTTGGGCCCAATAGACCAACAACTTCGCCGCTCTTGATTTCGATCGACAGGCTCTTGACGACTTTGCGTAGCTTGTAACTCTTGGACACATCCTGGACGCTGAGAATGCTCATTGATTGTTGGCATCCTCGCTGGCCGCATCGTTTTCGTTCTCGCCATCTATCGGCGTATAGGTGACCCGAACACGATCATCGTCTGTGCCGGACGAATCCGCGTTAATGCGCCGATCGTTGATGTTGTACACAAGATAGTTGGATGAAATCTGGTTACCGCTCTCGGTGATTGTTGCTTGCTCGGAAAACTCAATTACACCTTCTTGCACGTCGTACAGGAGCTTCCCGGCCTCGGCATGAGTCGCGTCATCTGAACCGGACCGCCGCATCATGAACGTCGCCGGTGAACCTGAAACGACTGCTTTCGCCAAAACGGTGCCATCAAAAAACAGCTCCGCAGACTGGCATTCGATATGGCCGCCGCTTACATCGATAACGACGTTACCTTCAAAAGACCACGAGCCGCGATCCTCTTCATCAACAGTCGCGCGTCCCTCATCGGCCTTTATTGAAATATCGCCTTGTGAAAATTGCACGCCAGTGTAGATGTAGGTTGACGTCTTGCCGTCGAAGTCCATCGTCTCGGCGAAGATATCCCAAGGCAAGCGCCGCAGATCCAGTTCACCATCCTGTGCAATTGAAACTGTTGGTAACAGCAGCGCAACAACTAATAGTAGCTTCATTCTAAGGTGCAATCTTGCCGCGGATATTGGATTTGAGGGCGATTTTGTCATCGTTGAGCGATGCTAGCATGCCTGTTGCCGTGACGCTGCGAGAGCCGAAGCGAATTTGGACTCGTTCATCGGTTTCCGCGATATATTCTTTTGCGTCCAGCTCGAGATACTGCGTTCTGATTTCAGTATCGTGCTCGGCCGAACGACCATCGTTAACAATTTGCACGTGGCCGCGCAGAATTATGGTCGGACTCCCGTCCCGCAAAGTAGCCTGATCGGCATTCACGACCCAGGGGACACCGCTTTCCGGGGAATAGCGAATTCGCACCTCATTAAACTCTACGCTGTCATCTTCCTGTTGCTCGGCATGGTCTGCCTCGATTTCATAGAGCAAGCTACCGTCCTCACCCGTACCCAGGATGCGCGCCTGCTTCAGGTAATAGCCCTGATGCAACGGCTCATAGGGCAGGTCGCCCTCATCGGTGGGAGCATTGGATCGAGCTAGGTACCAGCTGCCAATTGCACCAGCTGACAGCAGGAAGACGAATGTGATTGTACGAGGGCCCATTATTCTGAATTAACTCTGCGCGCCCAAAATCAGTTCACAAATTTCCCGCACGGCGCCCTGGCCTCCGCGGGCCGACGTTGAGTGATCACACTGCTTATGTAATGCCGGCACTGCGTTCGCGACTGCGATAGAGAAACCGACATGCTTTAGTAATGGCAGATCCGGGATATCGTCTCCAACGTACGCACATTCGGCAGCGGAAATATTGAGTGCGGCTACAATTTCGTCGAGAGCAGCAACCTTGTCGCTACAACCTTGTATTACGTGTGCTACACCAAGATCCGCCATCCGTGTTTCAATGGCCCCTGACTTCCGACCGCTGATGACGGCCACCGCAATTCCGGATTCCAGCAAGCGCCTGATTCCGTATCCGTCCTGAGTATGAAACGCCTTGGATTCGACCCCATCGTCGGACAAATAAAAGCGACCGTCCGTAAGTACTCCGTCGACGTCGAATGCGACGAGTCGAATGCGTCCCAAGCCGATGCTACTCACATCAGGCCCTCGCGGAACAGGTCGTGAATATTCAATGCACCGATCAGCCTGTTGTTTTCATCGGTGACCAATAGCGAAGTAATCTTGTTTTCCTCGAGTAGATGCAAAGCTTCCGCTGCGAGGACATCGGCAGAAGTTGTTTTACAGTCGCTGTGCATGACGTCGCTGATCCTCGTTTTGTGAATATCCGCACCACTGTCGAGCGTGCGCCGCAGATCGCCATCGGTGAAGACGCCCTCAAGGGCCAAGTTTTCTCCGACTATCGCGGTCATTCCCAGGCCTTTGTCTGTCATCTCCATCAGTCCGTCGCGCAAGCTGACATCCGCCTGTACGGCCGGTACTCGATCGCCACTGCGCATGACATCAGATACCCGCAGCAACAGTCGTTTGCCGAGACTGCCACTGGGATGTGAACGAGCGAAATCTTCGGCTGTGAATCCGCGGCTCTTCAGGAGTGCCACAGCCAACGCGTCTCCCATGGCCAGTGTCGCTGTTGTGCTCGCAGTTGGTGCGAGATTCAACGGGCAGGCTTCTTCTGCAACACTGATATCGAGGTGAACATCGGCTGCCCGGGCCATGGTCGATTCGGGGTTGCCCGTCATTGACAGCAGCTTCGCGCCCATACGCTTGACGACCGGCAATATGGTGATCACTTCGGCTGTTTCGCCAGAATAGGAGATAGCGAGCAGCAGATCCTGGTCGGTAATCATCCCCAGATCGCCGTGGCTGGCTTCCGCCGGGTGCATGAAAAACGCGGGCGTGCCGGTGGATGCCAGCGTTGCCGCAATTTTGTTACTGACGTGGCCGGATTTCCCCATGCCGCTGACTACAACCCGGCCCGGCGTCTGCAGGCACAAGTTGCAGGCCGCTATGAAATCGTCATTGAGGCGACCACGCAGCGCATCAACCGCACGGGACTCAATGGTGAGCACTTCGCCCGCCAGTTTGAGCAGTTCGTCATTCGTTAGCTTGTCAGGCAAGAGAAGCCCTCGGCAGTATGTCCGGACTCTATTCTAACTGTTTTGGACTATATGTTTTGGGCAACGACGTACGCGAAGTATGCGAAGTAGGCGGCCAGCAGTGCCACGCCTTCCAATCTGGATAGCAGCGCTTTACCGTCATAGTCGTAGGTCATTGCGAAGAGTACGAGAGTGAAGGCAACCATTACGAAGATGTGTAATGACAAGACGCTGGGAGCAACCGTGGCCGGGTGGATGACTGAGGCCAGGCCAATTACGGCCAGCAAATTAAAGATATTCGAACCGACAATGTTGCCGATGGCGAGGCCATATTCGCCCCTGAGTGCGCTGACCAGGGACACGGCCAATTCGGGTACGCTGGTGCCGAACGCGACGATAGTGATACCAATAACGACCTCGCTGACACCCAGCGACTGAGCAACGCCAATGGATCCGTCAACCAGCCATTCCGCGCCTAATAGCAAGACACCCAGCCCCACAAACAACCAGGTGAAGGCCATTTTTGTGCTGACGTCTTTGGGGATTTCGGCTTCGTAGTCCATCTTGATCGGGTCGTTTTCCGCCGACCGAATACCCAGTCTTACGAACCAGATCATCACAATAGCCAGCCCTGTCAGCATCACCACGCCGTCGGGGCGACTCAGACGGGTATCAAGGAATAGCGATACCGTCAAAAGTGATACGGCGAGCAATGCAGGCATCTCGCGTCGTAACGTTGCTGATTCCAGCGGGATAGGCCGAATCACGGCAGTCACACCAAGGACCAGGCCGATATTCACAATATTGGAGCCGATAGCGTTGCCGAACGCGAGCCCAGGTTCTCCTTGGGCGGCGGCGACCACTGAAACGAGAATTTCTGGCGCGGAGGTTGCAAATGCGACGATCGTCAGTCCAATCAATAATGGCGGAATACCCATATTTCGGGCGGCGGCTGAGGCGCCATGGACAAAACGGTCTGCTCCCCAGATCAGAAGCACCAGGCCTCCGACTATAAGAGCAACGTCTGTGTAAACAATACTGCCTAACATAAGCTATCGTACTTATCGAAATGCGACGAAAAAAACAGGGCGTTCAATCGTCCTGCTGACCATCGCGGGCCGGCTATAATACACAAACATCGCGGGGCAGTGGGAAGCAGTATGCATTGCGGTTACACTGCGCGCCCATAAATAGTCAGATCAGACGAATCGCGAGTTTCACATTATGGATCCAACAGAGATATGCCAAATGATCGAAGCCGGATTCGATGCTGCCATCGTCAAGGTCGAGAGTGGCGATAATACCCACTTCGGGGCACTGGTCGTCGCCGCCGAATTTGAGGGCAAGCGACTCATTGCACGTCATCAGCTGGTTTATAAGACCCTTGGCGCACTCGTTGGCAACGAAATTCACGCGCTTTCTATTACTGCACTAACCCCGGACGAGTGGCACGAGCAGGGCGGCGGGACATAATTCTTTGATGATCTCCGCTAGGTCAGTTCGACAATGTTAGTGAGGCCAGCGAGCGGGAGACTGTTTACAGGAAATAAAGCGCAGCGAAGCGAGCCATTCCAGTAAACAGTCTCCCGTTCGATGGCCCTGCGACTTATTTAACGCGACCTAGCGGGGATCATCCGGTCGTTCAACGGCTGTGACCGTTGTGCTGAACCGTTCGCCATCTCGCAGGCCAGATACTTCAACTGTGTCGCCGGGGCTGGTGCTGGCGGAGATTAGCAGGGCCTGGCGTTGTGAATAGACCGGTTCGCCGTTTAGCTCCAGGATGACGTCACCGACGTGCAAATCGGCTGCGGCTGCCGGCCCGCCTGCGTAGACCTCTGTCAACAGGATGCCGTTGCCGCTTTCGATGCCCATGGCAACGCGCTCGGAGTTGGTCAAATCATCGGGTAACAGTCCCATGTAGCCGCGCACCACGCGGCCATTTTTCTTTATCTGGTCGACAACTCCGCGCACGAGATCAACCGGAATGGCGAAACCGATACCTTCAGTCCCCGGGTCCTGCGCGAGTACGGCCGTGTTGATGCCGACCAGTTCGCCGTGGCTGTTGATCAGTGCGCCGCCTGAATTGCCGGCATTAATAGCGGCATCAGTCTGTATGAAGTTCTCGAAGGTGACGAGGTTCAGGAGGCCGCGCCCTGTGGCGCTGACAATTCCTTGAGTAACGGAAGTTGTCAGCCCGTAGGGATTGCCGATAGCGAGCACTACGTCGCCGATGCGCAAATTGTCGGACCTGCCTATTTGTATGGCCGGGAGGTCTCCGAGGTCAATTTTCAAGAGCGCCAGATCGGTTTCGGCGTCGACACCGACGGTAACAGGTTCAGTTATACGCCCATCGCTCAGCTGTACGCGTATTTCTGCCGCTGTGGCAACGACGTGATAATTCGTGACCAAATAGCCCTCAGGGTCGATGATTACAGCTGATGCGAAGCTGGTTTCAACCCGAAACCTGGCCCGTGACGGCTCGGCCGCAGCGTCCTGAACCAGCCGCTTGGTATAGATATTGGCAACGGAGGCGGAGCTCAGATCGACGGCATCGGCGAAGCTGGCCGGCCTGTCGTCGGTGGCGACGCCCGGCATCAGGTCCGGACGGACGAGCACGACGATAAATGCGACCGCCAGACCAACGACGATCGACTGCAAGAGGAATACGGTTATTGACTTCAATCCGGCCAAGCGATGTTCCTGTAATCTTCCTCACATAGTGGCTAGCCAATTTCGATTGGCCCCGTGTATAATGCGCCGTGGTTCCGCATCGAGTCCCGGAGTAACCGTCATCCTGACGGCAAACCGAGTCTGCTGCAAATCTACCAGTATCGATATTAAGCAACAAAGCGCTGTATTTTTTAAGGCCGTCAATAGAGCGGCGAATGGGAGTGCCCGATGACCGAAGACGACCTTGATCGCAATAGGCGTCATTTTCTTGCGATAGCAACTGCTGTAACCGGCGCCGCTGGTGTTGGTGCTGTTGCTGTTCCTTTCCTTTCATCACTCAAGCCGAGTGCTCGTGCGCAAGCAATGGGTGCGCCGGTGGAAGTGCCGATTGGGTCTATTCAACCCGGTGAATTGATACGCGTACTGTGGCGTGGCCGGCTCGTGTTTGTCTTGCGGCGCACCGATGAGATGTTGGCGCGCCTGGAAGAGAATCTGGACAATCTCAGCGACCCGGATTCGGAGGTAGCTGACCAGCAGCCCGAATATGCGGTCAATGGGACCCGTTCGTTGCGGCCCGAATATCTGATCGTCGAGGGATCGTGTACTCACCTGGGTTGCGCACCACTCGAGGATTTTGATGTCCGGCCGGCTGAAGGCTGGGGTGGCGGCTTCTTTTGCCCGTGTCACGGTTCCAAATTCGATCTGGCAGGTCGTGTTTATAAGCGCGTGCCAGCACCGACTAACTTGCGGGTTCCACCGCACCGATTTGTCAGCGATGACCTTATCCTGATCGGTCAGGACACGGGAGCAGCATAATGGCAAGAATCGAAGCAGAAGTCGGCACGCCAAAGGGCGGGTTCATGAAGTGGATCGATGATCGTTTTCCATTCACGGAAACGTTGAAATACCACGCCACTGAGTACTATGCCTCCAAGAATTTCAACTTCTGGTATGTGTTCGGTGTATTGGCATTCGTCGTACTCTTTATTCAGTTATTTACCGGCATATTCCTGACGATGAATTACAAACCGTCCGCGGCAGAAGCTTTCGCGTCGGTTGAGTACATCATGCGTGATGTGGAGTGGGGCTGGTTGATTCGCTACATGCATTCAACCGGTGCATCGTTCTTCTTTATCGTCGTTTACCTGCATATGTTCCGCGCGATGTTGTATGGCTCATACAAGAAGCCGCGGGAACTTATCTGGATTATCGGCATGCTGATATTCCTGGTGCTGATGGCTGAAGCATTTGCAGGCTATCTGCTGCCATGGGGACAAATGTCGTATTGGGGTGCGCAGGTAATCATCTCGCTATTTGGTGCGATTCCGTGGGTGGGTGATGCGCTTGTCGAAATTATTCGCGGCGACTACTCAATTTCGGACATCACGCTTAACCGCTTTTTTGCCTTGCACGTCATCGCGTTGCCGCTGACTTTGATCGGCCTCATCTTTGTCCACATCGTGGCTTTGCACGAGGTTGGATCGAACAACCCGGATGGCATTGAGATCAAGCAAAACAAGGGTCCAGACGGAGTACCATTGGACGGCATCGCATTCCATCCGTATCACACGAGTAAGGACTTGGTGGCGATCATCATCTTCCTGATGGTCTTCTGCGGCGTCGTTTTCTTCGCACCCGATATGGGTGGCTACTTCCTGGAACACGCGAACTTCGAACCAGCGAACATGAAGGCCACGCCTGATCACATTGCGCCGGTTTGGTATTTCACGCCGTTCTACTCAATCTTGCGAGCAGTCCCGGACAAGCTGTGGGGTTTCATCCTGTTTGGATTGTCTGTGATGTTGCCGCTATTCCTGCCCTGGCTGGATCGTGCACGCGTGAAATCCATTCGCTACCGTGGCTGGATTTACAAGTCTGCGCTGGCACTGTTTGTGATTACGTTCATGGTCTTGGGTAAACTCGGGACCATGCCGGCCGATCCCATCTACGTAATGATCGCGAGAGTGTTCTCAGTGTTGTACTTCGCGTTTTTCCTGCTGATGCCGTATTACACGACTATTGACAAGACGAAGCCTGTGCCAGAGAGGGTTGTCTACCATGACTAAATTGCATCGAATAGCTGGTCTGATACTGCTGAGCGCGTGCTTCATGACGACCCAGGCGCTCGCGTCCGGTGGTGGCGAAAAACTTCCGTCAGCCAATATCGACCCGGACAACATCAAGTCACTGCAACGAGGTGCCGCGAACTTCATGAATTACTGCTCCGGTTGTCACTCGGCGCAATACGTTCGCTACAATACGATCGGCAAAGACCTCGATCTGTCTGAGGAAATGCTCGTTGAAAACCTGATGTTCAACGCCGACAAAACGTTCGAAACGATCCAGGCATCGATGCCTGCCGAAGACGCCGCGCGTTGGTACGGTACGGCGCCGCCGGATATGTCGCTTTTGGCGCGCGCCAAAGGCGTTGATCATGTCTACAACTTCCTGAAGGGATTTTACATCGATGCAGACAGCCCAACGGGTGTAGACAATCTGCAAACTCCGGGTAGCAGCATGCCGCACGTATTGTGGGAGCTGCAGGGCTATCAGGCAGCACATTTTTCCGAGCACCAAAACGAAGACGGTTCAGTTACAACGACGTTTGAAGGCTTTGAGCAGGTAACGCCTGGCAAGCTGGATTCTGAGGACTACGACGACTTCGTACGTGACACCGTCAATTTTCTTGCCTATATCGCTGAGCCAGTTCGTGGCTTTCGCATGGTTCTGGGTAAGTGGGTAATCATCTATCTTATCTTCTTCCTGATCATCGCACGGATGCTCAAGAAGCAGATTTGGAAGGACGTAAAATAATGGCAGTAGTAGCCAATCGGCGTTCAGTAATGACGCTGTTTTCGCGACCGACTGATATTCACAGTCATCGCACTCGGCTGGTACTGGCCGAGAAAAACATCAATATCGAGATAACGAGTGTTTTGGGCCCGGATTTGCCTGAAGACCTGTTGGATCTCAATCCGTACCAAACGGTCCCGACACTCGTGGACCGGGATCTGACGCTGTACGACTCACGCGTGATCATTGAGTATCTCGACGAGCGTTTTCCACATCCGCCGTTGATGCCAGTTGATCCAGTGACACGAGCGCAGTTCCGTCTGGCGCTTTTTCGAATTGAGATGGACTGGTACTCGATCGCCCAGGAGGCTGAAACCAGCGTCGACGGCAAGCTGGGTACGAAAGCACGCAAAATGCTGCGCGAGAGTATTCTGCAAAGCATGGAGCTGTTCGGTGCACGACCTTACTTCCTGAGCGAGGATTTCTCGCTTGTGGATTGCACGATCGCACCGTTGCTGTGGCGCCTGCCCGTTTACGGTATTGATCTTGGTAAGGATGCAGAGCCGATTGAGGAGTACATGGATCGGGTGTTTGCCCGGCGGTCTTTTCAGCAAAGTCTTACTGAGCTGGAACAAGAGATGCGTTTGTAGCATTGCTCGCGCCGGGTATCTGGAACACCACGCCATATTCCCGACGCAATTTCTGTCTTAAGTTAAGTTTGAAGCGGGCGGTCAAATTGGTGGTAAGCTAACGCCCTCCGGCTAATAATAAGAACAGAACTTGTGACACAACGAAGCCGTTCAAAACGTCCTTACCTGATCCGCGCTATGCATGAGTGGATGACGGATAGTGCGCATACTCCTCACATTGTGGTTGATACGTCGGTAGACGGCGTTAGCGTGCCGGTCGCGCACATCAAGGATGGCAAGATCATCCTTAATATCAGCGAGTCTGCTGCACATAATCTAAAACTGACCAACGATGCAGTAAGTTTTCGCGCGCGTTTTAGCGGCGAGCCATTCGACGTGTGGGCGCCAATGCAGTCAGTGCTGGGTATCTACGCCCGTGAAACCGGCCAGGGAATGATCTTCTCGCATGATGCGGAAACGGCCGATCACATCGAGCCACCAGAACTCGATAATGAGATCGAGGAAACGCGTTCTCGTCCTCATTTGACGATCGTCAAGTAACTCACCGTAGGAGCGGTCCCAGACCGCGAAAACCATCAGCCTGTGACACGAGTCTGAATCTTCTCGCAGCCTTGCAGGCTGCCGTTTCACTTCGCGGTCTGGGACCGCTCCTACGGTTCTCCGAGCAATGTCGTGTCGATCAAGTCGCACAGGCAGTGAATGACTACGAGGTGCACTTCCTGAATTCGAGCAGTTCGCGTAGCAGGCACCCGGATCTCTACGTCTCCCGGCTCGAATATGTCAGCCATGCGCCCACCATCACGACCCGTCAAAGCGACAACCTTCATGCCTCGCTCGTGCGCCGCTGCAATCGCCCGGATCACGTTTTCCGAGTTACCTGAGGTTGAGATGCCCAGTAGTACATCCTGGTCCTTGCCGAGTGCTCGTACCTGCTTGGAAAATATCTCCTCGTACGCATAGTCGTTCGATATTGACGTGAGCGTCGAGCTATCGGTCGTCAATGCTATTGCGGGTAATCCTGGGCGCTCCATTTCAAAGCGGTTCAGGAGCTCAGAGGAGAAGTGCTGCGAATCTGCTGCTGATCCGCCATTACCACAACTCAATATTTTGCCATCATCAAGGAGTGCGTCGCTCATTACACGACCTGCAGCCGCGATGCTCTCGGCGATCTGCTCAGCCGCTGTTTCCTTGGTGGCTATGCTCTCAGCAAAATGTTCGCGAACTCGCTCTACAGGATCCATGGTTTCTCCGCTGGGTTTTCCTCTGCCGGATTCTATCAGCAGATTGCTACAGGGTTGAGTTATTCGGCCGAAAAGCGTCTTTGATCCAATCGATGGATTCGCCGGACGACCCTTCAATAGCAACGACATCGAAACGCATCGTACAAGTTGCGAAGCGGCTGTTCCGTGCGATGAACATGGCAGCCGTACGAATTATTTTCCGTTGTTTGTGGATATCGACTGTGTGACTCGCGTGTGCAAATGCGGCCGATGCCCGGTATCGAACTTCTACAAATACCAGACAATCTCCGTCGAGCATGATGAGGTCGATTTCGCCACCACGGGAGTGGAAATTTCGAGCAACAGGTCGAAGGTCACCGTCGACCAGGAAGTTAAACGCCAGCTGTTCTGCCTGCCGGCCTACAGTTCCTGTGGTTCGGTGTCCCACGGTGCGTCATCAGCTGCTTCTGGCGTGATCGGCGTGCCGTCGTCGCTGATGTCCTGAATGGGGCCGCCGACTTCTTCCTGGTCCGGCAAAGCGACTGCTTCTCCACGTTGGTATTGCGCCCAGGCCAGGCGTCGGTGGATACGACCTTGTTGATCAAGAAACAGCTCGCCCGATGCGCCATCAAGTTCTGTCATCTCACCACCGCGATAGGCGTACAGCGAAGCGATCAGGTTATAGGCGTCGTAGCCCATCGCGTGCAGTCGGCCGAGACGGCGTTCTTCTGGCCAGTATTCCGAATAGGTTTGCGGCAAATAACGGATCCAGGGCTGTGGGTCAACTAACCATGGTGTGTCAGCGAACATGATGCCGTTGAGATCCGAATTGGAGCGTCCATCGAGCGAATTTACGGATGACGTTGAATACGCGGGCAAATCACCTGAATAATGGAACTTGAGCTGTGACTTGAGCAACCGTGCAGGTCCCGCTGCGGCAGCCAGAAAGATCAACTCCGCATCCTGACGCCGCCGCGGATCAAATTGCAGGCTGGTCCCAATGTTCGCTCTCATGCGTTGGTAACGCTGTACGCTTCCGCTGAGGCCCATCAGGTTTTCGATTTCGTTCGAGAAGTCCTGAACGTCCGGCGTGTAACTTCTGTAGTCAAGCAGCGTGCCGCCGAGACCTTCAAACTCCGTGGCAAAACTCTGTAATACACGTCGGCCCCAGTCATTGTTGGGTACCAGCGCGACCGCCCGAGTGTAGCCATCGCCGAGTGCGCGAAGCGCCGCAGATGCAGCCTCATCTTCCGGCGCAAGTGCAAACTGGTACAGGCCTGGTGGCGCCAGCGTGTCATCTGGAAGGTAATTCATTGTCAGAACCGGGACGGGAACCAATATATCGTTGGCGAGTTCGGTTACGTTTTTCTTCAACAACGGACCGACGACAAATTCAGCGCCATCGGCGACTGCGTTTTGATAGGCGGCGCTTGCGCCACCGTCAGAATTTACATCGTAAATGCGAACCGACTGCTGATCGTCGAGCGCGCTGGCCGTGGCGAAATAAGCGCCGAGAAAGCCGTTCTGAATTGCCTTGCCCGCTGCGGCGGATCGACCTGAGAGCGGTAATAGCAGGGCAACCTGCCGTGGGTATTCAAGCAACTCAAGATCAAAATCTTCTGCATCCCCGATAACCCCGAGGGCGGGGTGTCCGGGGTTTGCCTCGCGCCAGCGAAAGATCCCATTGCTCCAGCCAACACCCTGTTGCCCGGTCGAGGTTGCCAGCGAACCCAATGTGAGCCAACCACGCGTCACCTCATCGGTGCTCAACTGGGCGGCTTCACGCAAAACCTGCGGATTGCTGAATAACAAACCCTGCCAAAGTCGATTACGGTTCCGCTCTATGTCGCGAGGGCTGTCGAGCCAGGTTTCACGTTGCCTCATTAACTCCACCGCGCGGGCCGGGTCCTGTTTTTGAATCCAGGCATCGGCACGCAATGCTTCCACTCGCAGGCGATCCCGCAAGCTCAGCGAACGTCGGCTCATCGGCTCCAGGATCAGCAGTGCTTCGTCGGCGTCGCCGCGATACAAAGACATTGCGGCGGAGTTGGTGTTCCATATTGGCAGTAGCGGTCCGGACTCCGGTCTTTGAACACTCAGGAAAGCCCTGCGGGCCCGCATGACATCGCTGGCGTCCAGCCATTGTTCAATAGCCAATAGGGTCAATCGGTCGCGTTCAAGGCCCACTTCATCAGCGGCCAATCCAATATAAGCAGCCGCGGCGTCGTCGTGACGACCATCGTTGGCCAGCCGTTCTGCGCGATACTCTCCGGATCCCGATAAGCCGCCCAGGCCGGTAGTCCCACAGGCGCCTAACAACAAAGAGAAGACCAGCAAGGTTACGATGCTTGCCAGCGAACGTGATTTACCTGCAGGATGTCGATGAATCAAAGTTATTTATCCAACTCAAATAAAGGGTCTAGCGCCAGATGAGCGGCACACTCTATGTTGTTGCAACGCCGATCGGCAATCTTGAAGATCTGACACCGCGGGCACTTAAGATGCTCGCCGAGGTGAATCTCATTGCAGCCGAGGATACCCGGCACACCGGGCGATTGCTAATGCATATCGGCTGTAAAACGCGACTTTTGGCCTTACACGATCACAACGAAGAAAGAGTCGTTGGCAGCATAGTCAAGATGCTTCTGGATGGCGATTCCGTCGCGCTGGTCAGTGACGCAGGCACGCCGCTGGTTAGTGATCCCGGATTTCGACTGGTAAGAGAAGCGCGCAACAACAACGTCGCTGTTTCGCCGATACCTGGCGCAAGTGCCGTAACAGCCGCGCTTTCCTGTGCTGGTATCGCAACTGACCGCTTCTGTTTTGAGGGGTTCTTGCCGTCCAAACAAGCGGCACGGAAATCGAGGTTGGAGAGTCTCGCCAATGAGCAGCGAACATTGGTGTTTTATGAGTCAGTGCATCGCATCGCAGAGTGCATCGTGGACATGGTCGCGATATTTGGCGAGGACCGGCAGGCATTCATCGGGCGCGAGCTCACTAAAATGCATGAGCAATGCGCTCAGGAAACCCTGGGTGAACTACGGCGATCGATCGAAAATGGATCGATTGTTAGCAAGGGTGAATTCGTGATTGTGGTTGCAGGCTCTGCCGAGCCACAGAATTCACCACTGGAAGTTGATCGCTTGCTCAAGGCACTTTCCAGTCATCTTTCTGCCAAGGATGCCGCGAGAGTGGCGGCGGAAGCGACCGGTGAAAAACGCAATGCATTGTACGAACGCCTTCTGCAGCTAAAAAACAACAACACCAGTTAAGGTGACAGTGACTTTATCTCCGGAGTTATGGTCACTGTCACCTTAACTCGCTAGAATCCCGGTTGAGAAAGCCGGAGTTGGCCAGACAATCGCTGTAGCGGGCTATCGTTCGCTATAGAGGAAAGTCCGGGCTCCTTCGGACAGGGCGCCAGGTAACGCCTGGGGGGCGTGAGCCCATGGAAAGTGCCACAGAAAATATACCGCCAGCCTCGGTTGGTAAGGGTGAAAAGGTGCGGTAAGAGCGCACCGCGCGACTGGTAACAGCTCGCGGCACGGTAAACCCCGCCCGGAGCAAGACCAAATAGGGGAGTAAACGGGTTCGCCCGTACCGCCGGTTCCGAGCGGACTCCCGGGTAGGTTGCTTGAGGCAGTCGGTGACGACTGTCCCAGATGAATGGTTGTCGATGACAGAACCCGGCTTATTGCTGGCTCCGGCTTTCTCACCTTCTAGTTTTTCTTTCTAAAACAATCAGTTATAATTATTTCCCAGTCGACGCCGCAATGTTCGGCGCGTTTGCGCAAATCAGTTTCTAATTCGACTCAATAGAGGGCCTGTCGCCGTTTTCAGACCCGATTCTAAGGTCTCGTCGAGGAAGTACGCATAAATTATTGATTTTATTAGCGCGAACCTTGCCACTTTTCGCCCTTTTTGGGCCACCAGATCGCCTCTAAGTCCCTGTACAACAACAACTAATTAAGCAGCGTTGTTGACCACCATAAGGGCCGTCCCTATAGTGTTGAAAAGTGGAAAAAAGTGGGAGGAACTGGGCATCCAGCCCGGATATCGCGCCAGAAGAGCGATCGCCGGCAAGTCCGAATCACCGTGTTCAGAGGCGCAACCAAAGTATCACTCGACGCCAAGGGGCGTATGGCAATACCGACCCGGTATCGGGAGCGGCTGTCTGGCCGTTGCGGTGGCCAGTTGATAGTGACTGTGGACAAAGACCATTGCCTCCTCGTTTATCCGCTGCCCGACTGGGAAGAACTCGAGCAGAAGCTGGTGCGTCTGCCCAGTATGAACAAAGTCGCACGTCGAATAGTGCGAATTATGGTCGGTTATGCAACCGATATCGACATGGATGCGAATGGCCGAATCCTGATTTCCAAAGAGCTGCGCGAATTCGCGAGCCTGAAAAAGCAGGGAATGTTGATTGGTCAGGGCAACAAGTTTGAATTGTGGGATGAAGCAACCTGGAACGAGAAGCGCGACGAGTGGCTTTCAGAAGAGGACGACGGCGAAATGCCTGCCGACCTCGAATCGATTTCCTTCTAGGGAGCAGATCCTGGCATGAGCAGCAATGAGCATGTCCCGGTGCTGCTGGGGCCAGTCCTTAAGGGGCTGGAAATAAAACAAGACGGCTGTTACGTCGACGGAACGTTCGGCCGCGGTGGTCATAGTGGGGAAATACTGAAGCGATTGAATTCGAACGGAAGATTGATCGGTATCGATCGGGACCCGGACGCAATAGCTTCAGCACCAAGAACCCTGACTGACGATCCGCGTTTCGAACTAATAAAAGGGTGTTGTGCGCAACTTAAGAACTTCATTGGTGAAAGGAACCTGTGCGGAGAAGTCGACGGACTCCTCTTCGATCTGGGCGTCTCCTCGCCGCAACTGGATGAAGCCCATCGCGGCTTCAGTTTCCTCCGCGACGGCCCTCTCGATATGCGAATGGACCCGGACTCAGGCACGTCAGCAAGTAATTTCATTCAGCATGTGGACCAAAAAGAATTGATTCGAGTATTGCGACAATTTGGTGAGGAGACTCACGCATTGCGAATCGCGCGTGCCATCTGCGATGCACGTGTGGATGCGCAAATTGAAACAACAGGGCAGCTTGCCAGAATTGTTGAGGCAGCGGTGCCAGCCAAGGCGCGTGCAAAAAAGAAGCATCCGGCGACAAAAACATTTCAGGCGATTCGTATCGCGATCAACGGTGAACTCGAACAGCTAACAGCAGTGCTTGATCAATCAATAGACGTGTTGAAGCAGGGTGGCCGGCTATGCGTAATCAGTTTCCACTCACTTGAAGATCGGATCGTGAAGCGATTCATGCGAGATGCATCGCGGGAGCCTGAGCAATACCGGGGAATGCCATCAATACCGGAGGAGTTTCGGCCGAAATTGAGAACAGTTGGCAAGGCGATCGTTGCCTCGAGCGAAGAGATCGAAATCAATCGTCGAGCGCGTAGTGCGCGACTGCGAATTGCGGAGCGAATGTGATGCAGGTAGCAAATGCACGCCAGCCCTTCTTACTCGTCTTCGTGTTTGCAGTCGTCTGTGTCCTGACTTCTATAGCGCTGGTGTACACCAAACATGAGTCAAGAAAGTTGTTCGTCGAGCTGGAAGAACTTACGCACGAACGTGATGACCTGAACATTGAATGGGGTCAGTTGCAGATTGAACAAAGCACCTGGGCCACACATGCACGAATCGAACGGGTTGCTACAGACGACCTGTCGCTTGTGCGACCTGAAGCCACGGAAATCTACGTAATTGAACGGCCATGACACGCGGCGCAGAGACTAAGCAAAAAACTGCACGACGCATCAACGGCAGAGTAACGCTGGTAATGGTGTTTTTTGGGCTATTTGCATCGTCGCTGGTCGCGCGTGCCGTCTATCTGCAGGTTCTCGATAAAGATTTTCTGAACCGACAGGCTGACACCCGTCACCTGCGAACCGAATCTATTTCTGCACACCGGGGCACCATTCTGGATCGCAACGGTGAGCCTCTCGCGATTAGCACACCCGTCGATAGCATCTGGGTTAATCCAAAAGAGTTCGCGAGCGCCGTCGACAAGGTTCCGCAGCTCGCCAAGGTGCTGCAGCTAAAGCCCGAAATCCTGGTGCGGCGAATTACGCGCAGCATGGATAAAGAATTTCTCTATCTGAAACGACACCTGAATCCAAGTGATGCACAGCGTGTGATGGCCATGAAGCTGCCTGGCATAAATGTGCAGCGCGAATATCGTCGTTACTACCCGGCGTCGGAAGTTACCGGACACCTGGTCGGTTTCACAAACATTGATGATGAGGGCCAGGAAGGCCTGGAGCTCGCGATGAACTACTGGCTTGAAGGTGAGCCAGGTGCCAAGCGCGTACTAAAGGATCGCCGCGGCCGCTCCATCGAAAATGTTGAGAGCATTCGCCCGCCGCACCACGGCAAGGACCTGCGTACGAGCATTGACCTGCGCTTGCAATACCTTGCGTATCGAACCTTGAAGGCAGCAGTGAAAACACACAATGCCAGGTCTGGTTCTGTTGTTGTCCTTGATGTCAAAACCGGCGAAGTGCTGGCGATGGCCAATCAGCCGACTTACAACCCGAATGATCGTTCTCAGTTCGTGGCAGAGCACTACCGAAATCGGGCGATCACAGACATCTTCGAACCCGGCTCAAGCATCAAACCGCTTATCGTCGCGGCGGCGCTTGAAAGCGGCCAATACAGGCCGAGCAGCGTGGTCGATACCGCACCGGGAAACGTCACGATTGGGGCGAAGAAGATCGAGGACAGCCGCAATCTTGGCCGTATCAGTTTAACGACGATACTTGCGCGCTCGAGCAACGTGGGCATCACCAAGCTGGCGATGACACTGCAAGCGGATCAGCTCTGGGGCACCATGACGCAGTTCGGCTTTGGCGAAATGACGAGCAGCGGATTCCCGGGCGAGTCGGCTGGTATGTTGACCCACTTCAGTAACTGGCGCCCGATCAGCCAGGCGACAATCGCCTACGGATACGGTGTTTCCGTAACGCCGTTACAACTTGCGCAAGCGTACTCCGCGCTCGGCAACGGCGGCATCATGCAGCCTGTTTCACTGCTTGCGATCGACGAGCCCGCATCCGGTGAGCGTATTGTTTCGGACGATACGGCAAACGCGGTACGCCGCATGCTGGAAGAGGTAGTCCGCCCAGGCGGCACAGGATCGAAGGCCTCCGTCGATGGTTACCGCGTAGCCGGCAAGACCGGAACTGCCTGGAAGTTTGCGAAGGGTGGTTACTCCGAAGATAAATACATTTCAATCTTTGCCGGGCTGGCACCAGCAAGTGACCCGCGACTCGCGACCGTTATCGTGATCGATGAGCCGAGCGGTGAGCTTTACTACGGTAGTGATGTCGCGGCACCGGTGTTCGCCGATGTCATGTCGGAATCATTGCGGCTCCTGGCTGTACCGCCCGATGCGATACCGGCGCGTGAGCCTGGGACCGTTGTCCAGGCGATGGCCGACCGGAATGCGAGTCAATGAGCGTGCCTGCGATTCAAATGAACATCTCGCCCACGCTTTCGGAGTTACTGTATGGACTTGCTGATGCTCCCGGTCTTCCAGTCTCTGGCATCGCGAGTGATAGCCGTCAACTCAAGGATGGCTCTCTGTTTCTTGCCTGTGAGGGCGTCAGCAGCCACGGTCTTGATTATCTGAGTGACGCGCGCGATGCGGGCGTATGCGCAGTTGCCTGGGATGCCAGCACAGTGCGTGTGCCAGCCGACATCGGGGTGCCGATGATTGCTGTCGAGAACCTCGCGGCGCACATCGGTGAAATTTCGAACCGTTACTACGGTAATCCATCCAGCAAGTTGAAGGCGGTTGGTGTTACTGGCACAAACGGCAAAACGACTGTCGCATGGTTGATCGCGCAATGCCTGCATCAGCTTGATGAGCGTTGCGGTTACCTCGGTACTTTGGGTTTTGGCATTGATGAGATGCAGGGCGTTGAAGGTATGACGACCCCGGCGGCAGTGGAACTTCACGGGCGTCTTTCGGACTTCCTGGATCAGGGTGCGACACACGCGGCGATCGAAGTGTCATCGCATGCTTTGTCACAAGGTCGTGTTGATGGTGTGCAGTTTGACGCCGTGCTGTTTACGAACTTAACGCGTGACCATCTCGACTATCACGGTGACATGCAGAGTTATTTCGAAAGCAAGGCTCTGCTGTTTCTTGAACATGCTGCTAACTGCAAAATCATAAATCTCGATTCAGAATTTGGCACTGAACTGGCTGCGCGCTGCGGACCGGACGTCGTTACGGTATCGACGCACTTTAACCGGGTTGCCGACGGTCGCCCATATGTGTTCGTGCGGTCGGTCGTTGCGAATCAAAACGGTTCGGACGTCACCATCACCAGTTCCTGGGGCGACGGAAAATTCACCTTACCGCTGCCCGGTGATTTCAACGTAGCGAATGCGGCGATAGTACTTGCCTATTTGCTGACTACGGGCGTCCGTATCGAACACGCTTTCGATGTATTGCAGTTAGTTGATGCGCCGCCTGGGCGTATGCAGCAGGTATCGACAACTGGCAGTGCCCTGTATATCGATTACGCGCATACCCCGAACGCCATCGAATCGGCGCTGCGGGCGTTGCGACCCCATTGTCGCGGCAAGCTTTGGTGCGTTTTTGGCTGCGGTGGTGATCGTGACACTGGCAAGCGTCCATTGATGGGCAAGCTGGCCGAGCGCCTGGCGGATCGAGTCATCATCACTACCGACAACCCACGTCATGAAGATCCAAAAAAGATCATCGACGAGATACTCGTCGGATTCAGCAATGCGAGTGACGCGACGATCATCGAAGATCGCGCGGCTGCAATCGCGTGGGCGATCGCTAATGCGGGTCCAACCGATGTGGTGCTCATAGCAGGAAAGGGGCACGAGGAATACCAGGAAGTCGGTAGCGAGCGCCACGCGTTTTCGGACGTTGCGCTGGCGGCTGCTGCAGCCAAATTAAAGGAGGGCGCCGCATGATCGACACGCTCGCCTCAGCCGCGGATTGCATGCATGGCCAGTTGCACGGCGAAGACCGTCCATTCGCTGGCATTAGCACTGATACACGTTCAATTCGCGACGGCGAATTGTTCTTCGCGTTGCAGGGTCCAAATTTTGACGGCCATGACTATGTTGCCAAGGCAAGAGCGAACGGAGCAGCGGGCGCTGTTGTTAGCAGCATTGTCGCGGATGATATAGCGCAGATTACGGTCGACGACGCGAAACTCGCGCTAGGCCGTTTCGGTGCAGCGTGGCGTAGCAGCAAGAGTGTTCGCGTGGTCGGAATTACGGGAAGTAACGGCAAGACAACCTTGAAGGAACTGGTTGCTGCATGTCTCGGGTCGCAAGCACCCACGCTGGCAACGCACGGCAATCTGAATAACGATATTGGCATGCCGTTAATGCTCGCGCGCATTAACGACGAGCATGACTACGCCGTTTTTGAGATGGGCGCAAACCACGCGGGTGAGATCGCCTATCTGGCGTCGTTGGCAAATCCCGACGTGGTGGTTATTACAAACGCAGCTGCAGCACATCTTGAAGGCTTCGGTTCCATGGATGGAGTTGCACATGCGAAGGGAGAGATTCTGCAGGTTGATAATCGGCCGGGTTTCGCAGTCCTCAATGTGGATGACGACTACTACGATTATTGGACATCGCTTGTCGATGACATAGACACATTGAGTTTCGGATTCGCCGCATCGGCCGACGTTCGAGCGGACGAAATCGAAGTAAGCGCAAGCGGCTCGCAGTTCACTTTGCACTTGCCCGGTACGTCTTTGCGCGTGTCGCTACCGCTTCCCGGGATTCACAACGTTCGTAACGCATGTGCAGCAGCAGCAGTTGCTACAGCTCTTAATGTTGATATTGAAGATATCAAGTCGGCGCTTCAGAACGTCGGTCCCGTTGCTGGACGATTGCAGCCCTTGGCTGGCATCAACGGATGTACGTTGTTTGACGACAGTTACAACGCGAATCCATTGTCTGTAACGGCAGCCGCAGAATTTCTAGCGAGCCTTGATGGCGATAGCTGGCTGGTCCTCGGCGATATGAAAGAACTCGGAGAAGATGCAGAGGAATTGCATCGCGAGGTTGGGGCGTCAGCTCGGGCAAGCGGTGTTGACCGCTTGTTCGCGCTTGGCGACTTGTCACGGCATTACGTCGACGGATTTGGTGGCGGTGCGCACTGGTACGCAGACATTGATGCGCTCATTGCTGATGTCGGCGAGGCAAGCAATGCAGTGAATGTGCTGATCAAGGGCTCGCGGTCAATGCGCATGGAGCGTGTTGTTGACGCTTTGCGTGCTGCCGAATCTGAGAGGAAGGAGGCTTAATCATGCTGCTTTATCTCACCGAGTATCTCGCCCAGTTTGAATCCGGCTTTAACGTATTCAACTACCTGACAATGCGTGCGATTCTCGGCGCACTGACGGCGCTAATCATCTCGTTCATTGTTGGTCCCAAGATGATCAAGAGCCTGAGCGTGAATCAGCTCGGCCAGGTAGTGCGGGATGATGGCCCCGAGACACATTTGCTCAAGGCGGGTACGCCGACGATGGGCGGTGCGTTGATACTGACCGCAATTTCCGTCGCGACCGTCTTGTGGGCCGACCTTGAGAACCACTACGTCTGGATTGTTCTTTTCGTAACTCTGTCTTTCGGCGTCATTGGCTACGTCGATGACTACAAGAAACTCGTATTGCAGGACCCCGCCGGCATTTCGGCGAAGCAAAAGCTCTTCTGGCAGTCTAGTGCGGCACTTGTTGCCGCCATTGCTCTGTACGTTACGGCGACCGATGAGGTTCAAACTTCATTACTGATTCCGTATTTCAAGGATCTTTCGATCCCGCTTGGCATGTTTCAGGTCGTCGTAACGTACTTTTTTATTGTTGGCTTCAGTAATGCAGTGAATCTTACTGATGGTCTTGATGGGTTGGCGATTATGCCAACGGTGCTCGTCGGTGGTGCGCTCGGCTTGTTCGCTTACGTAACCGGCAACACGAACTTTTCCGAATACCTCGGCATACCCTACGTAGCCGGCACCGGCGAAATCATGGTGTTTTGCGCAGCAATGGCCGGGGCCGGGCTGGGCTTTCTCTGGTTTAACACATATCCGGCGCAGGTCTTCATGGGCGACATCGGCGCACTATCTCTAGGTGCTGCGTTAGGCGTTGTTGCTGTGGTTGTGCGGCAGGAAATTGTACTGGCGATTATGGGCGGTGTGTTCGTTGTCGAAACACTGTCGGTCATTATTCAGGTGAGTTCTTTCAAGCTCACCGGCAAGCGAGTTTTTCGCATGGCGCCGCTGCACCACCACTTCGAGCTGAAAGGCTGGGCTGAGCCTAAAGTCATTGTTCGGTTCTGGATCATTACGGTCATCCTCGTGTTAATCGGATTGGCGAGCCTTAAAATACGATGAGCGGCAAAAAGACATCGAAAGCGAAACAGATGGTCGTCGGCCTCGGCGCGACCGGAATGTCAGTCGCACGGTATTTGCAGCGCAGTGATATTGATGCGATGTTTTTTGATAGTCGCGATGAACCACCTGGACTGGAAGAGCTTGACGAGATTTTCCCGGAGGCGGAAGTCCTGCTTGGTGGCAGCAAGTTACCGAAAATTGTCCAGCGCATCATCGCGTCTCCAGGTGTCGCTGACAGTCACCCGCTGCTGGTGAAAGCGCGCAAGAAAAATATCGAAGTCATTTCGGACATCGAACTTTTTGCACGTGATGCAATAGCACCGTTTGTCGCGGTCACCGGGTCGAACGGCAAAAGCACGGTGACGACACTCCTTTATCACATGTGTCGGGCTGATGGCCGCGAGGTACTCGCCGGTGGAAACCTGGGTGAGCCTGCGCTGGATCTACTCGATCAGAATAAACCGGATGTCTATGTGCTGGAGCTCTCAAGTTTTCAGCTGCAGCGAACACAGAAGTTGCCCGCGCAGATCGCCGTACTACTGAACGTGTCGCCGGACCATCTGGATTGGCATACCGACGAAGAGGAATACCGACAGTCGAAATATCGTGTCTATCGTGATGCAAGAGCAGCCGTGTGCAATCGCGCTGACGAAGAGACTGCGAAGTACACCAAGCACTGCGATCGGGTGATCAGCTTTGGATCCGACGCGCCTGCGGACGGGCATTACGGGCTACGCACAGATGGCGAGGAAACCTATCTGACCTGCGGCGAGACACTGCTCTTGTCAACTAACGATCTGGGAATGTACGGCATTCACAATCAGCTCAACGCGCTTGCGGCGTTGGCGGTTGGGGACTTACTGGGTCTCGACATGGCCGCGATGTTGCAGGTCCTGGTTGAGTTCCCGGGCCTGCCGCACCGCATGCAATTTGTTGCGCGCATTGCTGCGGTTGACTACATCAACGATTCAAAAGCAACCAACGTCGCAGCCGCCGTCGCATCAATCGAATCCGTCGAAAAGATGTTGGTGCTTGTCGCTGGCGGAGACGGCAAAGGCGGCGAGTTTGGGGACTTATCTGCCGCCGTGGAAGACAAGTTGCGCGGGGCTGTTCTGATCGGTAAGGACGCCGAAAAAATTGCGCACGCACTAGACACCGTTATGCCCGTGCATTTTGCGGACACGATGGGTGCCGCAGTGAGTATGGCGGCGAAGTGCGCGGAGTCTGACGACACTGTTTTGCTCGCGCCGGCTTGCGCCAGCCTCGACCAGTACAGCAATTACATGGAGCGTGGCGATTCGTTTTGTGACGCGGTGGAGGCGCTGAAGCGATGACCATACGCAGCGCAACCTGGCCATTCCCGGCGCGCATGAAAACGGAACTACAAATAGATTCCGTACTGCTGACCATAGTGCTGGCGCTGTTAATGGGCGGCTTCGTAATTCTCGCATCCGCGTCCATTTCCATATCCGACAGCGCTGCGAATAATCCGTTTTTCTACGTACAGAGGCAGTTAGTCGCGGCAGCTATCGGCGGGGCGGCCGGATTCGTATGTCTGTTTATTCCGATGAGTATCTGGCGGAGTCTTAGTCCGCTGGTGTTATTCGTCGGCTTTCTGCTACTGATCGTTGTGCTCATACCGGGTATCGGCTACGAAGTTAACGGCAGCACACGTTGGGTGCGCATTGGCGTCATGAATCTGCAGGTTTCAGAGCCGGCCCGACTTTGCTTCCTCATGGCTCTGGCTGGCTATCTCGTGCGGCGAAACAAGTCGCTTCGTGAAGAGTTCCTGGGTTTTCTGCGACCAATGGTCGTCCTGATCATCGCGTGCGTTTTGTTGCTCTCTGAGCCGGATTTTGGCGCTGCCGTTGTGTTGCTTGCTACCGCCATGGTCATGATGTTTGTGGCCGGTGCCCGTATTCGGGATTTCCTGCTATTTCTGGTTGTTGCGACTGTGGCGCTGGCGGCATTGGCAGTGTTCTCGCCCTATCGAATGAAGCGAATTACAGGTTTCCTCGATCCCTGGGCAGACCCTTTCGACTCGGGCTTCCAGCTCACGCAATCACTTATCGCCATCGGTCGCGGCGAATGGTTTGGTGTTGGTCTCGGCGACAGCGTGCAGAAACTCTTTTACCTGCCCGAGGCACACACAGACTTTGTATTCGCCGTTTACGCAGAAGAATTCGGCCTGCTTGGATCGCTGATATTAATCGCATTATTCCTGGCGCTGCTCTGGCGTGTATTCAAGCTGGCGATGCGTGCTGCTGATGCAGAGCGGTTCTTCGAGGCCTATATCGCCATCGGCCTCGGAACATGGCTCGGCATCCAGGCGTTCATCAACATCGGCGTAAACATGGGCATGTTACCGACCAAGGGTCTGACGCTGCCGCTAATTAGCTATGGACGCAGCAGCCTTATCATTACGATGATTTGCATATCCTTGCTGCTGCGTGTTCATCACGAGCTCGCCGTTGACGCCAAGCCCGTCAATAGAAAGCGCCGCAAGCGGAGCAAAAAGTCATGAGCTCGGGTCCGATCCTCGTAATGGCTGGCGGCACTGGCGGGCATGTATATCCCGCGCTCGCCGTTGCGCGTGCGTTGCAGGCGCATTCTCGTGAGGTGGTCTGGCTCGGAACTCATCGTGGTCTTGAATCACGCGTCATTCCTGAAGCCGGAATTGATATGGAATGGATCAGCGTGAAGGGCCTGCGCCGTAAAGGTGTGCTCGCGCTAATCATCGCACCGCTTCAACTGGCCTGGGCGCTGTTGCAGTCCCTGGCCGTAATATTTCGTCGTCGCCCCGCAGCTGTCCTGGGTATGGGTGGATTTGCCAGTGGTCCGGGTGGCGTTGCCGCCTGGTTAACTCGCCGTCCGCTGGTGATCCATGAGCAAAATGCCGCTGCGGGCATGACCAACCGTCTTCTGGCGCGTCTTGCCCGGGTTGTGCTGCAAGCCTTCCCGGGCAGTTTTAATTCCAGTGTCTCCGTAGAAACCGTCGGTAATCCGGTTCGCGAGGACATCGCTGCGATAGCTGTACCTGCTGATCGTTACGGCAGCCGGCAGGGACCACTACGCATGCTTGTGCTGGGTGGGAGCCAGGGCGCTCTGGCGTTGAACCGAATGGTTCCGGCTGCACTGGCCTTGCTTGATACCCAGCAGCGGCCGGAAGTTCGGCATCAATGCGGGGAACGGACGCTGCAAACAGCGCAAGAGGTCTATGCCGAGCACGACCTGACCGTGGAGTTGCTGCCATTCATTGAGGATATGGCTGAGGTTTACGCCTGGGCGGACCTGGTCGTCTGCAGGGCGGGTGCGCTTACGGTTGCCGAACTCTGCGCGGCGGGCGTTGCAGCGATATTTGTCCCTTACCCGGCCGCGGTCGATGACCATCAAACAGCTAACGCAAGGCCGATGGTAGATGCGGGTGCGGCCGCGATGATTCAGGAGGCTGATCTGACCCCGGAATCACTAGCAGACCTGCTTCGTGAATGGCTGCAGTCACGCGCCGTTCTAACCAAAAGTGCTAAAACAGCGCGTTCACTTGCGTGTCCAAACTCTCTCAGCCGCATCACCGAGATCTGCCTGCAGCAGGCTGGGGGGGCGGCATGATCAAGCGCATGCGCCGTATCCACCGTGTACATTTCGTCGGCATAGGCGGATCAGGCATGTCAGGTATTGCAGAAGTGATGCTGAGTCTTGGCTACGCTGTGCAGGGCTCTGACCTGAAGCACAACAAACAAACCAAGCGTCTTGAAAATCAGGGCGCGACCATCTTCATCGGCCACGCTTCGGATAACATCCGCGACGCAGACGCCGTAGTCGTTTCCAGCGCGGTCGATGAAACCAATACCGAGGTAGCAGCTGCCAGAGAGCTGCTGATGCCGGTCGTTAGCCGCGCAGAAATGCTCGCAGAGCTGATGCGTTTCCGATACTCGGTTGCCGTCGCGGGCACTCACGGCAAAACAACCACGACGAGCCTCGTCGCCAGTGTCCTCGCAGAGGGAGGACTCGACCCGACTTTCGTCATTGGCGGACGGCTTAAGAGCGCCGATGCGAATGCTCGTCTCGGACAAGGCGACTACCTGGTTGCAGAGGCTGACGAGAGCGATGCATCTTTTGTTCATCTCAAGCCGATGCTCGCCGTTGTTACCAATATCGACGCCGATCATATGTCGACCTATGACGGCGATATCGAAAAGTTAAAGAGCAGCTTCCTGGAGTTTCTGCATAACCTGCCGTTCTACGGTCTTGCGGTTGTTTGCAGTGACGACCCAGGCGTGAATGAAGTGCTGGGCGATATCGGCCGCTCGATTGCGACCTATGGGACAAATGATGATGCGGACGTGCGTGCCAGCAACATTGTGTTTACGGCGGGTGTTACCGAATTTGATGTAACTCGCAAAGATAAAGATAGTGTATTGCACGTGAAGTTGCGTTTACCCGGTATGCACAACGTCCGTAACGCGTTGGCGGCTGTCGCGGTCGCTGATGAGCTGCAGATTGGTAACGATGCTGTTGTGAAGGCGCTTGGCGAATTCGAAGGAATTGATCGCCGCTTTCAACAGATGGGCGACGTCAGCACAGCAGCCGGTAATGTCATGCTGGTGGATGATTACGGCCACCATCCGACGGAAATCGCAGCGACATTATCGGCCGCGAAGTCCGGATGGCCAGGCAAACGTATCGTGCTCGCTTTTCAACCACACCGCTATTCGCGCACACGCGATCTCATGGACGATTTCGCGACGGTGTTATCCGACGCCGATGTTCTTGTCCTGCTGGACGTGTATGCAGCGGGCGAAGAACCGATCGCCGGAGCGGATGGCCGGGCAATGGCGCGGGCAGTGCGTTCGCGCGGTTCGGTAGAGCCGGTTTTCGTCGAATCACTGGATGACTTGCAGCCAGTCCTCATGGATTTGATAGAAGACGGCGATCTGATTTTGACCATGGGTGCTGGTGACATCGGTGCCTACGCAGCTGGATTGCCGGAACTGCTCAGTGATGGCCCGGTGCTGAGGGTACATAAATGATGGCCGCTGCAAAAGATCTGGCTGTGCAGGGCGAGCTGCGCTACAACGAACCGATGAGCCGCCATACTTCATGGCGTGCTGGTGGTGCGGCGGAAGTGTTTTTCATGCCCGCCAGCGTCGAAGATCTGGCCGCATTTCTCAACGAGCTGGATGCTTATACACCGATTTTCTGGCACGGCGTCGGCAGTAATCTACTTGTACGCGATGGTGGTTTACCCGGTGTTGTCGTGTCTGCCACAAAGATATTGCGAGACCTCAAACGAATCGACAAATACCTGGTTCAAGCCGGGGCCGGACTGCCGTGCACGCAGTTGGCTCGCCAGTGCATACGCTGGGAGCTGGGGCCATCTGAATTCTTTGCCGGCATACCGGGCTCAGTCGGAGGGGCGCTTGCCATGAACGCCGGCGCCCATGGCGGTGAAACATGGGAGCGCGTTGAGTCCGTGCGCACGATAGACCGAAGCGGCGAGATTCATGAGCGAGCGCCAGCTGAATATACGGTCGGCTATCGCAGCGTGACCGGCCCGGCCAATGAGTGGTTCCTCGGTGCAGATTTCCGCTTTGAGCAAGACGTAGTACCGAGCCTGGCAACGATGAATGCCATGCTCGAGCGCCGCAAGAAAACGCAGCCCCTTGGCTTGCCTAGCTGTGGCTCTGTTTTCAGGAATCCGCCCGGTGATCACTCAGCGCGCCTCATCGAAGCGGCGGGATTGAAAGGCCACCGGATTGGTGGTGCGGAGGTGTCCGAAAAGCACGCGAACTTCATCATTAATCGCGATAGTGCTTCAGCGACCGACATCGAAGAACTGATCGAGCACGTTCGTCAGACGGTTCTCGATAAGCACGGTGTGCAATTGCGGCACGAAGTTCGCATCGTTGGGGAGTTGCAGTCATGAGCAACGCCGCAGGGATTTTCGAGCAACGTCACCTGGTTAACGATGCCTCCACATTCGGTCGTGTAGCGGTGATGCTTGGTGGTGATTCCAGCGAACGAGAAGTATCGCTTGATACCGGCGCGGCTGTGCTGAAGGCGCTGCAGTCCAGAGGCATTGATGCAATAGCATGGGATCCCGCGGATAAATCAATGGCCGAGTTCGCTACTGCAGGATTCGATAGGGTGTGGGTCGCATTGCACGGCCCGGGTGGGGAAGATGGTGCGCTGCAGGGGGCATTGCAGTGGCTGCATGTACCGTACACCGGCAGTGGTGTGATGGCCTCGGCTATCGCGATGGACAAAGTCCTCAGCAAGCATCTTTTTTGTGCGGCCGGAATCCCAACGCCGGAGTATGCGGTCGCGCGATCTCAGGCCGAGGCCTCGGTCGCGGCAGAGCAGATCGGTTTCCCATTGATCATCAAGCCATCCGGCCAGGGGTCCAGTGTCGGCATGTCAAAAGTCTTTGAGCGAGCCGAGCTGAATGACGCTTTTGATGTGGCACTGCAATATGGCGACACGGTGTTGCTTGAGCGCTGTATCAACGGCGATGAATTTACCGTGGCGGTTCTGCAGGGGCGGGCCTTGCCGAGTATTCGGATTGTCACACCGCGGGTCTTTTACGATTACCGCGCGAAATATGAGTCTGATCGTACCGAGTACGTCTGCAAGGGCACGGCAGACGATATCGAAGAGCGGCGCTACGCCGATCTGGCTGTTGCGGCTTTTGACGAACTCGGTTGCACGGGATGGGGGCGAGTCGACTTCATGACCGGGTCTGACGGGCAACCGCTGGTGCTGGAAGTCAACACAGTACCGGGCATGACGAGCCATTCTCTGGTGCCAATGGCGGCGCGAGCAGACGGCATCGATTTCGAGGAGCTGTGCTGGCGAATTCTGGAAACGAGCTTCGCAAAGAACGGAGTTCAAGCTGATGTCGAGGTGGCTGCCCATGGTGCGTAAGCAAGCCAAAAGACGCAAGCAGAAAACGACCCAACGGATACAGATGCCGAAAATTCGATTCGGCAGGCTGCTCGCTCCGTTAGTTGCGGTCGGCATCGTGTTTGCAACCTATCAATTGAGCTTACAGATGATGGACCGCGAAATTTCTTCAATTGAGATCAGCGGACCGTTCCAGCGTGTCACGGCATTGCATATCGAAGCGGCAGTCAGTGAAGAAATCGAAGCAGGTTTTGTGGGCGCCGATATTGATCGAATTCAGGAACTAATCGTGGCTCTGCCCTGGATTGATCAGGCACGAGTTGCGCGTCGCTGGCCAAGTCGAATTTCCATCACGGTGACGGAACAGGTTCCGGCCGCGGTATGGGGTGATAGCGGCCTGTTGAACACACGCGGAGAGTTGTTTGTGAGCGAACTACGGCACGTGCCGGCTGAGTTACCGCGCCTGAGTGGCCCGGACGCAAGCTCCGCAGAAGTGGCGACCCGCTATCTTGCGGTGAGAGAGCAACTAATACCTCTGGGACTGGATGTGCGTCGTGTACATCTTGATGCGCGAGGCTCCTGGGAGATGACGTTGGGGAACGGTATTGAAGTACGTCTGGGGCGCAAGGCTGTCGCGGATCGTACCGATCTGTTTCTCGATGTTGTCGCAGACATCATTTCCGGACGCGCAATGGAGATCGAGTACGTCGACATGCGTTATAGCAATGGCTTCACCATTGGTTGGAAGGGTGGATCGACGACTCCGGTCAGCGATCCTGAACGGGCTGCGCAGAAGATGCTTGCGGCGAGAGGAACAGATTGAATGTCCAAACGACCTGACAAAAATTTGATTGTCGGACTCGACATCGGAACGTCGAAAGTAGTCGCCATTGTGGGCGAGGTGAATGAGAACGGCGATATCGAAGTCGTCGGTATCGGCTCACACCCGTCTCGCGGTCTGAAGAAGGGTGTAGTCGTCAACATCGAGTCGACCGTACATTCCATTCAGCGCGCAGTCGAAGAGGCTGAGTTGATGGCCGGCTGTGACATCCACTCCGTGTACACGGGCATTGCCGGCAGTCATATCCGCAGTTTGAATTCACACGGCATAGTCGCGATTCGGGACTCGGAAGTGAGCGCCAATGACGTCGACCGGGTGATTGACGCCGCACGCGCTGTTGCGATCCCGGCGGACCAGAAAATTCTACACATCCTGCCACAGGAATTCGTCATCGATAATCAGGGCGGCATTCGTGAGCCGGTCGGGATGTCCGGCGTTCGTCTGGAAGCGAAAGTGCACATGGTGACTGGCGCCGAAAGTGCAGCACAGAACATCGTCAAGTGCGTGCAGCGCTGTGGCCTCGACGTAGACGACATCGTTCTTGAGCAGTTGGCTTCGAGCTACGCAGTATTGACCGACGATGAAAAAGAGCTCGGCGCTTGCATTGTCGATATCGGTGGCGGAACTACAGACATCGCCGTTTTTCTTGGTGGCGCGATCCAGCACACAGCCGTTATCCCTATTGCAGGCGATCAGGTGACGAACGACATCGCAGTATCGATGCGTACGCCAACGCAGTACGCCGAAGAAATCAAAATCAAGTACGCCTGCGCTCTGTCGCAGCTCGCGAACCCGGACGAAACCATAGAAGTGCCGAGTGTCGGTGACCGGCCACCGCGTCGCCTTGCTCGCCAGACTCTGGCCGAAATAGTTGAGCCTCGCTATGAGGAACTATTCGGATTGGTGCGTGATGAGTTACGGCGCAGCGGCTTTGAAGAACTGATCGCTGCGGGCGTCATCATCACAGGTGGCAGCGCAAAAATGGAAGGTGCGGTGGAACTTGCAGAAGAGGTATTTCACATGCCGGTGCGACTCGGTTCACCGACTTACGTAGAAGGGTTGATGGATGTCATACGCAATCCGATTCATGCCACAGGCGTGGGTCTTTTGCTGTACGGCTTTGAGAATATTTCGCGGCGAGATCGGCGCAGCACGCCGATCGGTGGAAATTTAGGGGAAGTCTGGGATCGCATGAAATCGTGGTTCCAGGGACAGTTTTGAACAGAGAAGTACTAATTAAGTTTACAAAGCGGAGGAAGACTCAATGTTTGAATTAATGGACGCGCATAGCTCGAGCGCTGTTATCAAAGTCATCGGTGTCGGTGGTGGTGGTGGCAACGCGGTCGCGCACATGGTTGAAACTGGCATCGAAGGTGTCGAATTCATCTGTGCGAATACGGACTCGCAGGCGCTCAAGGGATCGCATGCACGAACGTCGTTGCAGATCGGCTGCAACATTACGAAGGGACTCGGTGCTGGAGCCGATCCGGATATTGGTCGTCAGGCCGCGATGGAAGATCGTGATCGCATACTCGAAGTCATCGAGGGTGCGGACATGTTGTTCATCACGGCAGGAATGGGCGGCGGTACCGGTACCGGTGCTGCGCCGATTGTGGCTCAGGTTGCCAAGGAACTTGGCATCCTGACGGTTGCTATCGTTACCAAGCCATTCCAGATGGAAGGTGCCAAGCGTATGCAAATCGCAGAGCATGGCATCGGCGAGCTCGGCAAGTATGTTGATTCTCTGATCACGATTCCAAATGAGAAGCTACTAACCGTGCTGGGTGGTGAAACGACCTTGCTCGATGCTTTCCGTTCAGCGAATCAGGTTCTGCAAGGTGCCGTTCAGGGCATCGCGGAACTGATCACGAGGCCTGGTCTGATTAACGTCGACTTCGCGGATGTACGCACAGTGATGTCCGAGATGGGTATGGCGATGATGGGCTCGGGTACGTCGTCAGGCGAAGATCGTGCTCGCGAAGCGGCGGAAGCAGCGGCATCCAGCCCATTGCTCGAAGATATTAATCTGGCTGGTGCCAACGGTATCCTCGTGAACGTAACGGCTGGTATGGATCTGTCCATTGGTGAATTCCAGGAAGTTGGTGCCACGGTGAAGGAATACGCGTCACCGGATGCGACCGTTGTTATCGGTACGGTAATCGACCCTGAAATGACAGACCGTATTCGTGTGACTGTCGTTGCTACGGGACTGGGGCAGCAGGCTGCAAACGCCGAGTCGCCTATGCGAATCGTACGTCGGCCCGCTGCGCAGGTCGAGCCCAATTATCAAACGCTCGACAAGCCGACGGTACAGCGCCAGCGTGCGGTTGGAGATGGCCTTGAAGGCAGCGGTTTACAGGAAGAGTTGCTGGACATTCCGGCGTTCCTGCGCCGACAGGCCGATTAGCGCTGAAGTAGTCCGGGCAGTCTGACTGCCCGGGGCAGGTAACTCCGCTTGCTGGCCCGGATTCGTCCGGGCTGGCTACCTGATCGACCCCGGGCACAGGCCGCTCTCTAACAGCTTGAATTTCTAAGGTTTTTTGGATTCGCATTGCAATTGTGATAATCTTCGCCGCGAAATGCTCAGACAACGAACTCTAAAGACAACAATTCGCGCGACCGGGGTAGGTCTGCACACAGGCGAGAAGGTCTACATGACTCTGCGACCGGCGGCAGCTAACTCCGGCATCATGTTTCGACGTGTCGATTTAGAGGAGCCGGTGGATATTCCAGCCGACCCGCGACTTGTTGGCGAGACGATGCTGGGCACGACCTTGATTAAAGACAATGTCAAAGTTGCGACGGTCGAACATTTGATGTCCGCATTGGCAGGGCTCGGTATCGATAATTTGAATATCGATTTGTCGGCACCGGAAGTTCCGATCATGGACGGTAGTGCGGGTCCATTTGTGTTCTTGTTGCAGTCGGCCGGCATAGAAGAACAGAATGCTGCGAAGAAATTTATTCGTATCAAGAAAACGGTACGGGTCGAGGACGGCGACAAGTGGGCTGAGCTGGTGCCGTTCAATGGGTTCAAAGTGAACTTCGAGGTGTATTTTAATCACCCGGTGTTCAACAAACTCAGCCAACATGCGAGCATCGACTTTTCGTCGACGTCCTATTTAAAGGAAGTAAGTCGCGCACGTACGTTCTGCTTCCTTCGAGATGTGGAAGCGTTACGCGAACGTAACCTGACGCTTGGCGGTAGTATGGATAACGCCATCGTTCTGGATGACTACCGAATCCTTAACGAAGATGGTCTGCGCTATGCGAATGAGTTCGTCATTCACAAAATTCTTGATGCTATCGGTGATGCCTACCTTTTGGGACACAGCCTGATTGGTGAGTTACGCGCCTACAAATCCGGTCACGACCTGAATAATAAGCTGCTGCGAGCGATGCTTGATGATGAGTCCACCTGGGAAGAAGTAACTTTCAAAGATTCCAGAAAAGCGCCGATCTCCTACGCGACACCTTCTTACGCGTAACTGTAGGAGCGGCCCTTAGGCCGCGAACCTCGGTCCCGCTTGGGGGAGCGTAGCGGCAGCCGCCAGGCTGCTCGAGATCTCAACGCTACTGCAGGTCGCGGCCTAAGGGCCGCTCCTACGGTTATCCTTGTGAAACTCTTATGCGGCAGGTATGCGCGGTGATACCAGCGTCTCTGGCGGCCTTCAGCAAAACCTCGGTTTCGTAGCGCAAGCGTGACGCCCAGGCGGATGACGCGCAAATCACGACCAACTCTCCATCCTCCCGGATATTTGCGGCGACAATGGCGCTTCTGTCCGATTCGGGCAGCGCACTGCTGAGAATATCGGTGAGCTCTCCCATACGCCGGGCACGACCGATGAGGTCACCCAATTCCCCCTCAATACAAGGGCTTAGCAGATTTTCTAGCTTGCTGGATGGCATTAGAGTGTGACGTAGTTAGCGCTTTTGTCCTGTTTCGGGTGACCCCGTTCACCGTTCGCGGGGCCTTGCCTTGTAATGATTTCCGACATTATGCATAGTTTCCCTCTCGATAAAGGCAAACCCGCCGAAAGGTGGGGTCGCAAAACCACCGGTCTAAGGGGATTTTCCTAAGACAGCGGGGCTACCGAAGTGAGCAGGGACAGCAAGTTTATAACAACGCGAATAAGCGGGCGCAGGCTTTTGGGCTGCGGCTCCGCAACTTGCATAACCATGACGCGACCAGTCAACGCGCATGTGGGGCATATTGAATGAATTTAGTAATTTTCGGCAAGGGATTTGGTAGTCCCAGGCAGGTAAACCTGACGGGCTTTGCGGCCGGTTTGTCAATTACCGTCATAGTTGGACTGGTTGTTAGTGCCGGGTTTGCGGTCGGCTCCTGGCATGCATCTCGCACCGGATCTGGTGTTAGTACTGGCGAACTTGAAGGTCTGTTAAGTCAGCTGCAAGAGCAGCGAAGCAATATCGACACACTGCGTCAGGAAAATGAAGACACCCTCGATGCACTGTCAATACGCGTTGCGCAAATGAACGCACGCATGATTCGTCTTGACGCACTGGGTCGTCGATTGACGGACATGGCTGAGATTGATGACGGTGAATTTGATTTCGATTCCAATCCAGCGGTAGGTGGACCGGAAGAGCCAATGGCCGCCGGATCAAATATTGCTGTTCCCGAAATGCTCGACACGATGGATGCGTTCGGTGCTCGATTGGACAACCGTGAAGCACAGCTCAACGTGCTTGAACGTGTATTGATGAATCAAAACCTCAAAGATCGCGTTTACCCGCAGGGTCGACCGGTTGGTGCTGGATGGATTTCATCCTATTTCGGCACGCGCACGGATCCATTCACTGGTAAGGCGGCCAATCATACGGGCGTCGATTTTGCTGGTAAGAACGGTGCGGAAATTGTTGCGGTTGCTGATGGCGTCGTAACCTGGTCAGCGGACCGTTACGGCTACGGCATCATGATCGAGATCAACCATGGCAATGGTTACTCAACGCGCTACGCACATAATTCGGAAAACCTCGTGTCTATCGGAGATGAGGTAAAGAAAGGTCAGGTCGTTGGCCTGATGGGTGAGACCGGCCGTGCTACGGGCCCAAACCTCCACTTCGAAGTGCTGCATAACGGTAGCCGGGTCAATCCGGTGAAGTTCATTCGCGAAAGCTCGAAGTAATTCCGCAGTACCCAGCTACCTTGTAATTTCCGGCATCGGCCGCGGCTCTTTGTGGGCGTCCATGCCGTGGTCCTTGTTATGGCCAAAAACACCCATAAATCGCGACATTAGATATTAAATAACGCCGCAAAAGCTATAGAATAGCGGCCTTTGTTTTGTCCGTATCCCTAGGAGCCCTCAGTGGCGAATTTCCTGACACGCATATTTGGCAGTCGCAATCAGCGGCTGGTGCGTCAGTACTCAAAATCCGTAAAAGCGATCAACACCCTCGAAGAGGGCTTGCAGGCACTCAGTGATGACGCGCTGAAAGCCAAGACAGAAGAGTTTCGGCAACGGTATGCAAACGGTGAGACGCTGGTGCAGTTGTTGCCCGAAGCGTTTGCCGTCGCTCGTGAGGCCTCAGTTCGCACGATGCAGATGCGACCATTCGACGTGCAGCTTATCGGCGGCATGGTGTTGCACGACGGCAATATCGCCGAGATGCGTACGGGTGAGGGCAAGACTCTCATGTCAACGCTTCCCGCTTACCTGAACGCGATCAGCGACGATGGCGTACACATCGTTACGGTCAACGAATATCTGGCACAACGCGACGCCGACTGGATGCGTCCGATTTACGAATTCCTGGGGCTGACTGTCGGTGTATCGAAAAGCGGCCAGACGCAGGACGAGAAACGCGCTGCCTATCAGAGCGACATTACCTACGCGACGAACAATGAGCTCGGTTTCGACTATCTGCGAGATAACCTCGCGTTCGCGACGGCCGACAAGGTGCAACGCAGTCTGAATTTCGCGATCGTCGATGAAGTTGACTCAATTCTTATTGACGAAGCTCGTACGCCGCTGATTATTTCCGGGCCAACCGATTCGAGCACGGATCTGTATGGCCAGATCAACAAGATGATCCCCAAGCTCAGGAAGCACGATGAGACACAAGAACCGAGTAACTTCGATATTCTGGCGAAAAGCGTAACCCTGATTGGCGAAGAATCTGACGCAATGACGCTGGAAGAAGCGGTTGGAATTGCCGAAGCACGCGATGCGGATCTCGTGTTGAGCGAGATGGACGGCAAAACAGCTCAATGCCGCATCATCATTCGCGGCGACTACACCGTCGATGAAAAAGCGAAGCAGGCGTATGTGACGGAAGAAGGTCATGCGCAAGTCGAAGCTATTATGGGTCGAGCGGGCCTGCTGGCTGAAGGTGAGAGTCTTTACGATGCCGGCAATATCAAACTGCTGCACCACCTGAACTCGGCGCTTCGGGCGCATGCGCTGTACCAGCGCGATGTGGACTACATCGTGAAAGACGGTGAGGTCATCATTGTTGACGAATTCACCGGACGGACTATGCCAGGACGCCGTTGGGGTGATGGTTTGCACCAGGCGGTTGAAGCGAAGGAAGGCGTCTCGATCAAGCAGGAAAACCAGACGGTCGCGTCGATCACGTTTCAGAACTATTTTCGGCTTTATAACAACCTGTCGGGTATGACCGGTACGGCGGACACAGAGGCATTCGAGTTCCAGCAGATCTATGGCCTGGAAGTTGTGGTTATTCCCACGCATAAGGACATGGTCCGCGATGACCACGCAGATCTGGTCTACCTGACCGAGAAGGACAAGGTAGCGGCGATCGTTGAAGATATTGTCGATTGTAGTGAGCGTGGTCAGCCAGTTCTGGTTGGTACGACATCGATTGAAGCATCCGAGCTGCTGTCGTCATTCCTTAAGAAACAAAACATCAAGCACAGCGTCCTTAACGCGAAGCAGCATGAGCGCGAAGCGCAGATTGTGCAGAATGCCGGGCGCTCGGGCGCTATTACGATCGCCACCAATATGGCGGGTCGAGGCACCGATATTGTTCTTGGCGGAAGTATGGACGCCGCATTTTCGGACGCCGGGGAAGACGCCGATAAGTCCAGTATTGAAGCAGAGTGGATGCAGCGCCACGAAAAGGTGCTGGAGGCCGGTGGCCTGCACATTGTGGGCACGGAACGCCACGAGTCACGACGCATCGATAACCAGCTCAGAGGGCGGTCCGGCCGTCAGGGCGACCCTGGATCATCGAGATTCTACCTCTCGATGGAAGATACCCTTATGCGCATCTTCGGCGACCCGGAACGCACCAAAAATCTCTTGTCGCGGGCAGGCATGCGCGAAGGCGAGGCTATCGAGAGCAAGCTTTTATCGCGACAAATCGAACGTGCCCAGCGGAAGGTTGAAGCGCATAACTTTGATATGCGAAAGAATCTTCTTGAGTATGACGACGTTGCCAACGATCAGCGTAAAGTTGTTTACCATCAACGCTCAGAGCTTATGGACGCCGACGAGATTGAAGAGTCCGTTGAAGCTATTCGTGAAGAAGTCGTCAGTATTACGGTGGAGCAATACATACCGCCCGGTAGCCTGGATGAATTGTGGGACCCGGAGGGCCTGAGCAAGGCGCTGGAATCGGAGTTCGGTGTGCGGGCTGACGTCAGTCACTGGATCCAGGATGACAAAACTCTGGGTTCTGAAGGTATCGTTGAACGTTGTGTTGCGGAGGCGATGGCCGCGTACCAGAAGAAGGCCGGGAGTATCGGCAACGATCTTATGCGCGGTGTCGAAAAGCAGGTGATGTTGCGACAGTTGGACCATCACTGGAAAGAACACCTTGCTTCCATGGATCATCTGCGCCAGGGCATCGGCTTACGCTCTTACGCACAGAAAAACCCGAAACAAGAATACAAGCGCGAAGCGTTCGAGATGTTCGGTGTGATGCTTGAGCAGGTCAAACACGACACGGTCAGCATACTTTCGCGAATCCGGATTCAGAGTGAAGACGACCTGAACGAGATGGCGAAGCAGAAGCAATCGGCAGACTCGATGAAGTTTCAACATGCTAAGGCGTCGGCTCTTGGGGATCAGCCACAAGCTGGTGGTCAGCAAGCAGCAGCACCATCGGCGGAACCGTTCGTTCGCGATGGACGCAAGGTTGGGCGCAATGAACCGTGCCCGTGTGGATCCGGCAAGAAGTTCAAACAGTGCCATGGCAAACTGAACTCATAGTTCTATTGTGATGGACCACTTCGACGTTGCGGCAGGAATTCTCTGCGACTCCAAAGGCCGCATATTGATTGCCGAGCGACTGGGCGGCGGCCCATTTCATGGTCTGTGGGAGTTTCCTGGCGGAAAAATTGTCGCTGGTGAGACTGCGCCGCAGGCGTTATCCAGAGAGCTCGCTGAAGAACTCGGCATTGAGGTGACAGAGTGTTCGTCGTTTATGAATCTCAGACACGAATACGACGATCGAGTCGTAGACATCGAATTTTTCATTGTCAGTGACTGGAATAGTGAGCCGGTCGGTCGCGAGGGACAGGAGTTGCGCTGGGTACCTGCAGAGTCACTGGATGCTGATGAATTGTTGCCGGCTGATGTGCCTGTGGTGGAAGCTTTGAGGCGGAGGCACTAGTAGGAGCGGTCCTTAGACCGCGAAGCATCGCGGTCTAAGGACCGCTCCTACGGCGAAATCGTCAGCAAACCGATAATTGAAACGGCACGTCCTGGCCGGTTTGCACCGCGCGATTATCTACCGTTGACCACTCCAAAAAACGCACTGTAAATCGGTGCTGGCTGCCACTGATTTCGGGAAACAACTGCGACCCTTCCGCGAGGCTTACCCG
>Ga0255049_10000078_pt1 | contig 52624 bp, 49 predicted proteins | sample JV7_2_3_MG_FD_183615 | JGI IMG/M metagenome (GOLD analysis project Ga0255049, IMG submission 183615) | Seawater microbial communities from Jervis Inlet, British Columbia, Canada - JV7_2_3 | ecosystem: Environmental > Aquatic > Marine > Inlet | place: Canada: British Columbia | collected 2016-10-06 | reverse complement strand
GACGACGGGTCGTCAATTTTGCTGCCCCAGTACTCTTCCATGCTAAGAGCGTCGCCAGTACCGCGAAAGATCCAGACAGAACCCGTGTTCCTGCCCGTAATCTCAAAACGATGGTATGAGAGGTTGTGGGCGTTCTCCTTCGGCTTCGAAATACATAGACTTGTGAAGTATCGGCCTTCCGTGAAGTCGGGCGACCCCTGCCCATCCTGTGGGTTAAGTCGCAGCGCCGGAATGAGTGCAAGGTCGGCATCGTCGCCCTTCAAGATCACTTCTTTGCAGGGCGCTTTTTTCGAGTCTACGTAAACTGGTGGTACGCCTCCCGATTTCAGTACCTGCATCATCTTCATCGCCGTTCCCGGCAGCGCATTGTCTTCCGGTACTCCGAACGCATCGGCCATCCGTCTATAACTGTGCCCTACGGTGTTGGCCAGCACCGGAATATCGAATCCCTTCGGCTTCTCGAAAAGTATCGGCTTGTGGTTATTTTCGTAGTCGGCGCGGGCGATAAACGCACCCATTTCATCAAGCGTATCGATCTCGACGGGGACCCGAAACAGTTCATCTTTATCGTCCAGATCATCAAGAAACGCACGAAAATCGAAAACGCTCATCGCTCATCCCCCGATAGTAGAATCCTGGCGGCAGCTTAACACTTTTGTATAGAACTTTTCTATATAGAAATGTTAAGCTGACCCGATGCGTCTCATTATCGGAATTTCCGGCGCAAGTGGCGCGATCTACGGTATTCGACTGCTTGAAACTTTGCGGCACCACGATGATGTGGAAACGCATCTCGTGATGTCATCTACCGGCCGCATGAACATCCAGATAGAAACGGACTGGAAGATCAAGGATGTTGAAAAGCTGGCGGACATCGTGCATCGCAATAATGATGTCGGTGCAATGATCGCCAGTGGCTCGTATAAAAGCGACGGGATGATCGTCGCACCGTGTTCAATGAAGACGCTGTCGGCAATTGTCAACTCGTATGCGGATAATCTTCTGTGCCGCGCCGCTGACGTCATGTTAAAAGAGCGCAAGCGGCTCGTCCTGGTACCAAGGGAATCGCCGCTGCATTCGGGCCACTGTCGGCTCTTGTATCGGGCCACCAAAATGGGAATCGATATTGCGCCGCCGGTGCCTGCTTTCTATAACCGACCGCAGTCGGTCGACGATATCGTCAATCACACGGTCGGCCGACTGCTGGACCTCCTCGGGCTGGAAGCGGGACTGGTCAAGCGCTGGTGTGGAGTCAGCGATACCTGAAACTATGTTTACAGTCCGAGCACGCTCGAGATCGATTGTTCATCGTGGTCAGGAAATGCGGCGCGGATCACGCTTACGAAATTGCGCCGCACGTCTTCACCTACTTCAAGTCCCGCGTACTCGCAGTAAAGCATCAGGTTGGCGGCGACATCTTCAAGGACCCGATCCGGAGCGTCAGTTCGCGATCGTTCGATTGATACCAGTGACTCCAGCCCCTGCTGCTGCATTTTTTCCGCCGCGAACTCAACGGATTTGATTTCTTCGCGGAGTTGCATGCAGGTGTCGGTTGGAACCGGCTCTGTGTCGCATCCCGAATGCTTCATCCATGTTCTTGCGGACCGTAACGGCACCACGACATGGTCGGCCCACTGCGTAGAGAACTCGCTTGCCTTTGCGAACAGTTCGGCGTCGAACCGACCGATGACGGCACCGGTCCAGCAGCAGAACAGCAGCATATTTACATCCGCACCGTAGTCGTTCTGGAGAGAAAGACAGGCCTCGGGCACGCCCGCTGTGCGATAAGTGCGCACGGAGAAGTCCCAGAATCCTTCGATTTTCTGGCCGGTTGGCATTTTTCAGGCCTCAGGGGCAACAGTAAGCACAATGCCGTCCAGCTCGTCCTGCCATTTGATCTGGCAGGAGAGTCGTGAGTTTGGCTGCATCTCGCAGCCCTCTCCTTCGAGTGTCGCCAGTTCGAAATCAGTTTGCGGTTTCAACCTGCTGAGCCAGGGCTCTTCGATGAAGACGTGGCAAGTCGCGCATTGACAGGAGCCGCCGCACAGCGCTTCTATCGACAGGCCGGCCTGCCTTAGGATTTCCATCAGGCTCGCTCGCTCGCGTGCCTCAAGCTCGTGCTTCGTGCCATCACGATCGGTAGCAAATATCTGTGCCAAGGTTGCCTCTGACGTAATGGCTCAGGCGCCGGGCGGCCCAACGTTTTCGGCATTGTTCGACATACTGAATATTTCACCGCCGGGAAAGTAGTCCGACCAAACGTACCAGAATATCTTGTTGTAATGTGGAATCGCGGCGAGCTGCCTGCCCTCGTGCTCGCCGCTAACGCACAACCCGGTAACGGACCATTCAGAGCCGGTTTCCGCATCGACAAAATGGTCACTCTGCTTTGACTTCCCGAATGTCGGTATCGCGTCGCCGTCCACGCGCCGATCGAATACCTGCATATAGTCATCAACGCAAAAGATCGTCAGTTGCGTATCCGCAATCTGGTCATTGATTACCTGCCGGTCTGCAACCACGTCAACCGGATAGGCCCGTGACTGATCGCCAGAGAGCAGACCCAGTACCAATGACTTCATTGGCAAACGCTGATCGAGCGAATGCTGCAGCGGGTACACCATGACGGGGCTGGACGGGTCGATTACGTCGGCCCTGGCCAGCAGTTTCAGGTAGAAGATGTCGCGCCATTCGACGGGCCGCATCCATACGGGAGAATCGGGATAGTTCTTCTTCCAGGATTTCAGACTGGTCATGACAGTTGACACGGTGGACAAAGGATCGTTGCTGCCCTCGAGCCGATTATGGATTTGTACTACGGAACAACGATTGCTCTTCTCATAGAAAACCATGTTATTGGCGAGTGCAGCGGTGATCGTGATATCCGGATTACTGAAGTTACCCTCGAGGGCATACGACATCGAGCTGTGCGCCAGTATGCAATGCGTCATGATGAACGGTGCATCGCCCTCGGATTGATAAACGATATGGGGCCGCCGCGCCAGGCGCGCGATGAACGCATACGGATTGCCCTCCCCGTCTATGACCCCGACGACCTCCTCGTCCGGCCCGAATTTCTCGAGCGCTTCGTCAGCGGATACGAATATCGGCTTGCGAACAGGTCGAAACAGCATCTTGGCGTGCATCAGAAAACCGTAGATAACTATCGACGCGACCGCGACAGTAGATCCGATGACGGGGACCGAATACGCCCCGTCCAGCGCGTTCCGGTACCAGGCCCAGACAAGCAGCGCCAGCGCAAGAACGATAAGCACACCAGACTGGGAATATATATACCGGGCACCCGCGGGAGACGCTGCAATCCGGTTGGTCAGCATCAGTATCCCTAGCGTCCCGGGCAGCACGGCAAGCGCGGTCAGCAGCACCGCGATCATTGCAAGTACATCCGGGGTAGTCATCTGGATACCAACCTGTCTGTTATCGTTAGAAAATTGTACTGTACCGTACATTATTTTCCAATTCACGGGAGATTACCAGACCGGGCCGGTCCGGGAGCCGGCTCAGCCGTCGTCAGACTGGTGATATGCCTCGAGGAAGCGGTCCACAACGTGGCGCGCCCGGACGCTGACTTCCTCGGCGGAAGGCGCCGGGGCATCCAGATAGAGCTGGTCGATATAGCGCTGGTGCATGAGCATGCCGCGAAAGAATTCGGATGCCTCCTCGGCGCTTCTGATATCGATCAGCCCCCTGTCGATCAGCGTCTCGAAGTAGTCTCGCAGCAGGGTGTGGCCGCGCAGCGGACCGCGCTCATAATACATACGGGCGATATCGGGAAAACGATCACGCTCGGCGATGATCAACCCCATCAGCGCGCGGTGCTTGCGGGAAAACACAACGCGCAGGCGATGCTCGGCAAAATTTACCAGCGTGTCACGAACATCATCCAACGACTTGAGTTCAGCACCTTCATGACTCGTTACGATCGAATCAACAACGGCACGAAACAATTCCGCTTTCGTCGGGTAGAAACTGTATAAGGTTGCCTTGGAGCCGCCAGACTTTTTGACGATGGCATCGATTGAGGTCTCGCCGTAGCCCACTTTCAAGAACAGCGTCGTAGCAGCAGCAAGTATTTTCGCCTTCCTCTGTTGGCCACGAGCCGAAACAGGGACAGATTCCTTGCTGGTTTTCCCGCTCGCCTTCCTACTCGTTTTTTTTATTTTCGCCGCCAAGAGTCTGGTCTCGTTCAGCAAAGCCGATCAGGTTTCAAGTGCTCCCCGAAACCCAGCGTAACAGATGGCGGTGCCGGATTCGCCTGAAGTTGTGCAGCCAACGACGGTAAACCCTGGTCATCAGAGCGGCAACGCGGTCTCGAACTTGATCTGTCTTAGCGCAAAATCGGAGTGGATCTGGGAGACACTGGGCGCATTGAAAATGACGTTTTCCAGAAAGTGATCGTAGGCAGCGACACTGGGTGTCGCCACACGCAGGATGATATCTGCAGCACCGGTCGTAAAGAAACACTCCATGACCTCCGGCTGTTCCTGCATCAGATCGGCGAACTTCGTGCTTGAAGTCTTGGAGTGGCGCGCCAGTGATACGTGAGTAAATACGGTTTCTCCGATTCCTGCCTTTTTTGGATCGAGGATGGCGGTGTAGCGCTGAATGACTCCGGAGTCTTCGAGCCCTTTTACCCGACGCCAGCAAGCCGAAGGCGACAGGCCCACTTGTCTCGCCAGGTCCTGATTTGTAAGCCGCCCGTCGGCCTGTAATGCGATCAGTATGTTGCGCTCATAGCTATCCAATGGCACAGCCTCAGTTTGTTGTGGTATGGCCATCTTGAAATATCCTTTCGAAAAATGGTGTAATTTAGAGAACTTCTCCCAATTATAGGCGAAATTTCGGATAATAAGAAAGCATTACTCGCGAAAATCGGCGTAAGCTGCTTTTTGTCTGTAACCTATTTGCACGGAGGCAATTATGATCCCTGATACCACCAGCCCGGCCCCCCCAACCATCATTCCCGACGGGGAGAACCTGAGCGTCGATTTGCTTTCAGACATCGCACGCAATCCCACAACCCGAGTCGAGCTTACCCCCGAAATTCGGGACCGGGTAATCGCCTCGCGTAAATTACTTGACGAATTCGTGGAATCCGGACGTGTCATCTATGGCGTCACGACGAGTGTTGGCGGATTTGTTAACTGGTTGATCCCGTCATCGCTGGCTGAGGAGACGCAGAACAACATCTTGCGTTCGGTGCAAAGCAATTGCGGTCCTCATCTCGACGACCACTACGTTCGTGCCTCGATGCTTGCCAGAATCAACTCACTCGGCCGTGGTTGCTCGGCGATCTCGATCGAAAATCTCGAGAAATATGTCGCGATGTATAACCGTGGTGTTCTGCCCTGCATTCCCGAGAAAGGCTCACTCGGCACCAGCGGTGACCTCGGGCCGCTGGCGTGTATCGGCCTCGTCGGTACCGGTCAGTGGCGCGCGAAATTCAATGGCGAAGTCATGCCCGGCGGCGAAGCGTTGAAGAAAGCGGGCATCGAGCCGATGAAACTCAGTTACAAGGAAGGGCTGGCGCTTATCAATGGCACATCGGTGATGACCGCCATAGCCGCCTGCCTGGTTGCAGAAAGCAAGAGCCTGATCAAGGCCTACACGCTGACAAGCTGCATGAGTCTGGAAGTACAAAAGGCCAAAATCATGCCGTTTCACCCGGCGGCGCACCGGCAAAAACCGCATGTCGGCCAGGGAAAGATTGCTGCATGTATTTATGAGTCGCTCGCCGACAGCAGGATGATCGTGCAGGACGAGGAAGCGGAAAAGTGGCTGAGAAATCTTGCCAGCGACGAACCCCATGGTCTCGACGAACAGATCGAAGACGCTTATTCAATCCGCGCTACGCCGCAGGTACTCGGGCCGGTCGTAGATACAACACTCTTTGTGCAGGATACCGTTGAGACCGAAATCAATTCATCGAACGACAACCCGCTCATCGTCGTCGAGGATGGTGAAGCGGTACATAACGCGAACTTTCATGGCCAGTACATCGCCAATGCCATGGATCAGCTGGCAATCGTGCTGGTTAATATGTGCAACCTTTCGGACCGACGCAACAACCGCTTGCTTCACCCGAGTCTCAATGGAAGTCTGCCGCCGTTCCTGGTCAAGGAGAATGCCGGGGTACGCATGGGACTGATGGGCGGCCAGTTCCTGGCGACCTCGCTGACGGCTGAAATTCGCCAGATGTGCATGCCGATGTCGATTCAGTCGCTGCCATCAACGGGCGACTTCCAGGACCATGTAAGTTTTGGCATGAATGGGGCCCGTCGGACACGAGATATCCTGGACAATGCTCGACATATCCTCGCTTTTGAACTCATCTGCGCTTGTCAGGCGGCGGACCTTCGCGGTACCGATCAACTCAGTTCTGCAACCCGTAGACTGCATACGTTGGTCCGCGAACACGTGCCTTATCTTGATCATGACGAGCCGTTGACTGATCACATTGAGGCGATTGCGGCCATTTATGCGAGCGGCGAATTTCTCGAAGCAGTCCCGCAGGGGGTTGAAGCGTACAACTGGTAAAAGGAACTGACATGACGTCCGCAGTTCATGCGGCATATCTCGAGCGCACCCGCTCGAGCGCGGAAAATTATGCGCGCGCGACAGAACTTATGCCTGGCGGCACCTCGCGTCAGGCTTCGTTTTGGGCACCCTACCCCTTGACGATCAAGCGGGGCGAAGGCGCATATTTCTGGGATATCGACGGCCACCAATACCTCGACCTGATCAACAACTATACGGCGATGGTCCATGGCCATGCCTATCCTCCAATCGTCGAGGCAACGCGAATGCAGATTGGGGATGGTACCGGGTGGGCTGCGGCTAACGAACCGCAAAGCCGTCTCGCTGCAGTGATCGTCGATCGCGTGCCATCAATAGAAAAGATTCGCTTTACCAATTCCGGATCCGAAGCCGGCGCTCTCGCTTTTACTATTGCCCGGATAATTACCGGAAGAACGAAATTGTTGATGGCACGCTACGGCTATCACGGTTCGCTGCTCGAGTTCGAAATCGGCTCCTTCGGCAGAGAGGGGCCGCTTACACGTCTCGCGACCTTTAACGACCTGGCGGATTTCGAGGCTGTACTCGATGAGCACGGTGACGACATCGCGGCAGTATTTCTCGAGCCCGTTCTGGGATCAGGCGGCGTTATCGAGGGCGAGGCGAAATTTCTACATGGTGTCGGAACCGCGGCACACAAAGCCGGCGCATTGTTCGTTCTCGACGAAGTGCTCACTTTGCGATTCGCCGTCGGCGGATGTCAGGCCAGCATCGAACTCGAGCCGGACCTGACGATGCTGGGCAAGATCATTGGCGGCGGGTTTCCGGTCGGCGCAGTGGGCGGCAGTACAGACATACTGCGAATATTTGATCCCGCCGATATGAAGGTCTTTCACACCGGCACATTCAACGCGAATCCGGTAACGATGGTCGCCGGAGAAATATCGCTGCGGGAACTCACTGCCGAGCGTATCGAGCGCATGGACAATCTGCGCGCCTCGCTGCAGTCGGGCCTCGTCGATATAGCGCAGAAGCACGGCCTGCCGCTGTCGACAAACCACTATGGATCCTGCCTGAACCTCTATTTCAGCGAATCGGTTCCCGAATCGTCCATAGTCCGTGATGACGAGGCGGTGATGGACAAGTTTCATCTTGCCTGTATCAATCACGGCTTGTTTATCGCGCCCCGGGGCATGATTGCACTGTCTACCGTTATCCGGGAGGATCATATCGCCGAGGCGATCGAGCGCGCCGATGCTGCAATGCGTGATGTTGCAGCCGAGATCGGCTGAAGGAAGGAGACAATGTTCGAGCAAGTTGAGATTCCATACGGTTGTTACTGGTCCTCACCGTTTGTACGCTGGCAAGGAACACTGCAGCACCTGCACGCCGTAAAGTTCGCCGCTCACGTCGCGAGTCGCGAGCTTGCCAGGCGCGACATAGACCCGAAGTCTTTCGACGCCGGCGTGCTCGGCATCAGCATCTATCAGCATCAATCGTTTTATGGGACGCCGTGGTTTATGGGCCTGCTTGGTGCACCGCAGGCGCCTGGGCCCACAGTTTCGCAAGTCTGTGCATCGGGCGTGAGAGTCCTGGTCATGGCTGCCCAGGAAATCGGCAGCGGCCTCGCGCAAACGGTACTGGCCGCTACTGCCGACCGATGTTCCAACGGACCCCACACTTACTATCCGGCGCAGAAGGCGCCTGGTGGAACCGGTGTTGCCGAGGATGTGGTTCTCGACAGTTTTAGTTGTGATCCGTTAGGCGGACATTCCATGCTGCAAACAGCTGAAAATGTTGCGGCAAAATATTCGATTTCGACGACCGAGCAACATGAAGTGGTTTTGCAGCGGTACGCACAGTATCAGGATGCGCTGGCCGACGAGAAGGCCTTTCAGAAACGTTACATGGAATTGCCGTTCGCAGTAGCCGACCCGCGATTTCGCAAAACGGTCGAGGAAATCGATGGCGATCAGGGAGTAACTGCATCGACTGCTGAAGGGATGGCAAAGCTCAAACCCGTTATCCAGGGTGGTACGGTTACATTCGGTGGCCAAACATATCCCGCGGACGGCAATGCCGCTATCGTAATTACAGACCCGGACAAGGCCCGGACACTGTCCACCGACGCCACCATGCGGATTCGCATACTGAGTGCCGGCCAGTCACGCGCGCAACTGGCATATATGCCGGAAGCGCCCTGCAGCGCAGCCGAGTCGGCCCTGAAACTGGCAGATCTGTCATTCGACGACATGGACGCGATCAAGACTCACAATCCATTTGCAGTGAATGACATTGTGTTTGCCCGGGAAGCCGGACTGTCCTTAAAGGACTTCAATAATTATGGTTGCTCTTTGATCTGGGGACATCCTCAGGCGCCCACCGCGATGCGATCGGTCATCGAACTGATCGAAGAACTGGCTGCGCGCGGCGGTGGCCGCGGGCTCTTTACCGGCTGTGCAGCGGGCGATTCGGCCATGGCGCTTGTCCTGGCCGTGGATAATCGCTGAATCGGCTATGGACAAGCTGGCAGCACTGGAATTCGCGCCTGCAGAGGTAGATGTCGAACGTCTGCACGGCGGCGGCTTCGTTTTGCGCTCTCCACTGAAACTCGGGACTTATGCCGAGAACATTTGCTGGTACCTGGTCGATTGGGCGGAAAAAGCGCCGGAGCGGATGTTTCTTGCCGAACGCTCGGCGAGTGGCGACTGGCGAAGTATTACGTATGGCGAAGCCCTGGCGTCCACCCGCGCACTGGCGGCGGCGTTGCTGGCCCATAAGGTGACCATGGACCGGCCGGTCATGGTTCTCTCTGAAAACAGCATCGAGAATGGACTACTGCAACTTGCGGCGATGTTCACGGGCGTTCCCGTGTCACCTGTGTCACCGGCATACTCGTTGATGTCACAGGATTTCGGCAAGCTAAAGCATGTTTTCGACCTGGTACAGCCGAAAATCGTGTTCGCCTCCAACGGTGAACAGTTTCACGATGCGCTGACGGCGCTGGATCTCGACGACGTCACGATCGTGGTGAAGCAGAACGTTCCGGCCGGAATCGAGGCAATACTGGTGGATGACTTGTTGGCGACGAAGCCGACGCCAGCTCTCGATAAGGCGTTCTCCCAGGTTGGTCCTGAAACAGTGGCGAAGATTCTCTTTACCTCCGGCTCAACCGGAATGCCGAAGGGCGTCATAAACACACACCGCATGATGTGTTCCAATCAGCAAGCAAAGGCCCAGGTCTGGCCGTTCCTTGCTCGTCGCCCGCCGGTACTTGTCGACTGGCTGCCCTGGAATCACACATTCGGCGGAAACCACAACTTCAATATGATATTGCGAAACGGCGGGTCACTATACATAGATAGTGGCAAACCGGCGCCAGGCATGTTTGAAAACACAATTGCAAACCTTCGCGAGATTGCGCCAACTGTCTACTTCAACGTTCCGCGCGGCTTTCAGATGTTGGCACCGTATCTAGAGCAAGACGCGGAATTTCGCGATCACTTCTTCTCAAACCTCGACACGATATTCTATGCGGCAGCCGCACTGCCCCAGGATCTCTGGGAGCGCATCGAAAATCTGTCAATTGCAGCACTTGGTAAGAAGATATCCATGACGTCAGCCTGGGGTCTGACGGAGTCCGCGCCGCTCGCAACAGACGTTCACTTTCCGATTACCCAAGCCGGCGTGATCGGCCTGCCTGTACCAGGCACTGAACTCAAGATGCTGCCAAATGCCGGCAAGCTGGAACTGCGCTTGCGCGGACCGAACATCACACCAGGATATTTGAAACGTGATGACCTGACTGACGAAGCCTTTGACGAGGATGGTTTCTACAAGACCGGCGATGCCGGAAAGTTTGCCGATCCGGACGACCCGTCAAAGGGAATTCTGTTTGACGGTCGTGTCGCCGAAGATTTCAAGTTGTTGACCGGCTCATGGGTCAATACGGGTATGGTCAGGATCGCGGCAATTTCCGCCTGCACCGAGATTGTCCAGGACGCCGTCGTCGCGGGGCATGACCGCGACGACATTGGGTTACTGATTATTCCTAACCTTGCAGGAATAGCGACGTTCGCCGGCCTCAGGCCCGACGCTCCCTTAGCGGATCTGATCGGCGATGAAAAGGTCAGGCAGAGATTGCGTGATGACCTCGCCGCTTATAACACGCAGAACCCGGCCTCCAGCACGCGTATCGCCCGGGTACTTTTGCTGATAGAGCCGTTGAACATCGATGCCGGTGAAATAACTGATAAGGGTTACGTTAATCAGCGCGCCGTACTCGAACGACGGCATGCGCTGGTAAAGCAGCTCTACAGCGACAATATCAAAGTGATAGTCATCGATGAGCGCAAGGACGAGCAACTGAATACGTCGGCAATGTAACGCGTTGCCGTCAATGAGTTGCCGGACGGCTATGCGGCGGATGTTTTCTCTGTCAGATAGTCACTCAGTTTTTTCACCAGCGCGTCGTACCTGGCGGGGACATGATTTTCCTCATCTTTCGCTATCACGCGCCGAAAATCCCTGGAAACTGCCTGCATCTCATCCTCCGGGATCATTTGATCGGCCATCGGGAACAAGATCATGTTTTCCTTGTTGATGTGCTCGCGCAGGAGATTGACGTAGTCGTAAACATTTTGCACCACGTCCGCGGCAGCAGCTCCGTCACCTGCTTTCATCTGCTCGGCGGCTGATCGAAACGCTGCCGTGAACGCTCGGCCTTCCTCGTGTTCGTGCAACATGACCGCGACCGGCCCACTGTCCCGGGGCATGTCTCTTGCGGTCATTGCCACAAAAAGTATGTCCTCCTCCTTGCTGTGGTGACATCGGTCCGCGAACCCCGCGACGAATTCCGCTGCATCGAGGAAGAAATCAGGATCTACATCATCACCGCGGTCCAATCTGTCTGCGGCCTCCTCCAGGTAATCAAGCACCTCGACAATAAGCAGGTGCTCATTTTTGAGTATTTCTGTCGGTGTCATGTAATTTTCTCTTTGGTAGATGATTTCGATATCTGGCCTGCGGGACAGTCTGCACTTTTCGGTTCGACCGCGTTTGCTATCGGACAAGTGACTTCTTCCTGTCCCAGATCGACCGCAAGAACGGGCTTGCCTTCGTCGTACGCAGCAAGGTCAGGTGACGGCACCCCATGCTGTGCCTGCAGCAGCTTGTCATGTCGAAATGCGCCCCAAAGTGCCGCGCCAATCGCACCAGCGTAAATAGAATCCGGGTGGCTGAGAACGTCCACCTTCAGCTTCTGTTCGACGACCTGCTCTTCCACCGCCTCGACGAGGCCTTCATCGCTGGCAAGTCCGCCTGTAATCAATACCGATCCCTCACGAGCCTTGATGGACTTCAGAAGCTTGACGAGACGGCTGGCCATGGCGATGTGAATACCCTTGAGTATGTTCGCTGTAGTGATGCCCCTTGAAATCATGTTAATCACGTCGGTCTCTGCGAGAACGGCGCAAATGCTGCTGACGGTTTCGGGATTGTCGGCGGTCTTCGAAATCGTGCCGACCTCTTCGAGTGCTACGCCTAAGTAACGTGCGATATTCTCGAGAAACTGGCCTGATCCCGATGCGCACTGGCTGGTCATTTTGTAAGTCAGTACCTTACCGCGCTCATCTGTCGCGATCGCCCTGCCGTGCAAGGCACCTGCGTCGATAACGGCGTTGATACCCGGCTGAAGATAGGTGGCTCCCCGTGCATGGGTCGTCATCGAATAAAAGTGCCCGGTGCGAAACGGGATGTTTTCACCGTCGCCCGTCGTCGCCACGTAGTCGATGTGCTCGGGATCCAGACCGACTTCCGCCAGCATGTTGTCGTACCCCTCTCTCGCCAGCAGCATTGGGTCGCGCCTGCGAATCCGGCTTGTATACCTGGCCAGCCACTTGGTATTCCCCTCCGCCACATCAAACAGGACTGTCTTGACTGCACCTGTGCCGAGATCGATTCCTGCTGTAAGTGTCACGTCCGTTCCTTTGTTCAATGCAAAACGACACGTTGCGCGAATGTGGCCGCACCCAGCGCACCCGTATATATGGATTCCGGGTTCACGTTCATCGTGATTTCACCGTAATTCTCGCAGGCGAGTTCTTTCAGCACGGCGACGGCCGCTTCATTCTTGGCAACACCGCCGGTAAACGTAAACTGATCATGTATGCCGCCCGACCTGGAAAGGATCGACATTGCGCGAAGAATGATTGCTCGGTGCAGGCCGGCGACGATGTCCTCCCGTTTTTCACCCATGGACAATCGATCACGCAACTCCGCGCCTGCAAAAACAGTACATGTGGAATTGATGCGTACCTTTCGCGTCGCTTGCATCGCCATCGGCCCGAGTTCATGCAAACCGAGATTCATTTCGTCGGCAATGTAGCCGAGATAGCGGCCACATCCAGCCGCGCAACGGTCATTCATCTGAAAACTCTCGACGATGCCCTGCGAGTCGACCTGGATCGCCTTGGTGTCCTGGCCGCCGATGTCCAGCACGGTTGCCGTCTTCGGGTGCATGATGTGTGCGCCGAGCCCATGGCACAGGATTTCGGAGCGAATGTGTTCCTTCGAAAACGGCAGGGTGGCCCGGCCATATCCGGTGCCTATGGTATATGTCTCCTCGAACTCGATGCCCAATACGCTTTCGAGCGGTGCCCGCAATTTATCGAGCAGCCTGGAGAATCTTTGCGTCCGATCGCAGGTCCGATGGAGAGCGCTCATGAATTTCGCTGCATCGGCACCGTCGCCGACGCGGTTTTCCACCTCGATGATTGACCGGTCGTAGACATTCAGCATGGCCTCGAAACTGATCCGGCTGCCCGGGACAACTGACTCCGACGCGCTAGCGTACTGCGATCCGGCAATGTCACGGAAGAAGTCGGATCTCCTGCGCGACCCGGGTTCGAACTGCCTGGGCGCTTCGTCTTTGAGTTGCTGAAAGACCTCGGTAAGCAAGGCCCTGGTTTCCACACCGTCCTTTCCGAGGCGTTCGTCCCCGGCACTCTCGAGGCAAATCCTCTCGAGCTCAACGAGCTGCTCCAGGTATTGCTCGAGGCGAAAGTCCTGTTCGAAATTGCTCAGAAATTCGTCCAGCCGGCCTTTTAGCGCGGGCAAATCTTTCAGCAGTTTGCGGAACAGAAAAAACCGTGCGTCCAGAAATGCTTCTTGCTTGGCGACGTCTGCGGCAATGCCGTAATTCGAACGCGAGTTCGTAATTCCCCGGCCCAGTACGGTTTCATCGGCATCGAGCACGATCGCTTTTGTCGTTGTTGATCCCAGATCGATGCCGATGAAAGACTTCATGCGGCGGTCCTCGTGCCGCCACGGGCCTTTTTCTGTTCAATCATCTGAAAGTAACTTTCGAGGCGATTCTTGACATTCGCCGTCGAGAAATAGCGGGGATCGACGAGATCGGTCTCGATGAATCCGGCAGGCTTGCCGGTGCGTTCTTCGATCTCGCGAAGCATAAGCAATTGCCCGGCGGAGAAACTGTTACAGCTCTTGATGGAGTTATTCAGGAAGCCGTCGGCCTGATATTCGTCCATGTATCCGCACAGCATGTCCACCCGTGCCGGCAGGCTGTGATTCGTGTAGCAGCCGAGGCAGTAATCGGCGAGCGACTCCAGTGGATGCTGCGGGTCATGTCGAAAACCGTAGTCGTACACGCCGCCGACCTTGGTGTAGGAACTCGCAACCACGACAACGCCCTCGTCGTAGAACATCTTCCAGAAATCGCGAAAGTGGGTCCAGTTGGGCGGCCCTTCCACGACCAGGCGAATCCGCTCATTCTCGAGTATGCCTTCGGGCGTTAACGGACCGAGACCCGCGTCGACACGTTCAGCGACCTCGTTGCGCAGCGCGCGGTAGTAATCCGTGGCGCCTTTGCTGCCGCGAAATGCCGAGAATATCGGCCCGCAATAATAGACGCCGCCGAAGTAGGCATCGATCGGTGACGGCCGGTTTTTCGCCGACTTCAGCACCCATACCAGGTCTTCTTCGGCCTTGGCAGATTCCTTCAGGTATCCGCGCAGGCGGTCAATGTCGAATTTAACGCCGCTGACGCGCTCGAGTGTCGGGATCACATGATCCTTCAGTTGCATGACGACAAAGTCGCGCATGTTCTTCGTTATTTTTCCATCGGCCTGATACGGCACATGCAGCATTGCAGTTTCGCAGTCGTATTGATCACGCACGAGTTCGAACCACTTCATGAACGTGAAACACCCTGTATATGAGAGCAGCAATAAATCCGGTGTCGGCAACGGCCTGCCGGTCGGCCCAACCTGTCCCTTCGCCATCATGCCAAGGTCGCTCTTGACGTAGGTGCAGACATCCTCGGATTGACCTGAGCGTTCCGCTTCCATGATGTAGGCGCCGCTTTTTTTTCTCATGGCAGCCTGCAAGGCATTGATCTCGGGAAGATTGCGGACGAAGTCGAAGCACATCAGAAGCTCATTGAGATTCCCTGGCACAAAAGTAGAAGAGATCTTCTTACCATCCTCGTGAGCCGTTGCCAGTGCGTCGAAATTCGCGCTGATCATCGCCTTCTGTAGAACCATCGATTCCTCTTTCTGTACGTCCGGCTGTTGCTTCACGGAGGTATTCATGCGGCACTCCATAACTTGATCGAATCCGCAAACGTTCCCGCCTGCTCACGAATGGGTTGCATTTGTCCCGAATTCTCGGCGAACTTGAATGCTGTGTACGGGATACCCTGGGCGGCCAGGGCACTCTGCAGCATGGGCCTGTCGAGGAGTGCCGGATCGCAGAAACTGGGGCTTGCAAAGATGACCCCCTCTGCCGCGTTCCTGCGTACCGAGTCGATCAGGAATTTGCCCTTCAGTTTCTTGTCCGGCACATATTTGCAGGAAGTTTCTGAAGAATAGGTAATGAACGCGTCGCTCAGCCTTTTGATTGGATCACCGTCCAGCGGCACATCGTGTAATAGCCAGCGTGCCACGAGCATGAAATCGTCGTCGACCACGTAGCAGCCAGCCAGTTCGATGGACTTCAAGAGTCCCAATGGCGGTTGTTCGCAGAACAGGCCATTGATCACGATACGGCAATTGTCCCTGACAGGACGATCAACCTCTTTCGCTGCCCGCAGGTAGTCGTGAATGAGTCGAGTGTGCTCTTCCACAGGAAGGTTCATGCCTGCCCTCATCAGAAGATAGACCTCCGGGGTCGGCGCCTGCCACGGTTCTGCGGATCGGTACGCATAGAGTTCGGCGATCGCCTGGCGATTCTTGTTGTACAGATCGATCGATGCCCGGATGTCGTCGTCACTTATTTCGCGACCGGCGAGTTCCGCGAGCGAATCGCGCAAACTTTGCAACTCTCTTGTATAAAAGACGCCGCCAACATCCAGGTCGAAATTCTGTGGCACGTCGAAATAGCGTATGAGCTTGTCCTGGAACTTGAGCTGCCACATACCGGAGAGATTGCGAATAACGTCGCAGGTGCTCGGAAAAAGCATTCCGTCGAGACAATCGAGTTTATTGGTAACAGCCAATTCGATCGTGGATCTCGGAATTCGACAGATGTAGCTCTGGTAGTAGGCATCTCCATGTATCACGTCGAGCTGATCGCCGCCGCCCAGAATGCCAACCGGCAACATACCGGCCGCGTGGATCAACTCCCGTGGCACATAGACCGGCATATGACCGATGGCCTTGCGATTCTCACCGGCCTCCTTCCATCGCCGGACTGCCTCGAAATCCAGATCGTCATAAAGATCCTGGCAGCGTTGGACAATCTCTTCCAAAGCCATGATCGGATATTCCTGCTTAAAGTGGTATAATAGTACCGAATTACGTCTTTAGCGTCAAATGGCGCGGGCCGGCTGCGGTGTTAGGATTGGCCGGCCTGCAGCTAACGACAGACAGGTTGGAAATTGAAGACGAATAGACCCGAGATCGACGTTCATGTGGCGGAAGCGGCCGATATCGATGCCGTCGTGGCCCTCGATGCCGAGATAACCGGCACCGAAAAGGCCGACTATTGGACGGATGTATTCGAGCACTTCGCCGGGGCGAATCAGCGCTTGAAGCGCTACTTCCTCGTGGCCAAAACAGGAGACGATCAGCTCGCCGGTTTCATCGTCGGCGAGATTCGCGCCTGGGAATTCGGCTCCCCACCCTGTGGCTGGGTGCTCGCCCTGAGCGTGACGCCCGATTTGCGGGAACAGGGCATTGGGACGCTGTTGTTCGAGGCTTTATGCACAGCAATGAAAAAAGATGGCGTAACAACAATTCGTACGATGGTGCTCGGCAACGATAAAGTGAATTTGTCGTTCTTTCGTGGTGAGGGTCTCGCTGCTGGGCCCTACATCGAACTCGAAAGGCGGCTGGAATGAAACTGCAGAAAGCCAGCCGCTATGCACTTTATGCGGTATTGCATCTGGCCAGCGAGCCAGGAAAACAATTTTCTACTGCCGATATCGCCGAAAGTTACGGCATTTCAATTCACCACCTGGCAAAAGTATTGCGCACGCTGGTGCGTAGCGGGCTTATCGAATCGGTCAGAGGGGTTGGCGGTGGTTATCGATTCGCCGGTAATCTGCGACGGACGACGCTGTGGGCCGTCATCCATGAATTCGAATCGCTCGAATCAGAAATTGACACGCCGGACGATCTGACAGGTAACGCAGCGATCGTGATTCGCGGCCTGGACAGCGTAATGGGTGAAATCGACGGCCTGAATCGTGCAACGCTCGATTCGATAACACTGAAGACTCTTCTCAGGTACGGCGTCGAAAACCTCGAAAGAGAAAGTTAGCGGCACATCAGCTGTGATAATCAATACTTGATCTGATGGGCTCTGTCAGATTGAGTCGAGACCGCTGTCCGCTTTACACTCAACAGCGGTCGCTGGGATGGTAGGCCCCTTAAGGGCCGCTAACGACCCAAAGCGGCCTTAGTGCTCTCCCTCGTCTAGAATCGTACTTATACTCGGATTACTCGGGAGTTGGTCGTGGGATCGACAATCGACAAAGAAGCAGAAGCTCGGGCACTAATGCAGCTAAGCCGACAATGGTCTGAACTGATAGCCTCAGGAGACTTAGAGGCGGGAATGGACTTTTGGGCAGAAGATGCGGTGATGTTGCCGCCGGATCTACCCGTTCTGTCTGGTAAAGGCGCGATACGGGAATACGTTACAGGCGCCGCCAAAATCCCTGGCTTCAAAATAAGATGGGAGCCTCAGAGTGCCCATATCTCCAAAAGCGGCGACATGGCATATATGATCGAGCGAAACGTCATTGAACTCGACGGCGAAGACGGAAACAAGATCGTAACTCACGGAAAGGTCGTCACCGTTTGGCGTAAAGACCCAGATGGCCAGTGGAGGAACGTCATAGACATGTGGAATGCGGCGCCACCGCCGAGTGACTAACAATGGCACATGGAGGTCGTATTTATGGCCGCTATTGGCCGAAAGCGGACCTTCAATTTGGGCTAATTACACCCTTCTGAACGTCCGCTTTGGAGAAAAGCGGACATTAGCGGTTGAGCGTCAGAAATCGGCCTGACGAATGACCGCTTTACCCCCAAAAGCGGACATTCAGCTAAAATCGGTCAAAGGGGCCGCTAACGACCCAAAGCGGACGCTCACTTGCAAAGGTCACTTCGCATTCTAGGCGGCCAGACAAGCGTCGAGCATCACTCTAACCAAAGGCCATCAGGATCACCGGGATAAGTTCCAAGACTTTGGCCATGGGTTTGATAACCCAATAGACGGCGTACGTGCTCTGGAAAGCTGTCGGCCGTGTCACGCGGTATACACAAATACTGATTATCCTCTTGCCTCAGCCAGCCTAGACTATAGGTACTGATCAAACCGTTGCGTGGTGAATCACTTTTGTTGGCACCTCCACCATGAATGGTTGAACCCATGTAGAAGAGCACTGATCCCTTTGGCATCGCAGCCTGGACGACGTCATCTTCTGTGACATCGTTGATGTTACGTAATTCATGGCTACCTGGCACCACCCGTGTCGCGCCATTTTCCTCTGTATATTCGTTCAGCGCCCACATCGCGCTTACCTGAAACTCTACGTCTGGAATTTTAATAGGATAGATATCGCCATCACGATGCAACACCTGATTCTTCTCTCCCGGGTGAATTTCAATTGCGGTAGTGCTGCCCAACTGAAAATTGTCGCAATGTTGATGCAAGACTGCGCCCGCAACTTCCAGTACACGCGGATGGGCAATCAAATCCAACGATGTCCTCGATAGCGTTGGCACCGCATAAAGTCTGAGCGTTGTGTATCCGTTAAAGTCATCCTGATGCTCGGTACCGCGCGCATCGTAATGCGGCCTTAGCTCTTTCGATACCTGATCCACGACATCATCGCTGACCAGGTTGACAACAATAACTCCGCCATCCTCGTTCAGTGCTTGCAGAATTTCTGTCGAGGCGGCGTTTTTTTCGAGAGTTCTTATCATTTGCGATTCTCTTGACAACTTCAGTGAGTATATGAAATCAACCGTTCCTAGTCGCCTGAAATAAAGGGCTGGTACTGGCCGAAAGCGGACCCTAATTTCAGCCAATTCTGGGCAACCTGAACGTCCGCTTTCGGGAAAAGCAGACGTTGATTCTATGATTTCCGAAATCGGGTTGCCGAGTGGCCGCTTCACACCCAAAAGCAGACTTGGACTGACAGGATTGCAAGGGGCCGCGGACGTTCCCGATTATGCGGTCGATACGGATTGTGCATGTCTCTGTAACTGCGTAACCATTCACTCATGGAGCTGGTGTCAGAACTCAGGCGTCGCAACGTCATCGTTGCCATACAATCCGTTTCGTACTTGTGGCATCGGGATGGCCGACGGGTGACCACAAGAATCCAAACTCTATCATCCGATAGAAACATACTTCAGATAGGTGAGCAGAGATGTCCGAGATAAGATCCTCGCTGGATGACTCCGGGATTCACCGCACACGCAAGCGACCATTCGCATTGTCCCGAATGCTCGAATCCATCCTGGAGGCAGGGCGCGACATATTCGAGCGTAGAGGGGCAGACAAAAAGACGTGCAGTGGACAGCCAGAGGATCTTGGCGAGCAATGCCGCAAGCTGCTGAGTCATCGCGGTGAAGCCTCGGGATTATTTCTGGCCAGTGAGATTCTTGCCGCCTATGAGGCGTTGCCACCGGAGGACCGCTTGCGCTTCTTCGATCTTCTGAGCAAAGACTTCAGCGTCGACCCGGATACCGTCATTCGAGCGGCAGAGCTGTACCGCCGCGAGCAGAGTTTCCAGCGACTGGCAACAGTGGCCAAGGCGGCCGAGGCACCGCGGCAGAAACTCTTTCGCAGGTTGAACATGGCTCCCGGTGGAACGAGTAGGCTGGTCAAAATGCGGGGTCATCTCCTGAAGGTGCTCGAAGAACGACCCGAGTTGCGGCCGCTGGCCTCGGATCTTCGTCATCTGCTCATCGCATGGTTCAATCGGGGCTTCCTGGTTCTGGACCGCATTGATTGGAGCTCATCCGCCTGCGTGCTTGAGAAGATAATCGAGTATGAGGCGGTACATGAGATCAATGGCTGGGAAGATCTGCGCGGACGGCTGGAGGATGATCGGCGCTGCTACGCCTTCTTTCATCCGGCGATGCCGGACGATCCCTTGATGTTTGTGGAAGTAGCGCTAACGAACAGTAATGCCACGGCCATTCAGCCGCTGATTGCTTCCGACCGTGAGATCGAGGATGCCGGTAAAGCAGCTATTGCGACCTTCTATTCCATCAGTAATTGCCACCAGGGACTGCAGGGAATCTCGTTCGGCAACTTTCTCATAAAGCAGGTCACAGAGGAGTTGCGCCATGATCTCCGGAACATCAAACATTTTGAGACGATTTCTCCGGTTTCGGGTTTTCGCCACTGGTTGGAATCGTCAGCCACGAATAAAGAAACCCCCGACAGCTTGCTGGAAGATCTGCAGTTGGGTAACGCGTTTCTCCAGAGTCTGCCTGATCCAGTCGAGCCCGAGTTATCAGAACAGGTGCGGGACATTTTCTTGCGCTTGTGTGCTCACTATCTGCTGAATGAGAAGAGTGATGGCAAGCCGCTGGATTCGGTGGCCCGTTTCCATCTGGGCAATGGTGCGTCGTTGGAGCGGATCAACTGGGCCGCAGACGACTCCCCCACAGGCGTGGATAGCTCCGCGGGTATCATGGTCAACTATGTTTATCGTCTCAACGACATAGAGAAGAATCACGAGGCCTATTTCGCCGAAGGCCAGATCGCGGCATCCAGTACAGTTCGCAAATTGGCCAGGCGTTGAAACTGAAAACAATGAGCCGATGCCAGACGATCCAGTGCCGAGCAAGGAGTTTTGCCATGTCGGCATGTGGCCGTTAGCGGACCCCAATTGCACCCAATTTCTGCCGATCTAAATGTCCGCTTTCGGGAAAAGGAGCCGGTTGAACACGAATTAATCGGGCAGTGTCTGTACGGTCGGGTGTGAGCTATTACACTTCAGCCGTTCAGCATCTCGTATTTTTGTTGCAGTTCCTCCTCCGACTCCTCGAAGTCGGGATTCGGCACAATGCAGTCCTCCTCAGGGCAGACCAGCTGGCATTGCGGTTCGTCTTCGGCGCCGACACATTCCGTGCATTTGAATGCATCAATAATGTAAATCGGCTCGCCGACGCTAATCGCCTCGTTCGGACAGACCGGCTCACAAACGTCGCAGGCAGTGCATACGCTGTTGATCATCAGCGCCATGAAAGGTCTCCTCTTACTTTCCTTGCCTGGCTGCAGGCATCAGACTTTCTGTTAGTTCGTCGGTCCAGGGTTCTCCGGCCGCCAACGCCTGCCTTAGCCCTATAAAGTCAATCTCTCGCTCTCCATCTGCCGGCTCGTTGAAAGCCCGGAAGCCAGCTCGCGCCTCGGTCATCATGTTCAGCGCAAGCCAGGCACGGGAATTTTCCTTGTTCGCATTCCAGGCGTTCAGTTTCGGTTTGCGTAATTCTTCCAGTGTCTTCGTCAGGCAATCCGGAAACATGTGGATAAACTTGGTGCATAGATGTTCGACGGCCTCGTCCAACAGACTGAGATCCACTTCGCCTTGCTTGAGCTGCGCTTTTGCGGCCGCGAGCTCTTCACCGGTTTTTGATTCGCCGTGAATGATTCGGCCCCAGTCATCGAGATAATTTTTCGTCTCAACCAGTGGATTCGGAATGAATTCGCCGTCGACCTTGAGTGCAGGAACGAGCTCCGAAATGATGCCCATCCGGTAAGCTTTATGTGCGGACCAGGGCTCACACAGGATGCCCGACACCATCGCCTGCTCCCCACCGATCATCGGTGGCAGGAAGTCGGTTGCGCCGCCGACAGGTGCAGATCCATGTTTTGGTCCGGCCTGTCCGAATCGCGCGAGGTCCTGCGCGATCGAGAAATCGCAAGCCATGCCGATCTCCTGCCCCCCGCCGACGCGCATACCGTTGACCCGGCAGATGACCGGTTTGTCGCAGCCAAGGATTGCGGAGACCATGTCATTGAACAGGCGCATGTACTGCCGGTATTCCTGCGGATTGCCAGCGTAATACTCGGCGTATTCCTTGGTGTTTCCGCCCGAGCAAAACGCTTTGTCACCACTGCCGGTAAAAACGACCGCAACGACGTCACGCATGGCACTCGCGCGGCGGAACGCAAGAATGACCCCCTTCACCATCTCGCTTGTGTAGGAGTTGTACTGCTTGGGGTTATCGAGCGTTATCCAGGCATGAAACAATCCTTCGAGTACCGTGCCTCCGGAACAGCGCGCCGGCCGGCGTTCGAAAATCACGCCCGGTACGACCACATCAGGAGCTAAATCATGGTCTGCCAGAACTCGCCCGGAATCTTTCTTGGCTGCCAAAGCATTCATCGGTTTCTCCCTGCGTTTCTTGCTTTTTCGGGTAAAAGAGTATTATAGTACCGAATTACGATTATAGTCAATCACTGCGCCTGGCACAGGGCTCGTACATGACAGATCAGGCTGGCAAATCATTTTCGGTCGCCCTGCTCGGCAAGGGTGGCGTCGGCGTCATCACGGCCGGCGAGCTGCTTCTTGCAGCTGCGGCCCGCTGCGGACGATATGGGCTGATGATTCGCGTGGTTGGGCCACAAATTCGCGGTGGCGAGTCGGCGGCCCTGGTTCGATTGGGATCTGAGCCCATCAATTGTCTCGACGACCGATTCGACATCCTGCTTGGCATTGACTGGAAGCATTCGGAACAAGTGCTTGCAGACATCTCCATCGATGCTGACAGCATCGTCGTGACCGACCCGGCACAGGATGGCGTGCCCGGTGCCATAGCTGCATCGGGCGCACATATTCGCGAGCTGGAATTGAGCTCCCTGGCCGAAACGATAAATGGTGGACGAGTCAATATGGTAGCGCTGGGCTACGTAGCCGGCCTCGCAGGCATTCCGCAAGCCGCAGTGACGCAATCCATCGAAAACAAGTTCGGTCGCAAAGGCCGTCTGTCTGTCGATGCGAGTAGCAAAGCTGCTGTGCTGGGGCATTCCGAGGCGACGACCTCCTCGCCACCTGCATCACTTGACGAGCCTCAGGAAAATCGCTGGATGATCAGCGGCAATCACGCCACTGGTCTTGGCGCACTCCGCGGCGGCGTGCGTTTCGCGGCGGCCTATCCTATTACGCCGGCAACAGAGATCCTCGAATGGCTGGCACCGAGACTGAAAGACGCCGGTGGCGCTTTGTCACAGGCGGAAGACGAGCTTGCCTCGATCAACATGGCTATCGGCGCGTCGTTTGGCGGCGTTCCATCGATAACCGCAACCTCGGGCCCGGGCTTGTCGTTGATGATCGAGGGTCTTGGGCTTGCGGTTTGCGCCGAGGTCCCGGTCGTCGTCGTCAATGTGATGCGCGCCGGTCCGTCCACCGGCATACCGACCAAGGCCGAACAATCCGATTTCAACGCCGCGATCTATGGCTTACACGGCGACGCGCCACATATCGTGGTCGCACCGAATTCGGTAACCGACTGTGTGTATACAACACAATGGGCGGTGCATCTCGCGGAGGCGACACAGGCACCGGTCATCGTTCTGTCTGACCAGTTTATTGGCCAGGCAATCGTGGTTACCGATCCGATACCGGCAATATCCTTTTTCGCCAAAAGAAAACTGGCCGAAAACGTTTCGGAAGACTTCGAACGCTATGCAATCACTGCGGACGGCATTTCACCGATGCCGTTACCGGGAACACCCGGCGGTCAGTACACGGCTGATGGTCTCGAGCACAACGCCAAAGGGGCGCCCTCAGGTGCCGCGGCTGATCACAATGCGCAACTCGACAAGCGTGCAAGAAAGATTTCGGATTTCGACTACGGACAGCACTGGGCGGACATCGATGGCGATGGTGAACTGGCCATTCTGACCTGGGGTTCGACGACGTGCATGGTTAGGGAAGCGATTCAAAGACTGCCGGACGAAATTTCAGACAAGCTAAAACTGATATCCCTGCGCCTACTGCTTCCGGCCAAGCCGATCGAGATGGCGGCGGCTCTCGATGGCGTTGAGCGGCTTATGGTGATTGAGCAGAATCACACGGGTCAGCTTTATCGCTACTTGCGCGCCTGGTACGACTTGCCACCTATCGTCGACACGATGCATCGGCCTGGACCCAGTGTTTTTCGTCCGGGTGAGATTGCTGCGAGGATTAGTGAATGGTGCGACGAATGAGCGCGCTTGCTGCCTGCAAACTGAAAGCAAGCGACTACAAGTCAGGCACCAGACCGGTCTGGTGCCCTGGCTGTGGTGACTACCATGTACTGCTGAGTCTTACCAAATCCGTAGCAGAGCTGGGACTGCCGCCCGAGCAGATTGCCGTGGTAGCAGGGATAGGATGCTCGTCGCGTATTCCTGCGTATTTGAACTGCTACGGTTTCCACGGCGTACATGGACGGGCATTGCCACTGGCGACTGGCCTGAAGGTGGCTAGACCCGATCTGACGGTTATCTGCGCGGGCGGTGACGGTGATGGCTTCTCAATCGGCGGAAACCATTTGCTGCACGCCTGCCGGCGAAACGTCGATATTACCTACGTTGTCATGGACAATGAGATCTACGGGATGACAAAAGGTCAGCCGTCGCCGACGACGGCACAAGACTGGGACAGCGAGCTGACGCCCGGCGGTACGGGTGTCTCACCGTTCCATCCACTCGTGATTGCGCTCGCATCCGGAGCCAACTTCGTTGCACGCGCGTTCTCCGGCGATCCGAGCGGCACGACAAAAATACTGGTCGACGCAATTTCTCATCCCGGCTTCTCTTTCGTGCAAGTCCTGAGTCCCTGCGTGACTTATCGTCCGGATCAACGGGAATGGAAAACAATGGTCCACCCACCTCCTGTTGCATTCACGACGGACGCAGCTCAGGCGGCAAGGCGTGTCATGACCGATGATGGATTCAACATCGGTGTTCTATATAAAGGATCACGCGACAGATACGGGCAGACGGTCGATTGCAACGCCCGATATGAGCGGGATCTCGATGAGGAGTTTCTCGTATGAACAAAGCGGTCGAAAACTATTCACAGCACTTTACGCTTGCCGAACTCATCGTCCATGCATTGGTCATCGAGCTCGAAGCCGTGCAGAGCTACAAGGACCTCAAAGAGCAGATGGAAGAGTGTGGCAACAGCGAGGTTGCCGGTCTGTTCGAAGAAATGTCGAAGTTGGAGGCCGGGCACGCAGAAAAGATTCGCGAAAAAGCAGGATTTCTGGAGCTACCGGAACTTGCGCCCTGGGAATTTCGCTGGGCCGGTCTCGAGCCTCCGGAAAACATCGATCTTGCCGGCGTCCATTATCTGATGACGCCTTATCAAGCCCTTGCGCTCGCGTTAGAAAACGAACAGAGCGCAGTGGCGTTCTTCGATGCTATCGCGCACGACTGTACGGACAGGCACATACGATCGATGGCGCAAGAATTCGCCGACGACGAGCGTCAGCACGTCGCCTGGTTGAAAGAGTGGCTGGCGAAATACCCTGCACCCGATGCAGATTGGGACCACGACCCCGATCCGCCGGTTGCAATCGATTAGAGGTGTCAAATGACGGATAGCCCACTAAAAACCTGGCTCGAACATGATGGTCTGGTGCTGCGACTGCAGCTGGCGAGACCGAAGGCCAACATCATCGATGCGGAGATGATCGACGCCCTTTCCGCCGCACTTGAGACTTATGAAACTGAAGATCGCTTGTTGGCGGTCGTGCTCGATGCCGAAGGACCGAACTTCAGCTTTGGCGCCAGTGTGGAGGAACATCTGCCGGATCAATGCGCGGCAATGCTCAGGAAAATTAACTCGCTGGTCATGCAGATGATCGGGTACCCGGTGCCGATCGTCGCCGCCGTGCACGGCCAGTGCCTCGGCGGTGGTCTCGAAGTTGCCTGCGCGGCCAGCCCGATCATCGCGGCGCCGGATACGCAAATGGGTCAGCCGGAAATCTCACTTGCGGTATTTGCGCCAGCAGCCTCCTGCCTGTTGCCGGAGCGAATCGGGCAATCACAGGCGGAGTTGATTCTGTTCTCCGGCAAAAGCGTTGACGCGCAAAGAGCAAAATCCATCGGTTTGGTCGACGAGGTCAGCGACTCACCCACCGAGTCCGCGCTGGCCTGGATAACCGACAACATCATCGGCAAAAGCGCCAGCTCGCTGCGCATTGCCGTGAAGGCTGCTCGCCACGACTACATCGAGCGCATCAGGACAAAGCTCGACGCTGTCGAAAAAATGTATGTCGAGGAATTGATGAAAACAAATGATCCTGTCGAAGGCCTCAACGCTTTTCTCGAGAAACGTACGCCGGTCTGGGAAAATGACTCTCAGGAGGCAGACCCGTGACCCCGCATCGTTGGATGATGGAGGAGCCGGGCAAGCCAATGTCCCGGATCGAGTTCGTACCCGATACACCTCTGCCCGGCGAAGTTGTTGTCGAGATTGCCGGCTGCGGCGTCTGCCACACGGATCTCGGATTTTATTACGACGGCGTCAGGACCAAACATCCTCTGCCACTGACACTCGGTCATGAAATAAGCGGGCTTGTCGTCGAGACCGGAAAAGATGCAAGCGAGTGGCAGGATCAAACAATCATAATTCCCGCGGTCATTCCCTGCGGCTCCTGTGACCTTTGCGAGCGTGGCCGAGGCACGATTTGCAGAAAACAAAAGTCACCCGGAATCGACATGCACGGTGGCTTCGCCACGCATATCACCGTGCCCTCCGCAGGGCTGTGTAATATCGACATGGAGCGTTTGGCGAGTATCGGTATGGAATTGCCTGACGCAAGCGTCATCGCAGACGCGCTGACGACTCCATACCAGGCGGCCGTGCAGGCGGAGGTGGAGAACGGTGACCTGGCTGTCGTAATTGGCGTCGGTGGTGTTGGTGGCTACGCCGTCCAGATTGCGCACGCCAAAGGTGCAACCGTCGTCGCGATCGACGTCGACCAGGCGAAGCTGGATCGGCTAAAGGACTTCGGCGCGAGCCTCCTGATCAATGCGCGTGAAGTGCAAGGCAGGGATGTTCGAGACGCGATCCGGAAATTCGCGAAGGATCGGAACTTGCGACAGACGGAATGGAAAATCTTCGAGTGTTCGGGTACCGCGGCCGGTCAGGCGAGCGCTTTTGGTCTGTTGACGTACGGAGCATGCCTGTCCGTGGTGGGTTTCACGATGGAGAAACTCGAACTCCGCTTATCCAACCTGATGGCGTTTCATGCACGGGCGCTGGGCAACTGGGGTTGCTTGCCGGAGTATTATCCCGATGCACTTGAGTTGGTGCTAACCGGCAAAGTTTCCATGCTGCCATTCATCGAAAGGCATCCTTTATCCGGGATCAATGAGATATTTGCCCGGGCGCACGAAGGCAAGCTCGCCGGGCGCGCCATCCTCGTGCCGGATGAATAGCTTGATTTGATAATACGAAAACCTTCCAAACCCTCCCATCGTTCCAGTCCACACGTGGCGTCGATGGTGGTTCTTTAGTTTATGGTTCGCCGGAGATCCCGGCGCCGAAAACGTCCCGGTAGTAATCGAAAAAGTTGCCCTGCCAGTTCTGCATCAGGACATCCAGGTCATGTGGACTGTTCGGCACGATCCCCCACTCATGTTCGATCGCCAGACTGTCAAGCAGCAAATGATAATTTCTGTTCCATTCGAGCAGACCGTCATCGGCCCCCACAAAAATCCGCATTTTGATGTTGCCCCGAACGTCATCGGCATTTTTTTCGATAATGTCCCAGGGTGATCGTTTCTTTGCATAATCGACATCGCCGGAAAATACGTTGTCGAAGATGGCGCGGCGCCGTTCGCGAAATGTCTCGGGCGTATGCAGTGCTCCGGCCAGAATGGACACGGATGAGAACAAGTGCCTGTGACTTATTCCGAGGAATGCCGCTCCATACCCGCCCATTGAAAATCCCTCGATCGCCCGGCTGCGTCGGTCTGCAACTGTGCGATAGCTGGCATCGACGTGGGGAATCAGCTCCTCGATGATCAGCGTTTCCATTGGCAGGCGCCCGTCCTTCGAGTTGGTCCACATGCTTAAGCCCGTCGGATCCAGGCAGCTGACAACGATCACTTCCGGGGCAATACCTTCTCGAATGACCGCATCGAGGCGCTGCACGACCGGGGTCGCGCTATACGGCCGGCCGTATGCACCGTGCAGCCAGTAAACAACCGGGTAGCGCTTGTTGGATGATTCGTAGCCCGGTGGCAAATAGATATAGAAACTAACTTCCTGGTCGACCGCGGCACTCTTGAATCGCCCAATTTGCCAGATATCAGTCCATGAACCGACTTCCCACCTCAGATCCATGACTAACTCGGGATCATTCACCGTCTCTTCGCCGAACACGGTCGGCGTAATACAAAATATAAGGGACGAAAACATTCCCAACATTGATCTGGTAATCACTGGCATCTCATCCTGATGTCAGAGCAACCATCCATCAGGACCAGAGATACTATGATATTCCTGAAACTCAAGGATGCCTTCGAAGCCCAGATTTCTGCCTATGCCGCTCTCCTTGAATCCGCCGAATGGCCCGCGGTTATCCTGCGCCAGCGGCCCGTGCCCGTTCAGATAGGTGTATCCGGCCTCGAGCTGTCGTGCGACCCGGAGGGCTGTATCCTTGTTTTCCGTCCACACCGACGAACAAAGACCGTATTGGGAGTCATTGGCCAGACCAATGGCTTCATCTTCTGTATCGAAAGGAATAATCGGCAGAGCAGGTCCGAATTGCTCCTCCCTGACGATATCGAGAGCGGAATCCGGATCAAATACCATCGCCGGTTTCTGGAAGTAACCTGCCTTGTACAGATCCTCATCAGGCACTTGACCGTACTCCTGAACATCTGCACCTTGCTCCCTTGCCTGATTGAGCATTCCGGTGATCACGGCGTGCTGGTTTTTGTTATTGACCGGCCCCATGTTTGTTTCGGGTAACAACGGGTCACCGATTACCTGGCGTGATGCCACGCTAATCAGCCCCGCGCACAATTCATCATATCGCGAACGATGTACGTACAAGCGCTTCAGCGCCATGCATATCTGGCCTGAAGTCATGAACGCTGCCAGGTAGATACGCATGAATACGCCATCATCCAAAGCGACATCTTCCAGGAATAATCCGGCATCGTTACCTCCCAGCTCTAGCGTAACCGGTGTCAAATTGTCAGCGGCAACCTGCATAACATGTCTGCCGACCGAGGTGCTGCCGGTGAAATTTATTTTTTTGACCAATGGATGGGACAACAGTGGATCACCGATTGTGGATGCAGAGCCGGTCATGACATTCAGGACACCCGGCGGCAGCATCTCGGCGATTTTCTTGATGGTCAAAGTCGGAGCCATCGCCGAGTTGTGAGAGGGCTTGACGACACAGGTGTTCCCTGCAACGAGGGCTTGGGGCAATTTAGCGCCGAGGATCGAGAGCGGCCAGTTCCACGGGACGATCAACGCGGCCACACCACGTGGCTGGCGCGTAATAATGGTATCGAATGGCGGCCCTTTCAATTCCTCGTCGGCAGCAAGTCGTTCCGCCATGGCAGCGCAGTATATGAAGCGGTCCCCGAGGCGTGTCATCTCGATGGTGGATTCCTTGAGAATCTTGCCGTGCTCGCTTGTAAACAATTTGATTCTAAAATTCAGATCTGCTTCGTCTGCAGTAAGATGCTTGGCAATCTTAGTCAGATAGTCGGCGCGCTCAGCATACGACAATGCCGCCCATGCCGGGAACGCCTCGTGCGCTGCCCGGCAGGCGGCATCCACATCTTCGGGCGTGCCGCTGGCAGCTTCCCCAACGACCTCGTCGGGGCGCGCGGGATTGTGTAATTGATAATATTCTTTGCCCGCTGGCTGTCGCTCTTCACCGTCAATAAAGAGCGTCGTCCTCACCGCAGAGTCTTTGTCCACCATTTCGATACTCCAGCATTTGTTATCTTAATACGGTACAACAAGAGGTCTAAGTTTTCATACGCATCATTTGATTGCTGCATCGCCATAAGCGATCGCTTGTTTGACACGCACGCCATTCTGCATGCATATAGTGCCTGTTGGCTATTGGAGGAAACGATATGTCTGATTCTGCGGCCCCGGCATCAAGCAGTAATGTCGTTGCCGAGGTCATTGACAACGGCCAGGTCAGCGGTCAGCAAATTCTCGTTGTCGGGCTCTGCATGTTCTTCAATATGCTCGATGGATTCGACATTACGGCGATGGCGATCGTTGCCAGCGCCGTGTCACAGGAGTTGCAGCTTACCGCTGACAGGCTGGGCCTGATCTTCAGTTTCGCGCTTGCCGGCATGATGGCCGGCGCGATGTTCCTCGCGCCGGTGTCCGACATTATTGGCCGCCGCAAACTGATTATTCTGAGCATCACATTGGTTGGCGTTTCCATACTTTTCACGGCAAATGCCGCCACCCTTACCGAGTTCGTTATCCTGCGATTTATCAGCGGACTGGGTGCGGGCGCCATGCTTGCCTGTCAGGCGACGCTTGCCGCGGAGTACAGCCCCGAAAAATATCGATCTTTGTCTGTCGCCAGCACGACCGCAGGTTATCCGCTCGGCGCGGTGATGACGTCCGTCGTTGCGGGGTTCATCATGCCGGAATATGGCTGGCGCGGCATGTTCTGGCTCGGTGGTGGTGTTACGCTTGTAATGGTCGTCGTCGCCTGGAAGTTCATTCCGGAGTCACTCAAATATCTGTTCGAGCGCCGGCCTGCAAATGCATTGCAACGCGTCAACAAGATTCTGCTCAAGCTGAAGAAGGACACGCTTGACGAGTTGCCGGTGGTCGCGAAGGAAACAAGCCGACGAGCAAAAGGAATCTTCGGCAACATGATGAGCCTGCTCGCCCCTGAGTACCGGTTAGCGACGCTGACCTTGTGGACGACATTTTTTCTCTGTTTCGCCACGCTCTATTTTCTGATGAGCTGGATTCCGAAACTGATGGAGCAGACCGGCTACTCGGCCGAGACCGGCCACTTGGCGTTCTTCTTGTTCAATTCGGGCGGTGTCATCGGAATTTTCGGTCTTGGAACGCTGGCTACTCGCTTTAAACTGACTAACCTGGTGTTTGGCTTCCTGTTTTCGTCAGCCATTTGCATGGTGATTTTTGCCTCGTCACCGAATCAACTGACCTTGCTGATGGCGATCATTTTTCTTATGGGCATTCTTCAGCAAGGCGGATTCACGGGTCTTTATGCGGTCGCGGCGAAGGTGTATCCCACGGAAATTCGCAGCACCGGAATCGGCTGGGCGGTTGGCCTGGGCAGGTCTGGCGCGGTGGTCGGCCCGGCCGCAGCCGGCTTCCTGATAGCCGCGGGGTTCAGCATGTCAGCAAACTATTACGTCTTCGCTGTACCGATGGCCCTCGGCGGATTGATTTCCTATTGGTTAAAAGTGAAATAGCCCGGGTCTGTCACTGATGCCTGTAAAACTAAAAAGCTTCGTTAGTGGCCAATGGCACGAAGGGAGTGGCAAGACGGTTGCCTTGCTGAACCCCGCAACCGAAGAGTCGCTTGCCGAAACCACTACCGGCGGTATCGACTTCTCTGCGGTACTCGAGTACGCACGATCAGTTGGCGGGCCGGCATTGCGTTCACTGACTTTCGCGGAACGCGCAGAAAAACTGCAGCAAGTCTACGATGCGCTTTTTGCCAAAAGGGAGGAGCTAATTGAGCTGTCGATAGCCAATGGTGGAAATACACGAAATGACGCCAAATTCGATGTCGATGGGGCGACCGCTACCTTGCTTGCATACGTCGATGTCGGCAAGGAGCTGGGCGATCGACACATTCTCAATGACGGTGACTCCATACAGATTGGCCGGACGCCACGTTATGGCGGCCGACACATTCTTTCGCCGCTACACGGCGCTGCCGTACAGGTAAACGCGTTCAATTTTCCGGCCTGGGGAATGATAGAGAAAGCGGCCGTTGCCTGGCTTGCCGGAATGCCGGTTGTCAGCAAGCCGGCGACCAGTACGGCCCTGCTTGCACACCGCATGACCGAAATAATTGTCGACTCGGGCGTTTTGCCGGACGGTGCGTTCTCATTCATAGCAGGATCCGTCGGGGACTTGCTCGAACACCTGGGCTCGCAAGATGTTCTCGCTTTCACCGGCTCCGGCGACACGGCGACGTTACTACGCCGACTTGACGCTCATACGCAACTATCGGTACGTGTCAACGTGGAAGCTGACAGCCTCAACGCTGCAGTTATGGGCTCCGACGTCGAGGCTGGCAGCGAGACATGGCAGATGATGCTCAACGAAGTCGCGACCGATGTACGGCAAAAGGCCGGGCAAAAGTGCACGGCAATCCGTCGCGTCTTCGTACCGCCCGCGTCTATCGAAAATTTCGTCGCTGCCCTGCAGGAGCGACTGGAAGATGTGCTCGTCGGCGATCCCGCGGATTCAAACGTCCGCATGGGTCCGCTGGTCAGTCGTGATCAACTCGATGATGTTTCGGAAGGAATCAAGGCACTCGAAACGCAAGCTAGCAAAGTAACGGGAAAACTGAATCCGTCAGACCTCGTTGGCGTTGATAGCGGCAAGGGATTTTTTCTGACGCCGCATTTGTTCCGGGTCGACGATGTCGTGTCGGCATCGCTCGTCCACGAACGCGAGGTTTTCGGACCGGTCGTGTCGGTCTTGCCATACAAAGACACTGAAACACTTGTCATGACCTGTGCGAAAGGCGGCGGCTCGCTTGTCTCATCGGTCTATTCCGACGACCGGAATATTTCACGCGAGTTGCTCGTTCAGCTTGCACCGTTCAACGGCAGATTGACCCATGGCAGCCGCAAGGTTGCCGGCATTTCGCCGGGGCCTGGCACAGTGCTGCCGATGCTCGTTCATGGCGGGCCCGGCCGCGCCGGGGGAGGCGAAGAACTCGGCGGCCTGAGAGGCATGTCTTTCTATATGCAACGCACGGCAGTACAGGGATACAGTGCACTACTCGACAAATTCTTTGCCGAATGATCGGCCTGCGCCGAAAATGCTAAAATAAAACTGTACTGATAATTACACATCTTTCGTGATATTTTTCTCCAATAAATCAAGGCCTTACCACCTGGGCCCCTACCCTCTTGAGCGCCTGCCTCGGGAGCCGGACATGCTCGCCTCGGAAATCAGTAGGCCGAAATCAAATCGACCATCGGTGGGTCTCGAGAGTGCAGAAGGATTCGGCAATTCGGTAGCGAGGTATCACCGGATTTTTCACGAACTGCGCGATGAAGACCGCGCAAAAGCACGAGCGCCGGTACCAGAGGATCGCAAGAGGCGCATGATCGACATCAAGGGCTCAGCCTATTTCCTCAACGCAAGTCAGGTGGCTATCTGTCGCCTTGTCGACTCTTGTTGGCTCAACGAGGCAACACCACTCGAGCATAGCCATGCTGTCGTGATCCTCGTGCAACACAGCCGCATGCCAGAGGAAGGATCGCTGGCAAATACCTGGGTGGCAGACGTCGTTGCCGAAACTGCGGAGCTGCGCGCCTATGAAATCGCGATCAGCATTGCGAACCATATTCAGCTCATGGGTTTCTCGGCCGTTGCACACGATCACCGATATGGTGATGTCGATCTCGACCGCCTGACTGTCATGGCCGGTCTAGGCGTTCGGGCAGGAGATAAAGTGCTCAACCCGTACGTCGACGAACGCTTCACGATTTGTGCGGTGACGACAGACTACGAGCTGGCGACTGACGATCCGCTCGAGACCCGCGGCGCTGCGAAAGCGAAAAACTTCGCTTATCTGCTTGGCATTGGCGGTGCGATTTCCGGGCTTGAACGCTGGCGGCAGAACAGCCGGCCGACCCACTTGAGCAAGTTCGCCATGGAAACCGTGGATCGCGTCGATAGACCGACGACGCTGATAATCGAAGACGAAGTCCCGCGCGTACCAAAGCGCGCATCGTTCTTCGACCGTGCGATTCATGGCGATCTCGGCAAGAAAACCCAACGCGAGCGCAGCCGATTTGCGTTCAAGCATCCGTTTGCGACCGCAATGCTCAATCAGATCGGTGCCATGGTGCCGCACCAGGACGGTCCGGTCGCGGACAATCCGGCGCCGTCCTGTGACGATCCTGAGGAAAACACCCGAGCATTGAGATCGCTATCCTATTTCCTCGGCGCAGAGTTGACCGGGATTTGTGAAGTTCCGGATTACGCCTGGTATTCGCATGGTGATGGCGGCGTACCAATCGAATGTCATCACAAGTACGCGGTAGTCATGCTGATCGATCAGGAATACGACACAATGGAGGGTGCATCGGGCGATGATTACATCTCCGGCGCCCAATCGATGCGTGCCTATATGCGCGGTGCAGTCGTCGCCGGTATCATGGCAGATCATCTGCGATCACTTGGTTTTTCTGCCCGCGCGCAGACGAATGCCGATACCGAAGTGTTGCACATCCCATTGATTCTTCTCGCCGGGCTCGGCGAACTGAGCCGTATCGGCGAGCTGGTGCTCAATCCATTTGTCGGCCCGCGTTTCAAGTCCGTCGTCATGACGACCGACATGCCCCTGGTGCCGGACAAGCCGATCGATTTCGGCCTGCAGTATTTCTGTTCCAATTGCCTGAAGTGCGCGCGCGAATGCCCCTGCGACGCCATCACCTGGGGCGACAAGGTCATGTTCAATGGCTACGAGATGTGGAAGATAGATGCCGAGCGGTGTGCACGTTACAGGCTTACCAACCGGCGCGGCCTTGCCTGCGGTCGCTGCATGAAGACCTGCCCGCTGAACAAGGTTGTGACCTGGGACGGGCCGATTGCAACGCAGGTCGCGAGTTGGCTCGGCATCAATGCACGGTGGCTGAAGCCCTTCCTCGTGCCGCTGGCGACGCGACTTGACGACTGGCTTGGACACGGCATTCGTAACCCCGCCAAGAAATGGTGGCTGGACCTGGAAATTGTGGATGGTGTGTGTGTTGAGCCACCACATGGCGTCAACAAACGGGACCTGAATGTGGCACACCAAGTCGATCCGGAAAAACAGAAAATCGCCTACTACAACGCGAACCGCATGCCACCACCGAACAGTCACGGTATCCCTTACATTCCGAGCCGCAAGGAGGCAGTCGCCGCTGCGGAACTGCTGGAAACGCCGGCGGAAGCGCTGGCCCGTGTGAATGCCGGCGGCCCGATGCCGAAACACTATGTACCGACGCCGCTGATCCCGAAATCTAAATTACCGCCAGCGGATAACACGTTGTTCGATCCCTACAAGAAAACAAGCTCCAAATAGCTGAACAACCGCGATCGCGGCTAAAGCCGCTCCTACGATCCTGATTTCGGTCGGCGATACCGACCTGACACCGGAAGACCTCGGCAGCTATTCCTCGGATGTGTAGGAGCGGCTTTAGCCGCGAACCCATACTGGTGCAATTTCCGGGCTATCATTGCAGCCCTGTGTTTCCGAAATACTTATAAGTCATGGAGCAAGACGATTCTGATTCTGTAGTGGCGCGGCCGTCGGCGACCGTCGTTCTGGTGCGCGAAGGCACGTCTGATCCCGAAATCCTGATGGTCAAACGTAGGGCCGGGGATGCCTTTGGGGACAGTTATACGTTTCCGGGCGGCGTTGTAGACGATGACGAAGCCGAGGCGCACCCTTTTTGCAGCGGCATGACAGCCGAGCAGGCAGACGTGGCGCTGGGGCTGCCAAGCGGCGGGCTGGATTTATACAGCGCCGCAGTCAGAGAGCTGTTTGAGGAGACCGGCATCTTGTTGGCACGCGATTCGCGAGGTGGCTGGCCTTATTCTGGCAATCCCGATTCCAAGTCGTTGCTGAGTGAACTGCGAAGTCAGCTCGACAAGGGTGTCGTACCGTGGGCGCAGATATTGCGAACACACGATCTTTGCGTAGCCTGTGACGCCCTGCACTATTTCAGCTTCTGGGAGACGCCGGTACGGCTGCACAAACGCTGGGCAGCACGCTTTTTCCTCGCCGAACTACCGCCTGGTCAGGATGCACAACACGATGGCAGAGAAGTGACAGACAGCTGCTGGATGACTGCCTCGGAAGTCTTATTAGTTGGGAAAAAAGGCGGGATGAAGCTGCCATTACCAACACTTAGCAACTTAAAAATAATTTCCGGGTTCGGAACCGTCGATGACCTGTTGAGCTGGGCGAGCATTCAGGCAGCGGAAGAAATCCAAAAAATTCGGCCCGTCATCCTCAAAGACAAAGACAAAACACGATTCGTGATTCCGGGTGATCCGGATTATCCGGAAGGTGGAGATCAATGACGTCCGCACCACATTTAATACCCGCAAATACGTCAACTACTCACAGGCACATAGGACAATATGAAAAGTAAACTCGTGGTTGCAGTGGAATTCGGCGAAACCGATCCTGCGGCAATCGTATTTTATCCAAATTTTTTCCGTTGGTATGACGCAAGCGCATGGCGCCTGTTTGCCAAAGCAGGACTGACATTCGATGTTTTTCGCGAAGAGTTCGGCCTGATAGGCGCGCCTATAGTCGATGCGAGATCGAAGTTCATCAAACCTTTACGTTTTGAAGACACGATCGAGATAACAAGTTACGTGGCATCATGGAAACAGAAGACTTTCAACCTTGTGCATGAAGTACGGAGAGATGGCGAAATGTGTGCAGAGGGCCTGGAAATACGTGTCTGCGCAGAACTCCTGAAAGACGGGACCCAAAATATTCGCGCAGTTCCTATCCCGGACGACATAAGAAAGCGACTATCTGCAGACGACTAATCCCGCTTAGTAAGTCTTTGATCTATCAATTCACGGCTGGGCCAGATGTAGCTAGCCAGATATTGACTACTGAATAACTGCGCAAAGCGTCCGCTTCACCCCCGAAAGCGGACATTCGGCTAATATCATTAATAAGGTCCGCTAACGATCCAGAGCGGATATTGAGCTAATATGGAACAAAAGGGCCGCTAATGACCCAAAGCGGACATTGATTGACTTACACACAATCAATTTCACAGGGCAAGTAAACCAATATCACAAAAGCGTCGGACAATGCCAAAGTTTGCACCAATTGAATACATTCGTGATTATCATGAAGGCTCTCTGAGCAAGGCTGAACTCTTCCCTAAAGAATACGGCTTCTACCAGTCGTTCTTGAGCTATGTAAAGGGAGCATCAGTGCTCAACGTCGGCTGCGGCCCGCTGTTTTACGAGGACTTATGGCATTTTGGCGAAGTGCCCCAGCACTATGTGGGCATCGACGTGAATACGAACACGTTCGAGTACCTGGAACAGAGCCAGCATCCCAGACTCGTCCAGGGCAGGAATTACGTGAAGTCTCACAAAATTCGTACCGAGTTCCTCGCCGAAAGCGTGTTCGACTGGGCAGCTGAGACCGATGCTCGTTTCGATTCAGTCTTTGGAGTGGGGGTGTTTGCCACGTTCTACGGCGACGAGTTTGATCGGCTAATGAGTCTGCTTTCACGCGTTCTAAAAGAGGGCGGGCACCTGGTCAATGTAAGTTGGGACGGAACGTATTACACCGAACAGCAATACCAAGAAAAACTGAAATACCGTTTCAGCGGGACAGACGGACCCACGCCTGATGAATTGATCGACTGGGTGCAGAAAGCCGGCTTCAAACTCATGGAAAGGCGCATTCTGACCACAGACGCTGAGACTTACAAATGGGACTCCATCCATGTCTCCGCATTCAGAAAAGGACAGGATTCGGGCTAGTGAGCTGCTGCATCAGGTATTTGAGTCTTTGGCAGGCAGCCGACGCTTTGCGAGTCACGGCGCCGGATTAAGCACTCAACTATGACTGCTTTTGGCCGAAAGCGGACCCTCAAAATCCTCTAAATTCACCTATCTGAACGTCCGCTTTTGGGCAAAGCGGACATTCGCGGCCTAGCCCCCGAAACATTCACAAAATTGACCAATTTGGAACGTCCGCTTTCCGCTCCAAAGCGGACATTAGGCTAAACTGGCCCAAAGGGTCCGCTAACGACCCAAAGCGGACATTCCTCTCAAGGCTACCTAGACCGATTCCAACGGCTGCTAGGTACATTCCCGGATTGAGGCTATCTGATCATTCCCGCATAAAGCGAAGTCACATCCGACAAAGGCAAACCTGACCAAAGTCAGGGACGCAAAGCCACGGGTCCTCGCTTCCTCCGAGAAGCCATGGAAGACCTCCCGAAGGACGCTGAGAACGCCGAGCTTCATTCATGATCCCGCACAGGGGGAGGTTCGTGATGAAGAGATTTATCTATTGTTTTCTGCTAATCCTCGCAGCTTGTGGCGGCGGAGTATCGATCGATCCATTTGGGCCATCGCCACCAACAGCAGCCCCGGCGGCACCCAGCGTCACTGTCGATGTTGGTTTGAAGCAGTTGATTTTCAGTTGGGCGGAGGTATCTGGGGCTACGCATTACCGGTTTCACGAAAACCCTGACGGACAATCCGGTTTTACCCAGGTGGGAGAGGCTATTCCCGCCGGGACCCTGTCTGTGAGTCTAACGATAGCCGTCCACTTACAAGACTTTACAAATGCCTTGTACATGGTATCGGCATGTAACGCCTCCGGCTGCACCGTCTCAACAGAAATCAGCGCGTTGAATGTCATGTTGAGCACCATCGGTTATTTCAAGGCCTCCAACACTGACATACTCGACAATTTTGGCAACGCTGTGGCGCTGAGCGCGAATGGCACCACACTGGCGGTAGGGGCTAGACAAGAGAACGGCAACGCTACCGGTATCAACGGTGATCAGAGCAAATCGATCAGTGACGCTGGGGCGGTGTACCTGTTTCGATTGAATGGCACGGCCTGGTCGCAGCAGGCTTATATCAAGGCTTCCAACACCGGAGCAGAAGACTGGTTTGGTAATGCTGTCGCCCTAAGCGCCGACGGCAACACGCTGGCGGTAGCGGCTATGACTGAGGACAGCTCCGCGACCGACATCAACGGAGATCAGAGCGACAACTCGGCCTTCCAGTCCGGCGCGGTGTACGTCTTTCGATTCGACGGCACGGACTGGTTTCAGCAGGCCTATGTCAAGGCTTCCAACACCGACGCAGAGGACGGATTTGGGTCCGCTGTCGCCCTAAGCGCCGACGGCAACACACTGGCGGTAGGGGCTATAGATGAGGATAGCGCCGCGACCGGCATCGACGGCGATCAAAGCGACAACAACGCCGTTCGTTCCGGGGCGGTTTACCTGTTTCGTTTCGACGGCACGGACTGGTTTCAGCAGGCTTATGTCAAAGCGTCCAACACCGGGGCGGGCGACTTGTTTGGTGGCGATGTGGCGCTGGGCGCAGACGGCAACACGCTGGCAGTGGGGGCTAATTTGGAGGACAGCAATGCCACCGGCATCAACGGTGATCAGAACAATGACTCGGTCACTGCCTCTGGTGCAGCGTATATGTTTCGTTTCGATGGCACGGGGTGGTCACAACAGGCCTATGTCAAGGCCTCCAACACCGGAGGAGGAGACAGTTTCAGTATTGCTGTCGCGCTGAGTGCGGACGGCAACACACTGGCGGTCGGGGCAGCTCCTGAGAACAGCAATGCCACCGGAATTAACGGCGATCAGAGCGACAACTCGTTCATTGAGGCCGGCGCGGTATATGTATTTCGTTTCGATGGCACGGCATGGTCTCAACAGGCCTATGTCAAGGCTTCCAACACCGGAGCAGAAGACTGGTTTGGTAGTGCTGTCACGCTGAGCGCAGACGGCGACACACTGGCGGTGGGGGCATTTATTGAGGACAGCAACGCCACTGGAATTAACGGTGATCAGAACGACGATTCGGTCAGTCACGCTGGGGCGGTGTATGTATTTCGTTTCGATGACACAGCATGGTCTCAACAGTCCTACGTCAAGGCCTCCAACACCGGGGCAAGCGACAGATTTGGCGACACTATCACGCTGAGCGCGGACGGCAGCACGCTGGCGGTGGGGGCAGCGGCAGAGGACAGCAATGCCACCGGCATCAATGGTGATCAGAGCGACAACGCGTTTTCAAGTGCAGGGGCAGTTTATCTCTACTAAACGCAGGTCCCACGAGCACGGTCTGACCCGGCATATGAATCAGGCTGGGACTATCAACCAAGTATCGAATTGCACCCGACATTGCTGGCGGAGATATTTGCACGACCGTTAGCAAGCCAATGTCCGCTAATGGCCGTTAGCGGACATTAATATTCGTGACTATTGACTCTTTTGAACGTCCGCTTTCGGGAAAAGCAGACATTCCACTCAACCTATCCTGGACTGACTCTAACGCCAGTTAGGTATATCCCCGGATTGAGGCTACCTGGTCATTCCCGCATAAAGCGTAGTCATAACCAACAAAGGCAAACCTGACAAAAGTCAGGGACGCAAAGCCACGGGTCCTCGCTTCCTCCGAGAAGCCACGGATGACTCCCCGAAGGACCCTAAGACCGCCAGGATACCGAACCGGAGATAGCTCTTGATGCTTCGCAATACGCTCGTCAGGTACGCGGCTGCCCTTTGGGGAGCGTGGGGGCTCCTGTTTCTCCTCTGGACACTGCCAGGAATTTTCGGGTACGTGGACGCCATCACAGAGGGGCGCGTCGTCGACGGCAACCTGCTGGATATCCCCGTCATGTTCTTGTTTATCCTGTTCAACGTCGTGTTGATCGTTCTTTCGTGGGGCGTATATCGACGTAGCGCCCCTGCCCGGACCCGCCTCATGGTGCTCTTGGGCATCGTCTATATCCGTGCGATCGTGACGGTGGCTCTCGTCGAGGGCGCGACGCTCCCGATTCCTGTGTTGCTCAAGGATGCAGTGCTCGTCGCGCTCCTGTTGTCTCCTTGGGGAGCGAGCGCAGTGCGACCGCCGACGCACGCCGATTGGGCGGCCCATGAGAGGCGAGTAGGGTGGGGGCGACGAATAGGTGCCAGCTGGCAGAACGTGGGGCAGTGGGACAACACCGTTCTCATCCCGGTCATCTTCGGGAGCTTTATTCTCGCTCCCTTCACCTACTTTGCCGCAGGACTGTTCTACGTCACGGTCGTGCTACCGCTGAAGCCACGGCTGCGGGGTCGCTGATGTCTGCGCGAAGGATAGGGAATTTTATCGCGTTGTCGGAGCCGGACGCGAGTCGAAGCGGCCTCGAATCCTTGCGGCGATACCGAACACTCGCGAGGTCCGCTCTTGGCCGAAAGCGGCCCCTCAAAACAGTTGGTTTTTGCTAATCTGAACGTCCGCTTTCGGGAAAAGCAGACATTCAGGAATTGTTCGCTCCGGAAGCAGTCTCGAACGTCCGCTTTACCCCCGAAAGCGGCCATTCGACTAGAATTGGCCTGAACGGCCGCTAACGACCCAAAGCGGACATCGCAACCCACAGGTATCCGGCGCACCGCGAATGATAATGGCGGTGTCAAATTGCCGTGGCATTGAGCGGGTGCTAAATTCGAGCTACAACAAATAACGACAAAGCCAAACCCGCCGAAAGACGGGGACGGAAAGCCACGGGTCTTCGCTTCCTCCGAGAAGCCAAGGATGACTCCCCGAAGGACCCCAAGACCGCCCAGCTGCCGAAACCTAGGGTCTAGGTACATCCGATGCGTACTGTAACTGTATGCGATACAAAAAAAGGGGAAGAAAATGAAAAAATACTATGCAAGACTGATTGCTATTGTTGCTCTCGGCATGTTTGTCTCAGTGGCTCATGCGAAAGATCCGAAAGCTCCGAAAGTCTCCAACGCTACGCCGACTTGGGACACGCAAATCAATGGACCCGAGCGGTTTGTCGTGCTAGCGGAGTTCGACGACAAGGCTGTCCTAGACACGGAGACGGGGCTTGTCTGGGAGCAGTTGGCGGGTGATACGAACAACGATGGAGTTGTTGACGTCACTGACAAAAAAAATTGGAACTCAGCTCGATTTGTCTGTACTGGCAAGAATGTCGGGAGACGACAAGGGTGGCGGCTACCAGCGTTTTACGAGCTGACGAGCCTGGTGGACTTGGACCCCCTGGCGGCTCCTGGCCCTGAGGCTCCTCTGCCTGCGGGGCACCCATTTAGCGGCGTCGTGTTCTCCAACGTCGTAGAATTCTATTGGTCGGCGACGTCCTTTGCTGGACTCGTCGACAGCCACGCTTGGGCGACGACATTCACCACTACCGAAGGGTTCACGCCCGGACAGTTCAAGGGCCTCACTGGCTATGTCTGGTGTGTGCGCGGTGGCTCTCCGGGGCCAAGTGTGTTTTGAATGGTCCACTACTGTATCCGGGCATTTTGTTGATCCGCGATCGGCTTACTCTGTCGTGGCGACGGATTTTTCGCAATCTGAGTTTGTAATTCCCAGCCCCGTCCTTGTGGCGGGGTTTTTAAATGTCTGCTTATGGCCGAAAGCGGACATTAAGAAAATAGGTCCTGAATTTCCGCAAATTCCGAACATTCGAACGTCCGCTTTCCGCCCGAAACCGGACATTAGGCTAAAATGGGCCGAAAGGGCCGCTTTCGACCCAAAGCGGACATTGGTGGCTGATCACTCAACCGGTATTTAGCTACTAGACTTAGGTCACGTGCAATAATGGCAAAGCCGAACCTGCCTAACAAAACGTATTGCCCCAAGGAGAAAAATAATGAAGAAAATAATAATTGCTTCGCTCACAGCATCCGTGATGTTGTTGTTCACTGCATCAGCGTTCGCAGATTCAGTCGTACATATCTGGACGTGTGAGTTAAACGACAGTAAGACAGGCGCTGATGCCGAGGCAGCATCTTCGGCCTGGCTCAAAGTGGCCAAGAGCATGGAGGGCGGTGAAGATCTTGAAGTTTACTTGGAGTATCCAATTGCAGCGAACGTCGGAGACGGCAGTTTTAATTTCGTCCTTATCGCCGCCGACGAAAGAACATGGGGTGTTTGGTACGGTAGTGCCGACCCCGACTCTGCGATGCAAGACGCTAACACAGCTTGGAGTGAAGTCGCGGCTTGCTCAGGTAGTTCTCTCTGGTTCTCGGTCGAAATCGAATAGAGATCGCACATCGGTCGCTATCAATAACCAACGGAATAGATTCAGAGTTCCCAGTCGGCATGATCGGGCCTCGGAGGCCCGTTCATGCCCTTGCCTGACGTGATCAAAGCCTCGGGATTTGGCTCGCGACCGACCGCTTTTGGCCGAAAGCTGCCCCTCATTTCAGCAGCTTTCACGGTACCTGAACGACCGCTTTTGATAAAAGCAGACATTCGGTTCTGTATGGTGATTTGTACCTGGCCGTCGGGGAGCGATGGATCGAATGGCATCTGAATACAACGTTCGTGCCCGTTGGAGTAGTCTTGTTCACTTTCTGGGGCTTCTTGGCCGTTTGGTAAAAAAGAAATGAAATCACAAGGGAAAATTCTGTGAGCCTGGGCGGACCCTTACAGTATCGTGCCGTTGCCGAGCAGGCGCTTGGCATAAATGAAAGTGGGAAGGGTTTGCCGGCCGGCCAAAGGATCGATTCTGTCGAGATTGCAGACATCGACGGTGAACCGTATCAAATCGGGCAAGCCTGGAGTGAAAAGACCGCACTGATCGTTTTTTATCGTGGTGGCTGGTGCCCGTATTGCAATTTTCAGTTGAGAGAGCTCGCGAAGAAACACGAGCAATTGGAAGCTGCTGGTCTGCAGGTCGTCGCCATCAGCGCTGACACAGCAGACAAGGCAGCGACGACACTTGCTCAGTTCAACATACCATTTCCAATATTGAGCGATCCGAAATTGATTGCGCACGAAGCGTTCAACGTCGTCCTACAAGTTGATGACGAAAGATTGGAGTGGTACAAAAGCAAGGGTCTATTCCTGAAGGATTGGAGCGGGCAGGAACATAACAAAGTCGCTGTGGCGTCAGCATTTATTGTTGATCGGCAAGGGCGAGTGCTTTTCTCGCATGCGCCAATTGACTATGCAACCAGACCGAGCATCGATCAATTGCTCTCGGTTATCGACCTGTCGAATCCAGACCAGTGAGCCTGAATACGGTCATGGTCGCCTCCCGTCCGAACTCCGCCTGACCAAGTCTGAAAGATTTGACGACTGATCCCGCTTGGGAAGACTTTGCTCAATCAATTCACGGCTGGGCCAGGTGTAGCCAGTCAGATATTGACTGCTGATTAACTGCGCAAAGCGTCCGTTTCACCCCCGAAAGCGGACGTCGGGCCGTCACCGTTGTTCGCTGACTATTCAGTTCTGACCCAGGTTCGTAGCCAGATCGCCTACCTATTGTGCGTCTGAACTGCCCTGCTCCAACATAGCCCGTAATTGGCCGCGGTCAACCTTACCATTGGCATTTAGCGGAAAATTGTCAATATGTTGAATGGCCCTGGGCACCATATACGATGGCATTGCCTCGCGACACCGCCGAAGAATCTTCTCCGAAGAAATATCACTTCCCGATACAAAGCCCACGATCCCACTCGCTCCCGACTCTGTACGTGGCCAGTCGACTGCTACGCTGAGATTTGATTCCGCAGCGTTTCGCAGATGATGTTCGATTTCACTCAATTCAACACGATGGCCGAGGAGCTTGATCTGTGAATCGATTCGGCCGATCCACATATAGCCTTGCTCAGCTGTATATCTTGCAAGATCGCCTGTTCGATACCATCGATCGATCAGCGGATGTTCAGGAATTGAGATATTCAGAAAACTTTTTTTTGTCTTACCGGAATCCTTCCAGTACCCGAGGGACAATTGGTCTCCGCCCAAGCATAGCTCCCCAATTTCTCCTGTTTGTACTGGTTTCAGATCCTTGCCAAGCAGAACGCAACCAAGACCAGGAAACGGTTCACCGATTGGCACGATACCAACTTCGTGAGCAGCCACTGGTGTCCCTGATCTGAAAGTGTATCCCGTGAATGAGATAGTAGCCTCGGTGGGTCCGTACAGATTGTCGATCGATGAGTTTGGTGCAGCCTTTGTCCAAGCCTCGGCCGATGCCACAAGTAGAGGCTCGCCACAGAATAGACTAATCCGCAACGAAGTCAGCGTGCCCGGTTTCAGGATGCGCAGTTTTTGGCACATGGCGATCGTGGAAGGCACCGAAAACCACACAGTCAGACAGTTGTTCAAAATAAACTTGGTCGGCCCCAGAGTAGCCGTGTCAGGCAGGCAATACAGGCAAGCCCCGACACCCCAGCAAACGAACATGTCATGTACCGACAAATCGAAACTGAGATCGAAGCACTGGGAGAAGCGATCGTCGGGGGAAAAATCATATCGCTCACGGATCCTTTCTACGTATGCACTGGCACTTCTATGAGTGATGCGGACTCCCTTGGGCACACCCGTGCTACCCGAGGTGTACAGAAGATAGGCGACATCGTCAGTTGAAGCTGCTCGGGCAACAACGTCATACTCGGTGGCGGCGCAATCGACCCAGAATACCTCGTGCCTGGCCGGTAACTGCACATCCACCTGCGCTCGGCCCAATCTCAAGCAAAATATCGTCAAACTGCTTTCGACTGCTTCAAGCAACGGCGCAAACGATTCCAAAAAACCCATGTCAACTACGATCGCCCGGACACCCGAATTGTCCAGCACTTGCAGGTTTCGACCCACCGGGAATTTGGGGTTGAGAGGGACATAGCCCCGTCCAGCAGCCAATATGCCGAGCACGCCCGCATACGAGGCAGCAGAACGTTGGCCAAACAGAGCGACCAGCTGGACACGTTCCGGCAGGTTCGATCCGAGCACTGCCGCAGTAGCTTTTGCCGCAATGGATAACTCAGAGTAGCTGTACTGGTGTTTGTCGACAACAAGCGCCGTTCGATCGGCAAATCGCTCCGCACTGTCAAAGAAACAGTCTCCGAGTAACGAGGAGTGGTCAGGCACTAAGCGGGACATGGCGCCACTTGCTCCCGTAGCAGGAATCCCTATGAAGGGTCCGTTGACCGGTCCAACTGGAATCGATCGCCGTAGTGTTTTTGGAAATTGTCACGCAAGCAAATCAGTTTCTCATCCAGCACAGAGTGATCTATCAGAGCGCCACGGATGAACGCTTTTTCATACAATGAGAATGCATTGCTCTTACCGGAGCTTGCATCGATGGTGACCTTATGTACGACATGCTGCTTGGTAAGCCGATAAGCCTCCAGATAAAACAGCTGTATGGGGTCCCTGGCTATTTCTTGCGCGATCGCCAAGAATTTGTTCAGTTCCGGAAACGGTGCTGATCCCACCTGGCAAATGGGGTTGAGCTTTTCTATCGCTTCCACCTCGTCGAAAATAACAGCCTTTTCGGTCCCGATGAGCCGCCCTTCAATGCTGAAAACGGGTAGGAGTGGATACAAACGGCATAAAGTTGGGCGCGTGTCATGCTCGCATGCACACCCTGGTTTCCTGCTCACGATCGATTCAATCTTCAGAAGATTGCCATCCAGCTCAAAGTCGATCACACGATGATCATGGTCACCGAACTGATGCAGCCAGTCTTTTTCTTTCAGAAACTGGTATTCACCAGGCAGCAAATAGATTTCACTCGAGTGCTCTTGACCAATCAACCGGAAGTACTTTTTGTGCTTTGAAAATCCATCACAGCAATGCGCGTCGCACAGTTTCCAACAGTCCTTCAAATAAACCAAGTCTGTTGCATAAATCGTATCGAATATTTCTGTAATCGCTCTATTCATACTCAATTTGGAATACTCGTAATGCGCCTAGTCGAAACCGAACAGAAAATCATCCAAAAGCCGCTGTTTGCCTGGCAGGCAATTCGTCTAGGCTGCTCGATCCAGGACCATGGAATAAATACCACTAATCGTATCGAATTTTTCAGGATCAAAGTCAATGACGTCAAAGTCTATGGCGAAACTTTCTTCCAGGAAAACAACGATGGTCAGGACGTCCATCGAGTCCAACAGCCCGCCAGTGACTAAAACATCTTCATCAGAAAAGTCAGTCTCCATTCCTTTCGCGGCCACCAGGCCACGGACGAATTCAGTAACTTTTTCCTTTTCTCCCATCGTTTCAGCCCACGCCTACCAGTGATAACGCAAAATTGATGCGATCCATGAACGTAATTTCAAAATTCCCTTGATACCAAAGGATCGATAACAAGCAATAAAAGCTGCAAACACGCACAGGAGAAATGATTCTGCCATTCAGACTGCTCCGGACTCGCGGCTTTCCCTCATTGATGAATTGCGAAATCCCGATACCAGATGCGAGTATGAAAGCATAAAGTATGTAGTATCGAAATTCCATTAGCGTCTGGTAGGGGCCCGCTTCAAAGATACGATTGGATTCGCGAAGATAGTGATATATGCAGTTCCCGAAAAATGCAGCGGACATTGTAGCGAAGAACATGCGAAGTTTTGGTTTCTTCTTGAAATACCTCAGAAATGCCGGATAGAAAAACATGTCGACCAACAGTTCCTTGAAGTAGTAATAGTACCTGTTCCAGAATTCGGCGATCGTCGCGGAACCGAGGGGATTGTATGTATTTCGCAATGCGTTGAAGCCCGCCATGCGGCACATGGCGATGAAGATATGTCCCCAAATGGCTAACTTTAGTGTGGTGTACAGGAAAAAGGCTATCAAGGCGAAAATGCCCAAATAGAATGGATACGGAGTGCCGTTCATGGATTGTTCGAATGCGTTCGTCATGTTGGGGATACCGAAATAATCATATTGCGGCAGTATCGTGTCCAATTTAGGAATTGATCTGCGACTTCCGAGCGACGGAACGAAGGCAACGAAAATTTGCTTGAGAATGATTAGCCCGCCGACCCAATATAAAAGTTTGGTGGCCTTGATTTGGCAGATTGCCAAATCCCGGTCACTCTTGGCTTCCACTTTTCTCAGGTACGCAGCTCCCTTTGGAAATGGGGTTGAGGTACTACCCCAGAATGGATGGAAATAGCCAAGATGCCACCAAATTGGCGGAGTGGCGGCCGCTTTCCTGTCGGCAAGAGCATAGGCAAGAAACCAGATGTATTTGCCCAGGAGGAAAAGAAAACCCCAAAGCAAGGCGCGATCGATTCCTTCCAACGAAAGATACCAAGCGATGACCAGCATTCCAAAATAGACACAGAGCAAACCAGTCAACGGCCTGTAGTTTGCCCATCGCTCCTCGATTGCGTTCGACGCCTTGTAGTAGCCAACACAAAAGAGAAGAGCGGCGGCACATATGGCCCACCAGGCCATGTGGATTTTCGAACCGTCAGTCGGGCCCGACGAGAAGAATTCGGCGAATCTTGCGGACCGCCAGTATCCCATAAACAACCAGTACATTGTTCCGGCCAGCACCAGAGCTCGTCGGTATTGCGGGAAAAAGCTCAAGCCGAGAAACAGTACCGTCGCTTCCGCCCACCAGTTCATCCTGTGAAGGTAAAGACCGGCTGAGAAAATGGCGATGTTTGTCAGCTTGCCTGCGGGAGTGGCAACAAAGGAGACTACTGCAGGATAGCTCTCAAAACGTGGTATGAGTCGAAACCGCCATGACGATAGCGCTGGCTTTTTTATGTCAGCGAGAACTGCTGCCGTCGACCCGATTGTCCCGCCTTCGTTCATATTCTCTGACGAACTCTTTTCCAGATATCCTTGGGAATTATCCTAAAGCACGCCGCGTCATGATGGGACTGAGATCACATTTACTATCTGAGGATTTCGGGCAGGCCGCCGGTTCACGTTGCACAAGCCATGCACATCGGCATAATTTGATTTGCGACAGTTGAATGATCGCTATTGGGAGAAAGGTGCTATGTCAGGTTCTGTCTGATCGCACGTTGCCTGTAAAGACTAGAGATTGCTTAGACGACTTTCAGAATATGGCGGGGCCGCATTCGAAGTGGTGGCAGCCCAGCGACTTCCCTTAGGACTGCAGTAGCATACTGCTCGGTCATCTTGCCGCGCCATGATGCGGCAAAATCCGTATTGTCCATGGGTCGCGCAATCTTGTGTGCGACATGTGCGATTTCTGCAATTCCATCCTCGGTAATCTTGTTGCCGACCAGAACGGTCTCAATCTCGGCGACCGGCATCGGGGCAGCCCCTACCGCACCCAAATACATCGCAGCACGAGTCACGACATCACTGTCGTCGGTCCATACGGCCGCCGCTACGGATAACGTGGAGAAATCGATGGAACCACGTCGCCTCAACTTCCAGAATGCGGATCGACAATGATCGCTGTCGCTGGTTTCCGGGACGACGACTTCGGTCAGGATCTCATCAGCCTGTTTGGCGAGATAATCGATTCCATCATCCACATACATTTCGGTCAGTGGTATTTCCCGCTCGCCGGTCGCAGACACCAGCCTTACTTTTGCATCGAGTGCGCAGAGAATCGGCGCCGCATCACTGGCGGTATGCGCCCAGCATCGCGGCGACTTGGTCGCCACCCAGCAGATCGTGCCCTCTTCCTTGAGACAATAATCGATCGAACGACGCCATTCTTCGGTCTGGTTGTAATAAGTACAGCGGGTGTCCACGCAGAGATTGCCGCCGATGGTGCCCATGTTGCGCAGTGGTGGTGAAGAAATTGAGGCGACCGCCCCGGCAAACGCAGGGAAGCGTTCCCGTACTATGTCGTCGCGGATGACGTTGGAAAGTGTCGCGGTAGCGCCGAGTCGGATGTTCGCGTTAACGGAATCAATCGAATCGAGACCCGGAATCGACATCAGGCTGACGATGGTCTCGGCCTTTTGATGCCGCCGTTTCATGTTGGGCCACAGATCAGTACCGCCAGCGACCAGGCGCGTATTGCCGTTGGCGATCGCCTTCGCCGCGTCCTGAACGGTTGTCGGCGTCTCGAGTTTAATCGGTGGTAAGCGTAGCACTGCTGTGCTCCTTGAGGGCCTCGCCACGGTCTTTCATGGTTCCCGATGCCGAGCGCAGACCTTTTTTCCTGGCCTTCGGATCATCCGCGGCGCGGCCGTCACCACCCTGTTCGGGCGTGTGCACAATGAGCGGTTCGCCGTAGTCGATATCCGGAAACTTCGTGGGACCGACGCGAGAATCGCGGCCCTTTTTCTTCTCCTGCAATCCTTTCAGTACCAGGTCCGGATTAATCGGCACCTGGTCCACGCGCACGCCAACGGCATCGAATATCGCGTTCGACAACGCCGGCATGATGGGCAACAACGGGCCCTGACCCGCTTCTTTAGCACCGTATGGTCCGCGTTCATCATCCGTCTCGATCATGTAGCAGGTCATTTCCGGCATGTCGTGAAAGCCGGGGCTCTTGTACTCGAGCATCGAGGGCATTTTGTGCACGAGGGCGGCAGACAGACGTTTCGGCAGACGGCGGAATGAATGTTCCTCCATGATGGCCTCGCCCAGACCCATATAGATGCTGCCTTCGATTTGCCCGAGCGCAAGAACGGGATTCAGCGCACGGCCGATATCGTGCGCCAGCCAGACTTTGACGACATTGTATAAGCCTGTCTCGGGATCGACCTCGACTTCCAGCACGCTCGCCGAATATGAGTAGGTGGGTGATGGCCCGACACCGGCGCCACGATAGCGGCCGGGTGCCCGAGGAGGAATATACGAACCTGTTGTGCCAAGCGTGCCGAAACGGGATTCTGCGATAACGACGGCCTCACTGAATTCAATGGTTTTCTCGGGACCATCGGCTGGAAATACCGTCCGGTTCGCAAAAACCAGGGAGTCCTGAGGCACTTCCATATGCTCGGCGACAGCCTCGGCGATTTTGTCGCGCGCCCTTTCCGCAGCTTGTTTCGCTGCGTGACCAACCATGAGCGTCACGCGCGACGAATAACTACCGAGGTCCACCGGTGTCAGGTCGGTATCGGCGACACACAGGCGTATATCCTTTAGATCGATGCCCAGGACCTCGGCGACCACAACGGCAAGTATGCTGTCCGAGCCCTGTCCGATTTCAGTCTCGCCGCAAAAGACGGCGACGTTGCCGCTGCGATCCAGTTTGAGCTGCACACCAGACTGCGGCATGTGATTCCAGTAGATCGGCAGGCCGGCACCTGTCATATATGCGCTGCATGCCAGCCCAAGCCCGCGGCCCTCCGGCAATTGCCCGTAACGCTCCTTCCAACCGCTGCCTTTGACCACGGCCTCGATACATTCCTTCAGGCCTACGCTGCCAATACGCAACCAGTTTGCTGTGATCGACTCGGGCTCAACGAGATTCCTGAGGCGAAGCTCCGCCGGATCGATCCCCAGTTCGTGAGCCGCCTTGTCCAGTTGAATCTCGAGACCGAATCGCGGCTGCGGCGTTCCGTGCCCTCTTTTGGGTCCGCAGGGTGGCTTGTTGGTAAAAGCACGTGCGCCCTCGAACCAGTAACTGGGAAGTTTATAGGTCGTCGTCTGCAGCGCGCCTGTATAAAAAGTGCTGGCGACGCCATAACTGCCGAATGCGCCACCATCGAGTGTCGTGCGCAGATGCTGCGCGGTCATCGTGCCGTCTTTCCTGAATCCGGTTTTCAGGTGCATCTGCACCGGATGGCGACCACGGTGGCAGTAAAACACTTCCTCCCGGGTCAGCGTGATCTTGACGGGGCGGCCCAACTTGAGCGCCAACTTGGCAACCACGATTTCATGATTGAACGGATCGCTCTTGCCGCCGAATCCGCCACCGTTCGAGCAGGCAATCACGCGGATGCGCGAAGTCGGAATGCCGAGCGTCTTGGTCAACGCGCGGTGCACGTAATGCGGACATTGCGTCGATGAATACAGTGTTACGCGATCATCGTCTTCTGCAAAAGCGATGGCCGAATGCTGTTCGAGCGCCAGGTGGTTGCTGCCTTCATAAAAGAAATTGTCCTCCATGATCAGGTCTGCCTGCTCCATACCTGCTTCGACATCGCCGAATTTCAGTGAGACTTTCTTGTGTATGTTGCCGTCATCGGCATGATCCTGAATCTGCGGCTCGGGCGTACACAGCGCTTCCTCGACACTGGAAATAGTCGGCAAAGGTTCATATTCGACTTTGACAGCCAGGGCTGCGGCGTGCGCGATGTCTTCGGAAACGGCTGCAACAGCCGCGAGCGGATCGCCGACGAAGCGAACCTTACCGACTGCCAACGCATGTTCATCTTCCGATACCGGCATGATGCCGAACTTGTCCGGCAATTCTTCGCCGATCAGCGTGCCCAGTACTCCTTCCATTGCAACTGCGGCCGAAAGATCGATGTTCCTGATCCTCGCGTGCGGCACGGTACTGCGAACGAGTTTGACGTAAGCAGTGCGCGGCAACTGCACGTCATCCGCAAATCGTGTCTGGCCGGTTACCTTCGCTCGGCCATCGACGCGGCGAAACGGCGTGCCGATGATCTTGAGTTCGCTTTCGGTAGCGTCGGTCAAGTCATCTTTTAGTTTCGAAACTGCTTTGACCATGGCTAAGCCTTATCTCGGGACAGGGCACCAGGAATCTCGCTTCCCGTGAATAATTCTTCATCGGGCCGCCAGTCGTCGCCTCGCTGTATTGCCGCCGCCCACTTGACCGCTTCGATGATGCGTTTGTAACCGGTACAGCGACAGATATTTCCGGACAGTGCTTCCGCGATTTGCTCATCATCCGGCTCGGGCTCTTTCTCGAGCAGTGCCTCGGCCACCATCAGGATGCCGGGTGTGCAGTATCCGCACTGTGCCGCTCCGAGATCCGCAAATGTT
>Ga0255049_10000075_pt1 | contig 53125 bp, 52 predicted proteins | sample JV7_2_3_MG_FD_183615 | JGI IMG/M metagenome (GOLD analysis project Ga0255049, IMG submission 183615) | Seawater microbial communities from Jervis Inlet, British Columbia, Canada - JV7_2_3 | ecosystem: Environmental > Aquatic > Marine > Inlet | place: Canada: British Columbia | collected 2016-10-06 | reverse complement strand
ATGAGACCCCACCTTCAGACGCCAGTTGTCGCCATAGTCCAGGAGACTGCCGTGGAGTCTGCTGACGACGTCGCGGATCTGGCCTGGCGGACCCAGGGGACCGAGTGGGGTGGCATCGCCTGGGGGCGGCTCTACTCGACGAGCGCCCGCCGTCGGGCGGTCTGGATCGCCGCCATGACCCCGGGGCTGGGCGACGCCACGGCGGTCGGATTCGCGATGGACCCCGAGAGTTATGTCGTCGGCATGAGAATGCTGCGACAGGCAGGTTTCCCCGAAGACGTCGTGGAGATCGGGCTCTGGCACAGCCATCCCGGGTACGGCTGCTGGCTCTCCAGCATCGACGAGGAGTACTTCGGGCTCCTCTGCCCCCAGCCCTGGAAAGTGAGCGTCGTTATCGATCCCATCGCCGGCGACCTCGGCGTCTTCGTCAAGAACGGCGGCGGCACGGAACGCCTGCCAGTCATGGTTTACCCCGGTCACACACTGGGCCGTGCGCGAGGGCCGGACGGCCGGACGGCCTGGGACGCGATCCGGCGGTGGCACCGATGAAGCCTGCTGACGCCCTCTCGCGAATTCGCGTTGTCGACGACATCGACGCCGACAGCCTGCAGGACAAGAGCGTCATCATTCTCGGAGACGGCAACGTAGGCGGTCAGCTTGCGACCCACCTCCCCCTCGCCGGCCTCGGATACCTTACGATCGTCGACAAGGACACGGTCGGCCCGGAAAATCTCGCCAGCCCGGCCTTCGGGCCCGGCGACATCGGAAAGCGCAAGGTCGATGCCACGGCGAACTGGGTCGCGGAGCATGCTCCCTGGACCCGCGTCGACCCGGTTCACGCCGATCTCAGGGTCGACCTGCCAGAATCCATCTTCGCCCTCCACGACGCCGTGATTGCCGTCACCGACAGCTGGTCGTCACGCGGCCACATCAACCGCTGGGCGCACCGCTTGCCGGGCAGGGTGCGCGCCGTCATCAACGGCGGGCTGGTAGACGGCCTGAGCTGGGACGTCACCACGTCGGAACCCGGAAGCGGAACGGGCTGCATCCAGTGCTTGCACGGCGAGGAGATGCTCAACGCCGACGAGGAGGGTGGGTGCGGGCTGCTGGCGCCTGTCGGCGAGCGCCGCCCCAACCCCTCGACCGGGTTCAGCGGGGCCGCCGTGGCGGCGATCATGGCCGCCGAGGCAGTCTCAGCCCTCGCCGGATCGGGTCCGCGGTTTGCCGGCAAGATGCTGTCGTTCGACCACAGGACGGCCTCGGTCGGGGTTTTCCGCATCGTCCCCGACGACGGCTGTTCCGGCCACCGCCCCCTCGTCGACGGCGTTGACGCCGTTTTCCTCCCCATGTCGGACTACACCCTGGAGGAGATCGTCGCCAGTGTCGCGGAGCGCCGCGGCGTGAGGGAGTCGGATGTGACCCTGTCGTCTGAGCGAGAGCTCGTGCTGGGGATGACATGCGGCGCCTGCGGCCACGACGCCGACGTCTGGCGCCCCTTGCTCACGATCCGTGAACAGGGAGGTGTCAACTGCACCCGATGCGGGAGTCCAGCAGCTGAACTCCAGACAGACACCGCTCTCCCCAGAGATGGACGCAGGCTACCGGACATCGGTTTCCCCGTCGGCAAGGCCCTGCTGGCTTACGTCCGCGGCTGCAAGTTTGAAGTAGTTCAGCTTGAAGAGGAGGTCTTCAATGAACAAGCACACCGTTCAGACAGTTGAGATCAGCGCCGTCGACATCGACAGGACAGGTTCGATGAAACAGGGCGATATCGCCCCGACGCGCCTGGCAGCGGCGCAGGCGGCCGCCGTCGAGTTCGTCAAGCGCAAGCGCGTTCTGGACGCCCGTGACGTAAACACTATCGTCGCGTTCAACACCGGCGCACAGACCGTCTCGCCGTTCGGGAGGCATCCCTGGGAGGTCACCAACGACGTCAGGGGCCTCACCGCGAACGGCGGCACCAGCGTCACCTCGGGATTGCGGAAGTCGCTGGACGCGATCATGCAGGAGGCGAAGCGCCACCCCCATGCCACGCGCCGTATCATCTTGCTGACCGACGGCGAGCACAACACAGGGCCGGCACCGCGCGAGGACGGCGTCCTCGCAGCCTTGCGCAGCAACCGGGTGATCGTGGACTGCGTCCTCATCGGCAAGAATGGCGAACAGCTGCTGCGCGAGATCGCGGCGGACACTGGAGGCGAGTTCCTCCGCGTCAGCGATTTCCAGACCCTCCTTGACCACTATCGCCACCTTGCCAGCAAGAAGGCCGGCGCGTGGCGTCCGTAGGGCCTCTGTAGCGCCAGGAGACACGGATGGGGCTCGGTGAGTTCTTGTCGAGGATGTTCTGGGGCGGGTCGTCGGGCCCGAGGATCAGATCAAGAAAGGTGCCGTCACTCTCCGGCAACAACGGCAACACGATTAAGGTCGCGGGCCGAGAGTACGTCGTGGTTGCGCCGCAGGGCGAATCGGGGAGCGAGCCTTGCCCCTGGTGCCTCGGGCCTCTTCTTCCTGCTGACGATATCGTCGTCTGTGACGATCCGCGCTGTCGCCGCGCCGCTCACCGTGAGCACGTCGAGGAGTTTGGGGGCTGCGGCGGCATCTGCTCGATAATGCAGTCGCCATGAAGGGAACATCTTGATGAACGTTCCCCACAACAGCCAGATCAATCGTGATGCAGACCTTACTCTTCAATCCTCCCCGCCGTCGCCGCGAAGTTTGGCCAACCCACTCCTGGAGAGCCAGCCATTTAACAGATTGATGTCGTCCTTACCCAGCAACAAGGTAGCCAGGGAGCAGAGAAGAGTCTCTTCCTTCGGTCGCTTCGGACCAGACAGATAGTGCGCCCATGCGGACGCGTCGTAACCGGTGATCTTCTCCAGCCTGTATGTTGTGTAGCCAAGCGCCTGCAGCGCTCGCATGAAGCTGGAGAAGTCGCTGTAGCGCACGGATAGGACTTGCAGCTCGGCCCCTCGAATCAGGCCCACGCACCTGCTCCCTCGCCCACAATCAGTAGGCATCCGAATGAGATGGCGGGCCTCAAGGGCATGGTTGACCAGCTCGACGTGGGGCTCGCTCAGCAGAAGCGAGAGGAACAGCCGCAGGACCTCTCGTTCGTCGACCTGCCTTTCCGCGTTCAGATACCCCTGGATAGCGCCCGGGCCCAACCCCGACATTCGCACCCAAATCTTGACGTCGTGGCCAGCCGTTCGCAGGATGCCCGACAGAAGGTATGCGAATGACCGCCTCTGTCTTGACGACCAGTCCGCAGGATCATCATCCTCGATCGGCGTTGCTGTCGCAGGGTTCCTTCCCTTGGCGGTCGGTACGGCTGGTGTACGCGGTTTGTCCAAGATATCCTTGTCGCTCACCAGGAACGGCCCGCACGTCTGGCACAAGACTGCGGACTTCACTGCCGCAAAGAGCGCCGGCCGAGAGCACTTCTTGCAGACCACTGAATAGTAGCTGGAGCCACAGCGAATGCAGTCGAATTCGCCGCCAGCCGCATCAGGAACGAGTTGGCCGCCGTCCTTGACACATATCTTGAGCCACATGGGGATCGCCTCCGATCAACTCGTCAGAGGCGTCGTTGCTGTCGCTCCGGGCGGGGTGTACCATCCCACTAGGCAATCGGTGGTTGACTCGCAAGGTTCGCCTCCGATAGTCCGGGGCTCGAAGAGGTCACTCTCTCCGGGCCCTACTTATTCGGTTTCGCTGTCAGTTGTGATCGCCGTCACCTCCTTCTTCATGAACGCTGCTATCATGCTGTCGTCATTGAGCCACGTGATCGTCACGGTGCTCACGTCGTCTGCGTAGAGTCGGCGGACGCGCCCACGCGCTGCCGGCGCGGTCAGCGGTAGGTCCGGATGATCATGCTTGAGGGTGCCGATGTGGCGGTAGAACTTGTGCACGCGCCGCTGGAACTGTTCAGGCCGCTCGCAGTCGGCCGGGAAGCGAGTACGGTAGATCCCGGTGGCATCGCGGGTGCTTAGAGACCCGCGGATCAGGGCGGCGGCCCAAACAAGAGTCTCCGCCGGCAACAGATCCTTGACCTTGGCGCCGTACCGACGGAGCTGGTGACGCTTGAGGTCGAGCAGCCAGCCGGCCCCGTCACGCACTTCAAGAAACTCGTCGGACGCACGATCAATGACCTGTCGCTCAGCGACCAGCCAGGCGCTGGTTGGGCTGGCAATCCGTGTGGTGTCGTATGTCAGCCGCTCAGCAAAGTAGTCCAGCATTTTCTTAAGCTCCCGCGAAACTGATCCCAGATCCTTGGAATCGGCCGTGTAAGACCTGGCCCATGCAGCCACGCTCGGAGACGCGGACAGGCAGCGGATCAGGGCGCGCCCGAAGCCTGGTTCCCAGCGCCGGACTTCCTTTGGCTGATCGGCTTCCAGAGCCGCGATCCGGTCAATGGCATCGTTCATCGCCGCGTATGATCCTGCGTTTCGCAGAGCGGCCACCGCGATCGGAACGTCCATCCCCGCGAGCAACGAGCTGTCGGTGGCGGCGATATCATCAAGATCACGGTTGTCGAGCAAGGCGAGGACTTGCGGGCGCCACCGCCCGTCTACCAAGCACAACTGCTTCGTCAGATCCTGCTCCCGCAGGTGGGGTACGAAGTCGAGAATTATGATTTCGGCGAGGTGCGCGTCGATGCTCATCAAGTCGTCGTACTGGCTGAGCAGCGTGGCTAATTGCTCGCCGACCGACGTCGCAGGGCTAACATCGAGTATCGGCCGGCCGGGGCCGGCTAAGGCGTCGCCGACCGCCCACACGTCGTCGGAAGCGAACCGTGGAAGTTGCTGCCGCACGCCACTGCTTAGGTTTGCCTGCAAGGCTAAAGAGATGAGGTCCAGCTCGACGCAGCGACGGCAACCGCCATCGTCAAAACGTAGGGCGTCGCTGGGAGCACAGGAATGAACGGAGAAGAAGCTTCCCTCTTTTCGTCGGCCCTTCACGCCTCTTGAGAGAAGCGCCTGGATGGCGGCTCGCATCCCGGGATCCAGCTTGTCTTCAAAGACAACGGCGGCCACAGGGACAAGCCTCCGCCTCATCAGAAGGCCGATCAGGCTCGTCACCGACTTGCCGGTCGTGGCACCGTCATCAATGACCACGACGCGCGTCCCGCGAGGCAGTTCACTCGTTTCGACAACCCAGCCGGAGGCTGTTTTCCGCGCCGGAATAACTGGCAAGTGTGGGCCATCGCCAACGTCTTTCACGGAGTCCGAGATGGCCTTCGCGGTGCCGTTCGGGAGGTGGCAGACGATGGCGTCTGGATTTCTTGACCGCAACTCCAGCGCGATCTCGGACATCAGGCGGCCTACGTTTCGCTCACCAGGTACGACGTACCGGTCGTGAAGGTGTTGGTTTGCTAGGTCGGCGCCAGGGTGACCAATGATGCCGCCCTCCAGCACGGCGGACCAAACGCTGGCCCGGGAAGGTTGATAGTCCTCGCGACCGATGATTGGCCGGTCGGGGCGGACTTCGGCGTGTACTGGGACGACCCTGAAGCCGTCACGGCAGCCGAGACAATCCGTTTCCCATGCCGTCGCGTCAACCGTAGCAGCGACGACAGTGGGTACCTCGTTCCCCTTGTAGATTAGGCCGTGGCGAGGACCAAATTGATGGAAAGAGTACGCGACGAAGGCACCGACGCTTATGCTGCTCAACTCGAATCCGGCCTGAGTATGGAGCAACCGGAAAATGCTTTCCACAAGGGTGCCGGTCGCAATGATGTCGACGACGACGGCAACTGACTCACCGTCTAGAGCGATCTTCTTCAGCCGCGTGAGATCATCGCCCGTGATCGTCGGAGCGTCATACTCGCCGGACAGCCGGACTAGCGCTAGCTTTCGCCTTCTCTGCGCCTGCATCACTTTATGGACGTCCTCCACCAGGGTGGGCACCGTGACGTGCCCCGGTGGTCCCCAGTAGACGACGGCCATCGCCTGTCGACCAAGGAGCTGGCGGGCGAGAGCTGCCTTCATGCTGTGCAGGAGACCATCACCGTTCTCCTTACGCCACAGGGTTCTGAGGACAACGTTGGCGTTGGTGTGCACACCGGCGGGCAGTTCATAACAGGTCCGTGCTTCTCGCTGGACCGCCACGATCGACAGGAGCTTGGACGCCCATTCCGGTACAACCCGATTGAGCTGCCGAGTCAACGCGTTAGCGGACACCGGGTCAAGCTGGCCACCCGGATCGTCGCGATGTCCCAATACATCGCGAACGACGGTTGACCGACCAATCTGGCCCGGTCTGTCGCCGCGCCGGATGCCCCGGAGCTGCTCGAACGGGTACAGGGGGACTTCGGCGACGATCGTGCGCCCCCCAGTCAGATCAGCGCACCTGCGTATGACGTCGGTCAGATCGTCTAACCATGTGGCGGACAACCGGCAGTTTGGCCAGCCGGCCAGACAGATTACAGGCTCCGAACCAGCCGCGACCGCGCCGCGAACCTCAGCCTCAATGGTTGTCCAGAGGGATTCACCCACCTGGGGCCGGGGGAGCACGATTGATGCGAACATGACGACTTCCCTGCGGTTGTTCACATTCATGCCACACCCTGACGTGCACGTCAAAGCTTTTCAACATCCTATGCGACGATGTTTGCGACGATTTAGGTTGCCGATTGCCGCTTGACCGCCGGGCACTTACCGCCCTATTCCGACACGTTGAGAATAGAGGCATCGCCTGTGATATGGAGGGACAGACCAATGGATATCGCCGAAGTATACAGGAATGACATCTGGGGCAACTTCGTCTATCTCGGAGACGATCAGGACTTGGAGTTGCTGATCGGTGATGTGCTCGTCCGCCTGCCGGATCAACCTCTATTGAAGGCCATTGATAGTTGCGTTTTCGGTTCGGTTGGGCGCTCCAACCAGGGACTCACTCTCCCTGCCAACGTACTCAACGGGGGCGAGGCGGAGAGCTGGCTTATCCTGCTTGACGACGCGATGCTCGCATCCAAGCAGACGGAGGACATTCAGAGTGTCATCGCTCACGAGATCGCTCATGCCTATCTCGGGCATGATCGCGTAGCCGACGCCGGCGACGTGTCGATCGAGCTTGACGCCTGCCGCCAGGTCCGCGAGTGGGGCTTCCAGGGCTCGGGCGCGGACGATCTGCGACATTCGAGCGAATAACGACCAGCTGCCTGCGCGCGTTGCGGTCCAATGCGCAGATGCCGTCAGAGCTTTAGGCTACCAAGATCGACCAGCTGCCTGACGAGGCAGCTGGTCATCCTACGCACCCGGCTCCGGAGTAGAGGATGCGCATGCAGCTTGGCGGCCCGCGTATCTCACGTCTGCCTCCGGATGCTAGGCGGATAGGCCAGCGACCGGGATGAAGAGTGCGGGGAGAACCATCAGAGTGCGTGCCTTCATCTTGCACCGCCCTTACTGGTCCACATTAGACCTTAGGCTCCCATCGTTGGTGTTTTCACGCAGCCAGTCATCCAAGGTCTGGCTGTCAACCCGCCACTGCTTGCCCCGCGTTGACGTCACACGCCAGACTCAGGAGCCGGCGAGGCTCGAGCATCCGGGCGTGCTTCCTTAGGTAGTGGAGGAGTCGAGGGCCGCTTACCCGGTCGTAATCGGCTCCAGCGTAATGACCGGCATCGGTGGCCGCGGGGAGGCTCATCGGAAAGAAGCTCAGGAAGAGCTTGACCAAGAACAGCCGCAGCAGATCCCTTTTCGGCGAGCGCAGGTCGCTCGTGGCGTCAAGCGATCGGACAAAGAAGTTGGCCAGGTCTGCTGGTAACCGTGACAACACCTTGGTCGGTACCGCCTCCTGAACGCCCGGCCGGTTGAGTGTGAGGAGGTCGAGGATGTCCATAGCAGTCAGGCGCCCGCGAGAATTCTCGATCAGAGCCCGTCCGACAGTAACAGAGCGGCTCGCGATGTCGTTGGCGAGAGCGGTGCCGATCCCACAGATGGCACTAAAGGGCCGTGGTATTCACTCTCGATGGCAGCTACCACTCCATGGAGTGCGCTATCAGTGACTGGCGCGTGGATTCGGGGCGGGGGGGCGGCTGCCATGAGACTGCGCTCTGCTTTGGCTCACCGGCTGGCGTCGCCGGCTGCGGCAGCGTCCTCGATCTGCGCGGCTTCATCCGCGCTGAAGCCGTGTCGCAGGAACTTCGCCTGGTAGGCTTCCATAGCCTGCATAATCACCTCCACAAACTGTGGCTCAGCCAGCGCGACCACGGCGGCGTTGCCCGGCTCCAGGCCGCTGCCGAGATCCTTCATCGCTCCAGTCTTGATGCCGGTATCTCGCAGTTTGCCCCAAGCGCCGCCGATCAGCCCGCCACCAAGTACCGAAACGATCAGGCTCGGCGGGTAGATGAGACCCAGGACGCCGGTGATGATGGCGCCGCGCCGAGCGCCTTTGCCCGTGGTGACTTCCCGCGTCTCCTTGATGTGCAGCCTACCGTCAGCGTCCTTTGTCACCATCACTGCGTCGGCCAGTGTGATGTTGTAGGCGCGATGCATCATCTCGAGCGTGTCGAGGATCGTCTTGGCGCCGTCTTCATCCGTATAGACAGAAGCCATTAGCTCAAGTTGCTTGCTCATGATGATGCTCCCTTCGACGTGCATGGGATCTTGTGAACGCTACCGACACATCAGATTATCGGATGCTGTCGAAGCCTGGCACATGCAGAGATTAGGTATCTATCTAACGATTCTTCGGTAGGGATTCGCGTCTGGCCCCGTTACGCCGCCCGTGCGCCTACAATGCGCCAACGCATCGCGCGGCACCATCTGGCTGACTGACGACCGGGCCAATAACTCATCTCCACGATCTGGGATGCTTCTCACTCTTCGATTCAGGAGGGCCGGCGCCCGTGCCAACCGATCAAGGTCACCTCCAGCAAGCCCACCGCTTCGCTCACGGTAGGGACGGTCATGAGGCCTACACCAAGACGACGACAAGGGCGACCAGGAAGACCAAGAGTGCCGCCCTGGCGATTCGGACCAGAACGCTGGCGAATCGGTCATACCGTTCGCGCCGGCGACCGCTGCCATCGCTCCACAGGTATCACGTTCTTTCAGGCCACTCGCGATCAACGATAGACAGCATGATCGAACGCCTTTACGCGGTTGAGGAAAGAGAATGGAAAAGGGAGGGGCTCCCGCGAAGGAGCCCCTCTCACTAGTTACGGGTGGATAGGGTTAGTTCTCGCGGCCGGCGCGGGCCAGGACCCAGGCGCCACCAGCGACGGTTGCCAGACCAGTTGCAGCAAGCAGCCACGCCATGGAGTTGGCGCTGCTGGTGCCAGGAGCGCCACCGGTGTTCGGAACTGAACCCGGGGTCGCGGTCGGCGCAACGGTGCCAGTGGCTATCGTGATCGCCCCGTTGGTCGCCGTCGCCGTAAGAGTCTCACCCGTCGTGTCGGACAGGACCTGGGTGGTCCCGTCGACGGTAAGCGCGGCGGTGCCTTCAGCGCTACCAGCGAGGAAGGTAATCGTGCCCAGCACGACGTCCGTGCCGTCGATGCCCGCAAGGTTGCTGCCGTTCACGCGAATGGTGTCGGTGGCGACGGTGTCAATCGAGCAGACGCCGTAGTTGGACGAGCACTCGGTCGCCGTGACCAGGGTCGAGTCGTACCCAACGTCGACGCGGTACGAACCGAGGTCGTCGGTCGTGCCAGTCACGCTGATCGTCACCGTTCCGCCTGGCGCGACTGTCGCCGAGCCCACTGTCAGATCGCTTACGCTCGCCGCACGGGCAATGCCCAGGAATGCGAGCGCGGCGACGGTGGCGATGATGGCGGCGGCTACCGCCGCGGTCAATCCCCTGCTCATCGCTGTGTTCAATGTCATTCTGCTGTGACCTCCTTGATAGTCCTTACTTATAACTGTTGCTGTGGAATGAGACCCTCAGCCCCGATGTCCGGGCAAGGCTCCTGCTGGATGTAGAACAGGCCTGCGTCGAATCTGAGGACCTTCAGGAATACTGTGATCGATCCGCTCCCAGAGTGTCATCAGACCTGCAACAAGACGACCGCTATAAAGGCGACCAGGAAGACCAAGAAAAGCACTCTGGCGATACGGCCCAGAACGCTGGCGAAATCGGTCATGCCGTACACGCCGGCTACCGCTGACATCGCTCCACAGAAGATAGCCAACATCAGGAGCACGTAAGTTCTCCTGCACGACCAGACTGCGCGCTGTCTTCACGATTCATCATCATGGATCATTCTTGTTCTTGCTCTTGAAAGTAATCGTTCGGAGGCCCATCGACTCCGTGCCCTGCTACGAGCAATCGAGACTGGCGAACGCCTGATCGTAGGCGTTGCCCAGGGCAACTAGTTCATCCTCAATGGAGGTCAGGGCTTCTGCAATAGTGGCGTCGCCCGAAATGTCATCGATCCCCTGATCCAGGTCGGCGTAGGCATCCTCAACGGGCTCTGACCGTATGGAGGCGACGTCCTGAGCTGAATCGACCACGTCATCGAGAGCGTCATTGTAGGCCTGATTCGTCGCCGCGATCTCGTTAATCGTGCTGTCAGAACCAAGTTCGTCGAACGCCGCGTCTGCCGCCCGCAGGCCGGTGAGGTCCGAGCAGAGCTCCGTGACAGCTTCCGCTTCCGACGGCCCGTCGTCTCCGCAGGCAAATGAGACTGCTGCCAATGCCAGTAGCCCCAGTCCAAGGAATGTCCATTTGCTGAGCACAGTCACTCTTAGCACTGTCTTTGTCCTCCTATTTGCTCTCTTTCCATTGATTCCCACCAAGTGTGCACAGACCTGATCGGCGGCCACATGGCAAGATTTATGTATGTTCATTACGATTTCTCGTTAGTGGCGCCGCCCGATGGCACCACCCGGGGGTCGAACGTATGTGCCCTCTCCCTTCTTGTCTGATCTCACGCCGAGCTTTCGCGGGTCAGCGATGACGGCGGTCGAAAGATGCACCACGAGCCTAGCCCGCGCTCACACAGCAGTTTTCGGGTCTGGCTCTCTCGACGAGCGGCGTCGTCGGTGATGCCGTCGACGCTCAAGGACGGAACGTCAGATAGATCAGAGGCGCTATCACGAGCAGAATGAGGAGAAAGAATCCAGGGATGAGCAAGATTCCCAGTACGAGGACACAGAGGGCAAAAACGAGTGCCGCGATGCCCAGCATCCAGGCGAGAAGCACCGGTGATTCCTGGACGCCGCTTGATTCCAGGCTGTCCCAATTCTCCGGCCTTGGCGCTAAGGCCACCGGTAAGAACAGCAGCAGCAGCAGGAACAGGATCAGGAAGAACCAGGGGTTGGCGAGAAACCCGAGAAGGAGCCCCGGGGTCAGGAACACCACGATCAGGAACATGACTACGAGTGCGCGCATTATGTCCTCCGCTGCAAATGCCGTCGTGTTTCGCCCATGCGGTCTAGGCAGGGTGACAAAGCACCTTCTGCTTTCCGTCGGATCTCTGAGTGATTTCGGTTGAGCAAGCTGGCATGCCTTTCTTGATAGGGGGTCAGGTCTCGCTGTCGTCCGTCGGCTGATCGGTCGACTCCTCCGCAACCGCGTTCGGAGCGAGGTAGGCGGCGACTGCGGCGCGGACTGACGGGTAGATGCAGTCGCTTCCAAGAGCGTCCTCCAGTCCCGAGCGACGTAGGATGTCCCGCGTCGGTCCCCTTACCCGGGCGAGTACCAACTCAATATCGGACTCCGCCAACTCGGATACGAGCTCAGCGAGCATGTCCGTGCCGGTCGTGTCGATGTGCGAGATAGCGCCTGCATCGACGAGGACCGCCCTCACTGGAGGCTCGGCCTCGTCTATGGCTTCGCGAATCTGGTCGCGGAAGTAGTTGGCGTTGGCGAAGAAGAGCTCCGCCTGGAACCGGAAGATGACAAGACCGGGGAACGTATCTGCCTGTCGGTGCCGCTCGACGTCCCGGAAACCGTAGTCCTCATCCTCCTCACCCGTGACTCTGCCCAGGACTGCGGTGTTGGGCCGCTGGCCCCGGCGGACGAGCGCAACTAGCCCCGCCACTACCGCCAGGCCGAGCCCTTCGAGAATGCCAAGGAGAAGGACTCCGGCCAGGCTGATGACGGCGAGCAAGAGGTCGGCTTTGTCGAGGTCGTACAGCCGGCGCAGCTCACCGACGTCCACCAGACCGGCCACCGACACCACGATGATGGCGGCAAGGGCGGCGTCCGGGAGGTTCTGAAAGAGGGGGGAGAGTGCCACGATCGTGATCAGGACGAGCGCCAGTGCCAGGAGGTTTGAGGCCTGTGTCTTGACGCCGGCAGCGTCCGCGGTCGCGCTCCGTGACAGGGACGCATCCACGGCAAAGCCCTGAAACAGCCCGGCCCCGATGTTTGCGCCTCCAAGAGCGATCAGGTCTTGATTGGGGTCCACCTCGTACTTGTGCTTGGCGGCCAGGGCGCGAGCAGTGGCATTCGACTCTGCGAAGGCGACGACAGCGATGCCCGCCGCCCCCGGCAGCAGACGCCAGAGGTCGCCGAGGTCGACGCGCGGCAGGTCCGGCGTAGGTAGCCCTGTTGGGATGTCACCGACGACCGCAACGCCCTCTTCCTCGAGGTTCAGAATCGAGACGAGTGCGATCGCCGCGACGACAGTGATGAGCGCCGAGGGTGCCGCCGGCACCAGGCGGTTAAGTCCGACAAGCGCGAAGATGGAGACGGCGCCGATGGCGAGTGTCTCCAGATTGGTGTCGGGGAGATCAATTACCAGGTTCCAGAGCTCCTCTAAGAAGTTGTCGCCGCCTCCTTCTACTCCGAACAGCTTCGGGGCCTGACCCACGGCGATTATCAGTGCCAGTCCGGCAACGAATCCGACGAGGATCGGCTTCGCGAAGAAGTCCGCAACGAACGCCAGGCGGGCGAATCCTGCGCCGACCAAGATCGCCCCAACAAGAATGGCGAGCGCCGCCGACAGCGTGACGTAATCACCCGTGGTGCTTGCCAGTGGCGCAACGGTGACGGCTACCATGACTGCGATGGTGGAGCCCGGTCCCACGGTGATCTGGCGGCACGTACCGAGTGCGGCATAGACGAATAGGCCAGCCGCCGCAGCGTATAGCCCAGCCTCGGGCGTGAGGCCGGCCAGCGAGGCATAGGCTATCGCCTGAGGTATGAGCACGGCCCAGACCACGACGGCGGCGATAGCGTCTGGGCGGAGCCACCTGCGCTGATACTTCGGCAGCCACTCCAGAATCGGCACGTACCGGCGAAGGGTCACTTGTCGTCACCGTTGGTTGGGGCGGCCTCCGGGTGCCGTTCCAGGAAGTCGTCAACTGCGCCCTGAACCGAAGGGTAGATGTGATCCGTGTCCACTGCGTCCTCGACGCCGGACCGTTGCATGAACTCGCGCACCGTCTGATGTACGCGGGCAAACAGTAGCTCGATTCCGTCGGCGGTCAGTTCGGACGCTAGCTCCTTCAGCATCTCGGCCGCGGAGATGTCCAGATCGTGGATGGCCTCGGCATCGACAAGGATCGCACTGGCCGGTGGATCGGCGGTTGCTCGAAGCTCTCGGACGCGATCACGAAAATTTGCGGCGTTGGCGAAGAAAAGCTCGCCGTCGAGGCGGAAGATGATGAGACCGGGGTAGATCTTGTTCTGCGGGTGCCGCTCGATGCTGAGGTACACGTTCTCTTCGGGATCCTTCCCGAGAACCGGTGTGCCAGGACGGCTAGCCCTGTAGATGAGGAGAAGAAGGGACACAGCGACGGCGATGATGAGACCCGCGAGGATGTCGAAAGTGAGGACTCCCAGCAGGCAGATCACAGCTGGCCAGAAGTCCCCTCTGCTGACGTTGTAGATGTTGCGAAGCTTCCTCAGGTCAATCAGGTGCCACACGGCGTGCACTACTATCGCGCCCAGGACTGCCTCCGGAAGATCTCGGAATAGTGCAGTAAGTGCCAACACTGTGACGATGACGAGCGCTCCGTTAATGAGCGCCGACATCTGTGTCTTCTGGCCGGCTGAGTCAGCGGCCGCCGTCTTTGACAAGCTGCCGTCGACAGCGAAGCCCTGGCTCAATCCAGCACCGATGTTGGACCACCCCAGCGAAATGAGCTCCTGATTGGGATCCACCTCATACTTGTATTTGGTCGCGTAGGACTTTGCGATCGCGAGCGATTCGGCGTAGCTGACCAGTACGATGCCAAACGCACCAGGAAGAAGACTCTGGATGTCTGAGAGGCTGATACCGTCGGGGGGACCGACTGGAGGGAGCCCGGAGGGGATGTCGCCAATGAGATGGACGCCTTCATCTTCGAGATTGAAGGCAGCGGAGATGACGATACCAAGGAGTACCGTGATCAGGGCGCCTGGAGCCTTTGGTACGAACCGCGCGAGAGCGAACAGAATGACAAGCGAGCCCACTCCGATGACCGCTGTCTCAAGGTGGGTGTCGCCCAGGCTGCTCATTAGATCCCAGGCTTCCTGCCAGAAATTATCGCCTTCCGCATCAACCCCGAACACTTTGTCCGCCTGGCCGATCAGGACGATCAGGGCGATCCCAATGACGAATCCCGCGAGAACAGGCTGGGCCATAAACTGCGACACCCAACCCATGCGGGCGACGCCAGCCACGACCAGGATTGCCCCCACGACGATGGCCAGGGCCGCCGTGAGTGCGATGAATTCCTCAGTGCCGTCAGCGAGGGGAGCGATGGTGGCGGCGGACAGGATCGCGACCCCCGAGCTGGGCCCGACAGACAGCTGGCGCGACGTGCCGAAAATCGCGTAGAGGAAGAGGGGTAGTATAGCAGCGTAAAGGCCCGCCTCCAGTGGCACCCCGGCTATCGTGGCATAGGCCATCGCCTCCGGAACCAGCAGCGCCCAGACGGTCACGGCTGCGACCGCGTCAGGCATCAAGTGGGCGCGGTTATATGCGGGCAGCCACCCCAGAATGGGCACGTAGCGGTAGGCGAGGGACTGCAGGCCGGTCCGCTCGGGCTGCTGCTCAGCGGGTGAGGTCATGTTTCTGCCTCGGTCCACCGGGTGCACCAGTGGCCCTCGCTACTTGCCCTGGACGGATCTTGGCCCAAGGTGGTGATTACTGCTTACCGATAAGCCGGGCCGCGACTTCTGGGTCAAGCGCGTAGCTGGTGAGCTCGCCGTAGCCCCTGGCGACATTGGAAAACTGATCGACCCAGCGCTCTTCGATCACGGCAACGATAGCTGAACCTCCTGGCGGCACGGTGTCCCCCATCTCCTTCAGGACGTCGCTGTCCAGGCCATGGTCGCGGAAGTGCCCCACGACAGCACCAGCCACGGCGCCGGCTGCTCCCAGAGCAAGGACTGAAGGCGGGAAGATGACACCGAGAACCCCACCCGCCATGGCGCCACGTTTGGCCCCCGTTCTGGCCGTCGGCTGGCCAGACTTCTTGATCTCGAAGTGTCCGGAGGTCCCCTCCCTCACCATCACAGCGACGTCTATGACCTCGATCTTGCCGTCATTCTTCAGCTGGTTCAGCGTTGCGAGAGTGAGGTCGCCGTCCATCTCGGTGGTGTAGACCGCCACCATGACCACGATCGACCTGTCTGGCTTGCTCATTGGACTGCTCCGATCAAATAGGGGCGCCTTCTCAACGGTGCCTGCTGTCCGGCGACGAGCCCTCGATGGGCTGATCGCTAGTAGCGGTACTCGACTTCCTCTGGGGCCGGTCGTGCGAGCAGATAGATTAGCGGTCCGAGAATAGGCAAGAAGATGATGAAGAGCATCCACACGACTCGACCGAACGCGGTCATAGCCTTCCGTCTGAAGAGGTCCGCTAGTGCGAAGGCCCACAGCAAGATGAGCGGGACGAAGACAAGAGCGATGATGAACGTACCCGCGAGTACGTCAAAGAATGTTGAAAGAATGAAAATGGCGGACACTCCTTTCACCGGACAGCGAATGTTGAATCACCGATTGTGCAAATGATGCGCCACCGTGTAGGCGCAGGCCATCGCGAATCATAAGTACATTCGTAATCATTTCTCGGTAGTGCACCCTCGCTTGCCCGTGGCCACAGATTGGCCGGACGCACACGGGAACCCGCGCGGCGAGTGAGACACGGTCTCGGGCGCTACGTCGAGCGTCGCAACGCAGAGTTGGGGCTGCCAGGCTCAAGGGCTAGCGATTGCGAGATCCAGGTCAGGGCGGTCAGGCGTCCCGGACGCAGCGGAAGCCTGCGTTTGCAGTGGAGCTGTCAGGCGTATTCGAACTGCGCGCAGCGACGCGATACCGGTTGCAGTACGAGCGATGGCAGAGATAGCTGCCGCCGCGGATAACCTTCGCCTGGCCAGAGGGCGGACCCGTGGGATCGATCCGGGATCCGTCTGCGTGGAACGTCGGCGAGAACCAATCAGAGCACCATTCCCAGACGTTGCCTGACACGTTGTACAGGCCGAACGCGTTCGGCGGGAACCCCGCCACCGGCGCGGTGCCGAAGTAGCCATCCTCGACCGTGTTGTCCGATGGGAAAGTGCCCTGCCAGATGTTGCACATGTGGGTCCCTTCGGGCGTCAGTTCATCGCCCCAGGGGAAGCGCCTCTGTTCCAGGCCACCTCTGGCCGCGCACTCCCACTCCGCCTCAGTTGGTAGGCGTTTGCCAGCCCATGCGCAGAACTCCTGCGCATCCATCCACGAGACGTGCACAACAGGGTGGTCCATGACGGCATCGAGTGAGGCCTGCGGGCCAGACGGATGGCGCCAGTTCGCGCCCTCTACCTCACGCCACCAGGGCGCCGACGCGACCCCGCGTGTCGGAGGAAAGTCGTCGGGAAGCAGCCCGCCGAACACAAACGACCAGCCATAACGTTCTGCCTCCGTGCGGTAGCCGGTGGCCTCGACAAAGGCTCCGAACTGGGCGTTAGAAACGGCGCAGCTGTCGATATAGAAGGGCTTAACGGCCACCCTGCGGATCGGCCCCTCGCCGTCGGCGAGAAAGCCCTCGGTGTCGTCGGTCCCCATGAGGAACTCGGCGCCCGGAATCAGTATCATCCCATCGGTGGAGGCGCTGGCGGCTGTCAGAGAAATAGCCTCCGCCACTTCCCCCGGGGCTCCCTCGTTCGGCCTGCTCGCCGCACAGCAGGCGGCTTCCTCCGCCTCTTCCTCGTAAGTGGGCTCCTTCGTCGGTTTGGTCATTGCGGTGTCCTTCCCTCCGTCCCCTCGCCGGCCCGCTTGCGGAACGGCCCCAGCGCGAGGTCACGTTCCTCGGCCCGGGCAGCCACCTCCACCTTGCCCCCGGATTGGGCAATTAGGGTTGCGATGACGGGGTCCGCTCCCAGGCCCTTCACTTCCTCGGGCTTTGCACTGCGGATGCCTCCCTCATCGATCCCGTCGACCGGCAAAAGAATGTCTCTGAACGTGGCTCTTCCCCTCTCCCAGATGAATACGTCACTCACCCACAGGCCGTATCCCAGCTTGAATTTCGTGGGGACGTCGACGATCGCATCAGGAACCTCGTCCGAGACGCGGCGAACCGCACACTTGAACGATCCCGGCCGGCGCCGAACCCACCGACTGCGCCAGATCACAACACCCGCGAGCGTAAGAACGATCCACAATGGGGCTCCCAGCAGTGACGCGATACCCGCGATTATCATGACCCCTCAGCCAACACCGAACGATTCTTTGTCATCGTTCCGCTCCTTTGCCCCGAACTGCACGGTACATAGCGTCAGCCGCTGAGGATGCTGATCGCGTCGCCGAGCAGCTTGGCGCCAAACACGACGAACAGGACGGCCATGACAGTGTTGTTGTTAGCGATGAGCCACTCCTTGAGGGTGTTCAGGCCATCTTGCACCCGTTCCCCCATGATGAGATAGACAAGCACCGGAGCCGCCACAGTGATGCTAGCGATGGCCACGAAGACGGCGAAGGCGCTGATCTGCTCGCCGGTCGTGAGCCCGGCGGCCGCGATGGTAGCAGCGCCGGCGACCGTGAGGGCGAGGTTCTTGGGGTTAACCCCTGACAGGAGCGCAGCGATCCCGGCCGACTTCCCGGCACCGAAGTCGTCGATGGCGGCCATCCAACTCGGCAGTTCCGCATCCTCACCCGCCCTGGGCCGCGATCGCCAGTTCCGGACGGCGAGTGCCAGGAACAGCAGTCCGAGAACCAGCTTGATAACCCCGGAGACCGTGGACTCCCCTGAGTCGTCTGAGGCAACATCACCGGCGATCAACACGATGCTGCCGACCACGATCAGGCCCAGCAGCCAGCCAAAGAGGAAGGCGACGCTGTTCGTTCTGGCTCTCGGTGTGAACAGCATGAGGATCACGGCGATGATGGGGACGGGGCTCACCGCCACCGCCACCGCCACCGGGAGGATCTGTCCGATCACGTTGCCCATAGACGCTCCTTGACCCTACTGCTGCGCCATCACGCGGCGCCCCGTCGCTCCACCGTCACGCGGCGTCGTCTCTGGCGCTGTCGGCGCTTTCGCTTAGGCCTACTCGCTCGTCCTCTCATCTACCGTTGATGCATGTAGAATGGACTCGGCGCTCTGTCGAGCAGCTTGAGCAATTTGTCCGGGGCGTTGCTGTCTCCGGAAACCTCAGCACCGTCCAGCGCCGACACCGTCGAATCTGGCGCCGCGAGCGACTTCAATTCCGTGAGCGTCAGCTTCACCGTTGCGTCGACCCCTTCCGGAATGGTGCCCTCGTGCACATCGATCACACTGTTCCGCAACTCCGCCGCGATTCGCTCTCCCGTGTCATTGACCTCAAACTCGATGGTGAGCGATGTCGTTCCTGCCGCCTCGGCATCGAGCAGGTAGCGCCACCCGCCGATGATGTCTGACGCGGACTGCTCGGTCTCAAACAATTCGAGGGCGCCAGCGAGCACCTCACCTGGGTCGAACATGCCCTCGAGCTCAAGGGCGCCTGTGAGATACCAGGACCGGGCAATGGGGTTGAGCTCCTGATAGCCGCGTGCACGCAACGCAGCCGCCTTTACCAGCTTGGCGTCCTCGCTTTGGGGGTCGGCCCGTACCGCAAGCTGGGCGAGCTCGGCGGCGAACTGATGGTCACCCTCTGAGTGCGCGGCCTTGGCCGCATCGAGCGCCTTCTCGACGCCTCCCATGAGTTCGACCAGCCGCTCGGCCTTTGATGTTGCCTCCGATGGGAAGAGGTCCGTTGCGTCTCCCGTGAACCAACTCACCCAGCCGCTGAAGTATTCCGGAACCGCTGTGAACGGGGCCCCATACGTCGGGACTGAGTATGGAGGTTGATACAGGTGGTCGGGCAGATCTTTGAGCGCATGCTGGAGCTCGACGGGCGTGTAACCCTTGTTGATCAGTCGGATCGACTGATCCCACAGGTACTGGGTGACATCCCGATAACGGGTCACCTCCTCGTAGACCTTGTCCTTGCCCTGGAGGGGAATGATGTGCGAACCCAGGAGCCACTCGGGCCTGAGATCACGGACACGGTCCAACGCGCTCAAATAGTTGTCTGCCAGGCGAGGCTTAGATCCCCTGATCGTGTGAGTGTTGGGGATGCCCGTGAAGAACTCGTCTGCGATGATCACCATGTCATATTCCGGGATGTGAATACCGAACTCCGAGATCGCCTCACCGCCGGTGTAGAAGACGTTGAGCTTGACACCGGCGATCTCCAGCTCGGCGTCTCCTGACAGGGTCGTGTTCGGTGGGATGTGAGCCGCAGTCCCGCCCAGGGTGCGCAACCCGATCCCGTGGTGGTGCTTGTCTTCGGGAGGCAAGAGAGGTCCCCCGTAGTAGGCGACGCCCATAATCTGGCGCGGCAGGATTTCACCGAACTCGTTAGCCTTCTCCCTCTCGAAGTTCTCCCAAGCGTAGATGGTCACCTCGCCCGATTCTACGTCGGCGGGGTCAACGATCGAGGCGGTGCCGTTGTAGTGGTCGGCGTGGTGGTGGGAGTAGAAGATCGCCTTTATCGGCTTGTCCGAGATCTTCTTGATCTCGGAGGCGATGTGGGCGCCGGCTTCGGCGTTCACGCCTGTGTCGTAGACGATCAGCCCGTCATCACCCTCGATGATCGTGCTGTTTCCGAGGTATCCGAGCGGGCAATGCACGGTCCACACTGACAGCTCTCCACACTTGTAGGTCCGCTGGTTCTCCTCCTCAAACAGCTTCCGGTGCTCGAGGAAGTAGTCAGGCCAGCTCCGTTCGACGTCGTACGGGTTCTTCGTCATAATGTCGTTCCTCGTTCTGCTACTGCCGGGCCATGATGGCGCGCATGGTCGCCTCGTCGTCCTCGATCAGATCGCCTGAGACGTCGATCGTCACGGCGTTCACGGTCCCGGTGAAGGGGAACGGTCCTTGATAGTGCTCCAGTGTCACGGGTGATCCCGGGTCTGCCCCGATTACGACGCCGGAAGCGAGCCCGAGCATGATCGGGTTCGTTACCGGCATTTCGACCTGTCCGACCAGATCGCCATCTATGTAAAGCTGGCCACGGCCCGCCGCCCCTTTGCCTTTCAGAATGTCCGGCTTGCCAGTGACCTCGAATTCATACCGCAGCTGATGAGGGCCCTCGGGAACGTCGACGTTCGACTCAACGTGGTAGAAGCTGCGGGCGACATAGTTATAGACGTACTGGAGCTTGCCGTCCTTGACGAAGAAGGTGTAGCCGCCGTCGATGCCGCCCTGTGAGATCAGGACACCCTGTGCGCCACCAGACGGTACCTCCACATCCGCGGTAATGCTGTGTGGACGGTTGATGATCTTCGGGGCGGCGTTCGCCGGCACTTCCTGCGTGCCTGGATAGTACGTGTAGCTGTTCCGTGCGCTGGCGATCTCTGGTCGCGGGTCGGCGAAGCGTTGCTGGCCGCGACCATCGACCGGCAGTACGTTGTACTTGCCAGCCTCTACATACCACTGCGCGATCATCTCGATCAGGCGTGGCCGGTTCTCGGCTGCGACATCGTGGTTCTCGGCGAAGTCCTCGGCGACGTGGTACAGTTCCCAGTCGTTCGCGTCGAGTTCGGTCAGCGTTTCAGCCGAGATCGGCGTTCCGAACGTCCTGCCGGATTCGCTGAACGACGTGCCCGGCCAGGGGCAGACCGCCCGCCAGCCGTCGTGGTAGATCGAGCGGTGGCCCATCATTTCGAAGTACTGGGTATTGTGCTTCGTGGGAGCATTTGCATCGTCAAACGTTTGAGCAAGGCTCACACCTTCGATCGGAGATTGGGCGACGCCCTTAATCGTCGTGGGCGGTTCGAGATCGAGAGCGTCCAGCACCGTGGGCACCAGGTCGGTGGCGTGGGCGTACTGGGTGCGAACTTCGCCCTTGGACCTTATTCCCTGAGGCCAGTGGACGATGAACGGATCGCTGATGCCACCTCGGTAGGTCTCGCGCTTCCAGCGGCGGAAGGGCGCGTTGCCCGCCCAGGTCCAACCCCACGGGTAGTGATTGAAGTGCTTGGGACCGCCCAGCTCATCGATCGCTGCGAGGTTCTCCTCCAGCGACTCCGGCACGAAGTTGAAGAAGAGGTTCTCGTTCACAGAACCTTCCGGCCCACCCTCGGAACTCGCACCGTTGTCGGAGATCACCATGATGAGCGTGTTTTCCAGCTCGCCGGTCGTCCTGAGGAAGTCGAGAATCCTGCCGAACTGATGATCCGTGTGCTCCAGGAAGCCCGCGTAGACCTCCATCATCCTCGCGTAGAGCCCCTTCTCTTCCGCCGAGCAATCGCCCCACGGCTTCACGTCCGGGTCGTGACGCGACAGTTCCGCATCTTGCGGGACGATACCCAGCTCCTTCTGCCTGGCGAAAGTCTTCTCTCGATAGGCTTCCCAGCCGTCGTCAAACTTGCCGGCGTAGCGATCGGCCCACTCTTTCGGCACGTGGTGTGGTGCATGCATTGCTCCCGTGGCGAAATAGAAGAAGAACGGCTTGTTAGGCGCAACCTGTTTAGAGTCGGCGATGAACGAGATCGTTCTGTCGGCCAGGTCCTCAGTCAGGTGATAGCCTTCTTCGGGCGTCTTCGGTGGCTCGACACGATGGTTGTCGTACGTCAGGTCGGGATAGTACTGGTGCGTATCGCCGCCGAGAAAGCCGTAGTATCGTTCGAAGCCGCGACCAAGCGGCCAGCGGTCGTAAGGTCCCGCGGCGGAGATCTGATCGGCCGGCGTCAGGTGCCACTTGCCGGCGGCGTACGTGCTGTAGCCGTGCTGATGCAGGATCTCCGACAGAAAGCCGTTCTCGAATGGGATGTTGCCGTTGCCTCCGGGGTAGCCTGTTGATGCTTCAGTAATGCAGGACATGCCGTTCGAATGATGATTCCGCCCCGTCAGCACACACGTCCGCGTCGGCGAACATAGCGCCGTCGTGTGCATGTTGTTGTAGACGAGGCCGTTGGCCGCGAGCGCGTCCAGATTCGGAGTGTTGATCGGGCTGCCGTAGCACCCAAGCTGGCCGAAGCCGGTGTCGTCCAGGACGAAGAACAGTACGTTGGGTGCGCCCTCTTTGGCGCGGAGGGGTTCCGGCCACGCTGGCTCTGATACGTCGAACGTGCGGCCGATGAGGCCCGAAAACGCCGTCCCGGGCTTGTACTCATTTAGTTCAGGCAACTTGCAGTTCCTCTCCGAATGCTTCGCGTGATGTTGGTTGTGGTGGAATGCGCCATCGCTATCCTTACTGCTTCGCCAAGATCCGACGGACCTCTGCTTCGTCGTCCTGGATGAGATCCCCGGACACATCGACGGTGACCTTCTTGATCGTGCCGGTGAAGCGGAATGGCACCTTGTATTCGTCAGTTACGGCGTCGCCGAAATCGTAGCCACAACTCATGCCCTCCAAGCCGAATGCAATGGGCGTAGTTAGCGGGAACTCGGAGTTGCCTACCAACTTGCCGTTGATGTAGAGTTGTGCGTTCCCGCCAGCTCCCTTACCCTCTCGAATCTGGGGTGGAATCGTCACCTCGAACTCGTAACGCAACGTGGCCTTGCCTTCGGGCATTTCTTCAGCTGACGACACCGTGTACTGGTGGTTACCCAGGTAGTTGTGGACGTAGTGCAGCTTCTTGTCTTTTGCGTAGAAAGCGTAACCCCCAGTAACCCCACCCGCGGCTAACAGGATTCCCTCGGCTCCGCTCGTGGGAATCTCCACCTCGGCAGTGATACTGTGCGAGCGGTTCATAATGGGCGGGCTGGTAAAGGTGGGCACCGGAGCGCCATCGGGGTAGTAGACGAACCGGGTACGCGGCAGAGCGAGCTGGGGGCGAACGGTCGCGATCCGCTGCTGGAGCGTTCCGTCGATGGGCAACACGTCGTACTTGCCGGCCTCGGCCCACCAGATCGAGACGAGCTCACGCAGCTTGGCCGGCTCCTGATCGGCCAAGTCGTGGCTTTCGGAGAAATCGTCGGCCACGTGGTACAGCTCCCACCCCGTGAGCTCGAGGTCGGCCAGGGCCTCGGTCGTGATCTCATCGGCAAGATGACGTTCCTTCTGGGCGGCTTCGGCGAAGCTCGGACCGGGCCAAGCACACACCGCACGCCAGCCATCGTGGTAGATCGCGCGATGTCCCAAGCACTCGAAGTATTGGGTGTGGTGGACCTCGGGCCCGTCGGGTTGAGCGAAGGTCCCGGCGAGGCTCACACCGGCCACGGGGGACTGGGCTACACCCTTGATCGCCTCCGGAGGTTCAATACCGAGGCAATCCAGCACCGTCGGCATCATGTCGATGGCGTGGGCATAGTGAGCACGGACTTCACCCTTGGCCTTAATGTCAGCTGGCCAATGGACGATGAAGGGATCACTGCTCCCGCCGCGGTAGGTCTCCTTCTTCCAGCGCTTGAAGGGTGTGTTGCCGGCCCACGCCCAACCGAAGGGATAATGGTTGTGGGATCTCGGACCACCCAACTCGTCGATCATGGCGAGTTTGGTCTCGAGGTCCTCTTCCACGAAGTTGAAGAAGTTCATCTCGTTGAGCGACCCCTGCGGACCACCCTCGGGACTAGCACCGTTGTCGGAGATGACCATGACGAGCGTGTTGTCCAGCTCACCGGTCTCCTCCAAGAAGTCGAGTATCCGCCCGAAGTGATGATCGGTGTGCTCAAGGAAGCCGGCGAACACTTCCATCATGCGGGCATACAGCCGCTTCTCGTCGTCTGGGAGCGGATCCCACGCCGGTACATCGTCGTCCTGTGGCGAGAGGTCGGCCTCAGGCGGGATGATACCCATCTTCTTCTGCTGCTCGAAGCTCTGCTCGCGGGCTCGGTCCCAACCCATGTCGAACTTACCCTTGTACTTGTCGGCCCATTCCCTCGGCACGTGGTGCGGCGCATGCGCCGCACCGGTCGAATAATAGAGAAAGAACGGCTTCTCAGGAGCATTGACCTTGGCATCACCAATGAACTGGATCGCCCGGTCAGCCAGATCCTCGTTCAGGTGGTACCCGTCTTCGGGCTGTTTCGGCTGTGTCACCGAGTGGTTGTCATGTACCAGGTCGGGGTACCACTGGTTGGTCTCACCTCCCAGGAAGCCGTAGAAGCGCTCGAATCCCCGCCCCAGCGGCCACAGGTCATAAGGCCCGGCTGCGCTGACCTGTTCGCTCGGGGCCAGATGCCACTTGCCCACGCAGTAGGTGTTGTACCCATTCTCGCGGAGAATCTCCGGAAGCATGCCGTTTTCCCGCGGCATCATACCGTTGTAACCGGGGAAGCCAGTGGCAAACTCCATGATGGAGGCCACCCCGCTGGAATGGTGGTTGCGCCCGGTCAGGATACAGGCGCGGGTAGGCGAGCAGATCGCCGTGGTGTGCATATTGCTATAACGCAGGCCGTTGCCGGCCAATCGGTCAAGGTTTGGCGTGTTGACTAACCCGCCATAGCAGGACAGCTGGGAGAACCCCACATCATCGAGCACAAAGAAGAGCACGTTTGGTGCGCCCCTCTTAGCCCGACGGAGTTCAGGCCAGGCCGGTTCAGATTGATCGACCGTCCGGCCGACGACGCCCGTGAAGGCACTTCCGGGCTTGTAGTACTTCAGCTCAGTCAAGGTTAGCTCCTTCTGGGGTGCTTCGCGTGAACAACGTATTCAGGCCGATTCGACCTGCTCCCAGGCGACCAGGAGAGCGTAGATGACGAGAACGTCGATCCCGATGATGACGACGGACCAGAGGGGGAACGCCGGGATAAACGCAAGCTGTGATAGCGCGCTTGCCATCGCCAGCACGACGCCCGTAAATCGAGCCCAGGTTTCCCCGGTCAGCACCGAGAGTCCCGCGAACATGGCTAGGATGCCTACGGTCACGTGGATCAGTCCCCAGACGGTGAAGTCAAACAGGAAGATGCCATCCTCGGTTACGACGTAGATCTCGTCGGTGACGAGTGCTGCTATCCCATCGATAATGCCGAACATTCCGGCGAGAAGCATCATGACGGACGCGAACAAGATCCAGCCGGTCAGTGGTGCGCTTGACATAGGTCACTCCTTCGCGTGCTCATATACATGGTCCTGATCGGCGCGGTCCAGACCAACAGTTCCCGGTCGGGAGCGGTCCGCTTTCTTGGCGAGAGTGATTAGGGGTCTGTAGTCTCACGGAAGATCGGTTCTAGGCCGCCGCGCCAAAAGCCTCTCGGAGCTTCGTCTCGTCATCCTTGGACATTGACGTCTTCAGCACGGTGCCCCTGTACCCCTTCAGTTCGTCAATCAGCCTGTCCGGTGTGGATTCTCGTATCAGCAGGAAGATCGCGGAGTGGCCTGGCTGAATCGTCTCGCCGACTTCCTTGATGAACTTGTCATCGATCCCGATGTCCTTGAACTTGCCTCGGATGGCGCCAAGCACACTGCCAATCGCAAGACCCCACCACATTGCCTGGAACACGAGGCCGATCAGCAGGCCCCAGAAGGCCCCGCCCAGCGCGCCCGCACCCACGAGGTTGTGTGATTGCTTGACCCTGACTTTGCCGTCCGCCTTCCTGACCACGACGGCGGCATCCTCAAGCGTTATGAGGTGCTCCTTCTGAAGCCGCTTCATATCGGCCTGCAGCTTTTCGGCATCGGCCTCATTTTCGAATGCCACCACAACCAGATCGCTCACAGCGCCTCTCCCTTCACTCTTTCAGATCTTGTTACTACGCAGCCGTATTCATGTGCCAGACTCTGTTGGGCTCTCGCTCAGCCACACTCGAATGAAAGTGCCGTTACCAGCTCGTCGGCTGCAGTAGCCACGATTGCGATGACGACGCCCACTTCAGCGGTGGCGGCGAGCAGGCTCTCTTCGTCATCCAGCGTGGACAGAGTTTCGTCCGCCTGTTCGATAGCGTTGGTGAGGACGGCCGCTTCGTCCGCCACGTCAGTGCCAGCCAGCATCGTGAGGCTCTCGGCATCGGACCTAACCTGGTCGATCGCGGCGTTTAGCCCGTTGGTGCCTGTCGCGATGATGTCAAGCTGAGTGAGTTCGTCAACAGACTGCTGGAGATCGTCCGCCTCATCGCAGACAGAGGGGCCCGGGGTGCCGGTACCGTTGGCATCGCCGTTACTGTCATCGTCGGCGCACGCCGCTGCCAGGAGAAGGGATACGATCAAGACCGCCAAAGCTCGTACTATCATGAAAAATTACCTCGCGTTCGGGACCGGTGGCCCAGCCGGCGCCTGAGGGGGCCCATTTGCCGGAGGCCACCAGTCCCAACGGTGATTGACCTACTCCGCCGCCCCGAAGGCGACCTTCAGCTTTTGCTCGTTCTCCTTCGACAGTGACGTCTTCAAGACGGTGCCATTGAATCCCTGGATTTCGTCCATCAGCTTGTCGGGGGTGGCTTCGCCTACCAGCAGGAAGGCGGCCGAGTGTCCTGGCTTGATCGTGTTGCCGACCTCCTTGATGAATTTGTCATCGATGCCTACGTCACTCAGCTTCCCACCGAGCGCGCCGGACACCGCGCCGATTGCCATACCGAGCCACGGTGCCAAGAACAAAATGCCGATCAGCATTCCCCAGAACGCACCACCCACAGCGCCGGCCCCTACCAAGCTGTTGGCCTGCTTGACCTTCACTTTGCCGTCGGCCTTCCGAACGACTACGGCAGCGTCATCCAGCGCCACAAGGTGCTCCTTCTGCAGCTTCCCTAGCTTGCCCATCAACGCATCCGCCTCAGTCGCGTTGTCAAATGCCACTACGACGAGTTCGCTCATCGCTCTTCCTCCTTCTTAATCTTCGCTTGCCGATGTGCTTGTCAGGCTTCTCTGATTTCAGGTGTGTGTCTCGGAAATCTCTCCTCCTCTTCCGCGGCTTCGCAGCGCTATGGGCCTGAGTGAACAGACGCGGCTGGTGGCCGCACGTCGAGAAGAAAGGCCCTATCCTGTCTGGTCAGTGGCAATCTCGTCCGCAGGGACCTCTCCGTCTTCTGACTGTTCCGATTGGCGGCGCTGGCGTATCGCAAACCAAGCACCCGCAGCCAAAGCCACGGTGCCTAAGATGATCGTCTTCACGCTGAGACCTCCTCCCTTTCGACGGCGTGCCTAGATTCCAAGGACTTGCTTCTTCTTCGCCTCGAATTCCTCTTCCGTGAGGATCCCTTGGCTCTTCAGCTGCGCCAGCTTCTCGATCTCGGCGGCGTAGTCAGGTTCCGCCGCAGCAGCCGGAGGCGCGGCAGCGGGTTGCGGTGCGGCGGCAGGCGGCGGCGCGGCAGCGGCCGGCGGCGCCTGTGGTTGCTGCTTCGCGGCCTGCCTCTTTGATACGCGCCTCGATGTCCTACGCGACGTCCGCCTCGACATCCTTCGTCCTGGTCCAAACATGCTTCCCATTCCTCCTGTACTTCGTCTAGCGCGCGGTGCTAGGTCGATTTATGCTGACTTTCCTTCGGACTCTATGAGCGCCGATGCCTCTTCCGCGGCCAGAATGCCGACAGCCACCAGATCCTCGGGGTGGACCCATCCGTCTGCGACGTGGAACCCTCCGGCTCCGCGGATCGCGTCGCGAAGCGAAATTGCCCATCGGTGCTCGAGGAGGAAGACAGCCGCCGCGGAGCCATTCGGTATGTCGTCTATGACGTCCCAGATCTCCTCTTCCTCAAAGATGTCTACTCCGTCTTCCGCGGCGGCGGCCCCCGCCTCGGCCCCCGCCTCTGCGCCTTCGAGTCCCGCCGCCCCGAGGCCGATCAAAGCCCCGACGACCGCGCCGAACTCCGCCGCTGACTTGCCACTTAGATCGCTTCGCTTGATCGTGGAGACCGCACCCTCCGCGTCCTTGTGGACGGCGAGCCCATCGATCATTCGAACGAGGTCGTTTTCCTTGAGCCGGTCGAATTCGGCCAGAACCTCGCCCCTGAAGTCGGGCTGGTTAAATCCGAGTACCACCAGCTGAACAGGTCCGATTGTCATCTTCGATCTCCCTCTCTTCATGGTTCCCACGGTCGGTCGCTGCGACTGCCAGTCAGTATCGGGAGTCCGAGGAGGCCGGCACATGGCTAGGGCTCGTTATATTGCTAATGAATTCTCGGTAGCCTCCCGCTGGGCACCCGTTCCCGGTTCTGGCGATGGCGACAAGGACGTCACCCGCTGGCAGCGTTACCGCCTGTTCGGCGAGAGGATGCGGCGGAGCGACCTGAGGGCCCGATGTTGCACCGACTTGACGGCGCCCTCACTCTTTCCCAGGACGTGCGACACCGTGGCGTTGTCGAAGCCCTCGATGAATTTGAGCACGATGACCTGCCGCTGACCTTCGGTGAGGTACTTCAAGGCTATCTGAAGCTGTCCGCGGTCAAGGGCCCGCTCGGCCAGAGCCTCGGGTGTCAATTCAGTCGCAGTTGGCGGGTCCCACAGATTGAGGTTTCCGTTCCGCTTGCGCTTTCGGTGGAGATCGACCAGCTTGTTTCGCGCTATGCGGTAGACCCAGGCGGAGAACGGCCGTCCTCTGAACTGGTACCCGTCAATCGATTCCAACACCTTGAGCATCACGTCAGACGCTAAGTCCTCGGCTGCGTAGACGTCTCCGAGCTGCAGAAACGCGTAGTTGTAGATCCTTGGGTGGTAGCTGGAATAGAGCGAGGCCAGAGCGTCCTCGTCCATGTCCTTGGCGCGTTGCACGATTCGGGACTCGTCGTTGCGTCCTCCTGCCGATGAGACGGCTGAGCGCCTCGACGTCGGCCAGTCATGAGTCGTATTCATTCCATCTGCTCGCTCTCTCACGGATATTCGCGCCATGATGCTCTGTAGTCCTGCTCTCGGCCGGTCACCGCAGGCATCGATGTAGTCCGCTGCTTGTCCAATCTTGGGGGCCCCAGCCTCCCCAGACATTGCCAGACATAAGTACGCTCGTACCGATTTCTCGGTAGAGATGAGGCCTTCAGTAGGCCGCGGCACATCGCCGTACGGCCATCATTCAGGCTGCGGCCCCGCCGATTCCTCTACCAGCTCTACCCAACGGACAGTCACGGTAACGTCACCGCCCAGGTCATCGGCGAGTTCCGTCCGCAGGAAGGCGGCCGGCGGCGGTGGTTCGGCCCCCAACACGTTCACCGTCACATCGCTTCCGGATAAGAAGAAGCCCACGACTTCCAGCGCCGTCTCGTCCCCGAGCCAATTCTCAAGCTCTCGGCGTACAGCGGCCTCATCCCGGGCGTCGTTGATGATGGGAACCGAGTTCAGGACAAGCGGAACCGAGATTAGTAAAACGGAGACGGCGGCCGCGACGAATCCGAGTCGGATCTGGCTGAGCGCGTGTGTGAACTGGAACGCAGGTACAAATCCGGTAACAACGAAGACGACCATCGCTGCCAGAATGATACCGGCCAGGTTGGTGAGGTACAGGAGCATCGCGCCCCCCGCATCCCCGTAATTTCCGAGCCCCAACGAAATCCCGACCACGGCCAGCGGCGGCACGAGCGCCACCGCCACTGCGACTCCTGGCAACGCAGCAACAGACTCCTTGTGGACGAGAACGTACGCACCGGCGGCTCCCGCCGCGATGGCTATGCCGAGATCCAGAAGTCTGGGCTCGGTCCTGGCCAGCAGTTCACCCGGGAGTACCAGAGCGTATATGCCGTCCGGGACAAATAATGACACCAGCCACGCAAGCCCGATCGCACCCGCACTGGCGATGGCAACCTGTAGCGCCGCTGTCACAAGTCGCCGTGGCCAGGCCATGACCGTGGCGGCAGCAATGCCAAGAACGGGCGTCATGAGAGGGGCCACTAACATGCCGCCGATGACTACAGCCGTGGAATCGGCAAGGATCCCGAGCGACGCGATGATCACTGACAGGCTGAGCAGGATCGAGAATGTGGTCAGGTATGGACGGAGCTCGGATCCCCTGAAGAACAACGATCCAAGAATCTCTCGGCGGACACTCGGATCCACTTCTCGGGATGGGCTCCAGAAGCCGCGCTTAGCGTCCTTGTGAGGGCGGTCGCGGTCTCGGCCGGTGCGATTGTCGGAGCTCATGTCGACCTCTTTCTAGCCTTCTTCCACATCACTTGCGTCCTCCGAGTCCCGGGGCCGCTCGCCGGAAGCTCGGCGTTCCGACGTTGTCCCTCGAGTGGCCTCCTGTCCTGCAGATAGCATGCCGCTAGATGCCTGCGGCCCCCGACTTGAGTAAGCCACCTGCAGGGAGACCATTCGCGCGACTGTCACTACCATGAAGACTTGCCCGAGGAAGGCCGCCATCATTGCGAACGATCGCGCGTAGTCCGAGACCGGAGCGATCTCTCCGTACCCGAGTGTGGTCTGCGTGACGAATGCGAAGTAAACGAAGTCTGATATTTGTTGCTGCGGGCCGTCGGGAAAGGCGAATGACCCCGGGTCGATCCTTTCAGTCTGGAAGAAAATGAATGCCCAGAAGAGCGCGATCAGAAAGTATACGCATACGGCCCCGAAGACCGTATTCATCGTCACCCTCTCAACCTTGATAATTCCCGCCAGCACCGTGAGAGCTGTGGCGAACAGCAGCACGGGACTTAGGACGCTGCTTGCCACATCCAACGCCGGGATGTCGAAGGTCTGATCGAGGGCGAACGTAACCCAGGCGAATGCCGATACGACGAAGACGAGGAAGAGGATGATGCGACGCCTTACGGATGTAACGACGGCGACCAGCATGGCCACGTAGAAGAGAAGCGTAAGCGTGATCCGGCCAGCGGCAGAGCCATCCAGTAGCGGTGCCACGAGTATGAACGCGACCAGCAGGACGAATAGCGCAAAGAAGCCCCCGGCGAGCTGGTCTTCGCGGACGGCCCGAAGGTCCCTCACGTCTCTCTCTTCTCTCGCTTTCACGTCATCCTTGTCGCTGCCATGCGGCCCAAAATGACTCTGATCCCCAGTCCGTAGCGGACGCCCCGAGCTCTTGAGTCGACTAGACGTGGATAAGGCGAGGTAGGGTGACAACCCAGACCGCACTTCCCGTGAGGACTATCGCAGCCGCGGCGACACTCAGAGCTCGAACCCTGGCGCTCTTGAACTTGGTAGATATCCCCGAGAAGAAGAGAACAGACGCGAACAGCACCGTGGCGAGAACGTAGCTGTCGTTGTTCCCGTTGGCTTCCGTACCCGACTCGAACTTGCCGCCCGCAACTTCACTCAACCGCATTGACTCCGCCATGTAAGCTTCAGTAAATCCATCAAGCTCGAAGGGAGTCCTGGGAGCGTCGGGATTGTTGAGCGGATCGAGCTCGAGCCACTCGTCAACGAAGACCCTGAACTCATCTCGGAGCAGGCGCTCACTAAAGAGGTCGACTGTCTCCTGGTTGCCGTTTGTGAACGCCGTGGCGACATCGGCGAAAGAGCCCGCGTCATAGCTGAGCCTGGTGAGGGCGATGGCCATCTCTCTATTGGACTCGAGCCTTGCGGTGGAGGCTTCTGCGAATAGGATGGACTGTTCACCGCTCCACAGCGACGCCTGCCAGGCGCTAAAGGCGGATGCGACGACTGCGGCGGAAATAAGAACCGCCGATAGGAGGTCTACCAAGCTCCCCTCTGTCGTTGGAAGGCGAGGCGTAATTTCGGCCAGCACGTCCTGGTCATCGCGTTCTTCCCGTGGAGAGGAGGTTTCTTCTGTCATCAGCTTCTCCCACTCAACCCGACGCTCGATTGACGATCATGTCGATGGCCGCGAGGTAGAGGAGCTCCAGCGCGACCACCAGGACGAACGTCCCGAATGTGAGCGAAGGCAGGACGATCAGTAGTGTTGCACCGAGCACGACGCCGAACACCCGGAACCACGACGCTCGGAGAGCGACCCAGTCCGCAAGCGACGCTCGGGCTGCCGTGCCCTCGCGGTCCCGCATGTGCACGCGCATGTAACGGTCCCAGAGGCCAGCCGCTCGGGAACGAACCGATACTGCCCATTGCGCGTCGCTGGACGCGGCGGTAAGTACTGCCAGGTACGTTGCAGTCAGAACGAGCATCGTGACGACAAAGCGAGGGGATGGATCCGTCCATGCGATTAGGAGAAGAGCACTTATTCCCAGCCCACCGACACGAAGTGCGTGGACACGCTCACGAATCCACGTGACTTGCCTGGTGTCGTCGATGGCGTGCGCCGTGTGGCGAAACCTCGATCGAACCGCGGCGACGAGTCGAGGGTCGCCCGCTAATGAGCCGCTAACGGCCATACCGACGCCGATGAGGATGACGAAGGCCTCCTGACGGTGGAAGCTTCGTACGAAGATGTCGTAGGTTGCCGTTGCGGCTGCCTTGCTGGATGCCGTGGTCGCGATCGCACTGGTTGTTGCCTCCTTGGCGGGCTCCGCAACGACCACAATTGTGATCGCCGCTATAACGGCGACCGCCACGCCGGCGGCGGTGAACGTTCCGCGCCGGTTGGGCGAGATTGCCACGGCGAGGGCCAGGACGACGATCGCCACGACGGCGACCCACGGGCTAGCTTCGCCGAGCCAATTTGCTATGGTCCACACGGTCGTAATGTCCGACTCCTCTGCCAGCACGATCTGTCCGGCGTCCTCAGGAATATCGATGTTTGCGAGGAATCCTTGTCCGTCTCCGCCGCCTAGATCCTTAACGATCTCCTCCAGAACGACACCGAGATCTAGCACTACTTCGTCGCCCAAGATCGCGAGCGCCTCCTTGTCGTCGTCGACGATTGCGGTCAGTACGCGGTGCGCCGCCCGCAGCGCCTCTTCCCGCACTTCCTCGAGCGGTTGGGCCTCGACGAGGCGCAACGACACCCGATAGACGGCGTCTCGGGCCACGTCACTCAATGGGCCGGCCAGCAGCTCCAGGCCTTCTGGTACGTCCTCTCCACCTTCTTCTTCTAACTTTGCGAGGCCGTTTCCGATCCGTTGCTCTATCGCGGCGTGCTCCATGATCTCGTCCGTCAGTCGCTCCGCGATAGCGGTCTGAACCTCCTCTTGCTCGAACGCCTCATCGACGGTAGCGACAAAGGTGTCCTCGTCGAGGATCACCCTGTCCTGCCAGGCTGCGATACCGCCCGGGCCAGAGAGCAACGCCCCAACCACCACGAGTATCGATGCGATTAGTGCGCGCACGTCTTCCCCTTCAATATCCGAGCGACCTGGAGATCGGCATAGAGCACGCCGGGCCGAGTCAGTCCGACAGCGGCCGTGCCTTGCCTGGGCTGCGCCCTCTCGCCGGTCCCGTCCCTAGGCGGCTTCCTGGTACGGGACGTTGGCCTCATCGGGTCGGACGAGCAGGTAAATCAGCGGCCCAAACAGCGGTATGAAGACAATGAGGAGGAGCCACATGACCTTCCGCCACCGTATGTCGCGCCTCACGAAGAGATCGACCAGGGCGAAGGTCCACATCAAAATGAGGGGTATGAAGACAAACATCACGATGATCGTCGCCCAGAGGACGTCATAGAAGGTGGAAAGAAATACTGGGTCTACCATTTTCGGTGCTCCTTTCGAACGCGGGCCCAGACTTTCCTGAGCCTCGCATAACCAGTGTCGTCCCGTGCGCGGGCCGGCACATGCCGAAACCTAGGTAGGTTCCTAATGATTCTTCGTTACGTCCTTGTTTCACGTCTGCGGACAAGCCCGACGCGCTAACCTCCGGTGCGCGCATGCCTGTGCGACCGCCTGGTTCCGGGCGTGTCCTGCTCCAGCGGAGGATCCGGAGCCAAGACCGGAGATGGCGGCCGCACTATGCTTCGAGGTCCGCGCTCAGTCTCGTGGCCGCCTCCGCGTCAAGGGCGTATCGGGCGAGGTCGAAGTAGCCCTCAAGCGCGGTTGATAGCTGGGTGACCCACGTCTCTTCGACCGCGGCGACGATGCACGAGCCCCCCGGCGGAAGGTTCTCGCCAATCTCTTTGAGGAGATTATTGTTGAATCCCTTATCTGTGAAGTGCCCCAAGGCGGCGCCGGCGGCGGCGCCGACGGCGCCCATGGCCAGGATCGACGGCGGGAAGATGACCCCCACCAGGCCGCCCACGAGAGCGCCCCGCGCGCCGCCCTTCCTGGCGGTGAGTTCGGCGGTCTCTTTGATCTTCACCTTGCGGCCGTCCTCAGCCTTGACCATCACCGCAGCGTCAATGATGTTGATGGTCCCGTCCTCGTCCATCTTCTTCAGCCGAGTCAGCACCTCAGCCGCCTGTGTCTCGTTGGTGTAGAAAGCTGCGAAGACGCTAATTGGACTTGCTGCTTGGTTCATGATCGACGCTCCTTCTGTCAGACCTCACTTCTCTTGTCTGGCACAAGTATCTTGGTGCCGAGCACGGCCACGCATGGGGAAACCTAAGTAGATTCCTACCGAATCTTAGTGACTGGCAGGCTTGGAGGGCAGGGGAGAGGCGGCACTTGCCGTGTGCCACGCCGCGGACGGCTAGGTCAGCAGCCCCTCCCGCAGAGCGCGGACGCAGGCCTCTGTGCGAGAAGCGGCGGCCATCTTACCGAGGATATTGGCGACGTGCTTGCTGACTGTGAACGTGCTGATTCCCAACTGATCCGCTATCGCCTTGTCGGCTTCGCCGTCAGCCGCCAGGTGCAAGACCGTGAACTCACGGAAGGTGAGCCCGTATGGGTTCTTGCCGAGCATTTCCTTCTCGACTGTGCCTTCTAGCTCGTCACGTTCCCTGCGAAGCCGTTCTTCTCGTTCCAGGCGCTTCACTGCTGTCACATCGCGCACGATAGCGAGAGCTTCGTCGTCCTTCGACTTGATGATCCGGGCTTGGTACTCGTGCTTCCCATCGTCCAGATCCATCTCGTACGCGAGCTCCTGCTGGCGCCCGGTCGTCAGCGCGAGTTCGACTGCCTGCATCGTGTCTTGAGCAAGAGTTGCTGGCATCACCTCAACCACCGTCTTGCCGAGAAAGTGGTCTGCTGGGACATAGGGCTCCTGCCCCTGTGTGGGCACGAAATCAAGGTAGACGCCATGCTTGTCAAGCGTGAACATCATGTCCGGGATTGTGGCTATCAGAGCTGCGTTCCTCTCTGCGCTCTTGTTAAGGGCCTCGTCCGCAAGCTTTCGGTCCGTAACGTCGATGGAGATCCCCGCCTTGACTGATCGGCCATCCGGATTCGCGGCGATAGGAAAGCTGCGGTCCCAGATCCAGCGCACGGACCCGTCTGGACGCATTATCCGGTACTCTTGCTCAAACATTTCTTCCGGCTGGCCGAACCCGGCCTTCACACGCTCCAGGTCATCCGGGTGGACGGCTTTCAGCCACGACCGTGGGTCGTCGTAGAGGCTCTGGCAGCTGCGACCCCATACCTCCTCGTAAGCTGGGTTCACGTACAGGAGTTCGCCCGCGTCGGGGTCACTAAGCCAGACCATCTCGGTGATGTGCTCGGTCACCTGCCGCATCCGCCGCTCGCTTTGCGCCACCTTTTCCTCGCTCTCACGCAGCGAGTTCTCGGCTTGCTTGCGCTCGGTGATGTCGGAGATCATGGCCATGATCTGTTTGCGATCCGACCCTTCTACTGGGCTCAGACTTATCTCCAGAGGAAACTCTGTACCATCTTTCCGCCGGCCGACCAGATCCATTCCTATGCCAATCGGCCTTGGCTCAGGGTCGGAGATGTAGCCCGTCCGATGGCCAACGTGTTGGTCTCGATGGCGCTCCGGCACGAGACTCTCGATCGGCTGTCCATCCAGCTCGCCCTTGCCGTAACCGAACATCTTCTCAGCCGCGGGGTTCGCCAGCTCGATGCGGCCATCGTTGTTCACACTCACGATCCCTTCGTTTGCGGATTCAACAAGCGACCTGATCGTCTCCTCACTCCGACGAAGTTGGTCCTCGGCAACCTTTCGGGCCGTGACATTGCTGACGAAGATGGCCACGCTCTCGACCTCTCCCTGCGGATCCATCACGGGCCAGACGTAACTCTCAAAGTGCATGCCGGCCCGCTCGTCTTCCATCCGCAGTGGCTTGCGGGAGGTTAAGACCTCGTCGATCGCGGCCCTTCTCGTCGCCGCCAGCTCCGGCGGGAACAGGTCGAATACGTTCTTGCCCACAGCCTCTTCCACGCTCTGGCTCAGCCTGAGGGCAGCCGCTTCGTTGAGGTCGGAGATCGTCCCGTCGGGTTCCAGCAACATGGCTGAGTCCTGAGGCGCGTTCAGGAGCACCCGTGAGGTCCTCTGGCTTTTCTGTAGAGCCCTGACCACTTGCATGCGATCCAACTCTATCGCGGCCTGCGCCCCGACAGCCCGCAGCACTTGCTCGGCGAGAGCGAGGTTGTCGAGAGTCTGGTCGTGAACAACGCCCACATGCCCGATGACCTCTCCGGTGGAACCAAACATGGGGACTGCCAGATAGCATTCCGCAGCGATCTCCTTGAGCCAGACGTCATCCGGGAAAGATTCCTGGACGTTCGCGGGGTACAGGCAGAGACCTCCGTTCAATACTCCCCGGCACGGGGTGCCATCCACGTCGTACTCGAAGCTTTCCTCGAACCCCTCGCCGCTCCAGAGCGCAATGAGGCGAACCCTTCCGGCCCTTTGGTCAACCACCTCCGACAGGAACGCGAAGCGCGCTCCAATCGTCTTCGCCAGGTTCTCGGTTAAGACACCAAGAAGGGGCTCGCCGGTCTCCGCTGGAGCGGTCGTTGCGGTTAGCGCCGCTTCCCCGACCGGCGCGGGCTTTCCCACGCTCGTGTGAGAGAGCATCACCCCATCCGGTGGCGACCCAATCGGCGTTGCCGACATCCGGAACCACCGCCGCCCCGATCCTTCGTGACAGAGGTAGGCTAGCGAGAAATGCGGCCTCGATCCCTCGAGCACCGCCCGCAGGCCGAGGGCTGCTCCCTCGACACCGCCCGCGCCGGCTCGCTCGGCCGCGTCGCAGATTTCGAGGTAGTTCGACCCTATGCCCGAGCGCTGAAGGCCAGCGGCGCCGCATTCGCAGTCGAAGCTCTTCCATGCCTCGTTGACCGCGATGATATTGCCGTCCGCATCGGCTATGGCAACGTGGTCGGACAGCGTAGCGAGCACGACGGCCGTCAGGTCATTGACCACCTTCAGTCCTCGATCGGCGGCCTTTGATCCGCCGTTGCCGCTAATGCGATTCCACATGATGTTAACTCCCTAAAGCTCGGCTCTTAAGTCACCTGTACCGGCACACGCCCAGTGGCAGCATGAAACCGGAGGTGGCCCGCCCCGGTTGGCCATTATTGCATGATTGGCAGGTGAAATAGCAATATATGTGTTAACAGACATCAACCGTAGCCGCTAAAGCTCCGATCGAAGGATAAAGAAGGCTATCGCCAGGATGACGGGAAAGAGGATGACGAACAGAAGCCCTATCACCCGAGCGATTCCCGTCGCAACGAAGAACATGTTCCGCACCATATACGCGCCTCTTGCTGAATAAGCTGAGGAGTGGCTATCAATCGTCCCAAACTCCGCGATCCCTGAACAGCCTAGCATTAAGTACTTCTCGTCGAGAGTAGTCTTGATCAGATGGGGTTGGTGATCCTATGCAGGAGATCGACCTCCGGCTGCCCACGCGTCGGCTTGGGTGTGAACGGCTCAATGGAAATCGCCTCGCCGGATCACTGCCGCCGGTCGGCGAGCCTTCCAGTTGAGCGGATGTTCCGTGGTTTCACGGTCCGGGGCTGCAGCGAAACCATGGCTGGAGGGACTGTAGCAGAAGGGACTTAAGAGATGAAGCTCGTGAGTATAGCCAGGCACTACATCTGGATCGCGCCGATGATTCTCGGATTCGTCTTCATCGGGGCCGGAATCTACATGGTGACTGAAGGCAGCAGCGCTAAAGACGAGGTCGAGGATGCGATCGTCAGCGAGAACATCATCACCTCAGAGGACGCTGCCATACCAAATGTGCTCGTCCACGATGCGGCCACGGCCAAGGCAGAGGCCGACGTGATCGAGGTGCACTACCTCGAAATCACTGGCGGTAGGACGTACGCTGAGCTCGATCGCGACGATCCTAACCGCGAGACAGCGTTCCGGGCGGTCCAGCTCCGGACCAGCCTAAACCTGGCCGTAATGGGCTTCAGGATCTCGGATCTCGTGGTCGGGATGGGCGCCTTCATGATCGTCATCGGTGGCGCCTTCGTCATCTTCATGGCGCCGGCCGTCTTCTATTCGGCTCAAGTCGCGAATCATTACGAAGAGCTCGTCAAGAAGGAGCGCGAGGAGCCCGCCAAGAAGGAGCGCACGCAGGAACAGGGCGCTACCACTTAGACAGGCCTCTCCGAAGAGCTTGATCGCAAACGCCGCGTCCGAAGGACCCTGCTCTGAGGAAACGTTGCCCGTGACTGCCAAGTGAGCACGATTACCCCCACTCCGCCAAGCGACACCACCCAGTCTCAGGGGTGAACGCCGAGACCGGCGCTCCGCGCTTGAGTTGTCCTCCTTTATCCGTGGCGCCCTCGGCGCCGCATGACCAGTCCGATCGGTCGCTGGGCCCACTACCATGCGTTCGCTGGGGCTGCTAGATAAGCTCGCGGAACGCTTTCGTCGCTCCGTCGAACTCGGCCAGCCGCTGATGCACCAAAGACTCGGATCCCTGGACATCGGCGTCGGTCGGCGAACCGTCTCCGCTCCCCAGCACGGAAGTGTGCGCCTGTACCGCGGATCGTAGCCCAGCCAGGGCCATCAGCAGATCGCGTACTGCCAACGCCGACTCCTCTCCGGGCGCGCTCGCCGCAAGTGCGTTGAGCTCAGCGGTCAGGTCGGTTGTTCGCCTTTCGCTGCTGACCCAGCGCGCCCGGGATTCAGGCGTCGACACGCCGGGAGGGCCACCGGCGGCCACATCAGCGCTCATCGAGTCGTGGAGGGCGACACACTGGCCATAGGCCGTTAGCGTGGTGGTCTGCCATCGGGCCGCCGGCGTCGGGCCGGAAGAGCCGCCGCCCCGCCGGATCAAAGCAAACAGGCCGGCGATCGCGAGCACTACGGCGCCGCCAACGATCGCCCAGATCCACACCGCCGAGTCATCATCGCCGTCGAGCTCGAACTGATTCGAAGAGCCGGGGCCGGGATCCGGCTCAGGGTTAGGATCAGGTTGGGGATCGAGATCGGGCCCAGGCTCCGGGTCAGGCTCCGGGTCAGGGTCGGGTTCCGGGTCAGGTTCGGGGTCGGAGGCAGGATCGGGTTGCTCGCCGTCGCCCGGAGGGTCGGCTTCCGATGTTTGGCCGGGAAGCTGGCTGCCGTCTCCGACACAGGCGCTCGCCGCGATCGACAGGAACAGAAGTCCGGCGATGGCGGCAACTATCACCACCGGAACGCGCGTGATGAAGCGCCCGGTCGGTCGGCTAGCTCCCTGAGGTGTCAGGGCCCCAGTCCGGCTCAGCAGCATTTGGTGTTCTTTCATTTTTCTCTCCCTGGTTGAAGCTACTGGCGAATCATGGCCGCCCGGAAACGCCTTTCTGGAGTGGCCGAATGGTCATACTTCGGAGAGAGTGCGGTACTGTTACAGCAGCCACAGCACGAAGAAGACAGCGAAGGCCAGGAAGAAGAGAGAGGAAGCCCACCTCGCGAGCACAGCCAGAGCGGCCGCTGCAAAGAGAAAGCCGAACGCCCCGGAGAGGGCGGCCAAGACCCCAAAGATGAAAACCAGGATCAGTATCATGGTGTCGGTTATCGTCCTGCCAGCGAGCGTGCGTTAGGCGCCGGCCAGGTCGTCCTCGACTGGGTCGTCTGCTGGGTCCGTTTCGTCTCGCGGTTGAATCCGCTCGCGTATGATCCGAATGGTCTCGCTACCGCGCTGCGGGGCACCCAGCAAGCCAAGACTTGCGCCCAGCGATACGCCAAGAATCAGACCAATGATGAAGCGCATATTCTGCCTCCTAGCTAAACTGCATGGTTGACGGCGGCGGGGTCAGATTGAGTATCTCAGGCGGCAACAGACCGAGCATTGCAGAGACTAGGTAGATTCGTAATGAATTCTCGTTACTCTTGAGCGCTGAATGGTGACATCGAAGACCTGGCGTGAAGAACGTCCCTATGTCGTCGGTGGCGCCCTGCGGGCACACCCAGGCGCCAGGTGCTGCTAGCCGAGAGCCCTTGTTCCTGCGGTTTGAGCTATTGATCTGACTGCGCATCCGAAGGCTGCTCCCCATTGCGCGACCGCGATTCCAGCATGTAGACAAGAGAGACCAGCACGCCGGAGCTCACGCCAGCGATCACCATCGAGGCGATCGGGTACTCCTCAAGGGCAGATCCGATGACGTAGGCGATGAGGACCGTGTACACTGCCCAGGCCGAGTCGCCAAGGGCGGAGAACAGTAGGTAACGGCTCCAGGGCATCCGGATCGCGCCCATTGAGACTGTGACCGCCCAGCGGACGAACGGGAGGAATCGGCAGAACATGATTAGAAGCGGGGCGCGTCTTCCGAGCAGACTGACACCCTTTTCCACCCGCTCGTCGTTCTGTAGTTCCGCGGCCCGATTCCGTAGCCACGGTGTGGAACGCGCTATCCAGTAGAGAGTGTTGTCACCAAGCGTCGCGCCAAGCCCAGCGGCCAGGATGATGGGAAGGAGGTCAAGGTCGCCCTGGCTCGCCAACACGGCCGCGACATTCACCGTCGTCTCGCCCGGCAGCACCGCAATCACGGCATCGCCGAACACCAGGAGAAACACCACCACGTACGCACCGACTGCGCTCTCCGGGTCTCTGAGAAGGCCAAGCGCGTTGTCGGTGAGCGCAATCATAAGCACGGCTAGCGCAGCGAGGCCTAGTATCGCGACGGCGATTCCGGCTGCGAGCTTCCACGACATCAGCTATCTCGCTACCGTCTTCTGCAGGTGGCTGCTCCTAGATTCGTAGGCGAACGTAGAACCGCGATCCGACGCACTAAGCGCTGTAGAGAAAAGGCGCCGTGTCTTGGCGCCAACTGGTCTCACTTCGGCATCTGCCATGGAGCCTCCGTGGGCAAGCTGTGCCAGCACTGTAACGACTAGTATGACTTGCTCTGGAGACGGTAGGCAGGACGAGGACTAAGTACTGTTCTACTCATTACTAGTGACAGGAGAGATGGCCGAAACGAAGCTACTTGTCGCCCCCGGCTAGGAAGAAGCCTTTGATGACGCGAACCGCCGTGTCTCTCAAGCTGATTCGGCCAGTCGGTGGGGAACTCTTGTCGGCGTAGTCACCCCGCATGACCTTGGGATACTCGGACGCAAGCTCCGCACCCATCAGGAAGATGTACGACGAGATCCAGACGAAGAACATGAACAGCAGCATGCCACCTAGCGCTCCGTAGACAGCACCGTAGCTGCTGAAGTTCGTAACGTAGATCGCGTACCCAAATTTCAGGACTTCGATTGCTAGTGAGGCCAGTACTGCAGCGAACCAGACGTCGAAGAACGAGCTCTTCGCGTTTGGCACGAGCCAGTACGCCAATAGCACGAGTATAAACGTGAGCGCCCACGGGAGTAGGAAGCCGGTCGCGAACCAGAAGATGCTGCTCACTCCAGACAGCGGGTTCTGAGAGCTCTCGCTTGCCCCAACAAGTAGCTGGACGATCGTCGTGGCCGCAATCGAAGCGCCAAACAGCGCGATCACGCCGAACAGCATCGACAGCTCCATCAGCCGCTGCTGCACAAACGGACGGTGCGGGGCGCCCCAAACGAAGTTCAATGACCGCCGGATGGCCGTGAACGCGATAGAGGCGCTGAACGCCGTTACTATGAAGCCGATCACCCCGAGCGCCCCACTCGCGCCCGAAATTCTGTCGATCGCTTCTCCGACTACGCTTTCAGACTGCACCGTCAGTTGCTCCGACTGAAGCGCATATCCTGAAACCTCGACCGCTTCACCAGCCTCGATCTGCTGAGCGAGCGCGGTTCGGTCCGCGCGATTCGCGTCGGCGTTCATGGCCTCCAGTTCAGCCTCGATCGCAGCGAGTGCGTCGGCGCCATACGCGGTCCCAATTGAGCTCTTCGCGTCGCCAGCCAAGCTGATATTGATGTCTTCAGGCACAATGTTGAGATAGTCCTCGACGGCTGTGGTGACATCGTCTTCTCGCTCTTCGTCAAGGGCGACGGTCGCGATTGACAATAGGAAGATCATCAACGGGACCACCGCGAACAGCACATAGTACGTGATGGCCGCCGCCATCTGCGAGGCGTTGTCGTCGCCAAACTCGTACCACGTCTTCTGCACGAGCAGCAACAGAGTCTTCACGTGGCTCTGCTCGGGATCACTTCAGCATCCCCTCGGGAGGCGATCCATCCACCGGCTAACCCAGCGGCGTTGATGCTGTAGTGGACCAAGATCGGAGCGACCACGCTTCCCGTGCGTCGTCGCAGCCACGAGAGGACGAGGCTCGCAGCCGCGGTGACGCCGACCGAGCCCGCCACAACGACCGCCCGTCGCACGATACCGCCCTTGTGAACCGAGCTGAGCCCGGGATTCGAATGCAGGCGGTCGAGAGCGGGAAGGACGTGCCAGGCGCCGAACAGGGGCGCTCCGATCAGAGCGGCCCGCATCGGCGACCGGTTTCGGGCAAGGATGCCTTCGAGCGCCGAGCGGAACATCAGCTCCTCGCTGGCGGCGGTCGCGAACGGTATCCGAACGAAGAGCTCATAAGCCGTCTTCGCCGGAGTCGCCCGGGTTACGCGGGCGTCGCGGAAGAAGCGCCGGGTAGGCGGGAGGAACGCTCCCAAGCCGACGAGCAGGGCGATTGGAACACCAGCCGCCAGCCCGGCGCGCGTTCCGCGAGGGATGGCTTCAGAGCTCAGGCCCTGCTCACGGACGCCAGCGCCGGCCTGAACTCCGAGCAGCACTGCCGCCGCTGCCGCCACGAGAGCAGCAGGCACCGCAAGCGGTGCGGGAACGGTACGGTTCAGGATGACGTTGACGGTGGCAAGGAAGGCGACAGCCGCGGCCTCTTGCGTCGTAGGTGAGTCGACGCAGCGAGCTGCGGCCGACGATCGTCCGTTCACCCCGCCTCAGGATGCGTGTCCGATTCGGCCTCGACCAGCCCCGGGTGGGCCGCCATCCATCCTTGCCGCAACGTCTCATAGCGGCGGAGGGATTCCTCTACCCGTTCCATCTGATCGTCCGTGCACTCGAGCCCGAAGGCCTCGCGCACGAACCGGGCGAGGTCGGCGCGGTAGTCGTGCCCGTTGGCTTCGAACTCCCCGGGCGACGCGACGGCCATCGCATTCTTCATGTCGATCAAGGTCTGGATGAAGGTGGTCGGCGTTATCCATTTCTGGCTCCTCGGTACGCCGGGAGGCCGCACTTCCGGATCACCAAGCCAGTCCGGACGCTGGATCAGGAGCTCAGGGGCAAAGTGGCCGACCCCGTCGTTGCCGTGGGTCAACAGGAAGTAGCGCAGACTCTTTCGTGCTTTGGCGTCGAGCACCTCTATCGCGCCGAAGTTGTCGAATTCACCGATGCTGCCGGGTTCGACGTCGAGGCGATGGCCCTGCCACACTTGCTGCTTCCATTTGCTGATGCCCGGAGTACCTAGCCAGAGAGCCCGGTCAACACCGGCGTCCTGGAGGCCCTGGGTGCCGGCGTCGAGGAAGGCGTCCTGGCTCGTGTGAGCGCCCAGGCTCTCACCGAATACGACGATCCTGGGCCGCTCGTCGAGGGCCATCTGGTAGAGTTTCCTGCGGATCGCGGAGAGGAGCATCCGGAACTGCTTGCGTCCGAGCCACACGCGGTCGAGGGACACCGGCGAGGGGCGCTTCGAGTACTGGACGGTGACCGTCGCACAGTCGCCCCGCGTGAAGTACTCGGCGCTCTCGATTGCCACGTAGTTGACGTAGCCGGTGCCGGTCGGTGAAGCGACGATTATCAGGCTGCGGTCGAAGGCGCCGGTCCGCTCCATCTCGTGGATGGCGAGCCGGATCCGTTCTTCCCGGCTAGGGGCGCTGTCCAGCCCAACGAAGACCCGGATCGGTTCCTTCGCCGGTTCGCCCATGATATTCGCGATCACTGAACTGGGGAGAGCGGTGCGAGTATGACGGCGGCCCTCTCTACCCATGCTCTCAAAGGTGACGTGGCTTCCCGGCCCCCCGCTGACCAATGCGGAGTCCGGTGGCGTGTCGAACGCCACCTCCATCTTGCTCGTGCCTTCCTCAATCCGTGTGGTCGTGCGGTACCAAAGAGCGTACCCGAGGGCGCACAACGCCCCCAGAGAGATCAGTGCGCTCATAGGCCGCCAGACCTTCTCGTCGCCCGGCAGCGCCCTGTCGAGGCCGCGCCCGAGCATTCGCGACATGAACTGGCTGCCCTGGATCAGCGCCAGCAGCCCGACGCCGATGCCGGCGCCGAGGCCGATGGCCCTGGGCCCCGCGACGTCGGGGACGCTGAAATCAACGCCAGCGGCCGCTTCTTTGCGCCGACGCCAGAGGTTGACGCCTGCCGCGAGACACACCCCGCCGAGAACGGCTACGGGCAGTCTACCAAGTTTCGGCTCGTGTCCCAGGCGGGCGTTGATCGACCGCTGCGCTTCCTCCGTGAGGCCGGACGCCAGGCCAGCGGCCGATCCCGCCGCCAGGAAGAAGCCCGCGGTACGGACCGCCGCGTTACGGGTCGGCTCGTCGCGTGCCTGGGGGGCCAGCCGCTGGAGGAAGAGTCCACTGACGACTCCGAAAGCATCCCCGGTGAGCGAGATCCTTCTCACCAGGTCGTCGTCGACCTCCTTCTTTCTGCCGCTGAAGACCATCAGAGACAGGACCGTTTCCAGGACGTCGTGAGCCAGGCTGGCGGCGAGGTAGGTGAGGGTCATCGTGCCGCCGGTGACGATCGCCTGATCCGAGGTGCTGCGCGGGATCAGCGTGCGCTGGAAGGTGTTGGCGACGCTCACCGCGGCGGCGAACGCGCCGGCGGCGTCTGACCGGTGGAGGGCAGGAAAGCGGCGGCTGTTGCTCACTGGGTACACCGGCGAGGCGTCAGGTGAGGAACTCCTCGCGGGAATAGCTGTGGCGCGTGACTAAAGTCAACTTGGATCATGCCCCAGAGGACGCTTCCTTGCCGACGGCCTTGACCCCAGAAGTTGTCTGCGTTGGATCTGCCAAAGCCTCCCTCCTGCCTAGCTGCCATCAACCAACTCGCTACTCATGGCAAGCCCTCTCACCGCCGGGAACGGACAGCCACTTCCTATCACTTCGTAACAGTGTCAGGCACGCTGGTGGGCCAGCGCATGGCAAAGCATGAGTACATTCGTAACGATTCCTCAGTAGACATTGCTCGACACGTCAGGATCGGCGGCTGCGCTGCCAGGCTCTTACAGCTGGCTCGGGCAGAGTTGGCGTGTCAAGGAACACCGCTCCACACCCGATCGCTAAGTTGAGCAGATTAAGGGAGCATGCCACCAATGCCAGGTTAGCGGTGGCGTGGTCCGCCGGAGTGCGCGCACCCTACAGAGAACTCGGTACGAATATGCCTAGCACTAGCCATGTGCCCAACGTCGCGCCGAGTCATGCTAGGCGGCCATGGTGGAGGTTACCTAGATTCGCAAGCGGATGGGAGGACCGTTCAAGACTAGGCGTAAACTCATTGGCGCGCCTCTCCAGACCCGGTCGCCGATGCAACTGCTGCGACGTTACTGGCTTGTCGTAGCCATCGTCGTTACGGTCGCGGTGTTCTGGTCGTGTCTCTGGACGCTGAAGCCGACGCGAGTGGCGCTCATAACCGTGATCATCCTGCCCGAGCTGTTCATCGATGCGCCGATCACACCTCTCAAGCTGATCACCGATGCGCCGATCAAGGAAGAGGTCATCGTCGACCTCCCTGATGGAAGTAGCGTGGTAGCCGATGTCTATCGACCCTCCGGAAGTTCGAGACACGGCGCCTTCATCTTCGCCGTCGGCGCGGCCGATAAGATTCGCGATCACTCTGCTGTGATCCGGCTCAGCAACGTCATCGCCCGGACCGGCACGGTGGTTATGGTCCCTCAGCTTTACTATCCGTTCGACGAACGAGCCCGGCCCGAGGAGGTCGAGGATCTGTTGGGCGCGTTCGGGAGGGATACTCGCGAGGTTGTTGCCTCGTTCCGGTGGTTGCACGACCAGCCGTACGTCGACCCGAACCGAGTAGGGATCTTCGGTGTCTCCGCGGGGGGCGGTATCGCTCTGATGGCGGCGGCAGACGAACGAATTCGCACGGACATCGACTTTGTGGCGGTGTTAGGGAGCTACTTCAATATCGTGGACGTCATTACGGCCGTCGTGAGCGAGTCGATTTCCTACGACGGAGAATCGACGCCATGGCAGCCAAGAGAAGATACAGCCCGCATGGTCTTTAGCTCCCTCATCTCGTATCTACCGAACTCAACGGACCGCGACATCCTTACACGCATCATGGTGAGACGGGACGAAGACGCGCGAACTGATGTCCCGGCACTCTCTTCAGCAGGCCACGACATTTACGAGGCTTATCTTGCGAAGGATGCTGATCGCCTCTTTGCGATCTGGAGTGACGTGTCGCCTCTGGGAATGGGTGCGCTGCACGAGATATCTCCTTCAAGCTACGCCTCGAACCTGCATACCGAGTTGTTCATCATGACGGACCGAGGCGATCCGTATGTCCCTTACGTGGAATCCCGAAAGCTACTGGACTCAGCGGCTGGCAACGGAAACGCTGTCCACTACTCCGAATTCGACTTCCTGAGTCACGTTGAAATCAGACCCAGCAACCCGATCTCTTTCGCGGGAGACATCACCAGGCTGCTCTTTATCGGCTGGCAAATCATGCTCCGGCTTCAGTAGGTGGCAAGGCTTGGGCCTCTGGAAGCAGAGGGCTCAGCTGCCCGACAAACGATCCATCGGCGAGAACTTCCTGTTCCAAGTCGTATCTGGAGCGGGAGACGGGGATCGAACCCGCGACCCTCTGCTTGGGAAGCGTAGGTTTGCGAATTCGCGCTTATCTGACGTGGGGACATCGTCGCAGCGAGGGACGCTGAGCGGACCCTATGGGCAACTCACTTCCATCGTGCCGGGCTCCTCCTCGAACTCGTCCGTCGTGCCGTCGTCGAAATCGCCTTCGCCGTGGATCGTCTTACCATCGATAGTAATGCCCGTGGCTTCGATGCTCTCCCAGCTCACAGACGGGTTCGCGAAGTCCTCGCTGTCGTAAAACGAGATGCTGTGGGTGACGCCGTCGCCTTCGAGTCTCTCCTGCCCCGAAGGATCGTAGATGTCAACGCTGAGTTGAGTGCGAACGCCGGTAGAAGACTCGCCAATTCCTGCCAGGTTGAACGGGAAGTCCGGGTTGCCCGCTTCCTCTGCGGAGAAGACGCATCCGACCCCGGTGATCTCCCATGTCTCGTCGCCAATCGTCAGCGTACCCGTGCCACTCCCGAACCCACCGCCTCCGTTGCCTGCCGGCTCGGCAGTCGTGGTGGGCTCGTCCCCGTTTCCGTCGCTTGTCGGTTCAGCAGTCGCGGTGGGCTGGTCCCCGTTGCCGTTGTCGCCGGCGTCTCCGTCGTCACTACTACTGCACGCCAACAGCGCCAGCGAAAGGGCGAAGACGGCCAAAAGCATAGCGATGTTCTTGAGGCGCATGGAAGGGTTCTCCTTGATCGGTCACACTAGTCAGGGTGTTCGCAGCATCCTATCACAGCGGATGCGCCTGACGCGATTGCCGTCACGATTGTGGGGCCGTACCTGACCCCCAGTGGACGCAAGCTCCAGTTTGTGTATACTGAGAATTGCCAACCCCTAGCGCCTTGTGGGAGTATGCCCGACATCAGGCGCACCTTGGGCGACATCCTCAATCAGAACATGTCGTAGCCCCCGTCCTTCCCACCCCAGCCCTTAGTCGAAGAGGTCCGCAATAGTGGACCACTGCACCAAATCAAGTTCCGCCAGACAGTTCCCCGCTGCCAGAATGCTCCCGTCCCGTGTCACCACAACCTAATCGCCTACGACCGAAAGGAAACACCGCCTTGACCCTACAGCAAGTATCCACGGAGCAACTCGAAGCGGCAGTCCGCGGCGCCGTCATCACACCCGGCGATCAACGCTACGACGACGCCCGCCGCGTCTACAACGCCCAGATCGACAAGCGGCCCGCCGTCATCGTCCAGTGCGTCGACGACGCGGATGTCGCCGCCACGGTCAACTTCGCCCGCGAGAACGATCTCGACCTCAGCATCCGCTGCGGCAGCCACAACCCCAACGGATTCGCAGTCAACGACGACGGAGTCGTCATCGACCTCCGGCCAATGAAGGGCATCCGCGTTGATCCCGCCACGAAGACCGTTCGCGTCCAGGGCGGCTGCACCTGGGGCGACGTCGACCACGCTGCCCACGCGCACGGTCTCGCCGTACCCTCTGGGATCATCTCCACCACCGGCGTCGGCGGCCTTTCTCTCGGCGGCGGCATCGGTCACCTTACGCGCAAGGCCGGCCTCACCTGCGACAACCTCATCTCCGCAGATGTCGTCACCGCCGACGGCAACCGCGTCACCGCCAGCGCAACCGAAAACGAGGATCTCTTCTGGGCCCTACGGGGCGGCGGCGGCAACTTCGGCGTCGTCACTTCGTTCGAGTTCCAGGCACATGAAGTCCACACCGTCTACGGCGGCCCCATCTTCTACGACGTCGAAAAGGGCCCCGAAGTCATGAAGCTCTTCCGCGACTTCATCATGGGCGCGCCCGACGACATGAACGCCTTCTTCGCCTACCTCATCGTCCCGCCGGTCGACCCCTTCCCTGCCGAGCTTCAGAACAAGACTGTCGCCGCCATCGCCTGCTGCTGGTCGGGCCCGGTCGAGAAGGGCGACGAGATGACTCGACCCCTGCGGGAGTTCGGGCCGCCGCTCATGGACGGCACAGGCGAGATGCCCTTCCCCGCGCTGAACACCGCCTTCGACGGCCTCGTACCCGAGGGTCTCCAGCACTACTGGAAGGCTGACTTCGTCGACGACCTTACCGACCCGCTCATCGCCGGCCACGCCAAGCACGGCCCCAGCATCCCGACCTTCCAGTCGGCTATGCACATATATCCCGTCAACGGCGCCGCCCATCGCGTCGGCAAGACAGACACCGCCTGGAGCTACCGCGACGCCAATTTCACGCACGTTATCGCTGCCATGTTCCCAGACCCGGCCGACACCGACGCTAATCGCGACTGGGTCCGCCGCTACTGGGATGAACTCCGCCCAGACTCCTCCGGCGGCGCCTACGTCAACTTCATGCACGAAGAAGACCAGGAGCGGATCAAGGCCAGCTACCGCGGCAACTACGAGCGCCTCGCCCAGATCAAGGCCAAGTACGATCCCTCCAACCTCTTTCACATGAACCAGAATATCCAACCAGCCTAGCCGCCCGGCCTAACAACTGGCCCGGCGTGCGGGACAACAGAGCAGGGGCGTGTAGCCTCGGCAGCAGAGAAAGTAGAAGAATCTTGACAACTCAACTGAATGGATTAACCACTGATGAGCTTTTCGCCGAAGTGCTGAACCGCAGTGCCGGAGATAGGCCGACCCTAAATCGCATCCAGACAAAGATACTGCGCGCTCTGCTGGACGACTGCGACCAGAGGACCGGCACCGGCGCTCATTCCTAGACCCACTGCGGGTGTCGCCGCTGACCCACGACCTGAACAACCTATGCCTGATATTAGCCAGAGGGAGGCGTCCCGACCTTGATGTCATATCACGAATACAGTACCGAGAAGACAAGGCAATACGAGGCCGACCTCTTGACGAGGGAGGCAAGAGATGGGCGCCCCGCCCCCCAGGTCGACTTTCGACCATCGCCGTCGCTGCGACTGGGAGACAAGGCCCCGGACTTCACACAGGAATCAACTCAAGGCCCCATCCATTTCTACGAATGGGCGGGCGCCAGCTGGACGGTTTTCTTCTCACATCCCGCTGACTTCACCCCCGCCTGCACAACCGAACTGGGAACGGTGGCACAACTGAAGCCAGAATGGGACAAGCGCAATGTGAAGGCGATCGGGCTCAGTGTAGACCCTCTCTTCCACCACAACATGTGGGCGCTCGACATCGCCGAGATCGAGGGAGCGAAGCTCAACTTTCCGTTGCTTGCTGACGCGGATCGCAAGGTCGCAAAGCTATATGACATGATTCACCCAAACGCGCACGCAACGACGACGGTGCGATCGGTGTTCATCATCGACCCGAAGAAGACGGTCCGTCTGATACACACCTATCCTGCCTCGACGGGCCGCAACTTCGACGAATTGCTGCGGGTCATCGACTCGTTGCAGCTTACAGATGACTGGGCAGTCGCGACGCCTGCGAACTGGAATCCTGGCGAAGACGTCCTGATTCTGCCGCAGATCTCCAGCAAGGAAGCCGACGAGCTTTTCCCCAAGGGCTACAACGAACGACGGCCGTATTTTCGTAGCACGCCGACACCCAGCGACTGACGACGCTGCGAAAGGCGCGCTGCGTGAGACCACCGACAAGGAGAGAGCAATGAAGAAGTTCATGTTTTTGCATTTCGGATTCGAGCAACCCACGCCTGAAATCATGGAGGCCTGGGGGAAATGGTTCGAGTCGATCGCCGACAAGCAGGTCGACCAGGGTGGCTTCAGCAGCGGGCGAGAAATCTCAAAGACCGGTCCCAAGGATCTGCCGTGGGGAATGGAGTCCATCACCGGCTACAACATCATCGAAGCCGAGGACCTCGACGCCGCAGAAACACTCGCGCAAAGCAATCCATACATGGCGAGCATCAGGGTCTATGAAATTAGGTCGCATTAAGGCCCCGACCATTCTCTCGGCGCCAGCAGCCGCACTTGCCCAGTCCACGATGCCGGTGATTCTGGATGGATCAGCGAGGAGGTCGGCGGCGGGAGCCCTCGTATGTGCGCTGCAAGGTCAGCGTGTTCTTCCTCCTCTGCCAGAGCGACGATAAAGGAGAAACCCGTGCCCAAAACGATTCAACAGTCCGTGACCTTCAGAGCGACACCACACGAAGTCTACGAAGCGCTAATGGATTCCAGCAAGCATACGGATGACATTTTGGCACCCCACAGCGTCAGTTAGGAAGGATTGTCACTCATGCAGCGCCCCACATTGAGCGCGGCCCAGAACGAGACCCAATGATGGCCCCCTCGCCTCCCCGGTTATGGGGTTTGCTCGCCTGACGGCGGGGAGAAAAAAGGGATGTGCTTGAGGTGTTGGGCGTCCGTCGTTTCGCGCCTAGTATATCAACGTGAAGCCAAGCGAGAGCCGGCCGGGCTGGGCGTTAGAGGCGGGAAGCGCAACTAGGGAATACTCTCCCCGCCAAGAGGCCCCGCTGGGCCGCCCTCGGCGTCCGGGGTTCACCCCTCGCGGCGGGGTGTTCGCATGCTGAGAAAAGCGACCACTCCCACTATAGAAAGAGTGCCGATAAACCACAGCACAGGTAGAACTACATCTTTCAGCCACCACACGTCCATATGACCTCCGTAAGGTGCGTCTCGCGCCCCAGCGAGTGTACCATCGCCTCCGCCCTCCTGATGTCAGCCAGAGGATCGCGGCCGGGCGATAGTAGTCGGCCCTGTCCAAGTTCGACGCGCCGCCCCAAGGGACGGATGCTCTCTTCTACTCGTCTCCCCCGTTATGGGGCTTACCCTCCTGGCGGCAGGGAGAAAAACCGCACCACGCGACCTACCCGACCTAACTCACCGAAGCTCCCACCGATGCGGTGACCGGCGTGACACTGCCAATCCGGCGTCACACTAAGTCTGCTCAGTGACACCTGGCGGGACGGAATTGTAGCCGGAGCGGGGGAATCGACCCCGCGACCCTCTGCTTGGGAAGCAGATGCTCTACCACTGAGCTACGCCAGCTCAGTTTCGTATCTATCTACTGTGAGGCCCTCGCTGACTCCGACCTCAAGAGTGCTACGAAGACTTACCGATGCGGGTGATTTTGGTGCCACAGACGGGGCATGTACCCTGGGTCGCGGGGCGGCCGTTCTTGAATGTGACCGATACCGAGTTTTGGATTTCGCGCTTGGTCCGGCACTTGAGGCAATAGCCCTCCATCGTTACTCCTTGCCCCCTCGCGGGATGCGTATGGGCAGTCCGATGCGAACAACTATAGGGTACCCATGATGCAAGTCACCACCTGCCGAATGGACTCTTCTCGCAACACCGCGGTTCGGTGCCGTTTGCTGTCAAACCCGGTCTAGGTCAAGCACGGGCGTTCGATCTTCGGCATCTCCTTCGCGTACGGCCGCGATAGTCCAGATCCTCGCCGAGATCCCCTTCGCGGAGGACGGAGGACTGGTCCAGCGCGCCGACCAGGCTAGCGTATAATGACGATCACCAACGCGATCCTGCAGCTTTTGGGCAGCTGCTCTAGCCTCTGGCTTTGCTGAGCATCTGCCTGCTGTCGTAAGCAGTCGCCAAACAGATACGAATCGCCCCGATTTCTACCTGGAAAACGACCGGGCTCCTTCTAAGCAGATGGTCGTTTCGCTCGACCCCTACCACCTGAAGTCCTTCGCCTAACCCCCCTTATGAGAAGAAAAGCCACCGGTGGGGGCGGTTTTCCTGTGCGCTAACTGCCTCTAAGAAGGGGGTTAGGCGAGGGTGAATTCCGTTGGTGGTTTTTCTTGAGGGCGCGGTCTATTCTGCCGGCCGGCCTCATTTAGGTGAAACGTAGTGAGCTCTGTTTCCTGCAGGATGCTGTTATAGACCGATTCAGTGAACGGTGCCCTTTGCGGTGGCATGGTAAGATAATAATTGATAGCTTTCCTTATCATATACATGGAGCGCCCGCGTCCCACAACTCGCCCATCACGACCCGCTAGACCAGAACGAAGATTCAAGACAAACCCGGAAGCGGCCCAAGCGGAACGCCGCAATCTGGTCGCGAGGCTGGAGACCGGATTCCAGCTAATACAGCAGACGGACGAGTATCGCCGGTACCTCGACACCGTATCT